>ENA-OQES01000526-OQES01000526.1-human-gut-metagenome-genome-assembly--contig:-NODE-526-length-16074-cov-3.495454_pt1 | contig 16074 bp, 20 predicted proteins | sample MGYA00242798_ERZ504641 | MGnify/ENA primary metagenome ERZ504641 (study PRJEB26092, sample SAMD00036327) | human gut metagenome | host: Homo sapiens | study: EMG produced TPA metagenomics assembly of... | reverse complement strand
CCGAAAGAATGGCAAGATTTATTGCTTTAAACAGCATAATGATCAAAAGTATTTCTGTCTAGGAACTGCTGCTGACTTTATCTCAATACATCCGTTGTAATTACAACAAAAGCGAGACTGCCCGGGAGTTAAATCTCCACCGGCAGTCCCTTATATACCGTTTAAAAAAAGTTGAAGAACTAACAGGTCTTAGTTTAAATGACCATGATTCTTTATATCTTCTGGAATCATGCCTCAGGCTGCTGCGCCTGATATGAGTTTATTAATTCCTTTAAATGCTCCGTAAGCTTCGTATTCTCCCGATAATCCACCGGGCAGTCAATGATAACAGGTACCTTCTGTTCAAATGCTTTTTCCAGAGTCGGGATCAGTTCTTCGGCACTGTTGATCCGATATCCGATGGCATGCATACTTTCTGCGAATTTTACAAAATCCGGGTTGGTAAAGTCTACATAGAAGTTCTCTCCATACCGGTCTTCTTCTTTCCATTTGATCAGGCCATAGCTGCAATCATTAAAGACCAGGGTTACAAAAGGAGTTCCGGTGCGCAGGGCAGTCTCAAATTCCTGGCAGTTCATCATAAAACCGCCATCACCAGTAATCGCCAGTACCTTTTTATCCGGGTTGATCAGCTTGGCTGCCAATGCACCCGGAACAGCAATTCCCATGGTGGCAAAGCCATTGGAAATAATACAGGTATTTGGCTCATAACAGTTATAATGCCTTGCGATCCACATTTTATGGGCACCTACATCAGAAATAACGATATCTTCTTTTCCCATTACCTTGCGCACATCATTTAAGATTTTCTGGGGCTTCATAGGAAATTCCATATCTTTGGCATAAGCCTCATGCTCCTTACGCATTTCATCACGAAGCTTAAATGCCCACTCAGGTTTATCATTTCTATGACAACGCATGGCAATATGATTTAAAGAATAGGACAGATCTCCGATGACCTCTACATCCGGCTGATACAGCTTGTTAATGTGGCATGGTCTTGCGTCAATATGGAGAATGGTGTGATTTCCCTTGCTGTTCCATTTATTAGGTGCATATTCTACAATATCATAGCCTACTGCGATCACCAGATCTGCCTCTTCAATAGCAATATTCTGGTAGTCTTTCTGTGGAATACCGATAGTCCATAAAGAATATAGGTTATCGCAGGGGATAATGCCCTTTGCCATCATAGTATTGATCACCGGAATATGCAGTTTCTCCGCAAATTCTGTCAGGGCCTTAGACGCTTTATTTCGGATAGCAGAATGTCCTGCAAGGATCACTGGACGTTTTGCCTGGAAAAGCAGGCCTGCTGCCTCTTCCAGACTTTCTATACTTGCCATTTCCAGGTTCGGCTTATGATGCTTTAAAGGCTGGCGTCCCACTTCACTTTCTACAGGCATAGCTGCAATATTACAGGGCAGGTCAATGTGGCAGGCGCCTGGTTTCTCACTTTCTGCGTATTTAAAGGCAATGCGGACTACCTCGTTTACGGTATCCGGATTTACCACCTGTTTGCTGCGCTTTGTGATCGGTGTAAACATGGTTACAGATCCAGATACTGGTGGGATGTAAGGTGCATACGCTCCGTTCCTACCTGACCGGTAATGGCGATCAGCGGTGCGCCGTCTGTATTGGCATCTGCCACACCTGTTACCAGGTTGGTAGCACCAGGGCCTAAGGTTGCCAGGCACACACCAGCTTTGCCTTTTAATTTACCGTAAACATCTGCCATAAAAGCTGCGCCCTGCTCATGGCGGACTGTGATAAATTTGATCTTAGAGTCCTTTAACGCCCGCATTACCTCCAGATTTTCTTCTCCCGGAATACCGAAAACATATTCTACTCCTTCATTTTCCAGGCATCTTACTAACACCTGTGCTGCATTCATTGTTTCATTTTCTTTTGTCTGTTTCTGATCGCTCATGATCTGCTGCCTCCCTTTGATCTGATCCTGATTTGTTTTCCATAATATATGGACCCCACAGAACAGAAAAAGCCCCCGAAGATCTAACTCTTCAGAGGCTTCTTTGCCGTTTCATGTTTTCTGGATTCTTTTTCTGAAACGGATTATAGCATCCCAAAACTTCATTTTTCCAACACGAAAATCATTGTTCCGGGTACAGCATTTTTCTTTAATTATAATCCATGAGTTTTATGGACACAAACCTTTTTACTCTTCTTTTTCTTCCGGAATTACTTCAATTCCCAGATCCTCTAACTGCTTTGGATCTACAGGAGTTGGTGCCTTTGTCATAAGACAGGAGGCATCTTTTACCTTCGGGAATGCGATTACGTCACGGATGCTGTCTGCGCCTACCATTAACATGATCATACGGTCGAAACCATATGCCAGACCTGCGTGAGGTGGTACTCCGTACTTAAATGCCTTTAACAGGAAGCCAAACTGGTCATTTGCTCTTTCTGGTGTAAAGCCAAGTACTTCAAACATCTTAGACTGGATATCTGCCTGGTGGATACGGACAGAACCACCGCCCATTTCTACGCCGTTTAATACGATATCGTAAGCCTTTGCACGTACTCTTCCCGGATCGGAGTCAATGTACTGAAGGTCTTCATCCATAGGCATGGTAAATGGATGATGCATTGCTACGAAACGTCCTTCTTCTTCGGAGTACTCTAATAACGGGAACTCTGTTACCCAGAGGAACTTAAAGTCATCTTTCTTTAACAGGTCTAACTGTCTTGCCAGTTCCAGACGCAGGTTGCCAAGTACATCAAATACTACCTTGTCCCTGTCAGCTGCAAAGAGTAATAAGTCACCTGGCTTACCATCCATAGCAGCAACTAAAGCAGCCATTTCCTCATCCTTCATGAATTTAGCGAAGGAAGACTTGTAGGTGCCGTCTTCATTAATAGCAATATAAGCAAGGCCCTTTGCGCCGAAGCCCTTTGCGTACTCTACTAAGGCATCGATCTTCTTTCTTGGCATATGTCCCTGTCCCTCTGCGTTGATACCGCGGACAGAACCACCATTCTCTAAAGCGCTCTTAAATACAACGAACTCGCAGTCCTTAACAACTTCAGAAACGTTCTTTAATTCCATTCCGAAACGAAGGTCTGGCTTATCAGAACCAAAACGGTCCATAGCTTCTCTCCAGGTCATACGCTGGATCGGCAGCTGCAGATCATAGTTGCAGACTTCTTTGAACAGCTTCTTTAACAGACGCTCATTTACGTCTAAAACGTCATCTACGTCTACGAAAGAAAGCTCCATATCGATCTGGGTAAACTCAGGCTGACGGTCTGCACGAAGGTCCTCATCACGGTAGCAGCGTGCTAACTGGAAGTAACGGTCATAACCGGAAACCATCAGTAACTGCTTAAACAGCTGTGGAGACTGTGGCAGTGCATAGAAAGAACCTGGATGTACACGGCTTGGTACCAGGTAGTCTCTTGCGCCTTCTGGTGTACTCTTGATCAGAGTTGGGGTTTCGATCTCTAAAAATCCTTCTTCTGCTAGGAATGCACGGGTCAGAGTAGCAACGCGGCTGCGCAGCATCAGGTTTCTCTGGATGTCAGGACGGCGAAGATCCAGGAAACGGTATTCCAGACGCAGATCTTCTTTTGTCTTGCTCTTTTCTTCAATTGGGAAAGGAGGAGTCTCAGACTCAGCCAGGATACGTAAGGACTCTGCTCTTACTTCGATGGCACCTGTAGCCAGGTTTTCGTTTACAGCGCCGGAACGTGCTTCTACACGGCCTTCTACTGCAATAACGAACTCACTTCTTAATTTCTCAGCTTTCTCAAAGTTTTCGGTTCCGCAGTCGTTTTCCTCGAAAATGATCTGAAGGATACCGGAACGGTCTCTTAAATCTACGAAAATAATTCCGCCTTTGTTTCTGCTCTTCTGAACCCAGCCCATAACGGTTACTTTCTCGCCGATCTGGGCAGAAGTTACTTCTGTACATCTGTGGGACCGCTTCAGTCCTACCATTGATTCTGCCATGATTTTTCTCCTTTATAGCTATTAACTAATAAATTACCCTACTGTATATAAGTACGATTAATGTTTCAGGCTTTCTTTATAGAATTCCTTAAACTCCTGATAGCCTTCTTTTCCAAGCTGTTCCTTCTGGAACTTCTTGTTCTTGTTCATCTGGGCTACCAGTACGCGGACGCCTTTCTTTCTCTCTTCCATTGCTTCACGGATCACAGCTGCTAAAGAAGCGGAGTCAATTCCCTTTTCAAAGAGGAATGCTTTCTTCTCACCAGCACCAGGAACCGTAAATCCATTGTCTAAGAGGATGGTAACGATACGCTCAAAACCAATGGAGAAGCCGCATGCAGGTGTCTCCATACCGGTAAACTTGCCGATCATCTTGTCATATCTTCCGCCGCCTGCTACAGAACCGCCGAAGCCTTCCATGGAAACCTCGAAAATAGTTCCTGTATAGTAGGACATGCCACGTACCAGAGTCGGGTCAAATACAAGGCCAAATTCAGCCTCTGCTACGTCTTTTACAGTCTCCATAATGTGTACCAATCCCTGGCATACAGATGGATCCATTACATCCTTTAAAGTCTCTCCTAACTTCTTAACACCTTCTGCATCATTGGTAACAGTGCGAAGGATCTCCATATAACGGCTTACGCTTTCAGGAGCGTTTCCATTTTCCAGAAGTTCTTTCTCAACACCCTCAAAACCAATCTTGTCCATCTTGTCCAGAGTGATCAGAACGCTGTCCATAGCTTCTTCTGCAAAACCGCAGTAACGTGCCATGCCAAAAAGGATGCCTCTGTCGTTAATTCTTACAGTAAATGCATTGTCCGGGCAGATCTTGCTTAATGCAGTAGTAGTTGCCAGGATCAGCTCGATCTCAGCCAGATTGGTAGGATCGCCTAAAATATCAATATCGCACTGGGTAAACTGACGGAAACGACCCTTCTGGGGACGGTCTGCTCTCCATACGCTTCCCATCTGTAATGCCTTAAAAGGACTTGGAAGGTTTGCCGCATTATTTGCATAATAACGGGACAGAGGCAGTGTCAGGTCATAACGAAGACCGCTGTCTGCCAGGTCATTTTCTTCCTTTGCTGTCTCTAAATTCAGCTTATCGCCTCTCTTTAAGATCTTAAAGATCAGCTTTTCATTATCACCGCCCTGCTTGCTGGTCAGGTTCTCAATATGCTCCACGCAAGGAGTTTCGATCTGTGAAAAACCAAAGCCCTTGTAGGTCTCACGGATCTGGTTCATAACATATTCGCGGATCTGCATCTCTGCAGGAGTGATATCTTTCATGCCGGTAACCGGCTTCTTTGTTAATGCCATATTTTTCTCCCTGTTTTCTATCTGTTCTCTATCTGTACTATTCCTTTTTTATTGTAATGAACTTTCCCGATTTTGCAAGTCCTTTAGTGAATAATCTTCTCCTTGCGCCCGATCATTTCATCGATCCGGCTGATATACTGCTCTACTTCCTTTACATTCTCGCAGCGTTCCCTTCTGTTTTCAGACGGGAATACCACTTTTGTAGTAGTTCCTGCACCGCAGGCAGCAATGGTCTGCATCTCCTCCATGATCAGGATATTGTAGATACATGCCTTTCCCGGGAAGAGAATAACCTACATTTTCAAAGTTGCCTGCCATGTTTTTCTGGCGGTAGAGATAATATGGTTCCATACCCATTCTGCGGGCACAGGCTTCACTTAAAGCAATCATTTCCGGTGTGTTGTTGATCTTTAAGTCCGCATATTCTTCCTTAAACATGTTCAGTCTTGCAGCACGTTTAATAGCAAGAGAATGAACGGTCAGAGAGTCTGGTTTTAAGGCTTCGATCTCTTCTAATGTATGTTTTACATCATCCAGATCTTCCCCTGGAAGTCCCATGATCAGGTCCATGTTGATGTTGTCAAAGCCAAGTTCTCTTGCAATGTGGAACTTTTCTTTTACATTTTCTACTGTATGACGGCGGCCGATGAGATCCAGGGTCTTCTGGTTCATGGTCTGTGGGTTAATAGAAATACGGCTGATGCCATGGGAAGCTAAAACCTTTAACTTTTCTTCTGTAATGCTGTCCGGACGTCCTGCTTCTACGGTGAATTCCAGCGCATTCTTTGTATCAAACAGCTGCTCTAATTTACATAAGATAGCGTCAATGTCCTCTGCAGGCAGGGAAGTCGGTGTACCGCCTCCAAAATTAAATGGTATCAAGAGGTCTTCCCTTCATCTTTTCCGCTGTATATTCCAGTTCCTTAATAAGGCTTCCAGATACAATCCGGTACGGCCTTTCCACTTACTGATAGGATAAGAAGTGAAGGAGCAGTACAGGCAGGTAGTCGGGCAGAATGGGATACCTACATATAAGCTGTAACCTCTGTCATAGTCCAACGGCTCTAACAGACGTTTTTCCCTTGCTGCGATCTCAATGCTCAGATTGATCTTCTCATCGCTGGTCATGTAAGTTTCTTTCATGAATTTGCGGATGTCTTCTTCCTTCCATCCATCTTCCAGACGGCTTAATGCGATCTTGGTAGGACGGATCCCTGTAAGAGAACCCCATGGAAGTTCATGGCCAGTACGCTTTACAAGCATCTGGTAGAATAATTTTTTAATAACGCTTTTTTGTGGCAGAGTGGTCTGAGAGATCTGCTTTTCCTGTGGAATGGGCAGCCAGAGTCCAGCCTTCCAGTTCTTCCCCATTTTCTAGGTTTTTCCAGATCCCAATAACAGCTTCCCCGTCCTCTAATCTGGTCTGTACATTAAAAATCAACGCCCTCTTTTACTTCATGGGCATAAGTCTCACCCGGATAAAAAGACATCAGAAGTTCTCTGATGTCCTGTTCATATGCATTATCCTGTATTAATAATCCGATCATTTTCTTCCTGCTTTCTATCTATCGTACCTCTTTCGTACTTATCTGTAATACGGAATAGGATTGTGCTCCTTTTCATAGCCAATGGTAGTTGGATCCCCATGTCCCGGATAGACCATAGTATCTTCCGGAAGCACAAATAATTTATTTAAAAGGGAATCCGCTATATCACTGCTGCTTCCTGTTGCCAGGTCTGTACGGCCATAGGACTCATAAAACAGCGTATCACCGGAAAGAAGTACCTCTTCTTCCGGAATATAGTAGCTGACGGAACCTGCTGTATGTCCAGGTGTTGCAATGACTTTCCATTTATATCCTAAAAGTTCTAATTCATCCCGTCATGGACCAGTACATCTGCATGGAAACTGGTCTGTTTTCCAGGCACATGGCAGGACAGATTAATAGAAGTATCTGCCAGCATGGCATCTTCTGTTTCAGAGGCATATACAGGAATGTGGAATGCCCGCTTTACCTCAGGCACTCCGATAATATGATCAAAATGTCCATGTGTTAAAAGCACTGCCACCGGTGTTACACCCTGTTCACTGCATTTATTTAAAATATAGGCTCCATTATCTGCCGGGTCTACCACTACGCCTTCTTTGGTATCGTCGTTGTAGACCAGATAGCAGTTTGTGCTCACCATTCCAAGCACCATGGTCTTTATCCTGAAATTACTCATAGTTCTCCTTCTATATGGCACTGTCTGCCACTGCAGATCCGGCCGGATGCAGCAGTTTCATCAGCCTGTAGTTCTCTGGATATCCAGAACACCGTCGATCTGGCGGATCTTATCGGTAATACGGTTCAGTTCTTCTGTTCCATGGATATCAAAGGTCATAATGATGGTGGCGCGGCCCTGCTTGCTGGTACGCACGTTCATGGAAGTAATATCGATCTGCTTTTCTGTAAATACCTTTGAAATATCTGCAAAAAGGCCGATACGGTTGTTTGCGAAGATCTGGATCTCAGTGGAATACTGCTCTGTACTGGTAGAATTTTCTGCTACCTGCCACTCAGCATCGATCAGCCGTCCTCTTTCATCTTCCGGAAGGTTGATCACATTGATACAGTCTGTACGGTGGATGGAAACGCCTCTTCCTCTGGTAACAAAACCAACGATCTCATCACCAGGTACAGGATTACAACATCTGGAGAAACGAACTGCCAGATCATGAAGTCCCTTGACCACGATACCGCTCTTATTCTTGCGTACAGTTGCTTCGCCGCTTCTTCCATCTGTATCGGCAATGCCGTCCAGAACTTCTGCGTCAGTGATCTCACGTTTCAGCTTCTTCTCCCGCTCTTCCAACATCTTGTTAATGACCTGGCCCTCTTTTAAGCCACCATGTCCAATAGATGCAAGAACAGAATCCCAGTCTTTAAAGGCATAGCGGTTCATTACCTTTTCCATAAATTCCGGTTTGGAAAGGTCCGCCAGATTAATGCCTTTTGCCTTACAATAACGGTCAATGGCATCACGGCCGCGGATGATATTATCCTCTTTCATCTGGGTCTTGAACCACTGATTGATCTTAATTTTTTGCCTGTGTACTGCGTACCAGCTTCAGCCAGTCGCGGCTTGGTCCCTTGGAATTCTGGGAGGTAATGATCTCAATACGGTCACCATTCTGGATCTGGTATTCAATAGGAACCAGTTTCCATTAACTCTGGCGCCTACCATCTTATTTCCTACCGCACTGTGGATGGAATAAGCAAAATCAATAGGAGTAGAGCCGCTTGGAAGAGTCTTTACATCACCGGACGGAGTGAAACAGTAAACACTGTCAGAGAACAGGTCTAAATCACCCTTTACCATGCTTAAAAACTCTTTGGAATCATCTGTATCACGCTGCCACTCCAAAATCTGGCGCAGCCAGCTTAATTTTCTCTTCTTCTTTTCCGGCAGCGATCTGTCCGCTTCCGCTCTCTTTGTATTTTCCAGTGAGCAGCGATACCATACTCAGCAGTACGGTGCATCTCGTAGGTACGGATCTGGATCTCAAATGGCTGTCCGGTGCTGCCGATCAGAGTTGTATGCAGAGACTGGTACATGTTCTGCTTCGGCATAGCGATATAGTCTTTAAAACGACCAGGAATTGGCTTGTACATTTCATGGATCACACCAAGAGCTGCATAACAGTCTTTTACTGTGTCTACCATGATACGCACAGCAAACAGATCATAGATCTGATCCAGAGTTTTGTTCTGCTTTAACATCTTCTTATAAATACTGAAGAAATGCTTTACTCTGCCGCCTACGGTGGCTTCAATGCCTGCTTCGTCTAAATGTGCCTTTACTTCATCTACAATGGACTGGACAAAAGCTTCTCTTGCATCTTTGCGCAGATCCACTTTTTCTACCAGGTCATAATAAACTTCCGGCTTTAAAAACTTAAGTGATAAGTCATCTAATTCGATCTTGATCTTGGAAATACCCAGACGGTCTGCAATAGGAGCATAGATCTCCATGGTCTCCCTTGCTTTTTCCTTCTGCTTCTCCGGCTTCCAGTACTGGCCGGTACGCATGTTGTGAAGACGGTCTGCCAGCTTAACGATGATAACGCGGATATCCTTTGCCATTGCAAGGAACATCTTGCGCAGGTTCTCAGCCTGGATCTCCACTTTATCTTTATCCCAGTTTAACTGAGTCAGCTTGGTAACACCGTCTACCAGGAAAGCAACCTCTGGACCAAACTCTTTGGTCAGCTCATCCAGTGTCATGACGGTATCTTCTACTACGTCATGAAGAAGGCCGGCTGCAATGGTCTCCTTGTCCATCTCCAGATCAGCCAGGATAATAGCCACACATAAAGGATGGATGATATAAGGCTCTCCAGACTTTCTCTTCTGATCCTTATGTGCTTCTGCAGCGACCTTGTATGCCTTTTCGATCATGGAAATATCATCGGAAGGATGGTATTTATGGATCGTTTTGACCAGATCCTGATACAACACTTCCGGGCTGGTAAAGTCCGCCGGAGCTTCAAGCTCTATATCCAGTTTTTCTTTTGTTCCCTCTTTTCCCATATATGTGGCCACCTTTTTACAAATAATTAGTTACCATTATAATTTTTTTTAAATAAAAAAGCAAGGTCTGGTATACCTATTACTTTCTTATGAGTTCTGATTACTTACCCTCATAGATAATAGCAGACTCAACATCATAGCCCTTTAAAAGTTCTCTTCCCTTAAGTCCTGCCAGTTCCATTACAAAACAGATCTTCACTACCTTGCCGCCCAGTTCTTCGATCAGCTTGATAATTGCTTCCGTAGTACCACCGGTAGCGATCAGGTCATCAATGATAACAACCTTCTGTCCAGGAGTAATGGAGTCCTTGTGCATCTCAATCTCTGCAGTGCCATATTCCAGTGCATACTTTGCAGAAACAGTCTCGCAAGGCAGCTTTTCCATTTTTTGCGGACCGGAACAAAGCCCTTGTGCTCTGCATAGGCAACCGGCACACCAAAGATAAATCCTCTGGACTCAGGACCTACTACTACATCATAATCTACATCCTTTAACATATTGCAGATGCTGTCCACTGCCAGGTGCAGACCGTCTGCATCCTGAAGGATGGTAGTTACGTCCCTGAAAATAATACCAGGTTCCGGAAAATCCGGGATGCTTCTTACATATTCTTCCAGCTTTTTCATATTTATATCCTCGTTTCTTTAAAATTTACTTAAGCGACTCATCTTGCACGGCTATGCCGCACAAGATGCATCGGAATATTACTTCTATTATACTTGCTCTGGCGGACACTGTAAACCCCCGGGGTCAGTACACGCCCCTCAAATCTTTATTCCAATCTTTCCTGAAATATGGTAATATGTCCTTGTTATTTTCAGAACATATCAATATATCGTGAGGTTTTACATATGACTGGCTTAGGTACACTTGTAAATATGGCTGCTATCCTTATCGGAAGCGGTATTGGACTTTTATTAAAAAATTGGCATTCCCAAACGGCTGCAGACCACGATTTCCAGCGCAGTGGGGCTCTGTGTGGTCTTTGTTGGTGTTACAGGCGCTATCAAAGGGCTGATGAACGTATCAGGAACTACTTTTGAGACCAAAGATACGTTAGTGGTAGTCATCTGCATGGCAATCGGCGCTGCCATCGGTGAATGTCTGGATCTGGAACAGAGAATGGAAAACCTTGGGGGACTGGGTCAAATCCAAGCTTCCAAATGGTTCCTCTTCCTCCAATTTTACAGAAGCCTTTGTAAGCACCTCCCTTGTTTTCTGCATCGGTGCCATGGCCATCGTCGGTTCCATTGAAGACGGTTTAAACCATGATTATACCATGCTCTTTACAAAAGCTGTTATGGACGGCGTGCTTTCCATTGTTTTTGTAGCATCCTTAGGTATCGGCGCTGCATTTTCCATGTTTCCCGTAGGCATCTACCAGGGAAGTATCACTCTTCTTGCAGGTCTGGTAAAACCCTATCTTACAGACCTGATGATCGGACGCCTTTCCTGCATCGGTTCCATCCTTATCTTTGCCCTTGGTTTAAATCTGACCATCGGAACAAAGATCAAGATCGCAAATATGCTTCCGGCTGTATTCCTGCCGGTTATCGTATGCCTGTTGGGATTTTAAAACAGGTTATGGTTGTCATTGTGAATATGATTATGAAAGGACATTATCATGTTAAAAGAAGAAAGACAGACCTGGATCTTAAATAAACTTCATTCCTCCGGAAAGGTAGTGGTCAGCCACCTGGCCGGGGAATTAAAGGTTTCCGAAGATACCATACGCCGTGACCTGTTAGACCTGGACCAGAAAGGACAGTTAAAACGGGTATTTGGCGGTGCCATTCCTCTGGAAAAACCGGTCATCAACTTCTTTGACCGGGAAACCGCGGATGTTGCCTTAAAACAGCAGCTTGCCATGCGGGCACTGGAATTTCTGGAGCCGGACCAGCTGGTTGCCATTGACGGCAGCAGCACCAATCTCCAGTTTGCCAAAAATATCCCTGATAATTTAAAGCTTACAGTCCTTACCAACAGCTACAGCATTGCCCATGTATGCTCCTTAAAAGAGCAGATCCGTGTCATTATCCTGGGCGGTGATCTGTTAAAAGACTCCATGACCACAGTAGGGGAAGTAGCCGCTGCCCAGGCTGCTGCCTATCACCCGGATCTGTGCTTCATGGGTGTCTATGCCATCCACCCGGAATACGGCATGACCATTCCCTATCCAGAAGAAGTCAGCATCAAACGTCAGCTGATCCGCTCCTCCAGCCGTGTGATCGCACTGGTAAATCCCATCAAACTGAACACTGTTTCACGATACCAGGTGTGTGGGATCGAGGATTTTACAACTCTCATCACAGATGGAAATGTGCCGCAGGAGATGGCATCACGATATAAAAACAGAGGATTAGATTTCCTGTAAAACAGTTTGAGCCGCCCGGTATGGGCGGCTCTTACTTCTTCCAATCAAAAAACTGCGTCAAAATGACCGTTCGATTTGCAAATATCAATTGTACACATCTTGAGCGCAGCTGTACGAATGTAGCGGACAAAGTCCGATACAGGCGAACAGGTGCATGCGAAAGCCAGTGTACAATGATACTTGCAAATCGGTTTCAGGTCATTTTGACGCAGTTTTTTCCCGTCTACTTTATTCACCAAATACTGCCTTATAATCAGCCTGGAACTTGGCAATTCCCTGATCAGTTAAAGGATGCTTGGTCATCTGCTCTAATACCTTGTATGGAACAGTTGCAATATCAGCACCAGCCTTTGCGCAGTCGATCACATGGATCGGATTGCGAACGCTTGCTGCGATGATCTCAGTCTCGATGTTGTGCATCTGGAAGATCTCAGTGATATCATAGATCAGATCAATACCTGGCATGGAAATATCATCCAGACGTCCTAAGAATGGGGATACATAGGTAGCGCCTGCTCTTGCAGCTAACAGTGCCTGTGCTGCGGAGAAGATCAGGGTTACGTTGGTCTTGATGCCCTCTGCATGCAGAACCTTAACTGCCTTTAAGCCTTCTACAGTCATAGGGATCTTAACAACCATGTTTGGATGGATCTTAGCGATCTCACGGCCTTCTTCGATCATTCCTTCTGCTATTACAGTAGTTGCCTTTACTTCGCCGCTGATCGGTCCGTCAACGATAGAAGTGATCTCTTTGATAACCTCTTTAAAATCACGGCCTTCTTTTGCGATCAGGGATGGGTTTGTGGTAACACCACAGATAATTCCCATATCATTTGCCTTGCGGATATCATCTACATTTGCTGTGTCAATAAAAAACTTCATGAAATAGTCCTCCTCTTACATTTTGCTTCCCACCGATACCGGATTGCTACGTGTTTTTACCCCGGTATCATTTTATACTTGTATTATATCGCAGACCATGCACATGTCAAGCAAATTTCCGCATTACTTTGCCACATTTTATGGCTATACGTGCAAAATAACGCATTAAAAATTTGCATATCATGCATAAAAACGCATTAAAAAGAGCCCGGCCTGCGGACTCTTTCGTGTTTACATCTAAATCCCCTTACATAATACGCACATTTTTCAGCGCACCGGTCTTACAGAACTGGGTCCATTCACATACATTTACCGCGTGATCCCCAATACGCTCTAAGTACTTGGCAATCATCAACAGGTCGATCCCCTGGTCTGCATGGGACGGCGCAGATTTTAACAGCTCCACCACATCCGATTTTACCTGATTAAACAGCGCATCCACCTCATCATCCCTGCGGATGATCTCCTCTGCCTCTTCCACGTCCTGCTTAATAAATGCTTCTACTGCATCATGGACCATTTTCTGGGCTGACGCTGCCATAGCAGGAAGATGCTGTACAATGTGGTATGCATGATCACTCTTGATCCGCAGGATCAGCTCTGCAATATCTGATGCATGATCTCCAATACGTTCCAGATCCGTTACCACCTTAAGAGCAGTGGAGATCTGGCGCAGATCCCTTGCTACCGGCTGCTGGCGAAGGATCAGGGACAGACAACGGGACTCAATGGCACGTTCCATGTCATTTACATTCCGGTCTCCTTTAATAACATCCTCTGCCATGGTATAATTCTGGTCTTCAAATGCCACGAAAGTCTGCTCAATGGCATTTTTCCACCATCATGGCCATATCACGCAGGCATTTATTCAACTCCTCTAATTCATGTTCATAAGTAATGCGCATCCCTTATGCCCTTTCCGTTGCTTTCCAACATTTTCGCAACTCTACATTCTCACATTTTACCGTAGGATCACATTCCATCAACCAAAACGTCCGGTAATATAATCTTCCGTTCTCTTATCCTTAGGCATGGTAAACAGTTCATCTGTGGTAGCATATTCCACTACCTCGCCTACCAGGAAAAATGCTGTATAATCTGCAATACGGGTTGCCTGCTGCATGTTGTGGGTAACAATAGCAACCGTATACTTGCTCTTCAGATCGTCCATCAGGTCCTCGATCTTTAAGGTAGAAATCGGATCCAGTGCAGATGTAGGCTCATCCATTAACAGAACCTCCGGCTCTACTGCCAGCGCTCTTGCAATACAAAGACGCTGCTGCTGACCACCGGAAAGTCCCAGTGCAGATTTCTTTAAACGGTCAGAAACCTCATCCCATAAAGCTGCGCCCTTTAAACTGCGCTCTACGATCTCATCTAACTGTGCCTTGTTCTTGATACCGTGAATTCTTGGTCCGTAAGCCACGTTGTCATAAATACTCATTGGAAATGGATTTGGCTGCTGGAACACCATTCCCACTTTTTTACGAAGGAGTGTAGTGTCTACCTGTGGATCATAAATATCTTCCCCGTCAAGAAGCACGGTTCCCTCGATCTTTACATTTGGAACCAGGTCATTCATACGGTTTAATGTTTTTAAATAAGTAGATTTTCCACATCCGGATGGTCCGATAAATGCAGTGATCTTATTTTTCATAAAGGTCCAGATTAATAGTTTTTCAGTGCATGATTTTTCTCCATAGTACAGGTTCAGGTTCTGTGTGAGATCTTTACTTTATTTTCCATATATACTCATTTCCCTTTCGCGTCTTTCACGTTTATCTTGTCTCTACATTAAACCGGTGGGACAGATATTTTGCCAGTGCGTTGATCGCCAGTACGATCACCAGAAGAACAACTGCTACGCCGAAAGCTTCATTGTATTTTGCCTTCTGCATAAACAGATACAGCTGGATAGTCAGTGTACCACCTGACTCAAGTACCTTGCCAAACAGGTTCTTTGGAAGGTAATAGCCGCTTCCTGCAGTAAACAGTAAAGCTGCAGACTCACCTACGATACGTCCGATCGCCAGGATAACACCTGTAAGGATACCAGGCATAGCGCTTGGAAGAAGGATGGTGCGGATCATATACCACTTGGTAGCACCAATTCCCAGTGCGCCGTGACGGTAACTGTCAGGAACGGTCTTTAATGCTTCCTGGGTGGTTCTTGTGATCAGTGGAAGGATCATTAAGGTCAGTGTCAGGGAACCGGTAAGAATGGAGTAGCCCAGTCCCAGTGTATTTCCGAAAAACACCATTCCGAAAAGACCAAATATAATAGAAGGAATACCGGAAAGTGTTTCTGTTGTAAATACGATCAGACGGACGATCTTTCCCGGTTTTGCATACTCATTTAAGTAAACAGCAGAACCTACACCAATAGGAGTTGCGATCAGCAGAGTGATCACTACAATATAAAGAGTGTTGATAATATTTCCAAGGATACCAAAGGTTCCCTTTGTAGCGCTGGAAACAGTGCTTAAAAAGGACCAGGTCACATGTGGGACACCCCTTACAAAGGTATAACCTAAAATTCCGATGAGAAGGAGCATAGAGAGACTGGCACATCCGTAGATAATACCGGTTAAGATCACATCTGTGCTGCGGATGCGTTTTCCATAAATGCTTTCCCGGATCACGGAGTTTTCATTGATACGGATAGCGGCTTCACCTGTCATTTTGTTTTCTCTCCCTTCTTCAGAATACTGTTTAAACCAATGTTGATGATCATGATAAATGCAAATAATACAAGGCCGATGGTAAATAATACTTCTCTGTGCAGTCCGGATGCATATCCCATTTCTGCTACAATAGCAGTAGTCAGAAAGCGGACGGAGTTAAATGGAAGGGGGAAGTTTACGGAACTTCCGGATACCAGTGTAATAGCCATTGCCTCGCCGATGGCTCTTCCTGTTCCTAAAACAACGGCTGTGATAATACCGGA
>ENA-OQES01000525-OQES01000525.1-human-gut-metagenome-genome-assembly--contig:-NODE-525-length-16105-cov-5.890850_pt1 | contig 16105 bp, 5 predicted proteins | sample MGYA00242798_ERZ504641 | MGnify/ENA primary metagenome ERZ504641 (study PRJEB26092, sample SAMD00036327) | human gut metagenome | host: Homo sapiens | study: EMG produced TPA metagenomics assembly of... | reverse complement strand
CTGATTCTTTGCCGAGGGAACCAGAAGCCGGAAAGGAAATCAGCTTCTTGATTTCAAAGGCGGAAGCTTCAAAAGTGCCGTCAAAGCACAGTGCCCGATCGTGCCGGTGGCTCTGATCGATTCGTATAAGTCATTTGATACCAATTCCATTAAAAAACTGACCGTACAGGTACATTTTCTGGAGCCGATCCCGTATGAAGAGTATCAGGGAATGAAGACAACGGAGATTGCGGCGATGGTAAAAGGACGGATCGAAGATACGATTCGGCAATATGAGGGAAAAACGGCAGAAACATAAAAACTAAAAAAATGAAAAATCTAAGATATGTGATGAAACGCTAAGATATGTGATATATTTTAGCGTTCTTTTTTTTGATACAATAAGATAAGGTACGAGTATGATTGCAAAAATCATAAGTTCTGGAAAAAAATCTGGAAAATACCAAAAAAATCAGGAGGTACGGAAAATGAAGGGTTTGAAAAAGAAATGGCTGCCCTCACAGCTGCGGCACTCTGTCTGACATCTATGCCGTTAGACGGTGTACAGATCGTTTCTGCTGCAACCAGTGTAGACAGCACAGTCAAACTGAAACCGACAGAAGCATCCATCTTCAATGACACCAACGGAGACGGTCTTGGCGAATTTGAAGGATGGGGAACTTCCCTTTGCTGGTGGGCAAACCGAATCGGTTACAGCGACAAACTGACAGAGGAAGCTGCAAAGCTTTTCTTCAGTCCGGAGGGACTGGATATGAACATCGGTCGTTACAACGTAGGCGGTGGCGATGATACAGGAGAAACCACCACAGAGACAGTGCCGGTCAATGAAAAAGCAAAATTCTATGATCTGACAGCAGGAACCTACAGTTACGCAGGAAGCAGCGGAAAAGCGGAGACATATTCGAAAATGGCGGATATGACCTATTCCAAATCGGATGCGGACTTTGGATTTACCAAAGGAAAAAAAGTAGGAAGCTTTACCAAACTCGGATGGATCAACAAACTGTCCGATACAGCAGGATCCGGTGACAACCTGAAATATCAGGTAAATGTAGACGAGAGCGGTGCTTATACCGTAAAAGTCCTGATGACACTGGAAGGAACAAACAGCAGAGATGTTGCACTGGGAGTTACCGCAGGAAGCACCACAGCACAGAGTGTGGTACAGGAAGAACAGCCGGCAGCAGAGGTGCAGAACGAGGAAGACGCACAGGAAGCTGATACACAGGATGCGGATGTAGAGGAAACCGCAGACGCTGAGGCAGAAGTTGCCGAAGAGGCTGTAGAGAGCCAGGAAGAAATCACACAGGTTGCTGTACAGGCAGCTGCAGAAGATGAATATGTAGCAGATGCAGCTACGGTAAACAACAGTCTGATCGCAGAAGGAACCAACAACGGAAGCCACTGCATGCTGTTCGCAGTAACCTTCAGCAACGTAAAACTGCAGGCAGGAGAAAATACCATCCGTGTGGCAGGAAAATCTGACTGGACACTGGATTTTGTAAAGATGGCAGTAGTGAAAGCCGGTGACGAAGGCGTGGTTCCGGATACTGATGAATTCAAACATGCAGAACATATTGTACGTTCTGATGCAGGTGTTCCGGGATATGCAACGGATGTGACAAAAATCGATACATCCAAACATGATCTGTCCTGGTACACTGAGAATTTTGCAAGAGCAGATGAAAGCTGCGGATATGCATGGAACTATGACTGGGATGCAGATAAAAATCAGATGAATGTACTGAAAGCGGCAGCAAAAGCCAGCGGACAGGACTTTATCGCAGAAGCATTTTCCAACTCACCACCATATTTTATGACAGTAAGCGGATGCTCTTCAGGAAATACCGATTCCAGCAAAGATAACCTGAGAGCAGATTCTGTAAATGCATTTGCCGCATACATGGCAGACGTCATCGAACACTGGGACAACGAAGGTGTGATCAATTTCCAGAGTGTTGATCCGATGAATGAGCCATATACCAACTACTGGGGCGCAAACAGCAACAAACAGGAAGGATGCCATTTTGACCAGGGAGAATCCCAGTCAAGAATCCTGGTTGCCCTGAACAAAGAACTGAAAAACAAAGGCATCAACATGATCATCAGCGGTACCGATGAGACAAGCATTGATACACAGATTTCTTCTTATAATAATCTTTCCGATGAAGCAAAGAATGTAATCAGCCGAATCGATACGCATACATACAGCGGATCCAACAGAGAAGGATTAAAAGAAACTGCACAGAATGCAGGAAAGAACCTGTGGATGTCAGAAGTTGACGGTGCTTATACTGCAGGAACCAATGCAGGAGAGATGACCGCAGCACTTGGTCTTGCACAGCGTATGATGACCGATGTAAACGGACTGGAAAGTTCCGCATGGATCCTGTGGAATGCTATTGATATGCATGCAGACAGCAGCGAAACCGGACAGGCATGGGTAAACAAAGGAAGCAACAATGACTACCTTTCCATGGATGCTCTGGAAAGTAAATGGAAATCAAAATCTTCCAACGGATACTGGGGTCTTGCAGCAGCAGACCATGATAACGAAGAAATTGCCCTGAGTATGAAATATTACGCATACGGACAGTTCTCAAGATATATCCGTCCGGGTTACACCATTATCGGAACCAGCAAAGGAACCACACTTGCTGCATACGATCCGGATGAAAACAAAGCTGTTGTAGTAGCAATGAACACTTCCGATGCAGACAAAACATGGAAATTTGATCTGTCCGGATTTAACACCATGGGTGATAAAGTGACAGCCATCCGTACCAGCGGATCTCTGGACAGTGGAGAACACTGGGCAGATGTCAGCAGCCAGGATGACATTGTAACGGATACAGAAAACAGAAACTTCACAGCTACCCTGAAAGCAAATTCTATTACTACTTATATTATTGAAGGCGTAAGCGGAATCAAAGATGCTACCCAGGAAGAAGTTCCGGAAGTAGAACAGGTTACTGTAGAGAAAGATCAGGTAAGCAGCAGCACACCGTGGAACAACAGCACAACCAATATCGCTGCCAATGTAGTAGATGGTAATTACAGCACATTCTTTGACGGCGTAAGCAATGGTTATGTAACACTGGATTTGGAAGAAATGACAGAGATCGGTGCTATCGCCTATGCACCTCGTAGCGGCTATGCAGGTCGTTGTGTGGGAGCAACCATCTACGGATCCGAAGACGGAGAAAACTGGACGGAATTATATACCATCGAAGAGACTCCTTCCGAGGGAAAAGATACTATCGTATATTACACAGACTTTAATGTAAATGAAGCACCGACCTGCAGATACATCAAATACGCAGTCGGAGCAAATGGTAACTGTAACCTGTCAGAACTGAAAATATATCGTCTGTTACACACCACAACAAAAAATCTGACAGCACATTATGACATGTCCGTAGCAGATGGCAAACTGACAGACGTATCCGGAAAAGGAAACGATGCAACCCTTCATGATATTACAGAAGCAAGCGTTGCTACTTACGGAGAGGAAAGCGTTCTTCACTTTAACAAAGAAGGATATGCAGATATCCCGGCAGGACTGGCAGGGGCAGACGGACAGTTTACTGTTCAGGCAACCTTTAGTACACAGACACAGGCAAACCACTGGCTGTGGTGCTTCGGACGTACCGTAGCAAGCTGGCCGAACGTAGATCATTATGTGTTCGTCGGTGTAAACTCCGACCAGAACAACTATAAAGGAAACGTTCTGGCAGCAATCAGCTCCAATGGTGAAGTAAGAATGGATGCACCGGCAGAAAAACCGGGTGCAGGTTATACAACCGTAACCATAACCTCTGATGGAACCAAACTGTCCATGTACATGGATGGCGTACTGGTATCTGAGAAAACACATGGCAAAGACGTCACAGACGCTATGCCGTCAGAAGGAGAACTGGGATATATCGGAAAATCCTTATATAACGGAGATCCGCTTCTGAAAGCAAATGTATCCGATATCAGAATCTGGAATACTGCACTGACTGCTGACCAGGTACAGGCAGAAACTCCGGATGAGACAGAAAAAACCAACATGCTTCTGGCAGATATCCAGACAGCAATGTTAAATGGCAATTCCTCTACAGATGAAGTTGTTACCGATCTTGCATTCCCGACCAGTATGGACGGATATGATCTGACATGGAATGTTCCGGAAAACGATGCAATCGCTCAGAACGGAAAAGTAACACCTCCGGCAGAAGATGTCAATGTGACAATCACTGTTTCCTACGGAGACGGAAAGAGTACAGAATTTGCTGTAAAAGCACCGGGAGAAAATATCGGCTCCACGCTGCAGAAAGCATATGATGAACTGGATATTCCAAACAAAGATGATGTACGCGGAAACATTACCCTTCCGGAAACCACAGAAAGCGGTGTGACCATCATCTGGGCAACCGATCATCCGGAAATTGTGGATGTGGCATCTCATGAAAATGAAGGATACGATCCGACACCTGCAGGTACGGTAACAAGACCGCAGGAAGATACAACCGTAACCATGACAGCAACCCTCTCCTATAAAGGAGAAACCCTTACAAAAGAAATCGTTATTCAGGTAAAAGCGAAAGCAGCAGCTATCCAGGATGACGATTACACCGATTACTTCTTCGCATACTTTGCAGGCGAAGGATATTCCGATGGAGAACAGATATACTTCGCATCCAGCCAGGATGGTCTGAACTGGTCTGATCTGAATGATAACAATCCGATCCTTACTTCCACCATGGGAGAAAAAGGTGTCCGTGATCCGTTTATCATCCGTTCACCGGAAGAAGATAAATTCTATCTGATCGCCACAGACCTGAAGATCAATGGCGGAAACGGATGGGATGCAGCACAGAACAGTGGAAGCCAGAGCCTGATGATCTGGGAATCCACAGACCTTGTAAACTGGTCCGAACAGAGAATGGTAGAAGTATCTGCCAAGATCGAAGCAGGATGCACCTGGGCACCGGAAGCGACCTATGATCCGCAGACCGGAGAATATGTTGTATACTGGGCATCCAGAACACCGAACAAAGATACCAAACAGAGACTGTATTATGCAAAGACCCGTGATTTCTACAGCTTCACAGAACCACAGCTGTGGATCGATTACGATCAGTCCAGCATCGATACAACCATGATCGAAGAAAACGGAACGTACTACCGTTTCACCAAGAATGAGGGTGGTTCCACTAACTCACTTGGTGCAAAGACAAAAACTATTTTCTTAGAGAAGAGTAATCAGGTACTTGGAACCTACGCACAGATTGCATCAGAAAGCCTGAATGGCAATCAGTATGTAGAGGGACCGACCATCTTCAAGCTGAACAGCGATGATGCAGATACAAATACCTGGTGCCTGCTGGTAGATGATTTTGGCGGCGGCGGATACTATCCGTTACTGACCACAGATCTGGAAAGCGGCGTATTTACAAAACCGGAAGCCGGAACTTATAAGATGCCGTCAAGAGCAAGACACGGCACACCGATCCGTATCACAAAAGCAGAGTATCAGGCTGTTATGGCAGCATACGGAACACCGGACAAAGTAGATACCTATGCGATCGACGGAACACCGGTACTGCCGGAAACTGTAACCGTTGGCGGTGCAGAGACAGCAGTTACCTGGAATCTGGACGGCGTAAGATTTGAAGGAAATCCATACAGCTATGTAACAGTAACAGGAACAACAGCAAACGGAAAGACAGCAACAGCAGAAGTTCAGCTGCTGCCAAAAGATCTGGAATACATGGTTGACTGTAACAACACAGGATCTTCCACCTGGGAAAAAGTAAAAGCAGCCGTACCGGGACTGAAGAATGCAGATGCAGCAGATCAGGCAAAAACCGATGATAATACCTGGGGTTACACCAGCGTGGTAGGCGATTCCGGAGATATCAAAGGATTCAGCCAGTCCAGCGTAAGCAACCCGTACACCGGCGGATGGTGGGCACGTTCCAATAAAAACATCACTTACCGGTTCACACTTCCAGCAGGAGAGCATACCGTAATGCTTGGAAACACCGGATGGTGGAACATGAACCGTGAAATGGATGTATATTACAGCGTAAACGGAGAAAACGAAATCAAATTGTGTGATTTCGATGCGGTTAAGAGTGCAGAGTCTTATGCACAGGGAACCATTACACTGGAGAAACAGGCAGTGGTAACCATCACCATCAAGAAAGCTGCAAGCGATGATCCGATCGTAAGCTGGATCAGCGTAAGTGGTCAGGAAGCACCGGAACCAGAACCTGTAGATAAGAGTGAACTGCAGAACCTGTACGATGCGAAACAGCGGAAAAGAACAGGGCAACTACACAGACGAAAGCTGGAAGTCCTTTACCGCAGCGTTAGAGGCAGCGAAAGCAGTGCTGGATAACGAAGATGCAACCGAAGAACAGGTAGCAACAGCAACCACAGCTCTGGAGGAAGCAATCAAGGGACTGACAGAGAAAGAACCGGAACCAGTACCGGTAGATAAGAGCGAACTGCAGAAACTGTATGATGCAAACAGTGGGAAAAAAACAGGGTAACTACACAGACGAAAGCTGGAAGTCCTTTACCACAGCATTAGAGGCAGCGAAAGCAGTACTGGATAACGAAGATGCAACCGAAGAACAGGTAGCAGCAGCAACCACCGCTCTGGAAGAAGCAGTCAAAGGACTAACAGAGAAAGAGCCGGAACCAGTACCGGTAGACAAGAGTGGTCTGCAGAAAATGTATGATGCAAACAGTGGAAAAGAACAGGGTAACTACACAGACGAAAGCTGGAAGTCCTTTACCACAGCATTAGAGGCAGCGAAAGCAGTACTGGACAACAAAGCAGCAACCGAAGAACAGGTAGCAGCAGCAACCACCGCTCTGGAAAAAGCAGTCAAAGGACTGACAGAGAAAGAGCCGGAACCAGTACCTGTAGATAAGAGCGAACTGCAGAAACTGTATGATGCAAACAGCGGAAAAGAGCAGGGCAACTACACAGACGAAAGCTGGAAAGTTTTTGAAACCGCACTGGAAAGTGCAAAGGCAGTGCTGGATAATGCAAATGCAACCGAGAAAATGGTACAGGCAGCAGCAGAAGCACTGAAAGCAGCTGTTGCCGGACTGACAGAGAAGGCTGTTGATCCGGAACCGACACCAACACCAACACCATCCACACCGGTAGATAAAACAAACCTGTCCAAACTGTATGAACAGTACAAGGATATGAAACAGGGTAATTACACCGATGCAAGTTACAAAGCATTTACCACAGCTCTCGAAGCTACAAAGAACGTTCTGGAAGCAGAAGCACCGACCCAGGAAGAAGTCAGCAAAGCATACAGCAATCTGAATGATGCAGTTAAGGGTCTGGTGACAAAGAGCACACAGACATCGGGCAACAGCCAGGGAACTACAACCAAGCCGGGAAGTTCACAGAACGGAACAGGCACAAAAACATCCAATGCAGCAAAAACAGCAGACCGTACACCGATCGCAGCTACAGCCGGTGTAATGCTGGCAGCAATGCTGGTTGCAGTGCTTGCTTGGAGAAAAAAGGAAGCCTTGAAAATAAAGAAAGGTAGGTAAAGTATGAAAAAGAGCAAAATGACACGCAGTAAAAAGCGATTTTTGCCGGATTTTTAAGTGCCGCTATGGTGGCACAGTCCGTTTCAGCATTTGCAGCAGAAGCCGGTGGAGAATATCTGCCGGATCTGCAAACGCAGAATCAGGAAGTTGTTTCTGAGACAGCAGGGGAAAGTTCCCCTGCTGCAGAAGCAGCACCGGAAGAAACCGTTGCACCGGAAACAGCGGTGCAGACAGAGGAAAATTCTGTGGAAACACAGGAAGCATCTGTAGAGAAAAAGACTTTTACAGATGCGGAAATTGCCGCAAATGACGGCGTGATCTATCTGGCAAACTGCGGATCTTCTGACACATCCGTAACACCGTCAGGATCCAAACGTGGTTTATATCAGGGAAATGTGGATCAGGCATATGATACAGATGCTTCCACAGGATATAACTGGGGATATGTAGAGGATGCAACTTACTCTGCAACAGCCCGCGGCGGAGATACCACACTGAAAGGGTCTTACCGTTATCAGTCAGATAAGATCACCTATGAAGCAGGAAAATCCGGAATCGAATATCAGTTTGAAGTACCGGAAGGTGATTACAAAGTTACCGTAGGTATCGATAACCCGTGGAGCAAGTGGGGAACCAAAAAAGAAGATATCATTCTGGAAGGACAGAAAGTAGAGTCCGGACTTACCGCCAAAGATTTCGAAAAAGAATATGAAGTAACGGTAACCGACGGAACTCTGAATGTCTTTGTACAGAGTACAAGTAGATCTTCCACAAGCGATGACCCGGTTCTGAATTACATCGTGGTAAAAACAGAAACCGGTGAAGCAGATCAGCTGGAAGTTCTGGCAAATGTAATCAAAAAATTACACAGAAAAAAACAGACGGGGAAAAACCTATAAGAAAGTAACCAAAGAAGCATTTGATCAGGCGATTGCAGATGCACAGAAACTGGTAGATGAAAAATCTACCGATACCGATGCGATCAAAGCTGCAAAAGAAGCCATCGAGACTGCCTTTGATGCACTGGTAGAAACTCATATTGAAACTTATACATCCATCACCGGAACCGATGCAGCCAGAATCTATGATGACAATGGCGAAGCCATTCAGGCTCACGGTGGTCAGGTACAGAAGATCGGTGATACCTATTACTGGCTGGGTGAGGACCGTACCAACGGATACCGTCCGATGCCGGGTGTTCATCTGTATTCTTCCAAAGATCTCTACAACTGGAAAGACGAAGGCGTTGTCTTAAGAACCATGGACAACTACGAACAGTTCGAGACAGATGATTACTTCAAGAATCTGTACGGAGATCTGACAGAAGCAGAGAAGAAAGATATCTATGTGGACCTGTGGGCAGAAGGATGCGTCATGGAACGTCCAAAGATGCTGTATAACGAGAAAACAGGAAAATATGTCATCTGGTTCCATGCAGACGGAACAAGTCCGTATGCAAGTGGAAGCGGTTCCAACTATGCGAAAGCAAAAGCTGGTATCGCGATTGCGGATTCTGTCAACGGACCATACAAACTGTTGGGAAGTTATATGCTTACCGGAGATTACAGCAACCATGGATTTGACTCCGTGAGCGGACATGTCCGTGACATGAACTTGTTTAAAGATGATGATGGAACTGCATATGTAATGTACTCTTCCGAAGGTAATGCGGTTATGTATATCGCAAAACTGAACGATGAATACACAGGACTTGCAAAAGACGCTTCCGAGATGAAACTGGGAGAGGACTTTTGCATCAGCAGTACCGATTCCAGAGAAGGTCCGGCGATGTTCAAGTATCGTGGAAAATATTATCTGATCACTTCCGGCTGTACCGGATGGGCACCAAACCAGGCAGCATACTCTGTTGCAGACAGCCCGTTAGGACCATGGAAACGGATGGGAGATCCGTGCGTCGGAGATACCTCCAAAACAACCTTTGATACCCAGAGTACCTGTGTCATTCCGGTAGATGCGAAAAACGGAAAATTCATCTACATGGGAGACCGCTGGTACAATCCGGATAACGGAAAAGACCTGAGCGATTCCAGATATGTATGGCTCCCGATTGAATTCGGATCAGGTGATACCATCATGCTGAAAAATTACAGCAACTGGACGCTGGATGAACTCGAAGGCAAAGGAAGCATCGATGTAACAACGAAACTTCCTGAGACCGCAGAAAGCATCAGTGAACTGCAGAGCGCACTTCCGTCCACAATCAATATTGAGATTGGCGGAAAGGCATATAATAACCAGACAGTAACCTGGATCATCAATGATGCAGACAGCCTTGGAGAATATCCGCTGGGTGAAGTTACTGTTACAGGAACACTTGCAGATCTGAACAGAGAAATTACAACCAAAGTATTCTGCTGTCCAAAAGGACTGACTTATTTTGCGGACTGTTATACAAATGGGGATAATACCTCTTCTGTATTTGAAAAATTCGCAGCAGCTGCAGACAATCTGAAAAATACGGTATCTGACCAGAAATACGGAAAAGATGTCGATGTAAACTGGGGTTACACAAGCACACCGGGAGCATCCGGCGGAAGCAGCTCTGAAGATATGGGTTCCAAAGGAAGCGGCGACTTCTTTAATACCGGCTGGTGGGCAACCAGCGGTCATACCATTGAGTACGGCTTCGAACTGGATCCTGGAAACTATGTGGTTTCTACCGGTTTCAACGAATGGTGGAGCAGCACCAGAGGAATCAAAGTAACCGTATCTTCTGTAGATGCTGACGGTAACAAGACCGAACTGGGAACCGGAAGTGCAAGCCTTTCTTCCAGCAAGACACAGGACAGAAACGAAGTAGTAGTAACCGTTCCGGAAGGTTCTGACCACATTTTGGTAACGATCAGCAAAGCATCCGGAAGTGATCCTGTATTAAGCTGGATCGGTATTATCGATACCGAAGCAAAAGCGCCGGAAGTGAAAAAATCTTCTGACAAACGGAAGCTTTGAAAACGGAACCGAAGGCTGGTCTCTGGGAAATGGTGCAGCCATTGAAGAAGACAGCGAAGCTCCGGACGGAACACATTATCTGCATGATAATGGAAATAAAAACTCCTGGGGAGATGGAAGTTCCAACGACAAAACAAATTATCCGATCAGCGTAGAACCGGATACGGAATATGTATTAACCGGAAGTATCAAAGTGAGCGGCAGCGGATGCTACTGGGCAGGCGCAAGAGTAGCCGGAAAAGAAATCTACTGTGTGGCAGCAACAGACAGCAGCTATACCGATACAACCGATACCGACAGCAAACTGGCAGCAGCAGTAAAACCGGGAGCAACGGAGTGGACACCTTTTGAGATCCGCTTTACCACACCATCTGATGTAACGACACTGGATGTATATACCTGGGCAGACAACGGTATCCAGGGTTATCTGGACAATCTGGTACTGACACCGGTATCTTCCGATCTGGACTGGACGGCATTTGACAAAGCAGTAGAAGATGCAGACAGCCTGCAGGCAGCAGACTACAAAGAAGCATCCTGGGCAGAATTCCAGGCTGTTGTAGAAGAAGCAAAAGCATTTAAGAAAAATGCAACAGAAGCAACAAAACAGAGAGAGATCCGTCTGATGATCAAAAAACTGGAAGAAGCAAAAGAAGCTCTGATCCCGGTCAATGATCCGGATGGAAATACTACTTATTATGTAGATGCCGAAAACGGCAACGATGCAAACGACGGAACAACACCGGAAACTGCATGGAAGACTTTAACAAAAGCATCCTCCATCCGTAAGATGACAGAAGGCGGAAGTATCCTTCTGAAAGCAGGCTGCGTATGGAACGGTGAACAGCTGGAAGTAAGAAATGCTGAAGGAACAGAAGAAAACCCGATCGTGATCGGAAGCTACGGTGAAGGCGAAAAACCGGTGATCAACGGACAGGGTGCACCGTGGGATGCAGACAGCAAAGAAGAACTTGCAGCAGTACACATCTACAACAGTGAGAACATTGTTGTGGAAAATCTGGAAATTACCAACTGGGATAGTTCTGTAAGCGGAGACTATACACAGAGCAGCAAACTGTTATCCGGTCTGGTAGTGGAAAACCAGGACAAGGGAGACCTTTCAAATGTTACAGTAAGAAACAACAAGATTCATGATGTCAACGGTAAGATGGCAGGCGGCGCAGATAAAGCAGCCGGCGGACTGATCATTGTAGTAACCGGAAGCGGAAGCAATCATACCGGTACGGTAGAATCCAAATACAGCAACCTTACCATTGAAGGAAACGAAGTATACAGAGTAAGCCATGAAGCAATCTACATGGAAAGCGTATGGGCAAGCCGTACTCTGGTTGGCGGAACAAGCAGCGATACAGGATACCAGAACGCAGGAAACAGCAAATGGATCGGCAGCAGCAACGTTGTGATCAACAGCAACTATGTACATGATGTAGCAGGAGACGGTATTGTACCGATCAATACATCAGAAGCAATCGTGGAATACAACCTGATTGACAACTCCGCAGATACCAACTGGAATTATTCCGGTAACCCGAATCATGCAGCACTGTGGACATGGGATTCTGATAATGTAACCTTCCGTTACAACGAAGCATGCAACACAAGTAAAGCAGGATGGAACCTGGGAATCTCAGGAACCAACGACAGTATGGCATTTGACTTTGACTATGGTGTACAGAACTGTCTGTATGAGTACAACTACAGCCATGACAACTATGGTGGATTCCTGATGCTGTGCCCGGGACCTGGAGCAACTGTAAACAATATTGCAAGATACAATGTCAGCGTAAATGACGGTCTGTATGACGGCGCACCGATGATCCGTCTTGGCGGAGGAAAATACGGTTCCAACGGCGTACAGATTTACAACAACACCATGTACTGGGCAGACAGCAATTACTCTGTAGCACTGACTCCGACCTCTAACTGGGAAGGAAGCGTTGTAAAAGATGTAACTGTAAGCAACAACATTTTCTACGGACCTGCAAAAGCAGACAGTGTGAAGACAGACGGCGTAACCTACAGCCACAACCTGGTTTACGGTGGCGCACAGGATGTTTATACCGCAACAGTAAATGATGATACTACTGTTGTAGCAGACCCGTTGTTTGTAAATGTAAAAGATTACACATCCGGAACATGGGAAAACGGAAAAACAACACTGGGAACAGCAGAAGGCTTTAAACTGCAGGCAGGTTCTCCGGCCATCGATGCAGGAGCAGCACATGAAGATGCACCGGCAGTACAGCCAGACAGCGTAAAATCTGAATTGGTTGCAAATACAAATGAAAAACCATCCAGAGATTACTATGGAACAAAGCTGACCGATGGAAAGATCGATATCGGAGCAAACGAATACAAAGAAGCAGAACCTCAGCCGGAACCGGTAGACAAGAGTGAACTGCAGAAACTGTACAATGAAAACAGTGGAAAAGAGCAGGGTAACTACACAGATGATAGCTGGAATATCTTTACCACAGCATTAGAAGCAGCAAAAGCGGTACTGGATAACGCAGATGCAACCGCAGAGCAGGTAGCAGCAGCAACCACAGCTCTGGAGGAAGCAGTCAAAGGATTGACAGAAAAAGCTCCGGAACCGGTACAGGCAGATAAGAGCAAACTGCAGAAACTGTATGATGAAAACAGCCAGAAAGAACAGGGCAATTATACAGACGAAAGCTGGAAAGCTTTTGAAACCGCACTGGAAAGTGCAAAAGCAGTGCTGGATAACGAAGGTGCAACCGAAGAAATGGTACAGGCAGCGACAGAAGCACTAAAAGCAGCTGTTGACGGACTGACAGAAAAAACGGTTGATCCGACACCGACAGACAAGACAGAACTTGGCAAACTGATTAAAAATGCAGAAGCAATATCCGCAGATGACTATACGGCAGAAAGCTATAAGGAACTGCAGGATGTTCTGACAGCAGTAAAAGTAATCTATGACAAGGACGATGCAGAACAGGAAGAAGTGGATAAAGCAGCATTACAGCTGAAAGCAGCGCTGGATGCATTGCAGAAACCTGTTCCTACACCGGAAAAAGTCGACAGATCAGACTTACAGAAACTGTATGATCAGAGTCTGGAAAAAGTAGAAAAAGACTACACAACAGCCACCTGGAAAGCACTGAAAGATGCACAGGCAGCGGTAAATAAAGTTCTTGCTGATAAAAATGCAACAGAAGAAGAAATCAGCGCGGCATATAAGTCACTGGCACAGGCTCTGGACGGTCTGAAAAAGGTAAATACGATTCAGCCGACAACGGATAACAAAAATACTGGCAATAAAACCACAACATCCGCAAATGGCGGAAATAAAACAACATCCGGACAGACAAGTGCAATAAGAAACGCAAAAACAGGTGATACTACACAGATTGCAATCTATGTAATTGGAGTATTGTGTGCTATAATCGTATTTGCAGGACTGGTAATTGCAAGACGGAAAAGAAACAGATAGGAGTTTTTATGGCTTTTTTGAAAAATAAAGCCTTCCTCATGGCAGTGAGAACCGGTATGGCTCTCACTGCCATGCTGTTTTTTACAGCATGTGGGAAGGAACAGGATAATAACACAGTACTCTATATAGACGACAACCCGGTAAGCCGGGAAGAGTATGAGATGCTGGCACAGGAAAACTGTAACCAGATCTATATGAAATACTCTACAGAAGAAGTAAACAGCAAGGACTTCTGGACGACAGAAAAATGATGGGGAAACACCGGCAAAACAGCTGGAAGAAAAGATCCTGGAACAGTTAAAGGAAAAGCTATGCGGTAAAATGAGGCTGCAAAATGATCTGAAGGTAACAGAAGACTATACCTATCAGGAACTGATGGAACAGAAAGAGGCAAAAAAGCAATTCCGACTACGGGCTGAAGGAATACAAAGACGAAGAATATTATAAATACTGGTATTCCAATCTGAAAACCGATGTGGTCAATCAGTGGGTAAAAGAAAATGCTGCGGTTACAGATGAATCATGCAGCGAATACTACCAGGAACATATCGAGGATTTCACTTATGAGGTTGGTGTAAACATTCTTTACACAGAGATCCATTCCAGTGATGAAAATGCGGAACAGGAGGCGCAGGCAATCTATCAGACACTGACGAACGAGCAGGATGCAGAGGCTGCAGTCAGACAGTATGCCAACGCAGAAACGCAGAATCTGGAACTGACTTCACTCGATACGCAGGAAGGCGCAAGCGGAGTCTACGCCAATCGCTGGCAAATCGCGTCACAGATGCAGACAGGGGAAGTATGTCAGCCCTACGAAGAAAATGGCATGTACTGTATAATAAAGTGCATAGAACGCGAAGAAAACGGAACAATAGACTATGAGACAGCAAAAGCATCCATTGAGCGGTATCTGCAAATACAGGCTGCCAACAAGTACCTAGAAGAGAAAGAAGACAGTCAGCGGATAAAAGAGGGAAAAGTCAAAGAGGATCAGGTGATTCAGGAACTTTTCGAAAAGTAAAAGAAAAAGCAGAAAAAAGTAAAAATTGTGGTTGACAAACAGTATGACTTTTAGTATAATTTATTTTGCTCACCGAGTGATTGGTGACGTGCAGAAGTACTCAAGTGGCTGAAGAGGTGCCCCTGCTAAGGGTATAGACGGTTTGCGCCGTGCGAGGGTTCAAATCCCTCCTTCTGCGTTGGATGAAAAAGAAATGAAAAAAGTTCTTGACATCTAAAAAGACTCGTGATAATATATACGAGTTGCGTCTGACAAAAAAAGTTGTGAAAAAGAAATGAAAAAAGTTCTTGACAACAGCCGGTTGGATGTGATAAGATATCAAAGTTGCTGCAAGAGAGAAACAAAAACAACTTCAAAAAAGTTGAAAAACTTCTTGACAAGCAGGAAACAACATGATATAATAGCAAAGCTGTTTGAGACAAACGGCAATGCAAAAAATGATCTTTGATAACTGAACAGTGAAACACATTCCTCGAAAGTTCTTTTTAAAATCATAAAAACGAACGATCGAAAGATCCTTAAAAACAGTAAAAGGGATAAATTAGCCAAGAGTTGATTTTGACCTGGAACAAACATTTATTTAGAGAGTTTGATCCTGGCTCAGGATGAACGCTGGCGGCGTGCTTAACACATGCAAGTCGAACGAAGCACTTGAAACAGATTCTTCGGATGAAGTTTCCTGTGACTGAGTGGCGGACGGGTGAGTAACGCGTGGGTAACCTGCCTCATACAGGGGGATAACAGTTAGAAATGGCTGCTAATACCGCATAAGCGCACGGCATCGCATGATGCAGTGTGAAAAACTCCGGTGGTATGAGATGGACCCGCGTTGGATTAGCTAGTTGGCAGGGTAACGGCCTACCAAGGCGACGATCCATAGCCGGCCTGAGAGGGTGGACGGCCACATTGGGACTGAGACACGGCCCAGACTCCTACGGGAGGCAGCAGTGGGGAATATTGCACAATGGGGGAAACCCTGATGCAGCGACGCCGCGTGAGCGAAGAAGTATTTCGGTATGTAAAGCTCTATCAGCAGGGAAGAAAATGACGGTACC
>ENA-OQES01000524-OQES01000524.1-human-gut-metagenome-genome-assembly--contig:-NODE-524-length-16115-cov-3.097010_pt1 | contig 16115 bp, 19 predicted proteins | sample MGYA00242798_ERZ504641 | MGnify/ENA primary metagenome ERZ504641 (study PRJEB26092, sample SAMD00036327) | human gut metagenome | host: Homo sapiens | study: EMG produced TPA metagenomics assembly of... | reverse complement strand
TTGAAGCCTACGGTCAAAAGCTATTTCTGAAATACTCATATCCGAGTTTTTAATCAACTCTATTGATTTATTCAGACGAATCTCTTTCACTAAATCCACCGGAGCAAACCCGGTCAGGCTCATTTAACTTCTTAAAGAAAGCCGAGCGGCTCAGCCCGATAGTCGATGCTATAGTATCTATATTAAAATCACTATTATCCAGATTCTCTTCTATAACCTGATGAATCTTTTCAATGAACTGCACATCTTTCTTCACCAGGAACTGTTCGTATGTATCCTGTTCCTCCTTATGTTCTTCGGGCTGCTGCCATACACGTTCACGGAACAATTTACGTTCATTCAGCAACTGTTCGATACGTGCTACCAGATAGTCTTTGCTGAAAGGTTTGATGATATAGGCATTCGCTCCCATGCTTATCGCTTTGGTCTTCGCTTCATCATTACCTTTCGCCGTCAGGATAATCACCGGAATATGACTGATTTGGAAATCTTTACGGATGCGTTGCAACATCTCTATTCCATCCATATTCGGCATCATCTGGTCGGTGACTACCATGTCGGGATGATAAAGATGTACTTTCTTCAGCCCCTCCACACCATCATTGGCCATATAAATATTGAATTTATCTTCCAATTGCAGCTTCAACATATTGCATAAATCCTTATTATCTTCTACAATCAGCACGGTAGGCAAAGACGAATCGACAGGCTGTTCTTTCTCCTCCTCGCTTTCCTTGCCGGCAGAGGCAGAAACAGATTCAGCCTCAGGAACACTCACCGTTTCCCCGCCCATATAGAAATCGACTTCCGACGGTTTGTAATGCTCCTTACCCAATTGCAATTCAATGGTAAAGACCGCTCCCTTCCCTTCAGGACTCTCTGCATAGATTTCCCCATGATGCAGACTGATAATTTCCTTAGACAAAGCCAATCCGATGCCCGTTCCCTGATAATAAGCGCCACGTGCATTGTCAGCCTGCGAGAAACGCTCGAAGATTTCGGAAAGCTTGCTTTGGGGAATCCCCACACCGCTATCTTCCACCCGTACATAACAATGCCTGTCATCATCCGACACTCCCATCGTGACATAAATATTCCCCCCGGCAGGAGTGAACTTGAACGCATTGGAGATGATGTTGCGGATCACGATGGCCACTTTTTCCTTATCCGCCCATACCATGATATCCTCACCGGCCAGCTGGAACGTGAAGCTGACTTCATTTTCTTCGGCCATCACCCTGAATTCTTTCTCAAAAGAGTCTACCATCTCATTCAGGTTGAACAACGACACATGCAGACGCATCTTGCCGTTCTGTATTTTACGGAAATCCAATATCTGATTGACCAGTTGCAGCATCTGTTTGGTATTCTTTTCCATCAGATCCACATATTGCATTCCTTTCTGAGATAGTTTTTCTTTCTCTTTCAACTCCTGAATAGGCCCCTTGGATCAGAGTCAGCGGAGTACGCAACTCATGCGAGATATTGGTAAAGAATCTTGATTTTTCAATTCGGACAATTTTTTGTTCGATATACACATCATTCTTCACCTTAATCATGAAAAGAGATAATTTTATAGCCACCAGCAATAAGGCTACGGCTATAATCATATAGATAACATACGCCCACCAACTGGCCCACCAAGGCGGCAGAATGACAACGGTCAACTCACGGAAAGACTCCAACCCGGGATTTGCCTCATCCAGTGTCTGTACTCTGAAAAGATACTTGCCGGGAGGAACATTGGTATAGGATGCTATACGGTTCTTCCCGTTATAGTGCCATTCTTTTTCATATCCTTCCAAAATATATTTGTAAGACACACGGTTCTGATTATTATAGTTCAACGCCGCAAACTCTAAAGTAAACATGGACTGGTTATGATTCAATGTAATCCTGTCTGTATAGGTAATGGACCGGTCAATAATGGGATGGTCCGTATAGCTGCGTATATCCCGGTTTGATATCTGACATCCTACAATAAATGTATTATAATCAAATCTTTGCGTTTCCAGCTTATCGGGAGAAAAGGTCAAGATACCCTCTTTACACCCTACCCAGAGTTCTCCGTCCAGCGTTTTCAATGTGGTGCTTTCTTCCATCACAACCGGGGGAAAGCCATCGTATTTGTCATAGTTACGCACCTGGCTTGTCGCCCTGTCAAAACAAGAGAGTCCTTTTTCCGTAACAAGCCAAAGGAAACCGTTATCATCTTCTATAATAGACATCACCACATCATTATTCAATCCGTCTTCCCAGCCATACGATTTAAATGAAAGCTTATGCGTTTCCTCATCGTATCCCGACAATTTGCTCAATCCTCCACCAAACACGCATACCCATATCTGAGAGAACTCGTCTTTATAAAGCGCGTACACATCGCTATCGGCATAATTTACCCGGTTGGAACCACGATAGGTTTCAAAATCAATCTGCTCCACTGAGGCAAAGTTGTTTTTAAAAGACATCAGCCCGTCCATCGTACCTACCCACATACGCCCGTCATTATCCTCTATCATATTTCTCACTTCCATATAAAGGCCATACGTAGGATAGTTCTTGAATCCGTTATATTTATTCTTAAAAGTGACTTCCCCATTTTCCTCACAAAGCAGATTCAATCCTCCGTCCAAAGTACCCACCCAGATACGTTTCTTTTCATCCTGATAAGTGAAATACACATCATTCCCGCTGATCGACGACAAATCAGACAAATTATGCAGATAGCGTTTAAAACGGAAACCACCTGCAGCTTTCTCATCAGGAACAGCTTTCACCAATCCGTCGCCTTTGGTAGAGAACCAAAGGTTTCCCTTGTCGTCTTCCATGATGTGATATACATTACCTATATGCTCGTCACCTGTCGAAAAAACATGTTTGGTTACACCGTTCCGGTCCATCCGATAAACACTCTGCCAACGGGTGCCCACCCAGATATCGCACTTTTGATTTGGAAAGGCTCAGTTACCCTGCTCGCATAATTTTCCCGACCGGCTGATTGCGGAAACAACGAAAGCAGATTGAATTGCTTCTTGGGGAAATTTCATGCAATACACCCCTTCATCGGCAGAGGAAAGCCACAATACCCGTCATTATCCAACATCAGATGATAAAACTGCTGATTTGCCCTATCATTAGAAAGTTGTTTCAACTTATTAATATAAACCATCTCCGCATGTTCCCTGTCGAACAACCAGGCCTCTCCTGCCGGAGACAGGAAAAAAACGCCCTCTTTCGCCGGCATCTTCCGAATACAGGGTGGTTATCTTGCCGAACATGGTAAACGGAAACCGTTTTGCGGTATGGTTCAACGGATCATAATAAATCAGCGCCTTCTCATTTTCGTGAAACCATATTTTTATCATACGGTCTATGAATGCATGAGTAACCCATAGCATCATTCATTTCATTCAAAGGGCGGGCTACAGCGCTGCGGGCGGCGTTCTCGTCGTCAAAAAATTGCCGAACACCGCCGCGCCGCTGCCGGTCATCTGGGCCATGACGGCCCCATGCTCCCGCAGCGTCTTGCAGATAGCGGGCGTCTCCACCGCACCGGAGCAGTGCTCCAGCGCGTTGCCGCCCGCGGCGCAGACCCCGGCCAGATTGCAGTCGCGGATGGCCTGCTCCTGCGCCTCACAGTCGGGGTGGACAGGGCTGCCCATCGTGTCATACCGGGCGAACGCCTCAGGCGTCGAGACACCGACGCTGGGCATCGCCACCACGAACCGGCAGTCCGGGCAGGGCGGCAGGGCCTTCATCAGGTCGCCCACGCCGCGCACGCGGCAGGTGCCGCCCAGCAGCGCAAACGGCACGTCCGCGCCGATGCCCGCACCGATGGCACACAGTTCGCTCATGGACAGGTGCGCACCGTACAGCTCATTCAGGCCGACGAGCACGCCGGCGGCGTCGGCACTGCCGCCCGCCATGCCCGCGCGGACCGGCACGCGCTTGTAAATCGTCATATCCACACCGGCCAGCAGGCCCGTGTAGTCTAAAAAAGGCCAGCGCCGCCTTGACGGCGGTGTTCTTGTCGTTGACCGGCACAAAGCTGCCGGGCAGCGTCAGGGACAGATCATTGCTGCGGCGCAGCGTGAATTTTTTTCATACAGATCAATCGTCTGCATGACCATATCCAAATCATGGTAGCCGTTGGGCAGCGTGCCCACAACGTCCAGCGACAGGTTTAGCTTGGCCGGGGCCAGCACCGTTACCGAGCGGTATTGCATAGGGGTCACTCCTGTTTTTACCTTTTTTATCCAGCCGTGTTCGGTCAAAAATTCGCGGATGCGCTTCATCGCGGTCTGCAAATGGTCTACGCTGTAGGCGTAGCTGATGCGGGCATAGCCCTCGCCGGAGGCACCGAACGCCGAGCCGGGGATGATGGCGACCTCCGTTTTCCCGGCAGCAGCTGCTCGCAGAACTCGCTGCTGGTCAGGCCGCTGATCTGGATAGACGGGAACACGTAGAATGCGCCCCGCGGCTCAAAGCAGGTCAGGCCCATCTCGTTCAGCGCCTTGACGACGTAGCGGCGGCGGCGGTTGTATTCGTCGCGCATCATCTCGATCTGGTCGTCGCACTGGCGCAGCGCCGTGATGGCCGCGTACTGGCTCGTGGTCGGCGCGGACATGATGCAGCTTTGGTGGATCTTCGTCATGACTTTGACAAGCGGTGCCGGACCGGCGGCGTAGCCGAGCCGCCAGCCGGTCATGGCGTAGGACTTGGAGAAGCCGTTGACCACAATCGTGCGCTCTGCCATGCCGGGCAGCGACGCAATCGAAACGTGGCGGTCCAGGCCGTAGGTCAGCTCGGAGTAAATTTCGTCGGACAGCACCAGCACATTCGTCTCGCGCAGGACGGCAGCGATCTCCTCCATCTCGGCGGCACTCATGACTGCGCCCGTGGGGTTGTTGGGATACGGAAAGATCAGCAGCTTCGTCCTGGGCGTGATGGCCGCGCGCAGCTGGTCGGCGGTCAGGCGGAACTGATCCTCGGCGCGGGTGGCAATATGCACGGGCACGCCGCCGGTCAGCTGGGTGATCGGCTCATAGCAGACAAAGCACGGCTCCGGGATAATGACCTCATCCCCGGGCTGGACCACCGCACGGATGGTCAGGTCGATGGCCTCGCTGCCGCCGACGGTGACCAGGACGTTTTCCTCTTTATAGTGCAAATCAAAGCGGCGCTGTAAGTAATTGCAGATCTCGCCGCGCAACTCCTTTAAGCCGGAGTTGGCCGTATACTTGGTGCGGCCCAGCTCCAGGCTGCGGATGCCCGCGTCGCGGACGCTCCACGGCGTTTTAAAATCCGGCTCCCCGACGCCCAGCGAGATGCAGTGGGGCATATCGGCTGCCAGATCAAAGAACTTGCGGATGCCGGACGGGCGCATGGCCTTGGCGGCAGGGGCAAGCAGCTCATCGTAGTTCATCACAGGACGGTACACTCTCTTTCATCGGGTTCTTCGGCCAGGTACAGGCGGCCGCCGCGCTTGTAGGGGCGCAGCACAAAGCTGGTCGCGGTGGAGAGCACGTCGTCCAGCGGGGAAAGGCGCTTGGCCACGAAGATGGCGATTTCCTGGAAGCTGCGGCCCTTGATGATGACCTGCAAATCATAGCTGCCGCTCATCAGCAGCACGGTGTCGACCTCATCAAACTGAGCAATCGTCATGCCGATGTCGTCAAAGCCGCGGGCCTTATGGGGGGTCACGCGCAGCTCAATGACAGCCTCGACGAGGTTGACACCGGCTTGTTCCCAGTCCACGAGCGTCTCATAGCCGCGGATATAGCCCTTTGCGGCGGCCTCATCCATCATGGCGGCGATCTCTTCAGGCGTTTTATCCAGCATCGCCGCGATGTCCTCAATCGGCATACGGGCGTTCTTTTCCAGAATGCGAAGCAGTTCTTCCATAGTAGGTACACCTCACTCAAGTATATATAGATGTATTATAGCATATTCCGCAGCGGATTGCACTAGTGTCCGGCGGATTTTTGCAGCAGAACTGCAGGGGCCATCCCATAAAAGGTCATCTATGGCAAGGCTGCGGGCCGTACATGTGCGGCCCCTGCGGCACTGCCGCAAAAAAATGCGCCCGCTCATGCGCATGGCACAAGCGGGCACTTTTCAAATTCAGGATTTACCCCTCTGCGGCGGCATCCTCTGCCGGGGCGTCGCCGGTATCGTCGAGGTTTTCGGCATCCGGGGCGGCCTCAGCGCCTTCTTCGGGGACGGGCGCGGGCTCGGTGCTCGCGGCATCCGACGTGCCCATTTCCTCGGTTCTGCATGTTATCCACAACAGCATCCGTCGGGGCGGGGATCGGCGTGACCTCAACCTGCATATCGCTGTCGCGCAGGGCGGTCAGGTACCACTGGCGGTTCTCGCCGCGGGTAAAGACATAGTCCATATACTTCGTCGGCTCAGTGGGCGCGGTCAGGGACAGCTCACCGGTGGCGTTGTTCGACGACGTCGGCACATAGCCGACGGTCACGATGCGCTGGCCGTCCTTCTTGGTGATCTTTTCCACCGTCGGCGTGTACAGCGCCACCGAACTGGTGACGGGCACCAGATAGGCCTGCTTTTCTTCGTCGTACTGGTAGACGAACTCCGCCGTGCTGAACGTGCCCTCCGTCACCTGGTAGTCCGGCCCGAGCAGGTTGGAGATGTAGGTGTCGATCTCCAGCGCCGGGATCAGGGCCGAGCCGGTGTCGGGGTCGCGCTCGTACTGGTCCAGGCTGCCGCCGCTGTTCTGCACCTGATAGACAGTGCCCCAGATGGCGGCCTGTTTGAAAATGCCCTCGTCCACGCTGTTCACGTCGTCAAAAGCGACGGGATCCAGCATGACCATGCCGTACAGGCGGTCACGGTATTCATTGCGCAGGTCCGTGTCGTCCAGCGCTGCGCGCACAAGCCCGACGATCCAGCCCAGCACGGTGAACAGGCCGATGAGTGCCAGCAGCAGTGCCGCTGCGCCCACGACCTGCCGTGCCAGACGGCGGTTATTGCGGATATGTTCTTCTCTGTAATTTGCCATTGTGGATGTGTTGCTCCTTTTGGGGGATTGAGTGAAAAAGCCCTCCCGGAGAGGAGGGGGCCCGCAGGGCCGGGTGAGGAGCCGATCGGCAGCCGCAAGGCTCCCGGGGCGATGACGAGCATCGTCCCCTACACGTAGGGGCGGATTCCATATCCGCCCGCGGAGGCTTCCGCTGCCGCAAACGGGCACGGGCGAGCACTGCTCGCCCCTACATTCTCTGTAAGGGGGTAAGGCTGCGTGTGCTTACTTATTCTTATACATCTGCTCGTAATATTTCTGGTAATCGCCGCTGGTGACGTGAGCCATCCAGTCGGGGTGCGCCAGATACCAGTCGATGGTCAGGACGATGCCCTTCTCGAACGGGGTCTCGGGGTACCAGCCCAGATCCTCCTTGATCTTGGTGGGGTCGATACCGTAGCGGCGGTCATGGCCGAGGCGGTCTGCAACGTGGGTGATCAGCTCCTCGCTGATGCCCTCGTCCTTCAGGCGGTCATGCAGCTGGGCAATGACGGTCTTGACGATGAAGATGTTCGGGCGCTCGTTGTGGCCGCCGACGTTGTAGACCTCGCCGTCCTTGCCGCCATTGGCGACCATGTCGATGGCCTTGCAGTGGTCCATAACATACAGCCAGTCGCGGATCTGCATACCGTCGCCGTAGACGGGCAGCGTCTTGTGCTGCTTGGCGTTGTTGATGAGCAGCGGGATCAGCTTCTCGGGGAACTGGTAGGGGCCGTAGTTGTTGGAGCAGCGGGTAATGTTCATCGGCATGCCGTAGGTGTCGTGGAACGCCTTGACGAACATATCGGCGCTGGCCTTGGAGGCAGAGTACGGGCTGTGGGGGCACAGCGGGGTCGTCTCCATGAAATAGCCCTCGGCGCCCAGTGCGCCGTAGACCTCGTCGGTGGAAACCTGCAGGTATTTTTTGCCTTCCTTCCAGGTCTTGGCGGCGGCGTCATACCAGGCATCCTTGCAGCACTGCAGCAGGTTGACCGTGCCCAGCACGTTGCTCTCGACGAAGATCTCGGGGTTCTTGATGCTGCGGTCCACGTGGCTCTCGGCCGCAAAGTTGATGACGTAGTCGGGGTCGTACTTTGCGATCAGGTCGGTCACAAGCGCCTTGTCGCAGATGTCGCCCTGTACAAAGATGTGGCGGGCATCGTCCTCGATGTCCTGCAGGTTCTCGAGGTTGCCGGCGTAGGTCAGCTTGTCGAGGTTGACAAGGCGGATGTCCTCATACTTTTCCAGCATGTAGTGGACAAAGTTCGAGCCGATGAAACCGGCGCAGCCGGTCACAAGATAGGTTTTCATATATTAAAGTTCTCCATTCCAGTTTGCAAAAAAGTCCTTGAGGGCGTCCTGCCAGTCGCGCATCTCGTCGCCGACGGTGCAGCGCAGCATCCGGTTTTCCAGTGCGCTCCACGCCGGGCGGCTGGCGCTGGCGGGGTTGGCGGCGGCATACCCGGCGCTGGTCACAGGTTCGACCTTGCAGCTAAGCCCTGCGCCCTGCATGATGGCACAGGCAAAGTCATACCAGCTGCAAATGCCGTTGCCGGTGCAGTGGTAGATGCCGTAATCGTGGCTGACAGCCAGCTTGAGAATGTGGTAGGCCAGGTCAACGGCGTTCGTCGGGTTTGCCCAGCTGGTCATTGACGACGGTGATCTTATCGTGGGTCCGGCCCATACGGATCATCGTCTTGACGAAGTTTTTTAGCCGGCTAGCTGCTGTAGAGCCATGCCGTGCGCACAATGAAGTGCCGGCGGCAGAAGCGCTCGACATACTGTTCTCCCAGCAGCTTCGTCTGGCCGTAGGCCGAAATCGGCGCGGGCACGGCGCACTCGTCCAGTGCGACGCCGCCGTTGGCGGTGCCGGGGGGAACACATAGTCGGTGGAAATGTGGATCAGGCGCGCGTTGACCTTCTCACACGCCAGCGCCAGATGCGCGGGCCGATGGCGTTGACCTTAAAGGCCGCGTCGCGGGCGGTCTCGCAGCCGTCCACGTTCGTGAAAGCGGCGCAGTTGATGACGGTGTCGGGCTGGTGGCGGCGGATGTAGTTGATGGTGGCCTCACGGTCCGTGATGTCCAGCTCATCGACATCCACCGGGATAACGGTGGCCTTGCGCAGGCGCTCAGGCAGCGGGCCGATGGCGCAGCCCTCCGCGGAAAGCTGGTGCTGCAGCTCGGTGCCCAGCTGCCCGCGGCAGCCGGTAATCAGAATTTTCATGCGTATTCCCCTACTCTATCAGTATTGCAGCTTGTCGTCGGCGACATTCTTCAGATGCTGGCCGTAGGGGGATTTTCCGTAGCGGGCGGCACTTTCCAGCAGCTTTTCCTTGGTGATCCAGCCGTACTTGTAGGCGATCTCCTCGGGGGCGGAAATCTTGATGCCCTGGCGCTGCTCGACGGTCTGCACAAAGGTAGCCGCCTCGACGAGGGAGTCCATCGTGCCGGTGTCGAGCCAGGCGTAGCCGCGGCCCAGCAGCTGGACATCCAGCTTGCCCTGGTCGAGATACATCTGGTTCAGCGTCGAGATCTCCAGCTCCCCGCGGGCGCTGGGCTTGACTGCTTGGCCATTTGACAACGTCGCTGTTGTAGAAGTACAGGCCCGTGACCGCGTAGTTGCTCTTGGGGTTGGCGGGCCTTTTCCTCAATGTCGGTGGCGTGGCCGTCCTTGTCAAACGCGACGACGCCGAAACGCTCGGGGTCGTTGACGTAGTAGCCAAAGACGGTGCTGCGGCCATTGGCAGCGTTGGCGGCGGCATTCTTCAGGCGCTTGGAGAAGCCCGCACCGTAGAAGATGTTGTCGCCCAGGACCATGGCGCAGCAGTCGTCGCCAATGAACTCCTCGCCCAGGATAAACGCCTGGGCCAGGCCGTCGGGGCTGGGCTGGACCTTGTACTGCAGATGCAGGCCGTACTGGCTGCCGTCACCCAGCAGCGCCTCAAAGCGCGGGGTGTCGGTGGGGGTGGAGATGATCAAAATGTCCTGAATGCCCGCCAGCATCAGGGTAGACAGCGGATAGTAGATCATCGGCTTGTCATAGACGGGCAGCAGCTGTTTGGATGTGACCATCGTCAGCGGGTAAAGTCGGGTGCCGGCGCCGCCGGCCAGGATAATACCTTTCATCGTTTACAACTCCTTTTTTATTCTCGGTGCCGTGCGCGCCGCCCATCCCATTGGGGCATAATCTCACACAATACGATTAAGGGTATTATACCGCATTTCGGGGCCGCACGCAAGAGGGGAAATATAAGCTCCCCCCTCGGGAGAAGCCTTTTTGCGTGCCCAAATTGTTGCCGTTTTGTTACTATTTCTTTGCAATAGCTTGACGAACCCCCTGCACTGTGCTACAATACAAAAAGAACAAATCACGATGGCACGTTACTGCATCGTTTTCCATACAGATAAAAAAGCTGAAAATTAAGGGAGGCGTTTTTCCTCGATGAAGCGCTTTTTTTTGTGCGGCCTTTTTTTCGTGGTCGTCGTCGCGCTGCTGGCTGCCTTGCGGCGCGCTGAATACATCCTCTGCCGCAGCACAGGCCACGGCCACCCCCACCAGCTCCACTTCCCGCACCCAGAAGTCCGACTCCACCGTCAAGGTGAATGAGACCGCCGCCAAGGTCGAGGTCGTAACTGCGCAGAGCAGCGCGACGCCCAGCGCCACCGCGGCTCCTGCCCCTGCCGAGACCCCGGCCACGGGCGATTTCCCCGTTATGTATCTGGCCGGTGTCGTCGGGCTGATTTTGATCTGCTCTGCCGGTCGTTTTGATGCTGCGTAAAATTTGAGCTGTGAACGCCCTGCGGGGCGCTTTTTTGTTTTTTGAAAAAAAGAAGTTGTCCGACCCCCTTACCTCCCTCTGGGAGGTCAAACTGTCGAAAAACTCTTGTAGGGGCGAGCATTGCTCGCCCGCCACCTGTTTGCCTTGTAAACAAACTGTCCCGGAAAATGCGTTGCTGCGGTAAGCTGACGGGCGACCAATGGTCGCCCCTACACACGCAATAAGGCAGGAACGCAAATTTTTTTGACGGCCTCGTCTCCCCTTTTGGGGGGCCAGGAAACTACGAAAGGAGCCGCCGCCATGCCCAAGCGCTACCGCAAGCTGCGCGGGGATACCGCCTACTACCCCTTTGCAGCCCGCACGGGGCTGCGCGCGCGCCAGCGCCGCCATGTGCGGGTGCTGCGCACTGCGGGCCTGGCGGCGCTGGCCCTGGCCGCCGTGCTGCTGGTGCGGCAGACGGTTTTCCGCGGCGGGCAGCCGGACGCCCCCGCGGCGGTGCCCACCGCCCCGGCAGTCACGGCCCTGCCCGCCCCCACCCATGTGACCGTGCAGCCGCTGGCCGCGACGCGGGACGCCCTGGCCGACACCCAGCGCGCCGACGCAAGCGCCCACGCCACGCCCGAGACCGCAGCAGTCCCTGCCGCAGCCGCAGGCGAAATTCTGCCCCGGTACCGGGCACTCTACGAGAAAAACCCCGACCTCATCGGCTGGCTGCGCATCGACGGGACGGACATCGACCTGCCCGTCGTGCAGACGCCCGGCGACAACGAATACTACCTGCGCCGCGGCTTTGACCGTTTCTACGCCGTGGGCGGCACGCTGTTTCTGGATGAGCACTGCTCGGTCAGCACCGACGCGCCGACGGCCAACTGGCTGATCTACGGCCACAATATGCACGATGGTTCGATGTTCGGCCAGCTCGTGCGCTACCGGGACGAAGATTTTTACAAAGCCCACCCGACCTTCACGTTTGACACACTGTACGAGGGCGGCACCTGGCAGGTCGTGGCCGCGGTGGATACCGCGCTCGGCGCGGACACGCTGCCCTACTACACCATTTTTTGACGCCGACACCAAGCTGGACTGGCAGCACCGCGTCAGGGCCATCACCGAAAAGGCACTGTATGACACCGGCGTCATGCCGAAGTACGGCGCGCAGCTGCTGACGCTCTCGACCTGCGGCGACACCCACCCTGACACCGACGCCCGCTTTGCCCTGCTGGCCGTGCGGATCGATTGATTTTGCTCTTGCATTTTCCGGCAGAATCGGCTATGATGTTGCTTGACCCAGTATTATTGATAAAAGGAGTCTGTAATCATGGCAGAATTCACCTATGAAGTTACCGAACGCATCGCCGTTCTTTCCACCAACGCCCGCGGCTGGGAGCGCCAGCTGAACATGGTCAGCTGGAACGGCAACCCGCCGAAGTACGACATCCGCGACTGGTCCCCCGACGGCAGCCGCATGGCCAAGGGCATCAGCCTGACCGAGGAGGAGCTGAAGACCCTGAAGGGCATTCTGGACGACATGGAGCTGTGAGGTTCGTATGCAGGACTATCACGCCGAATTTGTGGAGATCTACAACAAAAACATCACCCGCCCGGCGCTGACGCCTGCTGAACTGGCTGGAAACGACGGATTTTTTCACTGCGCCCGCGTCCACCCGCTTTCACGGAGCGTGCGAGTGCGGCCTGGTCATGCACAGCATCAACGTCTACAATGCGATGATGCAGCAATTTTTTCACCGAGGGTGAAAGCGCCGAGAGCTACGCCATCTGCGGCCTGCTGCACGACCTGTGCAAGGCGAACTTTTACAAGGTCGGCACCGCAACGTCAAGAACGACGTTACCGGCCAGTGGGAGAAGGTCCCGTTTTATCAGGTGGCTGACCAGCTGCCCTACGGCCACGGCGAGAAAAGCGTGTATTTAATTGAGCATTTCATGCGGCTGAAAACCGCCGAGGCCATCGCCATCCGCTGGCACATGGGCGGCTTTGACGATGCCGTGCGCGGCGGCAGCTTTGCCGTCAGCGACGCCTACAACACCTATCCCCTCGCCGTCAAGCTGCATATCGCCGACCTTACCGCCACCTATCTGATGGAGCAGGGCACAAGCGAGATCGAGAACGGCCACCCGAAAAGCAAATAACCAACAAAATAAGCGCTGCCGCACGGAAAAGTTCTTCCGTGCGGCAGCGCTTTTTCAACTTTTCAACGGGTCAGCTGTCCATGTCCTCAAAGGCCGCCAGCCCCTTCTTCGCCTCGGCTCTGGCGTCGCCGTGATTGACGAAGCACATCGTCACAAAGCTCAGCGCCACAAACAGCGCGGCATACGGGAACAGCACGCGGTAGTCGATGGCCCGCATCAGGGAGCCCGCCACGATGGGCGTGACGACCTGCGCCGCCATCGAGAAGGTGTAGTAATAGCCGGTGAACTTGCCGATGTCACTGCCGCGGCACATCTCGACGACCATCGGCAGCGAGTTCACGTTGATGGCCGCCCAGGCCAGACCGACCAGCGCAAACACCACGTACATGATCGGCTGGATCGAGGTGTACATCGTCGTCAGCAGGTAGCCCAGCATAAAGCAGGTCGCCAGCAGCACAATGCCGCACTGGATCGTGCGCTTGCGGCCAATTTTTGCAGCCAGCGCACCGATGGGGATGTACGAGACAATAGCACCCGCCGTTGCCACCAGCAGGCATGTGGACGCGCCGCCCAGGCCCTCGCCCATGACGGCCTCCACGTACTTGGTAAACCACGTCGTAACGCCGTTATATCCGATGAACCACAGCGAAATGGAGAGCAGCAGAAACGCAAGGCTCCGCTTGACCGGCGCAGGCAGGACCTCATGGCCGGTGCCGTCGTCGGTGGCCAGGTTCCACTCGGGGTGGGCGGCCTCGAGCTTCCGGTTTTCCTCCCCGAGCTTCGGCTCCCGGATGGTCAGGTACAAAATTGCCACCGCTGCGACCATAATCATCGAGACGATGAAGAACAGCGGGCGGTAGCTGACATGCCCGACCCCCTTGGTTTTGGACACCGGATACATCAGCGCCGCCAGCCCCAGATACAAAATGCCGCCCACGGCCCCCATCAGGTTGATGATGGCATTTGCACGGCTGCGCAGCGGCTTAGGGGTCACGTCGGGCATCAGCGCCACCGCGGGCGAGCGATAGGTGCCCATGGAAACCAGCAGCAGCCCCAGCACTATAATGAACAGCACCAGCGTGCCGGTGCCGGGGTTTGCCGCATAGCGGTCATCCAGCAGCGGGATCAGGTTCATCAAAATGGCCGCCAAGGCAGTGCCGCCCACAATGAACGGCATCCGCCGCCCGATGCGGGTGCTGGTCTTATCGGACAGTGCGCCAAAGAGCGGCAGCAAAAACAGCGCCAGCACGTTATCTGCCGCCATAATAGCCCCGGCGAGGGTCTCGTTCAGTTTAAATGTGTCGGTCAGGATCAGGGTCATCACGCTGTCGTACATCTGCCAGAACGTACAGATCGACAAAAAGCGCCAGGCCCACGAGAATCGTGCGACGGTTGTTCAGCTTCACGGCAATGCTCCTTCTTGACGGGGCCGTTTCGCCCCTGGAATAGGAATATTGTAGCATCGTTTGGTCGCTTTTGTCTATAATTACGCGGCGATTGATTTTTTATTTTGCGCGAATTTGACGATTTTTGTGGCAAAAGAGGTCTCCCGCGGCTGCTAGGCGCCGGATCATCCTTTGAAATTCAGACATTTCCCATCATACTCACAGATAATTTCCTGTCCGGGAACGATTGTTACCATATAGCCATCTTTTCCAAAATTCAACGCAATGACTTTGCCATCAACCGTATGAAAAAATGCTGTATGATTATGTCCGTGGACTTTGGTTTTTTATTTTTATCAAAATACGTACTTGGCTTTGTACCGTTGGTGATTACCTTGCCCTCGTAAAATGTATAGCGCGGATTGTTTTTGTTTGCACTGTCCAAATACGCCAACACCATGGCGGAAACTCTGCGGCTTGCCGTCCCCGCTTCCACCGTATCCTTTGGGTTATTTTGCAATGCATACAGCGCGGCGTTAGAAATTTTGCCTACATTGTCTACCCATTTATTGTTTATGCAGACAGAAAACCTGCAGTTGCTTTTATTGTTTGCAGATTTGGCAGTAAAACTCTCCGGGTACAGGGCATAGCACTCCGACAAGGCAGCCTGCGACGCTGTCCACACATCTCTTGCCTCCGTTATCACAGCTTTCTTTTTTTAGCTTTGTCTATATATCCGGTAAGCGATGGTACAAGCAGAGCAGCTAAAACCGCCAGAATTACCAGCACAACAATAAGCTCAACCAATGTGAACCCGCGTTTGCGATTGTTTCTTCCCATGTAAGCCCCTAACAATTTTCCGTACTTCCGTTTAATGTCGCTCTAATCCATCATAATGATAGCACATTTGCGAGAAGCCGTCAACAAACGTCCCGTTCCTGCATCACAAATTTGTTCCGGAGGGGGCTCTGTAAAACTGTTTGGCGTATTGACTTTTACGCGAAACAGGCACAGTATCGTCAGTATAGGAACTCAGCGTGTCGGAAAATAAATTTGCTTTGTCTGCCACACAAAAAAAATCCTAAGCCGTTAGAAGGCTTAGGTATAAGGAATGCCGGTGATGGGGGTCGAACCCATACGGTGTCACCACCAACGGATTTTGAGTCCGTCTCGTCTGCCAATTCCAACACACCGGCGTATGTAAGTACTTTGCTAGTATACCAGCCCCATGCCAAATTGTCAAGGCATCCGCGCTGGGATTTTGCGGACAAATTTTCCGATTTTTTTCGTCAAAAGGCATTGACAAACGGTTTTCATGCCGCTATAATAATTAGCGTCGCCTGACGGCGTCAGGGATATTGCCCCATAGCTCAGTTGGTTAGAGCACCTGACTGTTAATCAGGGTGTCGTCCGTTCAAGTCGGACTGGGGCAGCCAACAAAAATCACCGAGTCATCTTCGGTGATTTTTTATGCGGCCGTAGCTCATCTGGTAGAGCGCCACCTTGCCAAGGTGGAGGTAGCGAGTTCGAGCCTCGTCGGCCGCTCCATTTAGCAACAACCCCGCAGAAGCAATCGCTTCTGCGGGGCTGTTTTGTTTTTTTCCAAAACAGGTCTGGAAAGTTGCCGCAGTGCCTGCTATAATAAAGGTAACACCGCATAATTCTAAGTGCCGATACGGCGAGCGAGGTGCGGCAGCTGCTAAGCCAAAAGCGCAGATAATACTTTGTGTATTATCGAGCATTTTGGCAACGCAGATGCCGTGCCGCACACCGAGCCGC
>ENA-OQES01000523-OQES01000523.1-human-gut-metagenome-genome-assembly--contig:-NODE-523-length-16118-cov-7.143018_pt1 | contig 16118 bp, 12 predicted proteins | sample MGYA00242798_ERZ504641 | MGnify/ENA primary metagenome ERZ504641 (study PRJEB26092, sample SAMD00036327) | human gut metagenome | host: Homo sapiens | study: EMG produced TPA metagenomics assembly of... | reverse complement strand
TCTCGCTTATATATGGCAGATGCTTTTGGAGAAAGTCGACTTAGAAGGTATATGTTTACCCCCGAAAGCACCTTTTTTGCGAGTGAGAGTGCCATATATAGGCGAAATGCCTCGCGTCAGTCCTCCAAATCTGCCATACATAAGGCAGATACGCTGAAAAACTGGGCTGATAGTGGTTTGGCCTGAGAGCGGTGCGCAATCTGAAACAAAACGTGCCAGCCGCTTTATTCCGCCGTTTTCGGTTGACGTAATGGCGAGATGGCGTTACCTTGCTGTAACACGTCGTAACGTTTTCAAAATCGCGGGCGGCGTTCCATACCGTTTTGTCAGCCCCATACGATGGGGCCGGAAATTGTGAACTCAAAAAGGAAAGAAAGAGGAGGGGTGACATGGGTCAGCTTGATTCTGGAAATTGCCGCGTGGATTTTGACGTCCGCGTCCCTTGTGTTCCTCATGACGCCGGGTGTGGCGTTCTTCTACGGTGGCATGGTCCGCGCAAAGGCCGTGCTGAACATGATGATTATGGAGGCGGCCGCTCTGTCCGTCACAATGGTGATCTGGGTGCTGTGGGGCTGGTCCATCGCCTACGCAGGCACTTCGGTCGGCGGTGTCTTCGGTGATCCGGCCACGGGCTTCCTGTTGAAGGATTCCATGGTTTCCGACGGTGGCGTCTTCACGTCGGCTTCGCTGAACTCCAACAATTACCCGGTCAGCGTCGATGTGGCGTTCCAGTCCGCATTCGCCATGATTACCGTCGCTCTGATTTGCGGCGCTATCGCTGAACGTGTCAAGTACTCCACTTGGATGATTTTCGTCGCGCTGTGGATTACCTTCGATTACGCTCCGCTCGCCCACATGGTGTGGAATGGCGGTCTGCTGAGCGCTGACGGCGCAATCTCCCAGGCCATCGGCGCTGCCGCCCACGATTTCGCAGGTGGTACGGTCGTGCACATCAACGCTGCAGTCGCCGCTCTGGTGATCGTGCTGATCATCGGCAAGCGCAAGGGCTTCGGCACCCAGCCGTTCCGTCCGCACAATGTTCCGTTCGTGATGCTTGGCGCTTTCCTGCTGTGGTTCGGATGGTTCGGCTTCAACGCTGGTTCCGTGTTCGCCGCCAACGGCACCGCAGGCTACGCTTGGGTTTCTACTTCCGCTGCAACCGCCGCCGCAATGCTCTCTTGGGGCTTCACTGAGAAGATCCGTACCGGCCACTACACCGCCATGGGTGCCGCTTCCGGTATCGTCGCAGGTCTGGTCGCCATCACCCCGGCCGCCGATGTGGTTTCCCCGCTGTGGGCCATCGTGCTCGGCGCTATCGCCGGCGTGCTCACCTGCCTCGCTTGCGGCCTGAAGTTCAAGCTCGGCTACGATGATTCTCTCGACGTTGTCGGCGTCCACGGCGTCGGCGGCTTCACCGGCACTGTGCTCATCGGCTTCTTCGGCGAAGGTACCGGTCTGTTCGCGGGCGGCGACTGGAAGCAGCTGGTTGTGCAGCTCATCGTTGCCCTCGTTGCCATCATCTGGTCCGCTGTTGTCACCGGCATCATCGCCTTCGCTCTGGAGAAGACGATTGGTTGGCGTGTCACCGAAGCTCAGGAAGTCGGCGGTATCGATCTTGCCGATCAGGGCGAACGTGCTTACGATTTTGCTGGTACCGCCAGCTCTGTTCTCAAGGAGGTGAAGTGAGATGAAGCTCATTACCGCTATCATTCAGCCGCATAAGCTTGACGATGTCAAGGAAGCCCTCGCTGCCGCAGGTGTTCACGGTCTGACCGTGTCTGAGGCTAACGGTTACGGCCGCCAGCGTGGCCACACCGAGGTTTACCGTGGCGCCGAATACACCGTGGATCTCATTCCGAAGATTCGCATCGAGGTGCTGTCCGACGACGCCGATGCCGAGACTCTGGTCGGTGTGATCGTCAAGTCCGCCGGCTCCGGCACCATCGGCGACGGCAAGGTCTGGGTTGCCCCGCTTGATTCGGTGACCCGCGTGCGCACCGGCGAGACCGGCTCTGCCGCTATCTGATAATTCATTCGGATAGATATTCGGGCTTAGGTTCGGGTTATCAATAGACAGATCCCCGTACGTGCTTCGCGCCGTGCGGGGATTTTCATACGATTTTCGCGTCATATTTTTTGCTTCGGATTTCCCCACTTCGCTTTTATCTGCTCAGAGTTGCTTGCTTTTGCGAAGATTTTCAAGGATTTGCTATGACTTCAGCGGTTGATGGTCTTAAACAACGTTTCATGGATATGAGTCAGCCGGATGCCGACGGCGTGTACCGCGATGGTGCGGCGAAGCGCAAGGCTCGTACGGATCTGGCCATGGATTGCCTGACGAAGTTGTGGCAGGAGGCCTGCCAGACGGTGTCTTTTGACGTTCCACAAGCTGGTATTGGTCTTGGCACGGTCGGTTCGTTGGCCCGCGGCCAAGTGGGCCCGAGTTCCGATCTTGATTTGGTGGTCATTTATGAGCCTCACGCGCTCACCGACCAGCAGCTCAACGAGCTTGCCAACAAATTGTGGTATCCGATTTGGGATTCGGGTCTTGATCTTGACCAGTCGGTGCGTACCCGCGCGCAGTGCGAGGCGGTCACCGACCATGATCTGCCCGCCGCGATGGGTTGGCTGGACGTGGTGCCGATCGCGGGCGACACGCAGCTGATCGAATCCACGGCTATCTCCATTTTAGAGCGTTGGCGTAGGGCCGCCCGTAAGCGCTTGCCCGAATTGTTGGGTTCCGCCAAGTCTCGTTTGGGCGAGTTCGGCCGTATGGCGTATAGCAATCAGCCTGATATTAAGGAGTCTCGCGGTGGTTTGCGCGATTCCGTGCTGGTCTCCGCGCTTGCCGCTTCTTGGCTTGCCGACCGCCCGCACGGCCAGTATGACGATGCCGTCGAACGGTTGCTGGATGTGCGCGACTGCATTCATTTGGTGGCCAATAAAGACACGAACATGTTGCTTGCTCCTTATCAGGCGAGGGTTTCGGCGATGTTGGGTTTGGCCGATCCGACATTGCCGAATGGCGAGCGTGAGGCGAAGTCGATTGATGATTTGCAGACGTTGCTTGCGCGTGTTGGTCGCCAGATCGCGTTTTCGCTTGATTCCACGGCTTCTCGCGCTGAGCATTCGTTGACTCATGAGAAGCCTCGTTTTGCGTTTTTCCAAGTGTTCCAGCCTCGTGGCGGCGGTAAGCGTCAGGCGCCTACTTTTGATGTGCTTGCGCCCGGTATCGCCAAGCATGAGGAGGAGATCGTGCTTGCGCCGGGTGCCGATCCGAAGTCCGATCCGTGTCTTGCGTTGCGGGCTGCTGTTGCTGCGGCTGAGTTTGGTCTGCCGATCGCGCCCGGCACGTTGCAGAATCTGAAGTCGTGTCCGATCGATGATCGCACGTGGAATGATGAGTCGCGTAGTCTGTTCTTGCGTTTGCTTGCGAGCGGTCCCGCGTTGTTGCAGGTGTGGGAGGAGATTGATTTTGTCGATATTCCGGGTCGTTTGATTCCGGAATGGTTGGCGATTCGTAATCGTCCGAGCGCTTCGGCCGCGCACCGTTACACGATTGACCGTCATTCGGTTGAGGTGGTCACGCGGCTTGATCGTGAAACACCTCGTGGAAACCGTTATGATGATCGGCATTATCAGGCGTTGCTGATGGCTGGTATTTTGCATGATATCGGCAAGCGTCCGGGGGTTGCCGATCATGCTGCGGAGGGTGCGCGTCATGCGTCCATGGTGTTGAAACGCATGGGTTTTGACCGTGACATTATTTGGTGGGTCACGTTGCTGGTGCGCGAGCATCTTACGTTGTCGGAGTTTGCGACTGGTCAGAATCCGAATGATCCGAATGTTGGTGACGAGTTGGCGTCTCGTCTTGATCATGATCCGCTGCTGCTTGACATGCTGTTCGATCTGACTCGTGCTGACGGTTCGTCGTTGGGTGCCACGGCCGGCGAGACCATTTCCAAACAGTACGGCTGGAGTAAATGGCGCGAAACCCTTGTCCGAACCATGTACAACGCCACCCGCTACCACATGTGAGGCCGCGTAGGCTGTGAGCGAATGCCCGGCAAAGCGACATGGTTGCCGATGCGGTACCCGCCGCGTCGGCGGAAACCCATCGTTTAAGAAAAAGTGGGGAATATATCACCTTCGGTTCACTTAAGCAAGTCACAACCAGGGGAATGGGCACCCGTACGAAAGATGTCCCCAAGTTGTCCACTTGGTTATCCCCATTTGGTGGATAACTCGATATGTTTTCCACATAGTTATCCCCAATATGTGGATAACTCGGCTTTTTTTTCGGCTTTCTTATCCACAGCGAACCGATTCGCGCGTGTCGGGTGATTTCGATCCTGCCAATGCGGAGATTCCTCCAGAATCTCATCGCAACATCATTCGTGAAGTGGCACAGGTATTATGGTTTTTCCCGGTACACCACACATCGAAGAGCTGGAGAAGTATGGCGGAGAGCAATTCTTGGAACAACGGCCTGAATCAAGGGCAAAACCGTGGTTTTTCAGGCAATGGCAGCATTTCCGGCGCGTCGGGAACGGCTATTCGCGACGCCATCTTCGACCGTGTGCCGCCACATGACGACGCCGCCGAAATGGCGGTGCTCGGCGGCATGCTCATGAGCAAAGACGCCATCGGCGAAGTCTCGCAGATGATTGACATCACCGACTTCTACCAGCCGCGCAACCAAACCGTGTACGAAGCCATCATCAACCTGTTCTCCGCATCGCAGCCCGTCGACGCGGTGCTGGTGGCCAATCAGCTGCTCAAAGACGGCGACCTCGAAAAAGTGGGGGGATCCGACTATCTGCACAGCCTCGTCGCATCCGTGCCGACCGCAGCCAACGCAACCTTCTATGCCGACATCATCCACCAGCGTGCCATCCTGCGCAATGTGATCGCAGCCGGCACCAAAATCGCACAGCTCGGCTACACCGCCGAAGGATCCCAAGCCGAAGACGTCGTCAACCTGGCACAGGCCGAAGTCTACGAAATGTCGACCGGCAAAGTGAGGCAGGATTACGCGCCGATCGGCACCGTCATCACCGACACCCTCGACCAAATCGACCGACTGCAAAACGGCGAGGTTTCCAAAGGCGTGCCAACCGGATTCCGTGACATCGACGACGTGACGCAAGGCCTGCAGCCGGGCCAGATGATCGTCGTTGCAGGCCGACCGGCCATGGGTAAGTCCACGCTCGGCGTTGATTTCGCGCGAGCTGCGGCGCTGCACCACAATATGACGTCCGTGATCTTCAGCTTGGAAATGAGCAAAACCGAACTTGCGCAACGAATCATTTCGGCGGAAGCGAATATTCCGCTGTCAGCCATGCGCCGAGCGGAAGAAATCACGCAGGAACGTTGGAATATCCTCAATAATCTGCAGGATAAACTGCAGAACGCACCATTATTCATCGACGATAGTCCGAACATGAGTTTGATGGAGATCCGTGCGAAATGCCGCCGATTGAAGCAGACGAACGATCTGAAATTAGTGGTGATCGACTACCTGCAGCTCATGACCTCCGGCAAGGCCGTGGAAAGCCGCCAGCAGGAAGTGTCTGATTTCTCGCGTGCATTGAAGCTGCTTGCCAAGGAATTGGAAGTGCCGGTGGTGGCGCTGAGCCAGCTGAACCGTGGCCCCGAAATGCGTCAGGATAAAAAGCCGCAGCTTTCGGATTTGCGCGAATCCGGTTCTATCGAACAGGACGCCGACGTGGTGTTCCTCGTGCACAGGCCGGACGCCTACGACAAGGAAGATCGCCCGGGCGAGGCCGATATCATCATGGCGAAGCATCGTAACGGTCCGACGCAGACGTTCAATCTCGCGTTCCTTGGCGCATACTCCAAGTTCAAAGATATGCCGCAGGACTACCAGAGCCAACAGGAGGTATAGCATGGCGTGGAACTCATTCGCAACGCCGTTGATCGGCAAGACCGTGCGTGCGGCCTCCCGCCTGGCACATGGCGGCGGCAGCGCGTTCCCCGGCAAAATCGTGGAACGGATCGACCCGCAATTCCTCGCACGCACCCTGCAGCAGCTACCGCTTGGCGTGGTGCTCGTGTCTGGCACGAACGGCAAAACCACCACCACGCGCATGGTGGCAAGCATGCTGGAATCGTTGGGATTGAAGGTATTCACCAATCCGACCGGATCGAATTTCACCCGCGGCGTGGTCTCGTCGCTGCTGGCCGAAGTCTCGCTCGGCGGCAAACTGGACGCCGACATCGCCGTGCTGGAACTCGACGAAGCGTACGCGGTGCATTTCGTCAAACAAGTGCAACCCGACTACTGCCTGCTGCTCAACGTGATGCGCGACCAGCTCGACCGTTTCGGCGAAATCGACAATACCGCACGACTGCTGAGCAAAGCCGCCGAAGCGACCACCGGAACCGTGGTGCTCAATCGTGAGGATCCACGCATCGCACGGCTTGCAGACGTCGCACATACTGAAGATGGTGTGGAAGTGCGTTATTTCGGACTTGACGAGTCGCTGCGCAGCTTCTTTCCTTCCGACGATGACATGCGCACGACGGTTGATACGGAATCGTCGACTGATACTGAAGCGCCAGTTGGTATTGACTTGTCCGAATCTGCAGAATCGGACGAGAATACTGCGATTGACTATGCTTCGGCAATCGCGAAAACCGGGGAACATGCAGAAAAAACGAAAAATGCAGAATCTGCGGAACGACTACCGGCTGACGTGACCCTGCTTGCCGTAGGCGACCATCGTGCCAGCTTCGGCATCGACGGCGAAACGTACGAAACCGCCGTGAAACTGGAAGGTGTGTACAACCTGTACAACGCGGCGGCCGCATTGGCCGTCGTACGCGCGGTCGTAGCCGACGCGCAAGCAATGTTCCTGCCGTTCGAAGAGAACGTAACCGACGAACTATTGCTACAAGTGGGAATCTCGCAGCGCATGATCGATTTCGCGCACTCCACCACGCAATCCATGATCGACGCGGCAGCCGAAGTCACTCCGGCGTTCGGACGCGGCGAAGTCATCGACGTGAACGGTTCGCCGGTGGAGCTGCTGCTCGTCAAAAATCCCATGGGATTCCGCCTCTCGCTCGCATCCTTCGCCCCCGAAGGCTGCGACACCATGATCGCCATCAACGACGAATACGCCGACGGGCGTGACATGAGCTGGTTGTGGGACGTGGACTTCTCTTCGCTGCGAGACACCGGTGTGGCCATGGTTTCGGGCGTGCGCGCATGGGATATGGCGTTGCGTCTCGAATACGATCAGGTGCCGGTGAATAGCGTCAACACGGAACTTGAAGAGGCTGTCTCAACGTTCGTGAACGCGAATCCGGGTACCCCCAAGCATATCTACTGCACGTACACGGCAATGCTCAAAACGCGAGCCGCGCTCGGCAAAATCGCCGAAGTCGCCGACGCTGGCGTAGGCAAATAACGGCGCGCATCCGCGCAATCCGGCAAAACGTGCGAAAACGCATGGAAAATCGGCGCAACGCATGAAAACGCATGAAGAACGTATGAAACGCATGAGGGAGACGATATGAGCCAGACAATCGACATCGTGTCGCTATATCCGAAAGACATGAACATCTACGGCGACTCCGGCAACGTACTCACCATCCAGCGCCGTCTCGCCCTATACGGCTACGAGCCGCGCGTGCACGCCTACAATCAGGGCGACGCGTGGCCCGAACACGTCGACATGATTCTGGGCGGCGGCGGCCAAGACACCGGCCAGAAGAAAATCATCGACGACTTCTTCAAACGCGCCGACCTGCTGCGATCGCTGGCCGCCGACGGCACCCCCATGCTCATGATTTGCGGTCTGTACCAGCTGTTCGGCGAATATTTCGAAACGGTGGATGGCTCCCGGCTCGACGGCATCGGCGTGATCGGCGCGTACACGGTCGGTCAGGAAGTGCGCATGATCGGCAATCTGACCGAGCATTCCGCCGATTTTGGCGATATCATCGGCTACGAAAACCATTCCGGTCAGACCTTCCTGCGCGAAGGCGTGCAGCCGCTCGGTACTGTCGACGCGGACGGCATCGGCAACAATGGTGAGGATCATACGGAAGGCGCGCGCGTCAACAATGTGATTGGCACATACATGCACGGTTCGCTGCTGCCGAAGAATCCTGCGCTCGCCGATTTTCTGATCCGCACCGCCGTGGAACGTCGATACGGTTCGTTCGATCCGGTTGCTGCAGGGCAAACGCAAGCGCAGCGTGCGGAACTTGACAGCATCAATACGATTGCAGGCAACGCGCGTCGCGTGGCCATGTCACGCCCGCGCTGATCGGCCGTTCACTTTTTTGCGCGAGTTTCGCACGATCACGCTGTCCTGTGTTTTTGCGGCTTCGTTTTCGTTTTCCGTACGCTGTGAGCATACGGCAGCGAGCCTTCCGCAGAATTGCGACAATTGACCAGTTTCGTTGACTTTATTTGTGAAGATAATGCGATAGAGTGGGTACTACCATCACCTAAGGAGGTAATCATGGCTGACTTTGATTTGGTGACGGCCTACGTAAGGTCTTCCTCGCCGGCGTTGGCGCTTTGGCGACCACGGTTGAGAAGAGTCAGGAAATCGTCGACGATCTCGTCAAGAAAGGCGAGCTGACCGTCGAACAGGGCAAGGCCCTCAACGCCGAACTCAAGCACAAGGTCGCGGAGGTCAAGGAAGCCTCCGACGCCAAGGCTGCAGAGGAAGTCAAGGAAGCGAAGCCTGAAGCCAAAGCCGAGTAACGTTCAATCGTTCCCATCGCCGTCTGCGCGTCGCATCACGTTCAGACGGCGATTTGCTATGCGGAACTTGCGCGTCATGCGAAACTTGCGTGCCATGCGAAACATGCGAACAATCGCGTGCGAATCGCATGAAACGTGCGAAATGCGCGAATCGCATGAAATACGCGGGACGCAAGCCCCTATGAATCCTACTCATCGTAATCCAACCAACGTTTGCGAGCAGCGATATGTCTTTGAATTCCCCAATCGAGCCGGACGCGGCCCGCCCCGAAAGCGTGGAACCGGTCACACTCTCTGACCGAGTCAACGCGGTGATCAATCCGACGGCGGACCCCTCGCCCGACGCGGCGGCGGCAACGGCAGCCAAATCCGCGGAAAAAACCGGGAATGCCGCAATCGCGCAAACAGAACAGTGCAACCTTTACGCAACCCGAAACCATCGGACTGTTCGGCTCTCGCAAAGACTCCTTCTCGCAGCGTTACCACCTAACGCGGCGCGGCAAACTGAAACGACTTGCGCAAATCGCACAGATCGTCAACCAGTTCGACATCGTGCACGGACTGACGCCCATCAAAATGCGTCTCATGTTCGAAGCGCTCGGTCCGACCTTCGTGAAAGTCGGGCAGATTCTATCCATGCGCTCCGAAATCCTGCCCCAATCGTTCTGCGACGAGTTGTCCAAACTACGCGCCGACGCCGATCCTATGCCGTACGGTACGGTATTGCAGGTGCTTGAGGACGAATACGGTCGTCCTGTTGACGAGATCTTCGAACATATCGATGCCACGCCGCTTGGATCGGCAAGTCTTGCGCAGGTGCATCGCGCGAAACTTTCCACCGGCGAGGACGTGGCCGTAAAAGTACAGCGGCCGGGAGTGCGCGAAACCATGGCACAGGATGTGTCCATCATGCGCACTATTGCACGAATCGCCGCCAAAACAATGCGCAGCGCGCAAGTGGTCGATCTCTCTGGCGTGGTCGAGGAACTGTGGGACACCTTCGAATCGGAAACCGACTTCCTCATCGAAACGCGCAATCTGGCGGAATTCAAACGATTCTGCGAACGCTACAAATACATGGACTGTCCGAAGCCCTACCCGGAACTGTGCACCGAGCATGTGGTGGTCATGGACTATGTGGAGGGCATTTCCGTCTCCCATCCGGACGAGTTGATCGAAGCCGGCTATGACCTGAAGGAAATCGGCACCAAACTGGTCGACAATTACGCCACGCAAGTGCTTGACGAAGGTTTCTTCCACGCGGATCCGCACCCGGGCAACATTATGGTGCGCGGCGGGCAGATCGTGCTACTCGACCTAGGCATGACGGGTCGGCTCAATGCGAAAACCCGTTCCGTGTTGAAAGATATGATTTTCGCGGTCGCCGAACAGGATTCGCCCGCGCTCGCCGACGGATTGCTGCGGTTTGCCGGAGCCGAAGCCGATTCCGAAGACTACCCGGCCTTGCTGGCCGACCTGGATGTGATCGTTAAGGAATTCGGCACCGTCGACCTTGCCGAACTCGACATCGCCGCCATGCTCACCGCATTGACGCAAATGGCGCAACGCCACGGCATTGAAGTGCCGAGTACCGTCACCACGGTCGGGCGTGCGCTGGTTACTTTGGAAGGCCTGCTCGACGAGTTCATTCCCGATGTGAACATGATCCAAATCATCTCCGACCATATCGCCGCAAGCACGTCGAAAAAAAGATTTCGCCAAAGGCGAGGTGAAAACGCTTGCCATCGAAGGACATCAGGCATTGCACAGCCTGCTGTCCGCAGCCAACGAAATGAAAGTGGCATCCCGCATGCTCACACGCGGCCAATTGCGCGTCAACATGGAAATGGTCGGCTCGCAGGAACCAATCCATCTGCTTGCCAACATGGTGAACAGGCTTACGATGGCGCTGATTGTCGTCGGATTGTTCATCGGCTCGTCGATCGTGTACTATGCGGGCATCAAACCGGTGATTTTCGGTATTCCGATTGTCGGTTTTCTCGGCTATGTGATTGCGTTCATTTTGTCCGTCTGGATCGTGTTCGACATTTATTTCAAGGGGCGTTCCAACAAAAAACGGTAGTTTTTTGTGATTTATAGGCTAATCTCAGAAGAAACAGATTCGATGGCCGCGAACGGTGCGAACCAATGCGAGAGAATGCGCGAACGGCCATGTAAGGGAGGAAAGCCCATGTCCAAATCATTCGTCAACAAAGTGCTGGTGGGCGGTGCGCTCGCTGCGGGCGCCGCAGTATGGGCAATCGCCCCGCGTACTTTCTCCGACAAGCGTCGCAACTATGTGCCAGCCGTGCCCGATGTGTGGTATGCGCATCGCGGCCTACATGACGCAGGTTCCGGCCTCACCGCGCAGTACGCCAGCGAAAGCGGCGAATATGTGGCGCTGGCACGTCGCATGGCCATGAAGGCCGGCTATGGCAGCCCTAGTGTAGTCGGGGCGATCGCTCCGGAGAACTCGCTTGCGGCATTCGCGGCGGCCTGTGAGGCGGGTTACGGCATCGAACTTGACCTGCAGATGACCGCCGACGGCGAAATCGTAGTGGTGCATGACGGCGATCTGATGCGCGTCGCCGGAGATCCACGCCGCGTGGCCGATCTTACCTACGATGAGCTGACTCGTATCCCGCTGTTCCCAACCGATGCCCCGGGTGCCGCTGTGGCAGCGCCGTTGTCGGGCTCGCTGGAGAAGCCGCCGCTGGTCACTACCCCCGACAGTGCTCCGGACGGATACTTCCAGCATGTGCCACTGTTCGCCGACGTGCTCAAGGTAGTGGCCGGTCGTGTGCCGCTGATCGTTGAATACAAGTTCGACGACAATTCCAAGTGGGGTCCGCGCGATGTCGAGCTTATGGAAAAGGGCGACGCGCTGCTGCAAGCCTATTCCGGTGCGTATGTGATCGAATCGTTCAATCCGGCCGCCGTCAACTGGTATAAGGAGAACCGTCCGGAAGTGTGCCGTGGCCAGCTTTCCTGGTGGCCGCAGGGGGAGGAGAAGCCGTCTGATCCTGCTGCGCTCGCCAAGGAATATGCGGCCGGTGCGTTGATTTTCGACTGGATTTCCCGCCCTGATTTCGTCGCCTACGACTGGCATGGCGGCAACAGTCCGCAGGTGCGGTTGGCTCGTTTCATGGGTGCCGTTCCCGTGTCGTGGACGGTGCGTAGCCGCGATGAGCTCGCCCAGTGCGATGATTGGTTCGACCATCATATTTTCGAGGCGTTCGTGCCCGATGAGCGGTAGAGGTTTTTTGACATATGATTTCCGGCCTGCCGCCGCATGATTTGCGTTGTGGCAGGCCGTTTTTTTCATTCGATTTACTCGATTGACTGATTGGACCGATTCGGTTGAGCTCTGCTTCGGTCAGTCGATCACGCCATACAGACGGTCGCCGGCATCGCCCAAGCCTGGCACGATGTAGCACTTGTCGTTGAGCTTCTCGTCGACGGCGCACAGCACCAGCTTGAACTTGATGGACGGGTCGAGGTTCTCCTCAACGAACTTCAGGCCTTCCGGAGCGCCCAGAATGCACACGGCGGTAACATCTTTCGCGCCACGCTCGGCCAGGTAATGCGTTGCTGCGACCAGCGTGCCGCCGGTGGCGAGCATCGGGTCGATCAGGAAGCACTGACGGCCGCTCAGATCGTCGGGCAGACGGTTCGCGTACGTGATCTGCTGGGTCGGGTTCTCCTCGTCGCGCTTCATGCCAAGGAAGCCGACTTCGGCGGACGGAATCATCTTGGTCATGCCGTCAAGCATGCCCAGACCCGCGCGCAGCACAGGCACAATGATCGGTGCCGGGGCAGCGATGTGCTTGCCTACCATTGGAGCGACCGGGGTTTCGATCGGCTTGTCCACGACTGCGATGTCGCGGGTGGCTTCGTAAGCCTCAAGCATCACGAGTTCGGAAACGAGCTCGCGGAACGTGGAGGACGGGGTGTTCTTGTCGCGAAGAACGGTGAGCTTATGGTCCACCAGCGGGTGGTTCAAAACATGAATATCCATGTCTTCTAAGCGTAGTCCATAATTGCGAGGAAAAGCGCGGGAGCCGGGAAAGGAGTCAAGAAAGACGCTGAAAATCGTATGAAAAAGCAACGAAATTTAAGAAGAGGGAAAGCGCCGAACCACGAAAGCGCCTGTCGGCGCAAAGGCCGCTCGCAGCGGCAAAAAATGGAGCCCGGGGCTATGCATGGCCCGGCGCGAATTCCTATTCTACAGATGCTGCAGACCGCACGGTACGCCGTGTCGCAAATTGATATTGCGATTGCTGTGCGGCACTTTATTAGGGGGTAAGAGGTGGATTGCGCTACTCCAGATCGCGCTACTCCAGTTTTCCTCGCCTCCACAGATTCGCCCCATGGCGAAAATCCTTGGCCGTGACGAACAGATTGCCGGCCGTGTGCATCAAGCGGGGCCGCTTTCGTGCGTGCTTGCATTTTTCGCGGCGTCCGAGCTTTCCGCTTGTACTGCCTCTGAATTCCTCGCCTCCAAGCGTGAGGTCATATTTCGTGCCTCAATGCGCAATCCCAACGCAACCACGTCGGTGAACGCCGCCGCACGTTCCAACGCAATCGCGAAATCGCCGGTGAATGCGCCCGCCAGAATCGAATCGGCGGTGTGTGCAATGTCATCTTCCGTGGGTGCCTGATCGACTCCGGCAATTGCCGAAGCGGTAGTTGCGACCGGTTCTCCGACGCGCCACAATCGTGCGATCGACTCACGATTCTTCCGCATCCACGTGCGCAGCACATACAGTCGCCATAGAATGCCCGGCAGCGAATCCGGCTCGGATCTGCTCCATAATTCGGCGATCACGTCAACGCCTTCGCGGTCCACCAGCGTGAGCACGCGTTCCACGAGTTCGGCGTTCTGCGTGTGATGCACGCGGTCCAGCAGCGCGGCCGCCGAGGCGTGGCTCATCTCGTTGATTTGTGCCGGATCGGCACCTCCCGCAATATTGTCGGCCATCATCTGGTCGAGCTGCCCCGGGCGGGCCGGGCGCGGCGATCCAGTGTTGGTGAAACCGGCGGAACGGCTTGGAATAACCGAGCCGGAACCGTAATGCATGTTAGTAGACAATGGGTGAAACCTTTTGAATATCGATAATGCTGGGACCTTGCGGCGTATCGATTATAAACAGCGCTACGGCGGTGCCGGTAGGCATGAACGGCGTTTTGGCGATGAGCTGCTTGGAGAGCGCTTTGCGAGCGCACAGTCCGCGCAGATGGTCAAACATACCCCCGATTACCGGTCGGTGCATGCAGATCGCCGTGGTTTCGCGGGTTTCGAGCGTGAGCTGGATCTGCTTGAGGAACGCCAGCCATGCGATGGTCGGGTGTTCGGCGAAGGCGTCTTCCGTGAGCGCGTCGATGTGTTCCATCGAGCGTTCGGTCTGCCAGCTAAGCACCTGCAATGTTTCTTGACAGCGTAGCCATGGTGAGGTTGCGAGTCGGGTTGGGTTGTAGCAGGCAAGTTCGCGGTTGAGTGCGAATGCCGCGGCCGCGCCTTTCGGAGTGATCGGCCGGTTCGCGTCGGTGCCTTTCCACGATTTGCGCGATTCAGCCTTGGCGTGGCGCACGATCAGCAGATTCTGCGCGGTTGCGGCACCCTCCTGTACGCGGTCCACGAAGATGGCGAGGGTGTCTTTATCGGTGGAATGCGTGAGGATTTTACGCGCTTCACGTACGGAAACCCACACGATATCGTTGATTTCGCCTACATCCGCGCGATGCACGGGACCGAATGCGTCAAGCAGATGTTCCGCATCATCTCCGGAAATTGGCTGCGCCATCCAATACAACGTGTGCTTGGTGTCGACGGCGCGATCGCGCGAATGCCGGGTTTTCTCGCCTTCTTCGGACAGCGGATATTCGACTTCGCACAGATACGGGCCGAGGGCGATGGAAACGCCTGTCTCCTCGCCGATTTCTCGCACTGCGGCATGACGATGCGATTCGCCCTGCTCGAGTTTGCCTTTCGGCCAGCTCCAGTCATCGTACTTTGGTCGATGCACGATGCACACTTCAATGCTGTTGAGCTGTTCTTTTGGAGATTTCTGTGCTGCGATTGCTGGATTTTCAGCGATTTCGCTACCGGCTTTCCACCGCCATACAATACCCCCGGCGGCTTCTACGACACGTCTCATGTTCTCGCTCATATCTTTCATTGTAAGTGGTAGGCGCGGTTATTGTTCATGATTGCGCAACGAAAATGGCCGATCCCGCAATTGCAGAATCGGCCATTTTCGCGAAACTTAGTGCCTTGCCGGTCGGCGCGTATGCTTCTTGATGAGATATTCCTGGGAATCGACCAGCGGGCGACCCTCCTCATCCTTCGCATGACGCACGTAGGTGCCGTCGGCTGCCATATGCCACGAGGTGGTGGAATCGGCCATCTGCAGATCCACGTACTTGATCAGTTCGTCGATCTGCTCCGGAGCGGTGATGCGCACCAGCGCTTCGACTCGACGGTCGAGATTGCGGTGCATCAGATCGGCGGAACCGATCCACACTTCCGGACCTGCGGCCGGGCCTTCACCGATCTGCGGGCCATCGGAGTTCGCGAATGCGTAGATACGGCTGTGCTCGAGGAAACGACCCAGAATGGAACGCACGCGAATGTTCTCGGAAAGTCCCGGAACACCCGGCTTGAGCGCGCAGATGCCGCGTTCCACGATGTCGATCTTCACGCCGGCCTGGCTTGCACGGTACAGCGCGTCAATGGTCTTTTCGTCAACGATGGAGTTGACCTTGATCTTGATCCATGCTTCCTTGCCTGCGCGTGCGGCATCCTCTTCTCGGCGGATGCGCTGAATCAGGCCGGAACGCACGGTACGCGGCGCCACCAGCAGGCGGTGGAAGCTCGACTTCGGAGCATAACCGGACAGCTGGTTGAACAGGCGGGTCATATCCTGACCGACCACCGGATCGCAGGTCAGCAAGCCGAGATCGGTGTAGATACGGGCGGTCTTCGGGTTGTAGTTACCGGTGCCCACATGGCAGTAGCGGCGCAGGCCGTCGGCTTCCTGGCGTACCACAAGGCTCAGCTTGCAGTGGGTCTTCAGGCCCACGATGCCGTACACCACGTGCACACCGGCGCGTTCCAGCTTGCGTGCCCATGCGATGTTGGCGTCTTCGTCAAAGCGTGCTTTGATTTCGACCAGTGCCAGCACCTGCTTGCCCGCATGCGCCGCGTCGATGAGCGCGTCGATGATCGGGGAGTTGCTGGACGTGCGGTACAACGTCTGCTTGATGGCGAGCACCTTCGGATCCGCCGCAGCCTGCGCTAGGAACGCCTGAACGGAGGTAGAGAACGAATCGTACGGGTGATGCAGGAGGATATCGCGTTCGCGAATCGCTG
>ENA-OQES01000522-OQES01000522.1-human-gut-metagenome-genome-assembly--contig:-NODE-522-length-16126-cov-4.870554_pt1 | contig 16126 bp, 19 predicted proteins | sample MGYA00242798_ERZ504641 | MGnify/ENA primary metagenome ERZ504641 (study PRJEB26092, sample SAMD00036327) | human gut metagenome | host: Homo sapiens | study: EMG produced TPA metagenomics assembly of... | reverse complement strand
ACACCGGAGATGCCCAGCAGGCCGGACTTCTTGTTCAGGATCTCGTCCAGCTCGTGGCCGGTGATGTTCAGGGTGTACTTCAGGTAGTTGACCACAGAGGGGTCCAGGTCGCCGCAGCGGGTGCCCATCATCAGGCCGGCCAGCGGGGTCATGCCCATGGAGGTATCCACGACCTTGCCCTGGTCCACAGCAGCAATGGAAGAACCGTTGCCCAGGTGGCAGGTGATCAGCTTCAGGCGCTCAATGGGCTCCTCCAGGTACTCGGCAGCCTTGTATGCAACATACTTGTGGCTGGTGCCGTGGAAGCCGTAACGGCGGACACCGTACTTCTCATAGTACTCGTAGGGGATGGCGTACATATAAGCCTTCGGGGGCATGGTGCTGTGGAAAGCGGTATCGAACACAGCGACCATGGGGATGTTGCCGAACACCTTGCGTGCAGCCTCAATGCCCAGGATGCCTGCGGGGTTGTGCAGGGGGGCCAGGGGGCTCAGCTCCCGGAGGGTATTGATGACTTCATCGGTGATCAGGCAGCTGGCCTTGAACTTCTCGCCGCCGTGGACAACGCGGTGGCCGATGGCGTTGATCTCGCTGACATCGTCGATGCACTTGCCCTCGCCGGTGGTCATCTTCTTCACGACCTCAGCAAAAGCCTCGGTGTGGGTGGGGAAGATCGCCGGGGTGGTGGCCTTGTGGCCGTTGGCCTCGTGGGTGATCATGCTGCTTTCCATGCCAATGCGCTCGCACAGGCCCTTGCACAGCACCTTCTCGCCGTCCATATCGATCAGCTGATACTTCAGGGAAGAAGAGCCGCAGTTAATAACCAGAACTTTCATCTTCTTGTGCCTCCATATTCTTTTCGGTTCGCAGATGCGGACAGAATTTTACAGATTCCTAGAAATATTATATAATAGGTTCCAAGGGTTTTCAAGCCGCAACCGGGCAAAGGGTTCCACAAAGTATCCATGCTTTTTTGTACACCCTGCCCACAAATGGAAAGAGACACAGGTTATTTCTGTATGAACGATATAAATTTCACAATGTACAAGCTCGCCGGGATCATTGCCGAATACGATCCTTTCCACAACGGCCACGCCTGGCAGCTGCAGCAGGCAAAGGCACTGGGTGCTCAGCGGGTGGCGGTGGCCATGAGCTGCGGGCTGACCCAGCGGGGCGCGCTGCCCCTGCTGCCCGAAAGCGTGCGGGTGCAGGCTGCGCTGACCTGCGGGGCCGACCTCGTGTTCGCCCTGCCCGCTCCTTATGCCTGTTCCGGGGCGGAATGCTTTGCCCGGGCCGGGGTGCAGCTGCTGGCCGCCGCCGGGTGCGACGCTCTGGTGTTCGGAGCCGAGACCCCGGATGCTGCGCTTCTGATGGAAGCCGCCCGGGTGCTCTCTGGCGCAGAATACCGCACCGCCCTCAAGGCCCGGCTTGCTGCCGGGGCCCGCAGCTTTGCGGCAGCCCGGCAGGCAGCGGTGGAAGCAGTCTGCCCGGGCACCGGCCTTGCCGCCCTGCTGGACAAGCCCAACAACAATCTGGCCGTGGAATACTGCAAGGCTATTCTGGAGCTGGGGGCTTCTCTGGTGCCGATCCCCCTGCCCCGGCAGGGTGCCGGTCATGGGCAGGCCCTGACCGAAACAGGGGGGCAGTTTGCCAGTGCCAGCGCCCTGCGCACGCTCTGGCAGAACGGCGGAGCTGATGCCGCTGCTCCCTATGTTCCGGCGGAAGTCCTGCCGCTCTACCGGGAAGCCTTTTCCGCCGGGCAGTACACAGATCTTGCGGCCGCCCAGCGCTGTCAGCTGGCGCTTCTGCGCAGCCGGTGCGCAGGAACCGCGCCGTTTGCCCAGGTACGGGGCATTTCGGAAGGTCTGGAGCACCGGCTGGAAGCCGCCGTGCGTTCCAGCACCACCCATGCGGAGCTGCTGGACAGCCTGACCACCGTGCGCTATCCACGGGCACGGATGCGCCGCCTGGCCATGGATGCCGCTCTGGACTATTCTGCCGATGCCTTCCCCGCCCTGCCGCCCTATCTCCACCTGCTGGGGGCGCAGAAAGATGCCCTTCCCCTCCTGAAGGCTGCCGCACTGCCGGTATCCCACTCCCTTGCACGGCTGGCCGAACAGAACGTCCCCTGCCGGGCGGTGGTGGATGCACAGCTGCGGGCCTGTGATTTTGGCGCGCTGTGTCGTAAAAAGCCGGAGCCGATGGGGGTGCACTTCGTCAAAAAATTATCATTTTTGACGAAATAGCAAAAATTTTCTCCTGAAATTTTTACATTTCCACACTTGTATCCCGGCAGTGGTTCGGTGTATCATAATGATAGTATTGGATACAACGAAGCGTCCCCAGCCTGTGGGACAAGAGGAGGAACTCCATGGCATTACACGTTCTGGACGAAGCCAACCGCTGCCTCGGCTGCAAAAAGCCCATGTGCCAGCAGGGCTGTCCCATCCACACCAACATCCCCGAGGTCATCCGTCTGCTCAAGGCAAACGAGCTGGATGCCGCAGGCCGGATGCTGTTTGAGAACAACCCCTGACCACGGTCTGCTCTCTGGTCTGCAACCACGAGAACCAGTGCGAGGGCCACTGCATCCGCAACCGGATGCCCAGCCACGATCCTGTCCACCTTTTTCCATCATCGAGGACTATATCTCCACCACCTATGCCAACAAGATGACCAAGGGTCCCGCCCCCAAGAACGGCATGAAGGCCGCCGTGGTGGGTGCAGGCCTGCCGGCCTGACCATTGCCGTGCTGCTGGCGCGCTGGGGCTATGATATCACCAATTTTTGATGCCCGGGATAAGATCGGCGGCGTGATGCGGTACGGCATCCCCAACTACCGCCTGCCCGACAGCGTGCTGGACGATTTCCAGTACCGCCACCTTGAGCTCAAGGGCATCCATGTCCGGCCCAACACCACCATCGGCAAGACCATCACCATCGATGACCTGTTCCGCGACGGCTACAAGAGCGTGTTCATCGGTGCCGGTCTGTGGAAGGCCAACGCCATGCACATCAAGGGTGAGACCCTGGGCAACGTGGCCTTTGGCATCGACTATCTGGCCAACTCCAAGGCCTTCCGGCTGGGGGACGACATCGCCGTGATCGGCGTGGGCAACTCGGCCATGGACTGCGCCCGCACCGCCATCCGCAACGGTGCCCGCCATGTCACCTGCTATGCCCGCCGGGACGAGAGCTGCATCAGCGCCTCTGCGTACGAGGTCAGCTATGCCAGGCTCGAGGGCGTGGGCTTCCGTTTCTGCAAGGCCCCGGTGGAGATCCGGGAGAACGGCCTGATCTGCCGCGACACGGTCAAGAACGAAGAGGGCAAGTTCGTGCAGGTGGAGGGCAGCGAGACCTTCTACCCCCACACCGGTGTCATCGTCTCGGTGAGCCAGGGCTCGGAGAGCAACCTCGTCAAGACCACCACCGGCATCGAGACCAACCAGAAGGGCCTGCTGACCGTCAGCGAGGACGGCAGCACCACCCGCGAGGGCGTGTTTGCCGGCGGCGATGCCGTTATGGGTGCCCGTACCGTGGTCGAGGCCGTGGCCATTGCCAAGCAGGTGGCCGAATCCATGGACAAATACATGAAGAGCCTGCCTGCCGATACGACCCCCGATCCCTACGCCGACATCCCCACCTTCCAGACCCCCACCTCAGACGTTCTGGGCAAACAGGAAGTCAAATAATGCTTTTCCCGCCCGGCTGGTCTGTCCCGCCGGGCGTTTTATTTCTCATCGGTTTCCATTTGATTTCCAATTTGTAAATTTTGCACCCATTTATCCATCTTTACCGTTTCTTAGTTTGACCCCTTTTTACCGTTTTTGCGGTATACTATTCATATATCTACATGTGTTTTGTACACTGCGGAAATATTTTCTCGAAAGGTCGGTGGACATTATTCTCAAGGCATCCATCCCCAAACTGCGGGAAAAATTATTGGAAGCGCTTCAGGCGGTGCTGCCCATCGTGGCCATCGTGCTGGTGCTCTGCTTCTCCATTGCTCCCGTCTCCCCCAGCATCCTGCTCTGCTTCTTGCTGGGCGCGGCTATGATCATTGTGGGCATCATGTTCTTTACGCTGGGTGCGGAGATGAGCATGAGCCCCATGGGCGAGCGGGTGGGCGCAATGCTCACCAAAAGCCGGAGCGTGCCGCTCATCATCGGTGTCGGCTTTCTGCTGGGCTTCCTCATCACCATCTCGGAGCCCGACTTACAGGTATTGGCCAATCAGGTGCCCTCCATCCCCAACATGACCCTCATCCTCTCGGTGGCGGCAGGCGTGGGGCTGTTCCTCGTGGTCGCCTTCCTGCGTATGCTGCTGGGCATTGCCCTGCCCAAGCTGCTGGTGGTGTTCTACGGGCTCATCTTTGTGCTGGCCGCCTTTGTGCCAAAGGAATTTCTTTCCGTGGCCTTTGATTCCGGCGGCGTGACCACCGGCCCCATCACCGTTCCTTTCATCATGGCGCTGGGTGTCGGCGTGGCCGCTATCCGTTCCGACCGCCATGCCGCGGACGACAGCTTTGGTCTGGTGGCGCTGTGTTCCATCGGCCCCATTCTGGCGGTGCTCATTCTGGGCATTGCGTTCCAGGCCAGCGACAGCACCTACGTTCCGCCCATCCTGCCCAACGTCAGCGATTCCGTGGAGCTGTGGCAGCTCTTCCACGAGGGCCTGCCCACCTACATCAAGGAGATCGCCACCTCCCTGCTGCCCATCATCGCCATGTTCGGCGTGTTCCAGCTGGCGGCCCTCAGGCTCGACCGGCGGACGCTGGGCCGCATCGGCGTGGGCCTGGCCTATACTTATATCGGTCTTGTGCTATTCCTCGCAGGCGCAAACATCGGCTTTATGCCCGCCGGTAATTATCTGGGTCAGGTGCTGGCAGGCCAGAGCTTCCGCTGGCTGCTGGTGCCCATCGGGATGCTCATCGGCTACTTCATCGTCAAGGCCGAGCCCGCCGTCTATGTACTGAACAAGCAGGTGGAGGAAGTGACCGACGGTGCCATCTCCGCCAGCACCATGGGCGCAGCCCTCTCGGCAGGCGTTTCCCTCTCGGTGGGTCTTGCCATGGTGCGGGTGCTCACCGGCATCTCCATCCTGTGGTTCCTCATCCCGGGCTATGCCTTTGCCATCGGCATCTCCTTCGTGGTGCCCAAGCTCTACACCGCCATCGCCTTTGACGCGGGCGGCGTTGCTTCCGGCCCCATGACGGCCACCTTCCTGCTGCCGCTGGCGCAGGGTGCCTGTGTGGCTGTGGGCGGCAATATCGTCACCGATGCCTTCGGCGTGGTGGCCATGGTCGCCATGACCCCCCGTCATCACGGTGCAGCTCATGGGTCTGATGGCCCAGCTCAAGCAGCGCCGGGCCCGGCAGGCACAGCCTGTGTCCACCGCCGCGCTGGCCTTTGCCGACCTGCCGGATGATGCCATCATCGAGCTGTAAGGAGGTCCTGCTGTGAATACTTTATACTGGCTCATCACCATCACCGACCGCCACTCCACCGATGCCTTTCTGGCCCTTTACGAGGAGCACGGCATCACGGTCAGCCTGCGCACGGTGGGTGCAGGCACGGCGGTGCGGGAGACCCTTTCCACCCTGGGGCTGGAGCAGACCGAAAAGGCCGTGCTCTTTGCCATGATCACCGCTGAGACCTGGCCCGGCCTGCAAAAAGACCTGCGCCGCAAAATGCGCATCGATGTGCCGGGCACCGGCATCGCGTTCATCATCCCGGTCAGCAGCATCGGCGGCAAGCGGGCGCTGCAATTCCTGACCGAACACCAGACCTTTGCACTGAAGGAGGAAAGCACCTTGAAGGATACCCGCTATGAGCTGCTGCTCGTCATTGCCAATCAGGGCCACACCGGCTCCATCATGGACGCGGCCCGCGCCGCCGGAGCTGGCGGCGGCACCGTCATCCACGCAAAGGGCACCGGCATGGAGGGGGCCGCCCACTTTATGGGGGTGGAACTGGTCAACGAGAAGGAGCTGGTGCTCATCGTGTCCCGCACCACCCTGAAAAACCAGATCATGCAGGCCATCATGCAGGGGGCAGACCCCAGGGCGGGAGTCATCGTGTTCTCCCTGCCCGTGACCGATACGGCGGGTCTGCGGCTGCTGGACGAGGAGTAACGGTCTCGCCCTCTCAGGCGCTTTGCGCCAGCTTCCCCCAAAAGGGGGAGCCCTTGGCAGCCACATCAATTCCGCTGTTCTGATGGGAAGCAACCGCATCGGGTGGATTTTCTTGAAGTTTTCCTGTATTATAGAATAATATGGGAGGTACTGCTATGAAATCTACTCGTCGCTGGCAGCAGCTTTTGCTGAACAGTCTGGCTATCATCCTGGGCAACGCACTGTATTCGCTGGCGGTGGCCCTGTTTCTGGAGCCCGCCGGGCTCATCACGGGCGGTGCCACCGGCATCGCGCTGGCCTTCGGGCGGCTGACGGAGCTTTCCGTCTCCGGTTTCCTCTTCCTCTTCAACATGTCCATGCTGGTGTGGGGCTGGGCGGTGCTGGGCAGGAAGTTCGCACTGAACACCCTTGCCAGCAGCGTGCTGAGCCCGCCTTTCTGGGGCTGTTTGAGCGGCTGCTGGACGGCCGGGTGCTGACTGAGGATATCTTCCTCTGTACCATCTTCTCGGGTCTGGGCATCGGCGTTGCGCTGGGCATGGTCATCCGGGCGGGCGCTTCCACAGGCGGCATGGATATCCCTCCGCTGGTGCTGCAGAAATGGTTCCGCTGGCCGGTGTCCATCACCATGATGCTCTTTGATATCGCCATCCTGCTGGTGCAGGCAGCGTTCAGCCAGCCGGAGCAGGTGCTCTACGGCATCGTGCTGGTCATCACCCACACCATCGTCATGGACAAGATGCTGATGCTGGGCGACAGCCGCACCGAGGTCAAGATCATCAGCACCCGGTCGGATGAGATCCGCGCCGCCATTCTGGCCGAGATCGACCGCGGCGTGACTGTGCTCCACGGTGAGGGCGGCTACACCGGCGAGCCCAGCGAGGTGCTGCTCAGCGTCATCTCCAACCGAGAGCTGCCCCGGCTGGAAAAGCTGGTCCATTCCATCGACCCCGCCTGTTTCCTCATCGTCAGCCGCGTGACCGAAGTCAGCGGCCGGGGCTTCTCGATGGAAAAGGAATACCAGTAAATCTCCTTGACAGTGTTTCTGCTATCTGCTATATTGATATCGGAATAACAAAGTCGATTTTGGGCTTTCGCACAGGGACCCCCCTGCCTTTTGGGGTTATCTGTACGAAGGCCCGATTTTACTACAGGAAAAAGGAGCCAACTATGAAAATCACTCAGATCCCCATGGGGACCCACAATGCCCAGCTGACCTGCTACCTGCAGGATCCCTGCACCGAAATGCCTGCTCTGGACCGCTGCCCTGCGATCCTGATCTTTCCGGGTGGAGCCTATGCCTTCTGCTCAGACCGGGAAGCCGATCCTGTAGCGCTGGCCTTCCTGAATGCAGGCTACAACGCCTTTGTGCTGCGGTACAGCGTCTCCCAGAACTGTCCGGTGGAGGAGGTCTATACCAATGCCTTTGCCGAAGCGCAGGAGGCCATGGACTACCTGCATCAGAACGCAGGCGACCTCCACATCGACCCGGAGCAGATCGCCGTGGTAGGCTTCTCTGCCGGCGGGCATCTTGCCGCCTCGGTGGGCACCATGGGCCGGGTCCGTCCTGCGGCCATGCTGCTGGGCTACGCTGTGTTCAGCGTCCCGGGCAAGGCGTTGGGCATGGAGCTGCCGGACCTGCTGCAGCAGGTGGATGACCAGACTCCCCCTACCTTCCTTTTTGCCACTCAGGGCGACCATCTGGTGCCCGCTACGCAGTCCCTGCAGTTTGCCACCCTGTTGGCAGAGCGGAAGATCCCCTATGAGATGCATATCTTTGCTTACGGCGACCACGGCTTCTCCACCGGCAGCCGCCACATCGCCAATCCCCAAAACCCGGAAAACCCGGAATCCGCAGTGTGGCAGGGCATGGCACTCGGCTTCCTGAACCACATCTTCAACCACGACGTGCTGGTGCCCGCCCCGGAGGAGGTCAAGGAATTCTGTCTTGATATGAAAATCGGCACCCTGCTGGACACTCCTCAGTCCGCTGCCCTGATCCAGCAGCTGCTGCCGGAGCTGGCCCAATATGTGCAGCAGGAGCCCGGCTCCCGGGGCATTTCGGTGAACGACCTGCAATTCTACAGCAACAAAATGTTCGATGAAGAAAAGCTGGCCGCACTGAATGAAGCTCTGGTAAAACTGAATTGAGGTAACACCACATGGAACGCTCTGAACTTCTTGCGCGGCTGGGATTTGCACCGCCGGAGGCCTGCCGGGTGCGGTCATCATTGACACCGATGCGAAAAAACGAAGGCGATGATGACTTTGCCATCCTGCACCATCTGCTCACTCCGCAATTTGATGTGCGTGGTATCTGTGCCACCCATTTCGAGGTCAAAACCACCCAAAGGGGTCTGCCGCCCCACAGCATGGAGCGCAGTTACCAGGAGGTATGCCGCCTGCTGAACGCCGCACACATCGACGATGTTCCTGTTCTTCATGGTTGTACTGCCCCTCTCGCCTCCCCGGAGGATGCTCCCGACTGTGAAGCTGTCGAGTTTCTGATCCAGGAGGCTCTGCGGGATGACCCGGCTCCCCTGTACATTGCGGCCCAGGGCGCTATGACAAACATTGCCGCCGCCCTGAACCGTGCCCCGGAGATCGCGTCCCGCATGACGGTGCTCTGGAACGGCGGCGGCCCCTATCCCGCCGGACGACCGGAATTCAATGTTCAGCAAGATCCCATCGCCTGCCGCGTCCTGTTGGACAGCGCTGTCACGGTCTGGCAGATCCCACAGGATGTCTACGCCAGATTCGAGGTATCCCTTTCCGAATTGGCGCTTCGGGTACGGCCCTGCGGCGAAGTGGGAGCCTATCTATTTCGGCAGCTGATGGACGAGTACCCCTCCGAATACGATCCCCGCTTTCCTCTGCGCACCGGAGGCAATTGGACTTTGGGCGACAACACTACCGCCGCCGTCCTGCTGGAGAATGGATTCCGGGGGCACTGGACACTCCGCCCGGCCCCTGTGCTCCTGCCCAGCCTGACCTATGCTGAAGCTTCTGACCGCAAAACCATCCGTGTCTATCACGATCTGGATGTTCGTTTTGCACTGGAAGATTTTTATTCCAAGCTGGCGCTGTGCTACCCCAGATAAGGATCATACAAAACAACAGCCCCCTCAGGCCCATAAGCCTGAGGGGGCTGTTGTTCTGTAATTCAGCTGTTACAGCAGCGGTGCAATGACCTTGAGCAGCATTCCGGCGGCACGGAGCAGATAATGCTTCTGCCAGATGCTGGCCGAGGTATTTTCCACCGTGCGGCACTGTTCCAGCGTGTGCTGGAAATCCTGCTCAATGTCCCGGATACAGGGAGCATCCACCATCCAGACGGCATCCTCAAAGTGATGGTACAGGCTGCGGTAGTCCAGATTGATGGTGCCCACCACCGCTTCCCTGCCATCCACCACGAACACCTTTGCATGGACAAAGCCGGGGCTCCACTCGCTGATCTTCACGCCCGAATCCAGCAGGGCCGAATAGTGGCTCTTTGCCAGTGCGTAGGGGAACTGCTTGTCCGGCTTTCCGGGCAGGATAAGGTGGACATCCACGCCCCGTTCAGCGGCAAATTTCAGGGCGGTCTCCAGTTCGCCGTCCAGGATAAGGTAGGGGGTCATAATGTGGATGTAATCCCTGGCCCGGTTGAGCAGGTCGATATAGACCATCTCGCCCACCCGCTCGCCGTCCAGCGGACAGTCCCCGTAGGGAGCCGCCACGCCCTTTGCATTTTCCGGCACCGGAATGGGCCGGGTCAGGAACTGCTCATATTCCGGCTCCTTCAGGATGCCCCACATCTGCAGAAACTGAGCCGTCAGCGAACGGACCGCCTCGCCCTCCAGCATCACGGCGGCATCCTTCCAACGGCCATGCTTCTGGATGTGGTTGATGTACTCATCGGCAAGATTCACGCCGCCGGTAAAGCCGACCCGCCCGTCAATGACAAGAATTTTCCGGTGGTCGCGGTAATTATAGTGGGTGGAGACGAACGGCTGCACCGGGCTGAACACCTTGCACTGGATGTTCAGCTTCTCCAGCAGCCGGGGGTAATTGCGAGGCAGGGTGGAGAACTCACAGGTACCGTCGTACATCACACGGACATCCACGCCCTGCAGCGCCTTGCGGGCCAGCACTTCCAGGATCTTGCCCCACATCAGGCCCTCGTCGATGATGAAATACTCCACAAAGATATATTCTTCTGCCGTTTCCAGCTGGCGCAGCAGTTCCTCAAACTTTGCTTCGCCGCCGGGGAAGTAGGTCATGGCGGTGTTCTGGTACACCGGAAAGCCGCCGCCCCGCCCGTACAGGTACTTTGCCAGCGAAGCTGCGCCGGGTTCAAGCGCTTTCAGCTGCTCCACGGCCTTTTGGCTCTGCGGCAGCCAGCCGCGCAGCTGATCCTCCAGCTCCAGCAGCCGTTTGCGCAGGATGTTGTGCCCGAAATTGCTCTTGACATAGAAGAACATCGGAATGCCCACCACCGGTGCAATGGCAACCACCACCATCCAGGTGATCTTGGCGCTGTTGTCCATCTTGCTGTTGAGCAGGTAGATGACCATGGCCGATGTAACGACCACGCTGCCGCCGAAGTAATGGGGCCACAGGTTGCCGAACCACCGGAAGATGCTGAACAGCAGCCCCACCTGCAGCAGCAGGAGGATCAGCACCAGGCCAAAGCGGCTGAAAATGGCGTGGATCACGCCCTTCTGCCCCTTTCTCAGCAGCCGCAGGCCGCCGTCCTCAAACTGATGAACATAGCCCTTGACGTTCTGTTTCAGTTTCTCTGTTTTCATGTTCCGCCTTTCTTATTTCCGCCGCAGGGTCACCGCATAGGAGTCCTGTGCCGCGTGGCAGCGCTCCACCAGCTCCTTGGGCTGGGCGCAGACCCCGTGGTCATGCCACGGGTCATTGAACCAGTAGTTTTCCTCATCGTAGCCCACCAGCAGCAGGCAGTGCTCGTGGCACTTCCAGGCAAAGTCGGTGCCATCGGCCAGCAGCCAGTGGTCCCGCTCCTCGGGCACCGGGGTAAAATCCAGCGTTGCCCAGAACACCACCGGCATTCCCTCGTCAATGAACCGGCACAGCTGTGCCGCGGTCTCGCCGCTCACGTCCAGCACCTCGAACCGGTCCGCCGCCCCTTCATGCTTCAACGCGCTCTGCAAGGCCTGCACGATGCAGGGGGCATAGCAGCCGTACCCGGTGTGGTCGTGGGGGTCGCCGGGGTAGACGAACATCGGGTCAGGCCCGTAGAGCCTGCCCTCCTGTTCCCAGTAGGGGGCATGGGGCAGGTCGCGCTCAATGAACACATCCGGGTCAATGGGGATGCCCACAGCCTGCAGCAGCATCACGCTGCTGATGCTCTCGCAGCCATTCACCCAGCGGGCAGTCTGGTCGATATACGGGCCGGACGATCTTTTTCAATCAATTTTCCTCTTACTCTGTCAAAAACAGTGGATTTGTGATATCATAAGCAGTGAGAAACAGGGGTGTTCCCCAACAATATACCTATTATAGCTTATTCTGACCGATTTTTCTACCGGAATCGGCAGGCGGGAGGATTTTGGGACATGAACAATCTGATCATCGGCATCGCAGGCGGCTCGGGCAGCGGCAAGACCACGCTGGCTTACCGGCTCAAGGAGCGGTTCGGGGAGGACGAGGTGCGTCTGATCTCCCACGACAGCTACTACAAGCGCCACGATGAACTGCCCTTTGCAGAGCGCTGCAAGCTGAACTATGACCACCCGGACGCGTTCGACAACGACCTGCTCATCCAGCACCTGAAGGAGCTGAAAGCGGGCCGTGCCATCGACTGCCCCGTGTACGATTACGCCGACCACAACCGCAGCAGCGAGGTGCAGCATATTGAGCCCGCCCCCGTCCTCATCGTGAAGGGCATTCTGCCCCTGGCTGAGCCGGAGCTGTGCAGCCTGTTCGATTACAAGATCTATGTAGACACCGACGCGGACGAGCGGATCCTCCGCCGCATCCTGCGGGATGTCAAGGAGCGGGGCCGCTCTCTGGACAGCGTCATCGCCCAGTACCGCGCCACTGTCAAGCCCATGCACGAGGCTTTTGTGGAGCCCAGCAAGCGCAACGCCGATATCATCATCCCCAATGGCGGTGAAAACGGCCCCGCCATCGAAATGCTGGACCACCATATCCGCAGCCTGATCCAGAAGGCAAATCTGCGCTGAACTTTCACCGCAGTTCCGTATGATACCCAAAAATGGGGTGGTTCCCGACCGGGAACCACCCCTTTTTATGATTCTGCGGATCCTGCTCAGACCTTGCAGCTCTCACCGCTGCAATGGTCACAGTCTTCTTCCAGCTTGCCCACAATGGGTTCCGGATCGATGCCCTGACGGCGGTAGTAGTCAGACAGGGCAGCCTTCACGGCCTGCTCTGCCAGAACGGAGCAGTGCACCTTGATGGGGGGCAGACCTTCCAGCGCTTCCACAACGGCCTTGTTGGTCAGCTTCAGGGCCTCGTCAATGGTCTTGCCCTTGATGAGGTCGGTGGCCATGCTGCTGGTGGCAATGGCGGCACCGCAGCCAAAGGTCAGGAACTTGACATCAACGATCACATTGTTCTCGATCTTCAGGTACATGCGCATGATATCGCCGCACTTGGGGTTGCCCACCTCACCCACGCCGTTTGCATCGGGGATCTCGCCGACATTGTGCGGGTTTGCGAAATGCTCCATGACCTTTGCGCTATACATACTTGCCATCTTAGTTTTCTCCCTTCAGGCTGAAATGACGGGCGGTGTTCTGGCCCTGCAGCCACATACAACTCATAGCACGGCGGCGAGGAATGACCTCCTCCAGCACGTCGCACAGATATTTTGCTTCCTCCATGGTATTCTGCGGGCCAAAGGTGAACCGCATGGAACCGTGGCCGATCTCCTCCGGCACGCCGATGCTCAGCAGAACATGGCTGGGGTCCAGGCTGTCGGAGTTGCAGGCAGAGCCGGTGGATGCGCAGATGTTGTGCATATCCAGATCCAGCAGGATGGTCTCGCCCTCCAGGCCGGGGAAGCTGATGTTCGCATTGCCAGGCAGGCGGTGCTCCAGGCCGCCGTTCAGGCGGGCCTCGGGGATGTTCTTGAGCACGCGGTCAATGACGTAATCACGCAACTCTTTCTCGTGGGCCATCCGCTCGTCCAGATGGGCGACGGCCATTTCCAGGGCCTTGCCCATACCGGCGATACCGGCCACGTTCTCGGTGCCGGCACGGTGGCGGGCCTCCTGGCTGCCGCCGTCGATCAGGTTCTGGGGCCAGATGCCCTTGCGGCAGTACAGTGCGCCCATGCCCTTGGGGCCATTGAACTTGTGGGCGCTCATGGACAGCATATCCACGCCCAGCTCCTTGACATCCACGGGAATGGTACCAACGGCCTGCACTGCATCGGTGTGCATCCACACGCCATGCTTGTGGGCGATCTCCGCAATTTCCTTGATGGGCTGGATGGTGCCGATCTCGTTGTTGGCCATCATAATGCTGACCAGTGCGGTATCGGGACGGATGGCTGCCTCCACATCCTCCGGGCGGATATAACCTTCCGGGGTGGGCTTGATATAAGTGACCTCAAAGCCCATGCGCTCCAGCGCAGCCATGCTGTGCATGATGGCATGGTGCTCAAAGGCGCTGGTGATGAGGTGCTTCTTGTTCTGGCGGGCCTTGGTGAAGGCAGTGCCCTTCACGGCCCAGTTGTCGGCCTCAGAGCCGCAGCCGGTAAAGAAGATCTCTGCCGGGGAAGCATTGATGGCCTTGGCCACCTGTGCGCGGCCGGTGTCCACAAACTCCTTGGCCTCATAGCCAACGCTGTAATGGCTGCTGGGGTTGCCGCAGGCTCCGCTCAGGGCCTGGGTCATCACTGCCAGCACCTCCGGGGCACAGGCAGTCGTGGCAGCATTGTCGAGATAAACCACTTTCTCCATAGTTTCCATGGGATTGATCCTTTCTGGCAAACGACAAATCGTTTTTGCATTTCCGGACCGAACGTCCGGACCTATGATACCTTTTAACGGGAATGTTATACCATATCATTCCCTAGCATGTCAATAGGAATACTGGAAATTCATCAATCCGTAACAATCCGGGCAGATTCAGCGGCCTTTTCCGGCCAGCTTTCCCAGAACCACCTTCCATTTGGGGTAGCCCCAGCGCCGATCTTCAGCAAAATCGTCGGCCAGCTTCCAGGGAAAGGTGCTGCCATCGAAGTACAGATTGCCCGCTTCGTCCACACGATCCAGCTTTTTGGGCAGGTACTCCTCATCATAATAGCTCTTGCGCTTATCCGGCAGGGCCCAGTGCAGGGTGCCGTCGGCATCCATGCCGGAAGCCCACACGCCAAACACAAAGGTCGCCGCCTCGCCGTAGCAGTGCTGCTCAAAGCGGATGGCACCATCATAATAGAATTTGATGACCTCCAGCGTACCGGATTCCTTTTTGCCGTCCCGGCCCAGCGTGGGGCGGTAGTCCTGCTGATACCGGCAGCCGCAATGGGCTCCGGCAAACTTTTTCGGGTCGAACGCCATAAGTGCACATCCTTTCTTTTGCACAAAACTCCCTCCGTCATCGCTGTGCGATGCCGCATCCCTCTAGGAGGGAGGCTTACCGCACGGACAGGCCCCATCTCAGAGGGGGCTGTCTGCGAAGCAGACTGGGGGAGTTTCCTTAAAAATGCCCTCAAAATCGCCCTCGATCTCATACGGCCAGCTCAGGATGCCGCCGAGATCACGCAGGCGGGTGTAGCCCTGCGCCTCCAGCTTCTGTGCGGTCATCGGCACTGCGGCGGCCGGTGCGGCAGTAGATCAGCCACTGGGCGTTTTTGTCCGGCATGACCTCCTCCGCACGGGTCAGCACGTCACCCAGGGCAGCAGCTTTGCACCGGGGATATGCCCCACGGCAAATTCGTCCGGCTCCCGGACATCCACGGCCTGCGCCTTGCCTGCATCCAGCAGGCGGATGGCTTCGGCCGGGGTGATCTTCTCTACCATTGTCTCATCTCCAAGTTCCGATAATTTCTCTATTATATGATAACAGACGTTTTTTTGTTTCGGCAAGAGAAACCGGCGTTTTCGCTTTGCAAAACCTGTACCGCGTGGTATACTAAAGAGAGAAGCAAGGAGAGTAGACCATGAAATTTTCCACAAAGAGCCGCTACGCCCTGCGGCTGATGGCCGAGCTGGCCCGCTACGCACCGGGCACCACCGTCTCCCTGAAAGAGATCAGCGAGCGGCAGAACCTGAGCCTGAAATATCTGGAACAGATCGTCACCCCGCTGGCCCGGGTGGGGCTTGTGAAAAGTGAGCGCGGCAGCCAGGGCGGCTACCGGCTGACCAAGGCCCCCGCCGACTACACCGCCGGTGAGATCCTGCGCGCCATTGAGGGCAGCGTGGCCCCCATCCCCTGCCTTGGCAGCGAGACCAACGAGTGCCCCATGTCGGACCAGTGCTTCACCCTGCCCTTCTGGGCCGGGCTGGATGAGGTGATCAACCAGTACATCGACAGCGTGACGCTGGAGCAGCTGGCCAGCCAGCTGCCCGCCGTGGCCGCCGGAAAAAATCGAAGGCTGCTGCAGTTGCGGCACGAAAAATGAAAAATAATGCTTGACATTCGCGTCTGCATCGGCTATAATAAGCAAGCATTCAGCGAATGTACATAGGGGTATAGCTCAGTTGGTAGAGCAGCGGTCTCCAAAACCGCGTGCCGTGAGTTCGAGACTTACTACCCCTGCCATAAACGCACAGGTTCTTCGGAGCCTGTGCGTTTTGTTTTTGCGATTTTTTTAGCGTTTTAGAGTTGGCTCCGCTTCGCTCTGCCAATATCAGAGGTATTCTTATTTTATATTTGCACTTCCGGCAGGGCTGCGGCCCTGCCGGATTTGCCTTTTCACAGATGGGGTCGTTCCGGGGTAGCAATACTTTTTATTTACAGTACCTGTTACGGGCAAGGTCGTTCCGGGAAGCAGCATTTTGGCACCTGCCACGG
>ENA-OQES01000521-OQES01000521.1-human-gut-metagenome-genome-assembly--contig:-NODE-521-length-16141-cov-4.112839_pt1 | contig 16141 bp, 19 predicted proteins | sample MGYA00242798_ERZ504641 | MGnify/ENA primary metagenome ERZ504641 (study PRJEB26092, sample SAMD00036327) | human gut metagenome | host: Homo sapiens | study: EMG produced TPA metagenomics assembly of... | reverse complement strand
GTGTGGGGCGTCGGTTTGCTGACGCTGCTGTTTGCGGCGCGCGGGCTGTTCCTGGGCTTTTGCGCGGCGTCAGTGGCAGCGCAAAGCGGTGCGTCGGCTCTGCTGCGCTATCGGCTGGACACGCTGCTTTCTGATGTGGGTACGCTGCTTCTCTGCCTGTGGCTGGCAGGCTGGGCAGTGCGGCTGGCGATGGAACTTTTCCGCGCGGTGCGCGGGCGTGCTGCGCGGGAGACACCGGGCACAGCGCGGCGGCTGGCAGTCCGTTTTGCCGCGGCGCTGGCGCTGTCAGCGGCTTTCGCTGCCGTCGGGGTTGTCTTCACCGTCATCGGGATCGGGGGCGTCGGGTGCTGACGGCTTTTGCTCCACGTATTTCTGGGTGGCCAGCGGGGAGGCGGCTACAGCCTTTTTCAGCTGCTCACGGTTGATGTGGGTGTAGATCTGGGTCGTGGAGACGTTCTCGTGTCCTAAAATCTCCTTCAAGGCCAGCATATCGACGCCGCCCTGATACATAAGCGTGGCGGCGGTGTGGCGCAGCTTGTGCGGGGAAAACCCGCGTCCGCTCAGGCCGGCGCTTTGCAGGCAGCGCGCGACGATTTGCTCGATCCGCCGCGCAGACAGCCGCTTGCCGGTGCGCTTGGAGACGAACAGAGCGTCCCTGTCCACAAGGTTCGGCAGGGAAGTGCGCACCTTTTTATAGCGCTGCAGCGCATCCAGACAAGCGTCATTCAGATAAACAAGCCGCTCCTTGCTGCCCTTGCCGACAATGCGGATCGTGTCATCGCGAAAATCACCCATGTCAATCGTGACAAGCTCGGCTAACCGCATACCGCAGTTCAAAAATAACGTCAATATGCAGTAATCGCGCTCGTAAAAATCGCTTTGTATATTACTTAACAAAGTAACGGCTTCGTCCCGGGTCAGATATTTGGGCAGAGCCCTGGCCGGCGAGCCGAGGCTGATGTTTTCCGTGGGGTTCGCGGGCAGCCGATTGACTTGCGTGCACATATAGTTGAAAAAGCCCTTCAGGGCGCTCAGCTTCCGTGCGCGGGCCTTGGGACCGTTGTCAGCACTGCGCGCATGGTCAAGAAAATCAAAATATCGTGCTTGGTGATCGTTCGGATGTCGGCAGTGGTAATGCCTGTCAGATCAATTTCCTCGGGCGGCGTATCGTCGGCCACGCGCTGCCAGCGCTGCATCATATAGCGGAAGAAGCCGCGCAGGTCCAGATAGTACCCGTTGACAGTGCGCGGGGAGCGCAGCTTTACAAAATCGAGGTAATGCAGGTAGTCAACCACATCATCAGGAATATCCAGGTACGGCGCATGGCGTTCCGGGTGGACCACATCAATATAACTGCTCATGGAAGCCCTCAACTTAACATATTGATTTGCAGAAGCACGCGGAAACGATGCTTCTGCTTTTTATTGTAGCACAGCAGGCAACACCTCGTCAATTTCACCAACTTATAAGAAACGCAAAGAGTTACTCATATTACAAAGCGTTGATAATCCGTATACATGTGCATAATCATGCAAATGCTGCTTTTCGCTGTGGGAGAGGGCGTCTGCGAGAGGATTTTAGCAAGTAATAATATTTCGCTAAATGCAAATTTAGCGAAATATAGGGAGGGCGTTAAAGCAGGGAGGACGCGAAAAAACCGGAACCGGAGCGCGGAACTGAACGGCAAAAAACCGATAACGGAAGACCCCCCAAAAGCCGGGCTGCCGAACGGCGCTTTGCTCTATTGATAAAGTAAAGCAGTCTGAAAATGTCAGCCCCTCCGAATGAAACCTGCGCCAAGCTTGCAATTCCTGAAATATCTGGTATGATGAATAAAAAGGAGTTGAAATCATGAACAAGGACACCATCATCAAGGTTCTGCTGGCCATCATTGCGCTGATGGTCTTTGCGTGGCTGTGGCGTATCATCAGCGGTATGCTCATCGGTACGCTGGTGCTTACGACCTCACTGTTGTCGGTGCTGATTGCGCTTATCATTCAAATTGTGCTTCCGATTGCTGTTATTGTGTTTGCCGTAGAGCTCTTTACTAAGAAAAAGTGAGTGTGAATCCCATGGCATTGTTTGCGAAGAAAAAGCCGCCCGAGCCTGCTGCTGCAGACGAGCAAAAAATCAGTCTGGCTCTGACGCCCGATGAAATCGACCTGCTGCGCGAATGCATGAAGCGCACCGAGGACTATTACCGCGGCCTTTTGCTGCTGAAGCAGGATTGGAACGCCGCGCAAAACGAGGCTGCGATTGCCATGATAAAGGTCAGGCTGAATATGATTGATAAATTGCAGGAAAAGACGCTCTACGACGGCCAGTCCGAGTATTACCGCAATCTGCAATAAAAAACTGCCCGCAGGAACGCAAAATTCCTGCGGGCAGTTTGCTATTATCAGCGGTTGACAGACTGTGCCATTTTGTGGTAGGTGTGGCGCTCGCCGCGGATGGCAATGGAGTATGCCATGATGTTCTGCGGCAAGGCCATGCCGGGCACGCCGGTATCACCGATGTGGTGGATGTCGGCACCGGCCATCTTACACATCAGCGCGATCTGGCGGATGGTCGCCACGTCCGCGCCCTCCTGCGAGGTGCCGATAGCCGTCAGTGCCAGCTTGCCGCGGCTGTGCACGACCTCAATCAGCCTGTGCGCGTACTCCTGTGTGATGCCCGGTACCGTGCCGGGTGCCGGCAGCAGAATAATATCCGCACCGGCTGCCATGAAGGCCTCGGCGTCGGCGGGGGTCATGATTTTCTCCCCGCCCTCCCCTGCTACGCCGGATGCATGCATCTTGCCGGTGGCCAGCAGCACGCGGTCACCGACGGCGGCAGAAATCGCTTTCAGCGCTTCTACGATCAATTCATTGCTGACGCCGTTGCCGGGGTTGCCGGTCAGAACGATCAGATCAACGCCCATTTCGGCGGCCTTGCGTGCATTTTCCTACGGTGGCCAAGCGTCCGCCGCTCATTTTCCAGAGCGTTCCATCGTTGCTTTTGGCGGCCTGCAGGTCGCAGGGCTCCAGATTGATGCCCACGACGCGCCCGGTCAGACGCTTGAGCTCCCGCACAGTCTCGACTTCGGGAACCTTCGGCAGTGCGTTAATGACAGGGTGCTGCACGTCAAACATATTCAGCAGCAGAATGTCAGCACTCAGGGAGGCCGCATACTCCGCATTCGTCACGTCCACCAGCAGCGGCGGCGTCAGGCCGATGGTCTCGCACGCCAGTACGCGGCCCTCACTGCCTGCAATCGCGTCCAGCAGCTCCGCCTTGGTGTACCGGGCCAGCTCGCTGGGGGTGCAGTCCAGCAGACGCTTTACGCTCATTCGTCGTCATCCTCCTCAATCACGCGGCCAATGCCCTTGCGGTAGAACGGCTCGCTGCCCTGCATACCCTGCTGGCCCAGCGGAGAAATCGAGGTCGTGATGTTCAGATCCATCTTCTTCTCACGGCTGAGCAGGTACGGGCGGGCGGCCTGTGCTACGGAGGCAAACAGCTTCTCGTCCTTGGGGCCGTCCAGCACCAGCAGATAGCTGCGGGCGTCACCGTTTACGATCATAACGGACAGATAGGCAGAGCCCACGCCGGGAGCATCGGCCAGCACCGCGCAGACCGGGTCGATCATGGCGTCGGGCAGTATGCTGGGCTCGACCAGCGTGACCTTGTCGCCGGGATGGATGCGGCGGGCCTGCTGCTCGGCCAGCTGTGCTGCGATCTTCTGGGAAACCTCGTCCTTCGTCTTTTTGACGGACTCGATCAGCGGGCGTTCCAGGCGCAGACTATTGTCGCCGGGGTTGATGACCAGACCGCTGGCCTCGGCGTTTTTCGCGATCATGTTGGCGTAGTCATCAAAGCGCAGCAGGATGATCTGCTGTGCGGCTTTGGGCTGTGCCTTCTGCCACTCGTGCACAGCGTCCCAATCGCTGAAGCCCAGGTAGTAGCGCTTGCCCTCGGGGCTGGTGACCATTACCAGGCTGATCTTGGTCTCCTTGGGCAGCTGCACGCGGCCATCGGCCTCCGGCTTGGGGGCGGGCTGGCCCTGCAGGTCAAACACGGCGGGGGCCAGCAGCGGCGAGCGTACCAGCTCATTCAGGATGTCATTGAGATTTTTGGGGTTGTTGTTCTCCTTGAAGGCCGCAATGGTCTCCTTGACCTTCGGATTGAAGGCGGGGGCTTTGGGGAGATTCTTTTCGTTCTGTTCGGGCATGGGTCTATTCCTCACTTTAATTTTATTGCGTTGATGGCTTCCCGCAGGTAGGACACGCCCACGAGCTTCAAGCCGGGAAATTGCGAAGGGTCAATCATTTTCAGGTTGTGTTTGGGCACAATGGCGGTGTCGAAGCCGACGCGCTGTGCCTCGCGCAGGCGCGTTTCCAGATGGGTCACGCTGCGCACCTCGCCGCCGAGGCCGACCTCGCCGATGGCGATGGTCTTTTCGTCTACCGGCAGGTCAAGCAGGCTGGACGCCAGCGCGATGCAGACCGGCAGGTCGCAGGCAGTTTCGTCCAGCTTCAGGCCGCCGATGATGTTGATGTAGACATCCTGATTGTAAAAGGCGTATCCGGCGCGCTTTTCCAGCACGGCCAAAAGCAGGTACATGCGGTTGTAGTCAAAGCCGCTCGCCGTGCGCCGCGGGCTGGGAAAGCTTGTTTCGTCGCCAGTGCCTGAATTTCGCTCAGCACCGGGCGCGTGCCTTCCATGACGCAGGCCACGCAGGTGCCGCTGATGCCGATGGGCCGCCCCTCCAGCATGACCTGTGACGGGTTCTCGATCTGCGCAAGGCCGCGGCCTGTCATATCGAACATACCGATCTCATTCGTGGAGCCGTAGCGGTTCTTGACGGCCCGCAGCACGCGGTACGGCAAGGTCTTGTCGCCCTCAAAGTAAAGCACGGTATCCACAATATGCTCCATGACCTTGGGGCCGGCAATCGCGCCGTCCTTGTTGACATGGCCGACGATGAAGGTTGGAATTTCCAGCGCTTTTTGCTACATTTAAAAAGCGCGCCGAGCTCTCCTTGACCTGACTGACCGTGCCGGACGACGACGAAATATCCGTGCAGCGCATCGTCTGGATCGAATCGATGACGACCAAATCGGGCTTCATAGATTCGATCAGACCGCAGATCTCGTCCACGTCGCTCTCGGCAACGAGGGAGATATTGTCCTCGGGTACGTTCAGGCGGACGGCACGCAGCTTGATCTGCCGCACCGATTCCTCGCCCGTGACGTAGAGCACATTTTTGGTTTTGCTGACCTCGCCGCAGAGCTGCAGCAAAATCGTGGACTTGCCGATGCCCGGCTCACCGCCGATCAGCGTTACACTGCCGATGACGATACCGCCGCCCAGGACCCGGTCCAGTTCGCTGATGCCGGTCACGATGCGGCCTTTTTTCCTCGGTGGTGCTGATGCTTTTCAGCTTCTGCGGCACAAGGCTTGTCTGCCCCGTTACACGCGGCGCAGCGGCGGCCTTGCCGGAGGACGCTTTGGCAGGCTCGGCTACGACATCCTCAGTCATGGTATTCCACGCGCCGCAGGACGGGCAGCGCCCCAGCCAGCGGGGGCTGGTCTCGCCGCATTGGGTGCAGACGTAGATGGTTTTGAGTTTCTCTTTGGGCATGGATGCCTCCTGAAAGTCGATACTCCCTTTATTATAGCCCAAAACACGCCCTGGGGGGCAAGTATGCGCAGTATAAAAACATTTGCAGCCGGAAAAGTGCAAATTTTAATAACCGACCTGACCGCTGAGGAGTGCGGCACCCCCGCACAGCAATAACGAGCGTATCCGCGCCGAGACCGTAGGACGCGCCGTGAGATTTTACGTCCGTTTGATGCGCCAGTGCTGAGGAAAATAGGCATCACAAAAAGGTGCAGCCCTTTTGCAAGGCTGCACCTTTTTTGTCGGGGGGGGCAATCCGTCGGGGCGGCGTTCTCGACGCCCCGACGCACAAACTGGAATTTATTTGGAAGATTTTATTATCCATTCATCAAGAAATTTCATTTGTTCATCCGTATGAAACCAATGCTCTCCACTTTTCATAATAGAAAGTGTTGAATTAGTCCTCTGTACAAATTCAAGTATCGTTCCATAAGAGGTAAGATTATCATTTTTCACCATACAAAATGTGCGTTGGGATTTCCCATATAATAGGATTTTCTCTTGCATAGCAAAGATAATCCCATGAAAGGGTCTCTCCAAAGGTTGTCTGAATTTCCTTTTTTCTCTTTGAGTTCATCCTCTGTAACATTTGCCCAAATCATCATATCAGCAATAAGCCTTTCCATATCTACAACGGGCGAAATAAAATATGCTTTCTCTATTTGCTGATTTGATAAGGCATTGATAGCAAAATACGCTCCAATGCTATTGGCAATTACTTCAACAGTCTTGTAGTTTCTATAAATTGAATTAAAAAGTAATGGAAATTCTTCTTTTGCTTCCCATGGAAACTGTGCAGTATAGTCGAGACCAATCACATCACAATTACTAAAGAGCGGTTTGTAATGAATAGCTTCTTCAGCATTACCACCTTTTCCATGTATATAAATAACTGCTTTATCCACAATAGTTATCCTCCACAAATTTGTTCCAGTATACCATACGAAAAATCCCCCTGTCCAACACCGTTTGTGGTGCGGGCGGGAGGATTGCGGCCTGGTATTTATGTGTTGAGATTGCTGTAAAGCGGCCCTGCTTTACAGCACAAACCTTGTGGGTAAACCTTCTTGCCCTTCTTGATGACGACGCCCTTGTTCAGCGCGTCAACGGTCAGAACAGCCTTCGGGTCGGTGACCTTCTCGCCGTCGACGAGGACGCCGCCCTGCTGGACAAGCTGGCGGGCTTCACGGTTGGAGCCGCACAGACCCGCGGCGACCATGGCGGCCAGCAGGCCGACACCACCGTCCTTGACAAGCTCGGCGTCCAGCTTCGTGCTGGGCATATTCTCGTGGTCGGCGGCACCGCTGAACAGGCCGCGGGCAGTGGCCTGCGCCTTTTCGGCCTCCTCCTCACCGTGGACCATCTTCGTCAGCTCGTAGGCCAGAATCTCCTTGGCTTTGTTCAGTTGCTCGCCCTCCCAGTGGTCCATCTCGTCGATCTGCTCCAGCGGCAGGAAGGTCAGCATACGGATGCACTTGAGCACATCCGCGTCGCCGACGTTGCGCCAGTACTGGTAGAACTCGAACGGGCTCGTCTTGTTGGGGTCAAGCCAGACGGCGTTGCCCGCGGTCTTGCCCATCTTCTTGCCCTGGGAGTCGGTCAGCAGCGTGATGGTCATGGCGTAGGCATCCTTGCCCAGCTTGCGGCGGATCAGCTCGGTGCCGCCCAGCATGTTGCTCCACTGGTCGTCGCCGCCGAACTCCATATTGCAGCCGTAATTCTGGAACAGATGGTAGAAGTCGTAGCTCTGCATGATCATGTAGTTGAACTCGAGGAAGGACAGGCCCTTCTCCATGCGCTGCTTGTAGCACTCGGCGCGCAGCATGTTGTTGACGCTGAAGCAGGGGCCGACCTCGCGCAGCAGCTCAATGTAGTTCAGGTCCAGCAGCCAGTCGGCGTTGTTCAGCATCAGGGCCTTGCCCTCGCCGAACTCAATAAAGCGCTCCATCTGACGCTTGAAGCACTCGGCGTTGTGGTCGATGTCCTCCTTGGTCAGCATCTTGCGCATATCGGTACGGCCAGACGGGTCACCGATCATCGTCGTGCCGCCGCCGATCAGGGCAATGGGGCGGTTGCCGGCCTGCTGCAGGCGTTTCATCAGGGTCAGGGCCATAAAGTGACCGGCAGTCAGGCTGTCCGCCGTGCAGTCAAAGCCAATGTAGAACGTGGCCTTGCCGTTGTTGATGACCTCCTTGATCTCCTCCTCGTCGGTGACCTGGGCAATCAGGCCGCGGGCCTTCAGTTCGTCATAAATCGTCATGAGTTTTACCTCCGTTTGTTGCGGCAAGGGCAAAAAGTAAAAGCCCCTGCCAAATTTGAATTTGGCAGAGGGCGAAAGTTCGCGGTACCACCTCTGTTTTGCCCGTCCCTCACGGCGGCGGGCCTTCGCGGGTGCGGCAGACAAAGGACTGCGTACACCCCAAGCGCTGTAACGTGCGCACACGGCACAGCCTACTGGCTTTCGCGTTCAGCCTGCTGCTCCGGGCTGTATTCCGCCGCCTGCACTGCCGACCCCTTGCACCAACCGGGGCTTCTCTGAAGCATAACAGACGGGTACTGGCTCCCATCACTGCATTTAACAAAAGATACTGTATCATATCCAACACGGGTTGTCAAGGGGTGGTGCATATAGAATGCGCCCGCTCCTTGTAGGGGCCGATGCTTGCATTAGCCCGCAGCCGGCGCGAGGGCTATTTGGATTTCTCAATCAATTCCCGCGCACTGGCCAGGCTCAACTCGCTGACCTTGTCGCCGGAGATCATCCGTGCCAGCACCTCCACGCGGCCATCCATGTCAAGCGTGTAGATCTCGGTGAACGTGCGGTCCTTGCGGACATTCTTCTGGATCAGCAGCTGGTTGTCCGCAAACGCAGCGACCTGCGGCGTGTGGGTGATGCAAAGCACCTGATGCCCCCTGGCCGTCTGGTGCAGCAGCTGCCCGATGCGCCCCGCGGCCAGGCCGGAAACGCCGGTGTCGATCTCATCGTAGATGACCGTCGGCAGCGCGTCGCGGTCCGCCAGCGCGCTCTTGAACGCCAGCATAATGCGGGAAAGCTCACCGCCGGACGCGATCTTTGCCAGCGGCTTCGGCTCCTCGCCGGGGTTCGTCGAAATCAAAAATTCCACGGTATCCTGCCCGTGGGAGGACAGCGGCCCCCGCGTATGCTTGAGCGCAAAGCGGATGCCAGGCATGTTCAGAAATTCCAGCGCCGCCTTCATCTCCTTGTTCATGGCGGCAAAGCCTTTCAGGCGGCTCTGGGTCAGCTTCTCGGCAGCCTCCTTGGCGGCGGCATACAACGTCTGCATCTGCGCTTTCAGTTCGGCGATCTTCTGCCCCGACGACTGGAATGTCTCCAGCTCTGCAGCGGCGGCCTCGCGCCGTGCCAGCAGCTCGTCGACCTCCATGCCGAACTTCTGCTTGATGCGGTAGATCGTATCAAGCCGCGTTTCGATCTGGTCCAGCTCCCCGGCGTCAAAGCCGTAGGCGTCCAGCCGGTCTGCCAGGTCGGTGGCCAGCTCGCGCGCGCTGTAGTACAGGTCGTTCAGCCGCTCGGACATGGCAGTCAGAGACTCGTCGAGCCGCGCACTGTTCTGCAGCCCGTCAACGGCCCCGCCCAAGAGGTCTGCCGCGCCCGCCTGCTCACCGTCCTCGTCACCGGCCAGCGCCAGATGGGCGGCGGTGATGCCCGCCAGAATGCTCTGGGCATGGGTGATGACGTTCTTGCGCTCCTGCAGCGTCTTTTCCTCGCCGGGCTGCAGGGCCGCGGCGTCGATGGTGTCGATCTCGGCGGTCAGTGCCTCAATGCGGCGCTGTTTGTCGGATTCGCTTGCGTTCAGGGCATCCAGCTGCCGCTTGACCGTGACCAGCTCACGGTAGCGGCGGTAATACTCGGCGAACAAATCGCGGTTCTGGGCATACTGATCCAGCAGCCCCAGATGCAGTGCAGGGTTTGTCAGGCTCTGGCTGTCGTGCTGGCCGTGGATGGAGAGCAGCCCCGACGAAATGTCCCGCACCACCGCCGCCGTGGCGGGCATGCCGTTGACGCGGCAGCTGCCCTTGCCCTCGGCGTTGATCTCGCGGTACAAAAGCAGGTCGTCGGTGACCTCGTAGCCGCATTTTTCCAGCTGCTTTTTGACGGAGGCCGGGATACTCTCAAACGTTGCCCAGATGCACGCCTTCTGTGCGCCGCTTCGCACCAGCTCACGCGAGGTGCGGTTGCCTAAAATCGCATTGATGGAGTCGATCAGGATGGATTTACCGGCACCGGTCTCACCTGTCAGCACGTTAAAGCCGGGGGTTAAAATTCACCTCGGCTTTTTCAATAACGGCTACATTTTCAATTTTCAGGCTTGCCAGCATGGGGCAGCTCCTCCCTGTCGTTAAAATTACCCGCGGCGGGTGTACTGCTGCAGCTGCTTGTAGATGGCGGCTGCGTCATCCTCGCTGCGCATCAAGATAAAGAACGTGTCATCGCCGGAAAGCGTGCCGACGACATTGTCCCACTGCTTGGCGTCGAACACCTCGCACGCAGCGTTGGCCATGCCGGAAAAACACTTGACCAGTACCATGTGCCCGGCGTAATCTACCTTGAGCACCGACTCGCGGAAAATCATCTCAAACCGGCTGGGTGAATGCGTTACCTTGCCGGACGCAGACGCCGGCACGTAGCGGTAACGCCCGTCAGCGGTGGCTGTTTTGACCAGCTGCAGCTCACGAATATCGCGGGATACCGTGGCCTGCGTCACGTCAAAGCCTTCCTCCCGCAGGTGGGCCAGCAGGTCCTCCTGCCGGTCAATAGGGTGCTGTTCGATCAGGTCAAGAATTGCCTGATGACGTGCACTTTTCACAGGGATCATCTCCTCATCAATTTGTTTTCAATCGCATGGAACTGTTCCGCGTCGTCGAAGGCAATCAACCGCAGGCGCTGCCCGCAGCCGGTCACCAGCAGGCTTTCACCCGGCAGCAGGTCGCACTGGGCGCTGCTGTCCGCACAGACAAAGCTGCCGTCGCGGTTTTCGGCATCGGCGATAATTTTCAGATGGCGGTCAGCCGCAAACACAAGCGGCGCGGCGTGTACATTGTGCGCACAGACCGGCGTCAGGACTAATACGTCCGCGGCGGCGTCCAGGATCGGCCCGCCCGCCGAGAACGAGTACGCGGTGGAGCCCGTCGGCGTTGCCAGAATCATGCCGTCGCTGCGGTAGCTGCCCACCAATGCGCCGTCGCAGTACACCTTATAATCCATCGGGTGCAGCCGGGTCTGACCGAACACCACAAGGTCATTGATGGCGTCAGCCTGCCAGCCGTGGGCCGGGGCCTCGGCGTGGAGCAGACGGCGGTTGGCAAGGGTGAACTCCCCCGCGGCCAGCCGTTTGAGCTTGGCCGTAAGCTCACCGACCTCGCAGGTCGCCAGAAAGCCGGTGCGGCCAAGATTGACACCCAGAACGGGCTTGCCGTGCTTCATGCAGGAAAGCCCGGCGCGCAGCAGCGTGCCGTCACCGCCGATGGTCACGACCTGGTCGGCGGCGCGGTAGGCATCTGCCTCGGGCAGAAAATGCACACCCGTCAGCCCGGCAGAACCAAATTCGTTCGCAAAGGGCTGCGGCATCAAGACCGGCACGCCCAGCCCGGCCAGCACAGCGGCAGCCTGCCGCGTAACGGCAAGCCCGGTGTCCTTGGTCGGGTTGGGAATCAGCAAAACCGACATTGTGTCAGGGTCCTTTCTCAGTGCAGATTGGGCGCTTTGTCCAGCGTATCGTGGGAGGCTGCGACGACCTTTTCAATCAGGCCCTCCGGCAGCGGCTGCGGGGTATCGCAGTGCTGGACGTACATCAGGTATTCAATGTTGCCCTCGGGTCCCTTGATGGGCGAAAAGTCCAGGCCCGCGGGGGTAAAGTGTTTCGCCATGGCATACCCCTCGGCCATTTTCAGTACCTCGCGGTGGGTAGCCGGGTCGCGCACGACGCCCTTTTTGCCGACCTTCTCGCGGCCAGCCTCAAACTGCGGCTTGACCAGGCAGACGCCGACAGCGTCCGGCGTGCAGATGGCGTCTGCCACCGGGAAGATATGCTTGAGCGAGATGAACGAAACGTCCACGCTGAAGAACGCAACCGGCTCTGCCAGGTCCTCAGGCTTTACATTGCGGATGTTCGTTCTTTCCATATTGATGACGCGCGCATCGGTGCGCAGGCTCCACGCCAGCTGGCCGTAGCCCACATCGACGGCGTAGACCTTGACCGCGCCGTTTTGCAGCATACAGTCGGTAAAGCCACCCGTGGACGCGCCAATGTCCATGCAGACCTTGCCGTCCGGACGCATCGGAAAGACCTGCATGGCCTTTTCCAGCTTGAGGCCGCCGCGGCTGACATAGCCGATGTCATGCCCACGCACCTCGACCTTGGCGTCGGGGGCGATCATCTCACCGGCCTTGTCGACCTTCTGCTCGTTGACAAAGACGATGCCGGACATGATGAGCGCCTTGGCGCGCTCACGGCTCTGTACCAGTCCGTTCTGGCACAGGTATTGATCCAGGCGAATCTTGCTCATGCCTGTTTCTCCTTTAAAGCGTTCAAAATATCTGTGCAGAGGGCCGCGGCGTCAAGCTGCTGATCCTTGCGCAGTTCGGGAACATTGGCGTGCAGCAGATGGCTGTTGTCTACGGTATGCAGCAGGAATTCGCCCTGCCAGCCGCATTGCTGCATGGCAAAGCCCAGCTGCTCGCCGATGCCGCCGGTGCGCACCGTATCCTCGGCAAACAAAATCGTGTCGTAGTGCTTCAGTGTATCGCACACACCGTCCGGCAGCGGGTAAAGCTGCGTCAGCTTGACGCAGTCCGCCTGCACGCCATGCTGGGCCAGCAGATCCTTGGCGGCAATGATCTCCTCGGTCTCGGCACCGTAGCTGACAAGCGCGACACGTGCGCCATCGACAGGGTCCAGCACATCGTAGCGCGCGCCTGTGCAGGGCAGCGCCGCCAGTGCGGGGTTCTCGCCGCCGCGAGCATAGCGGATCATCCGCGGGCCGTGTGCCTCGCGCACGAGATAGGTCAGCCAGTAGCGCAGCTCCGCATAGTTGGCGGGGGGGCCAAAAATCGGGATGTTCACATTCGAGAAGACGCAACATCGTAAATGCCCTGGTGTGTGGCACCGTCGCCGGGCACCAGCCCCGCACGGTCCACAGCGAACAGCACATCCAGCTGCATCAGATTGACATCATGGATGATCTGGTCGTAGGCACGCTGGAAAAATGTGGAATAGATGGCGACCACGGGCAGCAGACCCTGGCTGGCCAGGCCCGCCGCAAACGTGACGGCGTGTTCCTCCGCCATGCCGACGTCAAAGAAGCGCCCGGGATGGCGGTGCTTGAAGAAATTCAGGCCGGTGCCGTACTTCATGGCGGCGGTGATGCCGCACAGCCGCGGCTCGTCGTCGCCCAGATCTGCCAGCGCACAGCCGAACGTAGACGAGAAGGAATCCTTCGGTGACAGCTCGGGGTCAGTCAGATGGTTCAAATCGATGGACGATACGGCGTGGAACTCGCCGGGATTCTCCTCGGCGGGCTTCAGGCCCCTGCCTTTTTTGGTGACGACGTGCAGGAAAACCGGCGCATACTGCTCGCCGCGCAGGTTCGTCAGCGTGTGGGTCAGCATGCCCACATCATGGCCGTCGATGGGCCCGATATACTGGAAGCCCATCTCCTCAAACATCGTGGACTTGTAGATGCCGCGGCGGATCAGCTGCTTGCCGCCCTGCAAGACCCTGACCAGCGCGTCACCTGCCACGGGGATGCGCTCGAGCGTCGTCTCCATGTGGGCCTTGACGTGGGAGTACTTCGGGTCGGTGCGCAGCTTGGTCAGATAATTCGCCATCTGGCCGACATTTTTCGGAAATCGACATCTTGTTGTCGTTCAGGATGACGATCAGATTGTTCAGCTTGCTGACATTGTTCATGCCCTCGTAGACCATGCCGCCGGTAAACGCACCGTCGCCAACGATGACCACGACCTTGCCCGGCTCGTTCTTGAGCTTTTTGGCGCGGGCGATGCCGATGGCCGTTGACAGCGCCGCACTGCCGTGGCCGGCAATAAAGGCGTCACAATCGCTCTCCCGCGGGCTGGGAAAGCCGGAAATGCCGTTTTTGCGGCGCAACTGGGCGAAGCCCTCGCGCCGCCCGGTCAGCAGCTTGTGGGTGTAGCACTGATGGCCGACGTCAAACAGCAGCTTGTCCTGCGGAAAGTCCAGCACGCGGTGCAGGGCCACCGTCAGCTCCACAACGCCGAGGTTCGACGACAGATGGCCGCCGGTCTCGGAAACGCTCTTGATCAGAAACTGCCGGATCTCCTCACACAGGGCGGGCATATCGGACGCAGGCAGAGTTTTTTATTTCTCCGGGCGCATTGATGCGCTCCAGCAAGGGATAGCTCATATACGCACCTCGATTTTTACACCATCGGCATGGCAAAGCCCAACACAATGCCGAGCGCCGCACCGGTTACAACTTCGATCGGCGTATGGCCGACCATTTCCTTCAGCTTTTTGCCGTGGGGCAGCTGGAACTGCTCAAACCCCTGGTCCATCCATTCGGTGAACATCCGGTTCAGCACCTTGGCTTGCTCGCCGGTCTCGTAGCGCACGCCCATGGCGTCATACATGACAATAATGGACAGAACCGCCGCAATGGCGAAGAGCGGGGGAATTGACGCCGCAGTACCGCCCCGTGGCAACGACCATGGCGCAGACCGTGGCCGAGTGGGAGCTGGGCATTAAAAAGACGCGGTATTCCGCATAACGTATTGAATGCAAAGTATCATGAGCTAGAGGCTCAGATCGTTGCAGGCGCAGGTGTGCATGGTTCTGTTACAATTGCAACTAATATGGCAGGACGTGGTACAGATATCAAGCTTGATGAGGAATCAAGAAAACTTGGCGGATTAAAGATCATTGGTACAGAGCGTCATGAGTCAAGACGTATTGATAACCAGTTAAGAGGTCGTTCCGGTCGTCAGGGTGATCCTGGTGAATCCAGATTTTATATTTCCCTTGAGGATGATCTGATGCGTCTGTTCGGTTCAGAAAAGATCATGAGCATGTTCAATGCGCTTGGTGTTCAGGACGGCGAGCAGATTGAGCACAAGATGTTAACATCTGCAATTGAGAAGGCACAAAAGAAGATCGAAGGCAACAACTACGGTATTCGTGAGAATGTCTTAAAGTATGATGAGGTCATGAATGAGCAGCGTGAAATCATCTACAAGGAGCGCCGTCAGGTTCTTGATGGAGAGAGCATGAAGGATGTTATCTTAAAGATGATTAGAGATATCGTCAGCCAGGTTGTAGACCGCACAATCTCAGATGAGCAGGCGCCGGAGGATTGGGATTTCGCTCAGTTAAATATCGAGCTTCGTTCCATCATTCCGCTTACCGAATATATGCCGTCAGCAGATGAAACAAAGAACATGAAGAAGGCAGCATTAAAAGAGACTCTTACAGAGATGGCACTGCAGGCTTATGCAGACAAGGAAAGCGAGTTCCCAGATCCAGAGAGCATGAGAGAGGCAGAGCGCGTTGTTCTGTTAAAGACCATCGACCGCAAGTGGATGGATCACATCGACGATATGGATCAGCTACGTCAGGGTATCGGTCTTCAGGCATATGCACAGCGCGATCCGCTCAATGAGTATAAGATGGCAGGCTATGACATGTTCAACGAGATGATGGCAAGCATCCGTGAGGATACTGTCAAGATGATGTTCCGCGTAAAGGTTGAAAAGCCAGAGGAGCGTGAGCAGGTAGCAAAGGTGACAGGAACAAACAAGGATGACAGCGGCGTGAAGGCACCGGTTCGCAGAAATGCACCGAAGATTCAGCCAAATGATCCGTGTCCATGCGGTTCTGGCAAGAAATATAAGCAGTGCTGCGGAAGATTTGCTGAGTAAATGACGCAAAGATATATTGAACTTGAAATATTGAATTTGAATTAAAGAAAGTAGAGGAAGAAAAGTGGTAGAGTTAGATCAGTTTAAGTACACACTGTCTACTTATGTCCCGATGTTAAAGGAGCTTGGTGCTTCTTTAAATCTGGATGCCAAAAAATGAGAGAATTGCAGAGCTTTCACGTTATATGGAAGCTCCTGATTTCTGGGATGACCCAGAGCGTTCTCAGAAGTATGACAAAAGAGTTAAAGAGTTTGGAAGATACCGTAAAGAGCTACACAACATTGTCTACTCAGTATGACGATATTAGTGAGCTTATTGAGATGGGTTACGAGGAGAATGATCCAGAGGTTATTCCTGTCATTCAGGAGTCTCTTGATGAGTTCACGACAAACCTTGAAGCACTCAGACTTAGCACACTGTTAAATGGTGAGTATGATAAAAATAATGCCATCATTCGTTTGAATGCAGGTGCCGGCGGTACTGAGGCATGCGACTGGTCTAGTATGCTGTATCGTATGTATACACGTTACGCTGACAGAAATGG
>ENA-OQES01000520-OQES01000520.1-human-gut-metagenome-genome-assembly--contig:-NODE-520-length-16147-cov-3.657990_pt1 | contig 16147 bp, 16 predicted proteins | sample MGYA00242798_ERZ504641 | MGnify/ENA primary metagenome ERZ504641 (study PRJEB26092, sample SAMD00036327) | human gut metagenome | host: Homo sapiens | study: EMG produced TPA metagenomics assembly of... | reverse complement strand
GGTGCCACCCTGCTGCGGGATGTGGAGCCCGGCGAGATCGTGGTGGCAGACGCAAAAACCGGTGAGCTGCGCAGCATCAAGGATCATTGCGGCCGACCGGACACCCAGATGTGCGTGTTCGAGTTCATCTATTTCTCCCGCCCGGACAGCATCATCGAGGGTAGCTCGGTGCACGAGGCCCGCAAGCAGGCCGGCCGGTTCCTTGCACAGGAACACCCCGTGGAAGCGGACGTGGTCATCGGCGTGCCGGATTCCGGTCTGGATGCAGCGCTCGGCTACTCGCAGGAGAGCGGCATCCCCTATGGCATCGGTTTTATTAAGAATAAGTACATCGGCCGCACCTTCATTCAGGGCAGCCAGAAGCAGCGCGAGAACAGCGTGCGCATCAAGCTGAACGTCGTTTCCAGCACGGTCAAGGGCAAGCGCGTGGTGCTGGTGGATGACTCCATCGTGCGCGGCACCACATCTGCCCGCATCATCAAGCTGCTGCGGGATGCCGGTGCCACCGAGGTGCACTTTATGGTGTCGGCACCGCCGTTCAAGTACCCCTGCTACTTCGGCACTGACATCCCGGATCAGAAACTGCTGGTGGCCACCGGCCGCACGGTCGAGCAGATCAATGAAGTGATCGGGGCCGATACGCTGGGTTACCTTTCCACTGAGCATGTTGTCCAGCTTACAAAGAACGCAAAATGCGGATTCTGCACCGCCTGCTTTACCGGCGAATATGCCGTGAAGCCGGACGAGGTGCTTTCCACCGATATTCACGAACGCCACCTGAACGACCGTCCCAAGGACGAGAAAAAGTTAGGAGAGTAAGACCATGGAAAAAAGCTATTCTGAAAGCTATGCAGCCGCCGGTGTGGATATCACCGCCGGTTATCGCTCTGTTGAACTGATGAAGCAGTATGTGGCCCGCACCATGAACGAGCACTGCATTGGCGGTCTGGGCGGCTTTGGTGGCCTGTTTGAGCTGGACTGCACCGGCTACAAGCACCCGGTGCTGATCTCCGGCACCGACGGCGTGGGCACCAAGCTGAAAATTGCCATGATCATGGACAAGCACGATACCATCGGCATCGACTGCGTGGCTATGTGCGTGAATGATGTCATCTGCGCCGGTGCAAGCCGCTGGTGTTCCTGGATTACATCGCCTGCGGCCGCAACATTCCCGAGAAGATCGCAGAGATCGTCAAGGGTGTGGCTGAGGGCTGCGTGCAGGCCGACTGCTCTCTGGTGGGCGGCGAGACTGCCGAGCACCCGGGCATGATGCCGGAGGATGAGTACGATCTGGCCGGTTTCACCGTGGGTGTCGTGGATAAGGAAAAGATCCTGAGCAATGAGACCATGGCAGCCGGTGATGTGATCCTTGCCCTGCCTTCCACCGGTGTGCACTCCAACGGTTTCTCGCTGGTGCGCAAGATCTTTGACATTGACGCAAACCCCGATGTGCTGCACACTGCCCCTGCAGAGCTGGGCGGCAAGACGCTGGGCGAGGCCCTGCTGGCTCCCACCAAGATCTACGTCAAGCCTGTGCTCAAGGTGCTGGAAGAGGTGGATGTGAAGGGCATTTCCCACATCACCGGCGGCGGCTTCTACGAGAACATTCCCCGCAGCCTGAAAAAGGGCTGCTGCGCACGCATCAACAAGGCAGATGTCCGCACCCCGGCTCTGTTCCAGCTGATGCAGAAGACCGGCAATATCTCCGAGCACGATATGTTCAACACCTTCAACATGGGCGTTGGCATGGTGCTCACCGTCCCCGCAGAGCAGGCCGACAAGGCGCTGGACATCCTGCACGCAAACGGCGAGCCGGGAGCTTACCGTCTGGGCGTCATTGCAGAAGGTGAGGGCGTGGAGCTGTGCTGAACATTGCAGTTTTAGTCTCCGGCGGCGGCACCAACCTGCAGGCTCTGCTGGACAGCGAAGCCCGAGGCGAGAACCCCAACGGCAGGATCACCCTTGTGGTGGCCTCCAAGCCCGGTGTCTATGCGCTGGAACGGGCCGCAAAGGCCGGTGTGGAAGGCTGCGTGGTGCGCCGCAAGGATTACGCCAGTAGTGAGGATTTTGACGAAGCTCTGCTGAAAACGTTGAAAGACCACAACATCGATCTGGTGGTGCTGGCAGGCTTTCTGTCCGTGCTGGGGCCCAGTGTCATTGAAGCGTATCCCCGCCGCATCCTGAATGTGCACCCGGCGCTCATCCCGTCCTTCTGCGGGCCCGGCATGTACGGTCTGCGTCCGCACGAAGCGGCTCTGGCCCGGGGTTGCAAGGTGACCGGTGCCACCGTCCACTTCGTGAACGAAGAGTGCGACGGCGGGCCCATCCTGCTGCAGAAGGCCGTGGACATCCTGCCCGGCGACACCCCCCGAGGTGCTGCAGAAGCGTGTGATGGAGCAGGCCGAGTGGAAGCTGCTGCCCAAGGCCGTGGCTATGGTGTGCAGCGGAGAAATTGAGTGAAAACTCCTTCCGTCACGCCTGATGGCGTGCCACCTCCCTCTCCGAGGGGGCTGTCGCCGCAGGCGACTGGGGGAGTTCCGTAATAGGAGTATTTGACATGGAAAAGATCAACCTGAACGAGTATCTGGCATCCAACGAGTATCCCGGCCGCGGCATTGCTGTGGCAATGGCTCCGGATGGCCGCCAGATGTTCATTGGCTACTTTATCATGGGCCGCAGCGAGAACAGCCGCAACCGCGTGTTCGACCCCGTGCCCGAGCGCGGCGGCATCTGCACCATGGCTGCAGACCCCGACAAGCTGGAGGACCCCAGCCTTATCATCTATAACCCCGTGCTGACCCTGGGCAAGACCCACATCGTGACCAACGGCGACCAGACCGATACCATTTTTGACCTGATGAGTCAGGGCAAGAGCTTTGCCGATGCCCTGCGCACCCGCACCTTTGAGCCGGACGGCCCCAACTACACCCCCCGCATCTCCGCTGTGGTGTACGCTGATGGCAGCTACCAGATGAGCATCCTGAAATCTGCCGACGGCAACGGCGACAGCGTCCAGCGCTATTTCTTTGATTACCCCCAGCCTGTGGCCGGTGAGGGCCATTTCATCAGCACCTACAAGCACAACGGAAACCCCCATGCCCCAGCTTTTGAGGGTGAGCCCCTGCGCTTTGCCTGCCCCCACACCATCGGCGATTTTGCCCATGGCCTGTGGCAGAACCTGAACCCCGACAACAAGGTCAGCCTGTTTGCCCGCGTCATCGATCTGGACAGCGGTGAGACCGGCGATATGATCTTCAACAAATACGATGCTGTCAACAGCGATCTGGACGACCCCGAGGAGCCTGAACTGCTGCCCGAGGAGCTGGAGCTGCTGGCAAAACTCGATGCCGAAGCGGAATAACGAAGACTTAAGGAGGATGCATCAATGAACGAACTCGCACTGAAGTACGGCTGCAACCCCAACCAGAAGCCCAGCCGCATCTATATGGAAGATGGCTCCGACCTGCCCGTGACTGTGCTGAACGGCAAGCCCGGCTACATCAATTTTCTGGATGCTCTCAACTCCATCCAGCTGGTCAAGGAGCTGAAGGCGGCCTGCGGCCTGCCCGCCGCCGCTTCCTTCAAGCATGTGTCCCCGGCAGGTGCCGCCCTGGGCCTGCCCCTGACCGATGTGGAGCGCAGGATGTACCACATTGCCCCGGACTTTGAGCTCTCTCCGCTGGCCTGCGCTTACGCCCGTGCCCGCGGTGCTGACCGCATGTCCTCCTTTGGCGACTGGATCGCCCTCTCCGATGTCTGCGATGTGCCCACCGCAAAGCTCATCCAGCACGAGGTCTCTGACGGCATCATTGCCCCCGGTTATGAGCCGGAGGCTCTGACCATTCTGGCCGGCAAGAAAAAGGGCAACTACAATGTGGTGGCCATTGACCCCGACTACAAGCCCGCCCCTGTGGAGCACAAGCAGGTGTACGGCATCACCTTTGAGCAGGGCCGCAACGAGCTGACCATCAACGCCGACACCATGCTGACCAACTGGGTCACCGAGAACAAGAGCGTGACCGAGGAGCAGAAGCGGGACCTGATCATTGCCCTCATCACCCTGAAATACACCCAGTCCAACAGTGTCTGCTACACCGCAGGCGGCCAGACCATCGGCGTGGGTGCCGGCCAGCAGAGCCGCATCCACTGCACCCGTCTGGCAGGCCAGAAGGCCGACAACTGGCAGCTGCGCCACATGGACAAGGTGCTGAACCTGCCCTTCCGTGACGATATTGCCAAGCCCAACCGCGACAATGCCATTGATGTGTATATCGGTGACACCCCCGAGGATGTCATCGGCGACGATGTCTGGGCCGAGACCTTCACCGAGCAGCCCGCACCCCTGACCGCGGAGGAAAAGAAAGAGTACCTGAGCCACGTTACCGGTGTCTGCCTGGGTTCCGATGCCTTCTTCCCCTTTGGCGACAACATCGAGCGTGCCCGCCGCTCCGGCGTGACCGCCATCGTGCAGCCCGGCGGCTCCATCCGCGACCAGCAGGTCATTGATACCTGCAACAAGTACGGCATCGCCATGGCCTTCTGCGGCATCCGGCTGTTCCATCACTAAAAGGAAAACTGGTTCGCCCTCTCAGTCAAAGCCTGTCGGCTTTGCCAGCTCCCCCAAATGGGGGAGCCTTTGGCAGCATCCCGTTAGTAGCTGCTGGTGTTAGTGCCAGTCTTGGCTCTCCCTTTGGGAGAGCTGGCGCGAAGCGCCTGAGAGGGTGAGGACGCTGACAGAGAAGCAGAAACGAATATTTTAGGAGATGTTAAAATGGCTCAAAAAAATCTTAGTGGTCGGCGGCGGCGGCCGCGAGCACGCCATCATCAAGGCACTGAAGAAGAGCCCGGACTGCGGCGAGATTTGGTGCGCTCCGGGCAACGGCGGCATCAGCTATGATGCCAAATGCAAGAACATCAAGGCTACGGACGTAGAGACCATGGTGGCCTTTGCCGCTGAGGAAAAGTTTGATTATGTGGTCGTGGCGCAGGATGACCCGCTGGCGCTGGGCATGGTGGACGCACTGGCTGCAGTGGGCATCCCTGCCTTTGGCCCGGACAAGGCCGCTGCCCGCATCGAGGCCTCCAAGGTGTTCTCTAAGGACCTGATGAAGAAATACGGCATCCCCACTGCAGATTATGCCACCTTTGATGACCCCGCCAAGGTCATGGATTACATCAAGGCAAAGGGCAAGTACCCCGTGGTCATCAAGGCCGACGGACTGGCACTGGGCAAGGGCGTGTTGATCTGCGAGAACGAGGAACAGGCCGCCGACGGCGTGAAGGAGATCATGCTGGACAAAAAGTTCGGCGCTTCCGGCAACCATGTGGTGGTGGAAGAGTTCCTCACCGGCCCCGAGGTCAGTGTGCTGAGCTTTACCGACGGCAAGGTGGTCAAGCCCATGGTGTCCAGCATGGACCACAAGCGTGCCAACGACCACGACACCGGCCTGAACACCGGCGGCATGGGCACCGTGGCCCCCAACCCCTACTACACCCCGGCCATTGCTGCCGAGTGCATGGAAAAGATCTTCCTGCCCACCATTCGGGCCATGAACGCCGAGGGCTGCCCCTTCAAGGGCTGCCTGTACTTCGGCCTGATGCTCACCCCGGACGGCCCCAAGGTCATCGAGTACAACTGCCGCTTCGGCGATCCCGAGACCCAGGTGGTGCTGCCTCTGCTGGAGAGTGACCTGCTGAAGATCATGGCTGCCTGCACCGAGGGCACATTGGCCGATACCGAGGTCAAATTCTCCGAGGGTGCCGCCTGCTGCGTTATTCTGGCTTCCGGCGGTTACCCGGTGTCCTATGAAAAGGGAAAGCCCATTTCCGGCCTGACCAACGGCCAGCTGGAAGGGGAGAGCAACATCACAGTCTACCACTCCGGCACGGCACTGCGTGAGGACGGCACGCTGGTCACCAACGGTGGCCGCGTGCTGGGCGTGACAGCAACTGCGCCCCGCCTGACCGCCGCCATCACGCAGGCATACGCCGCCGCTGAGAAGATCAGTTTTGAAAAGCTGCACAAGCGCACGGATATTGGCATGAGAGCGCTGAAAGCAATTGCTGAACAATAAAAAAGAGGGGGATTCACCCATGGTCTATCGTATTTATGTGGAAAAGAAGCCCGGCTTTGATGTGGAAGCCCAGGGCCTGAAAAATGAGCTGGTGAGCCTGCTGGGCATCCAGTCCCTGAGCGGTCTGCGCCTGCTGAACCGCTATGACGTGGAGGGCATCGACGAGGCACTGTTCAACCAGTGCGCTGCCACCGTGTTCAGTGAGCCGCCGGTGGATAACACCTATGCGGAGCTGCCTGAATTCGAGGGCATTTCCTTTGCTGTGGAGTACCTGCCCGGCCAGTTCGACCAGCGCGCCGATTCTGCCGCCGAGTGCATCCAGCTCATCAGCCAGGGCGAGCGCCCGCTGGTCCGCTCTGCCCGTGTCTACCTGCTGGAGGGTTCCCTGACCGAGGAGCAGGTGGCAGAGATCAAGAAGTACGTTATCAACCCGGTGGAGGCCCGCGAGGCTTCGCTGGAGACCAAAGCTACCCTGAGGATGGAGTATCCCATGCCCACCGCTGTGGCCACGCTGGAGGGCTTCAACGAGCTGGACGAAGAGGGCCTGAAGAAGTTCATCGACGAAAAGGGCCCTGGCCATGGATCTGGGCGATATCAAGTTCTGCCAGGAGTACTTCCGCTCTGAGCACCGCGACCCCACCATCACCGAGATCAGGATGATCGACACCTACTGGTCCGATCACTGCCGCCACACCACCTTTGGCACCATTCTGGATGATGTCCAGATCGACGATGCCGTGGTGCAGGCAGCGTTTGACCGCTATATGGCCATGCGCGCCGACCTGGGCCGTGAAGAGAAGCCCCGCTGCATGATGGATCTTGCCACCATCGGTGCCAAGGAGCTGAAGAAGCAGGGCATCCTCAAGAATCTGGACGAATCCGAGGAGATCAACGCCTGCACCGTCAAGATCAAGTGCGATGTGAACGGCAAGGATGAGGACTGGCTGTTCCTCTTTAAGAACGAGACCCACAACCACCCCACCGAGATCGAGCCCTTCGGCGGTGCGGCCACCTGCATCGGCGGTGCCATCCGCGACCCGCTGTCCGGCCGCAGCTATGTCTATCAGGCCATGCGTGTGACCGGCGCAGGCGACCCGCTCAAGCCTGTCAGCGAGACCCTGCCCGGCAAGCTGCCCCAGCGCAAGCTGGTGACCACTGCCGCTGCCGGTTACTCCTCCTACGGCAACCAGATCGGCCTTGCCACCGGCCAGGTGGATGAGATCTACCACCCCGGCTATGTGGCAAAGAGAATGGAGATCGGCGCTGTGGTGGGTGCGACTCCCGCTTCCCATGTCCGCCGCGAGTGCCCTGGCCCCCGGGGATGTCATCGTCCTGCTGGGCGGCCGCACCGGCCGCGACGGCATCGGCGGTGCCACCGGCTCCTCCAAGGCCCACAATCTGGGCAGCCTGGACCACTGCGGTGCCGAGGTGCAGAAGGGCAATGCGCCCATCGAGCGCAAGCTCCAGCGCCTGTTCCGCCGTGAGGATGCCTGCAAGATGATCAAGCGCTGCAACGACTTTGGTGCGGGCGGCGTTTCCGTTGCCATCGGTGAGCTGGCCGACGGCCTGTATATCGACCTGAACAAGGTCACCAAGAAGTATGACGGCCTGGACGGCACCGAGCTGGCCATCAGCGAGAGCCAGGAGCGCATGGCTGTGGCCCTTGCCCCCGAGGATGTGGACAAGTTCATCGCCATTGCCACCGAGGAGAACCTTGAGGCGACCCCCGTGGCAAAGGTCACCGAGGAAAAGCGCCTGAACATGGTGTGGAACGGCGTGTCCATCGTCAACATCAGCCGCGAGTTCCTGAACTCCAACGGTGCCGAGAAGCACCAGAACGTCCATGTGGAGCAGGGTACCGTCTGGCAGCCCCAGTGGGCCGGCATCACCTTCAGCCAGAAGATGAAGAACATGGTGGGCGACCTGAACATCTGCAGCAAGAAGGGCCTTTCTGAGCGGTTCGACAGCACCATTGGTGCCGCCACCGTCCTGATGCCCTTTGGCGGTGCTCACCAGCTGACTCCCCAGAACGCCATGGTGGCAAAGCTGCCTGTGGATGGCGAGACTAATACCTGCTCCGGCATGGCCTGGGGCTACAACCCCTATCTGATGAGCGCCAACCAGTATATCGGCGCACGGATGGCTGTGGTGGACAGTGTCACCAAACTGGTGGCCTCCGGCTTCCGCTATGAGGATGCCTACCTGACCTTCCAGGAGTACTTTGAGCGCCTGGGCACCAAGCCCGAGCGCTGGGGCAAGCCGCTGGCCGCGCTGCTGGGTGCTCTGGATGCCCAGATGGGTCTGGGCATTGCCTCCATCGGCGGCAAGGACAGCATGTCCGGCTCCTTCGAACAGCTGGATGTGCCCCCCACGCTGGTCTCCTTTGCCACTGCCATCGGCAAGGCCAGCAAGGTGGTCTCCACCGAGTTCAAGAAGCCCGAGAGCACTGTTGTCCTCATCCGGCCCATTCTGGACCCCGAGACCGGCTGCCCCAACTTCTTCTCCCTGAAGGCAAACTACAAGATCGTGGAGCAGATGATCGAAGAGGGCATGGTGGCATCTGCCTGCGCCGTGGGCTACGGCGGCATTGCCGAGGCCCTGTTCAAGATGGGCCTGGGCAACCGCATCGGCTTCAAGATGCGCGCTGATATGCCCACCCACCGGATGTTCGAGCCCATGTACGGCTCCATCGTGCTGGAAATGGTGTCCGACGCACCTGCCGGTGAGATCCTGGGCGAGACCGCCAAGGAATACACCTTCGAGGCCTGCGGCGAAACGCTGGATATGGCACAGCTGCAGGAGATCTGGGAGGCCAAGCTGGAGCCGGTGTACCCCTACCGCAAGGCAGGCCCCACCGTGGAGCCCATCACCGGCAGCCTGACCGCCCCCGCCGCACCCAAAATCGGTGTGGCAAAGCCCAAGGTCATCATCCCGGTGTTCCCCGGCACCAACTGTGAGTATGACACCGCAAAGGCCTTTGCCCGTGCCGGTGCCGACCCGGAGATCCTGGTCATCCGCAACCTGACCCCCGCCGACGTCACGGCCAGCTGCGAAGCACTGGTCAAGGCCATCGACAACAGCCAGATCGTGATGCTGCCCGGCGGCTTCTCCGGCGGCGACGAGCCGGACGGCAGCGCCAAGTTCATCGCCTCCTTCTTCCGCAGCCCGGCGGTCACCGAGGCAGTGCGCCGTCTGCTGCAGCAGCGCGACGGCCTGATGCTGGGCATCTGCAACGGCTTCCAGGCCCTGATCAAGCTGGGTCTGGTGCCTTACGGCGATATCCGCCCCATCACGGCTTATGACCCCACCCTGACCTTCAACACCATCGGCCGCCACCAGAGCATGCTGGTGCGCACCCGCGTTGCTTCCACCGGCAGCCCCTGGCTGTCCCACTGCGATGCAGGCAGCGAGTACGAGATCGCCATCAGCCACGGCGAGGGCCGCTTTGTAGCACCCCAGAACGTGCTGGATCAGCTGGTTGCAAACGGCCAGGTGGCTACCCAGTATGTTGATCTGGAAGGCGAGCCCACCATGGATCAGCGCTACAACCCCAACGGCTCTCTGCTGGCCATTGAGGGCATCACCAGCCCGGACGGCCGCGTGTTCGGCAAGATGGGCCACTCGGAGCGCAGCGGCGAGTACCTGTACAAGAACGTCACCGGCGACAAATATCAGCCGATCTTTGAGGGCGGCGTAGACTATTTCAAGGTTTGATGGTAGAATAGAGAAAAAGCTCCTTCCGTCATCGCTGACGCGATGCCACCTCCCTCTCCGAGGGAGGGTGAAAGGCCCCCTCTTCGAGGGGGCTGTCGCCGGAAGGCGGCTGGGGGCAGTTACTTTGCAGGAGGAAACAACCAATGTCACAGCATGATCGTTATATCAGGCCCCTTCTCTACCCGTTATTCTTCCGACGAGATGCAGTACATCTTCTCGGATGACAACAAGTTCCGCACCTGGCGCCGCCTGTGGGTGGCGCTGGCCCGGGCCGAGATGGAGCAGGGCCTGACCAATATCACCCCCGAAATGGTGGCCGAGCTGGAAGCCCATGTGGACGATATCAACTACGAGGTCGCCATTGCGCGCGAGAAGCTGGTGCGCCATGATGTGATGAGCCACGTTTACGCCTACGGCCAGCAGTGCCCCAAGGCAGCAGGCATCATCCATCTGGGTGCCACCAGCTGCTATGTGGGCGATAACACCGATATCATCGTGATGCGGCAGGGCCTGGAGCTCATTCGCAAAAAGCTGATCGGTGTGCTGGCAAAGCTCTCCCGCTTTGCTGAGGAGTACAAGGACATGCCCTGCATGGCCTATACCCACTGCCAGCCTGCACAGCCCACCACCGTGGGCAAGCGTGCCACCCTGTGGGCCAACGAGCTGGTGATGGATCTTGCCGAGATCGACCACCGCCTTGCCACCCTGCAGCTGCGCGGTGTCAAGGGTACCACCGGCACCCAGGCTTCCTTTATGGAGCTGTTCAAGGGCGATGCAGACAAGATCCGCGCTGTGGATGCTTCCATTGCCAGGGAGATGGGCTTTGCCCCGGATGCGGTGATCCCCGTGTCCGGCCAGACCTACAGCCGCAAGGTGGATGCCTTTATCCTGAACGCTCTGGCAGGCATTGCCCAGAGCTGCATGAAGTTTGCCACCGACCTGCGCCTGCTGGCCAACTTCAAGGAGATGGAAGAACCTTTTGAGAAGAACCAGATCGGTTCCTCCGCCATGCCTTACAAGCGCAACCCCATGCGGTGTGAGCGCATCTGCGCCCTGAGCCGCTACCTGATGGTGGATGTGCTGAACCCCAGTTTCACCACCGGCACCCAGTGGTTTGAGCGCACTCTGGACGACAGCGCCAACAAGCGTGTTGCCATGGCCGAGGGCTTCCTGGCTGCCGATGCCATCCTGAACATCATGCTCAACGTCACCGACGGCATCGTGGTCTATCCCAAGGTAGTGCGCAGCCGCCTGATGGCAGAGCTGCCCTTCATGGCCAGCGAGAACATTATGATGCAGGCTGTGGAAAAGGGCGGCAACCGTCAGGAGCTCCACGAGCGCCTGCGCCAGCACGCCATTGCCGCCGGCAAGCAGGTCAAGGAAGAGGGCCTGCCCAACGATATGGTGGACCGCGTTGCAGCCGACCCCGCCTTTGGCCTGACCAAGGAGGAAATCGTGGCCGGTCTGGTGCCCGAAAACTTTGTGGGCCGTGCACCCCAGCAGGTGGAGGAGTTCATTGCAAATGTGCTCCAGCCCATCTTTGATGCCAACCCCGATGCTGTGGAACAGCACGCTTCTCTGAGCGTTTAAGGGTGTGGCCCGGTAGCTTTCTCCTCGGACACGGCTCGGGCCATTCCATCGCCCGCCCTACTGCCTGCGGCAGCAGGGTCCCACCCCAGCGGACGGTCCTCGGAGAAACTCCCGGTCCACTGAACTGCAAAATCTATCGCTGCGCTCCGCCTTTGGGCAGGGCGCAGCTTTGCTATAACCGGAAAAGGAGAACCTATGCGACTAGACAAATATCTGGCCGAGACGGCGCAATGCACCCGGAGCGAGGCAAAGACCCTGCTGAGCAGGGGACGGGTGACGGTGAACGGCGCGGTGTGCAAAAAGGGGGACACCCAGCTCAGGGAAGGGGACAGCGTGGCGGTGGACGGTGCGCCGCTTGCTTACCGGCAGTTCGTCTACCTGATGCTCAACAAGCCTGAAGGCGTGGTGAGCGCTTCCACCGACAAGCGGGATACCACCGTGGTGGATCTGATCGGGGATGCCTACCCCCCGGCGGGAGCTGTTCCCGGCCGGCCGGCTGGACAAGACCAGCACCGGCTTTGTTCTGCTGACGGATGACGGCGGCTTCGCCCACGAGATCCTTGCCCCGAAGCGCCACGTCTCCAAGACCTATACGGTGGTCATTGACACACCGCTGACCGAGGAGATGCGCAGGGGCTTTGCCGAGGGCGTGACGCTGGCGGATGGCACCGCCCTCTCCCCGGCAGAGGTGGAAGCCCTGACCCCGGACGGCCTGACCGTGAAAGTCAGGCTCAGGCAGGGGGTGTACCACCAGATCAAGCGGATGTTCGGTGTGTACGGCGCGGGCGTGAACGCCCTGCACCGGGATGCCATCGGCGGGCTTGCGCTGGACCCGGCCCTTGCACCGGGGCAGTGGCGGGAGCTTTCTGCGGAGGAAGTGACAGCAATTACCACCGGAGCCTGACTGCTTTTTCACCTGATTTTCAAAAAAACATCACATTTTGCCGGTAAAATATTCACAAGAACCACGCAAAACAGTGCATTTTTGGGCCTGAAAATACCCCTGAAAGATAATTTCACCAAGAAAGTCAAAAATATTTTGGTGAAATATGTTGCAAAAGTAAATTCTTTTGTGTAAAATAGATAATGTAAAGCGGCGAAATTGTTAAAAACGACAGTCTCGCCCCTGCGGCTTGCACAAAAGAGGAAAAGGGGTATCCATTTATGGCCAATAGAGTATTCCAGAGCGTGATCTACCAGATGAAAGATGCCATCGATCGTGTGGTCGGTGTGGTGGATGAGACCGGCGCTGTGATCTCCTGCTCGGAGCTGAACCTGATCGGAGAGGTGCGCGAGGGCTTTATGGCAGAGCGCCTGACGGCCGGTGACCGCTTTGTGCGGGATGGCTACACCTATCAGCAGTTCTCCAGCGCAAAGCATAACGACTATGCCGTGTTTGTGGAAGGCGCGGACGAGACTGCGGGCCAGTTTGCGGCCCTGCTCTCCATCAGTCTGCAGAGCATCAAGCAGTACCACGATGAAAAGTTCGACAAAGCCAACTTCATCAAGAACGTGGTGCTGGACAACATCCTGCCCGGCGATATCTACGCCAAGGCCCGTGAGCTGCACTTTGCCACCGATGTTTCCCGTGTGGTGTTCATTGTGCGCGTGACCTCCGGCGGCGACATCTCCGCCTACGATGTGGTCAGCAGCCTGTTCCCGGACAAGCAGAAGGACTTTGTGTTCAATATCAGCGAGACCGACACCGTGCTGGTCAAGGAGATCCGCAAGGGCATCGACCGCACCGATATGGAGAAGCTGGCTGCCAGCATCGTGGACACCCTGTCCGGTGAGCATTACATCAAGGCTGTGGTCGGCATCGGCACCCCCATCTCCAACGTGAAGGATCTGGCTACCTCCTTCAAGGAAGCACAGATCGCCATGGAGGTCAGCAAGGTGTTCGACACCGAGAAGCAGATCATCCGCTACGACAACCTTGGCATTGCCCGCCTGATCTACCAGCTGCCCACCACTGTTTGCGAGATGTTCCTGCGCGAGGTGTTCAAGCAGGGCAGCATCGAGAGCCTGGATCAGGAGACCCTGTTCACCATCCAGCGCTTCTTCGAGAACAACCTGAATGTGTCTGAGACCAGCCGCGGCCTGTTTGTCCACCGCAACACGCTGGTGTATCGTCTGGAAAAGATCAAAAAGCTGACCGGTCTGGATCTGCGTGAGTTCGACGATGCCATCGTCTTTAAGGTGGCATTGATGGTCAAGAAGTACCTGTCCAACAACCCGGCCAAATATTAAGCAAACGCTTGCGGCACAAAGCCGTCGGCGCAGAACCGGCCGCTCGAAACCGATGCTGGCCGGTTCTTTTTGGTTTGGAGAAAATTATTGGGAGCGAAAAACGCATGATAGATTTTGAACACGTTTCAAAGCAGTACAAGCACAACGCAAAGCCTGCCCTGGAGGATGTCAACTTCCATGTGGATGACGGCGAGTTTGTTTTTCTGCTGGGTCACTCGGGCGCGGGCAAATCCACCCTGCTCAAGCTGATCCTGCGCGAGGAGACCCCCACCGAGGGCCGCGTGCTGGTGAACGGGCAGGATGTTGCCCGCCTGCGCCGCAGCAAGATCCCCTACCTGCGCCGTCAGATGGGCATCATCTTTCAGGATTTCCGGCTCATCCCCACCATGACCGTTTACGAGAACATTGCCTTTGCCATGCATGTTACCAACATCGGGGCACAAGCAGATCAAGGAGCGCGTGAATTACATGCTGGAGCTTGTCCACCTGGAGGACAAGGCAAAGGTCTACCCCGACCTGCTCTCCGGCGGTGAGCAGCAGCGTGTGGCTGTGGCCCGCGCCCTGGCCCACGCCCCCAAGCTGGTGATTGCGGACGAGCCCACCGGCAACATCGACCCCGAACTGAGCCTTGAGATGATGGAGCTGCTGGAGCGTGTCAGCGAGATGGGCATCACTGTGCTGGTGGTCACCCATGAGCACGAGCTGGTCCGTCACTTTGACCGCCGCGTGGTCACCCTGTCCGGCGGACACATCATCTCCGATGTGCCCACGGGCTCCATGATCCCTCACCCGCCCGTAGACCCGAAGGAACTGGAAATGGAGGTGTCGCTGGTATGATGAAGCCTTCTACGTTCGGTTTCCTTGTGGTGCGCGGCGTGCGCAACCTGGGCAAGCACTGGGCCATGACCATTGCCTGCATCGCCTCCCTGAGCGTCTGTATGACCCTGAACACCTTTGCCACGCTGGCGGAAGTCAATGTGAACAGCATGGTGAACTATCTGGGCCAGCAGAACGAGATGGTGGTCTATGTGGACCCCGAAGCCGACGATGCCACCATCCAGTCGGTAGGGGAGCGCATCACTGCCACCCCGGGCGTGAGCCGGGTGCAGTACATGTCCAAGGAGGATGTGCTCAACCAGTACCGTGGGTACATGGCGGATTACGCCGTCCTGCTGGACGAATTTGAGAATGATAACCCCTTCAAGGCCAACTACCGTGTCTCTCTGGCAGACCTGAGCCAGATGCAGACCATGAGCCAGAACTTCCAGAGCATCCCGGGCGTGTACAGCGTTACCGGCCCCCATTGAGATGACCCAGACCTTTGTGGAGGTCCAGCGGGCCGTGACCAAGGTGGGCCAGATCGTGATCCTGGTGCTGATGGCGGTCAGCATCATCACGGTGGGCAGCACCATCCGCCTGAGCGTTTTTGCCCGCCGCCGTGAGATCGAGATCATGAAGTATGTGGGCGCGACCAACCATCTTGTCACCCTGCCCTTTTTTGTGGAGGGCCTGACCATGGGCCTGATCTCCGGTGCCATCACCTCGGTAGCCGGTATCTTCGGCTATGCCTACATCGTGCAGGCCTCCAGCACGCTGGGCGGGTTGTGGCAGCTGCTCATGGGCACCGCCATGGTGCCTGTGGATGCCGTCTGGCCCACCATCCTGACGTACAGTCTGGCCGGTGGTGCGCTGGTGGGTGCGCTGGGCAGCATGTTCTCCATCCGCAAGCATCTGAATGTGTAAGCGAAAGGAGCCTTCTCTGTGAAACAAGCAAAACACTCTGCGGGCTTCCGCCTGCACCTCATGTATACCCCCACCCACGCAAAGCTCGCCCCCGGGCACAGCCGGGCCATGCGCGCCGCCAGCCTGTTTCTGGCAGCGGCCTGCCTGCTGCTGAGCGTTTCGGTCTACCCGGCCACGGCGGCTACCAGCATGTCCAGCCTGCAGAACAAGCTGGATAAGCTCTCCCAGTCCATTGTACAGCACGAAAAAGGAACTGTCCAATGCAAGAAAGAAGGAGCAGGCCGCCAAGGCGCTGGAATCGGAGCTGAAGGAAAAGGTCACGGTGGTCCAGAGCCAGATCAGCGTGCTGAAGGGCCAGATCGCCGAGGTGCAGAACAGCATTGGCCTGAAGGAACAGGAGATCGCCGCCAAGGAGCAGCAGATCACCGAAAAAGAAGCGGAGATCGCCGACCAGTGGGGCGATTTCAAGCAGCACATGGCCGCCATGCAGGAGCTGCGGGACGGCGGCAGCGTTGCCATGCTGTCCGCGGTGAACGACCTGTATGAGCTGCTGACCTTCAACGAGGTCATGCAGGACATCTCCATCAAGGACACCGAGATCCTGGACAACATGAAGAACGCCAAGGAAGCGCTGGAAAGCGATAAGCTGACGCTGGAATCCCAGCGCAGCGAGCTGCAAAGCAAAAAGGCAGATCTGGATGCCCAGAACAGCCAGATGCGTGCCAAGCAGAACGAGCTCAACTCCAGCGTGGCCGCCGCCCAGATGAGCGCTGCCG
>ENA-OQES01000519-OQES01000519.1-human-gut-metagenome-genome-assembly--contig:-NODE-519-length-16153-cov-5.936790_pt1 | contig 16153 bp, 30 predicted proteins | sample MGYA00242798_ERZ504641 | MGnify/ENA primary metagenome ERZ504641 (study PRJEB26092, sample SAMD00036327) | human gut metagenome | host: Homo sapiens | study: EMG produced TPA metagenomics assembly of... | reverse complement strand
ATATGTTGACAAGAAAGAAAAGATTGTCACAAAAGACAACAGTGGAAAGAAGTCCATCGCTCACAGAAACGGTGTGACAAAAGCCGAAAAAGGGTCATTTTGACAAAGCAGGCGTATCCGGAAAGAGATATGTAAAAGAATTCAGATTTGAGAACGCTGAAGAGTATACACTTGCTCAGGAAATTAAAGCTGATATCTTTGCAGCAGGAGACAAGATTGATGCAACTGCTGTTTCAAAAGGTAAAGGTTTCCAGGGCGCAATCAAGCGTCACAACCAGAGCAGAGGACCTATGACTCACGGTTCCAAGTTCCATCGTCATGCTGGTTCTAACGGTTCAGCATCTGATCCAAGTAAGGTATTCAAAGGTAAGAAGATGCCAGGACAGATGGGTAACAAGAAGATCACTGTTCAGAATCTTGAAGTAGTAAGAGTTGATGCAGAGAACAATCTCATCCTCGTTAAAGGTTCTGTACCGGGACCAAAGAAATGCCTGGTAACAATCAAAGAGACAGTGAAGGCAAACTAGTCTGACAGCTAAGAAAGGAGGAACATACAGATGGCAAAAGTATCTGTTTACAATATCGAAGGTAAAGAAGTTGATACAATCGAACTGAACGATGCTGTATTCGGTGTTGAAGTTAACGAGCACCTCGTACACATGGCAGTTGTAAATCAGCTTGCAAACAATCGTCAGGGAACACAGAAAGCCAAGACACGTTCTGAAGTTTCCGGTGGCGGAAGAAAACCATGGAGACAGAAAGGAACAGGTCACGCAAGACAGGGATCAACAAGATCACCACAGTGGACAGGCGGTGGAGTTGTATTCGCTCCAGTTCCGAGAGACTATTCCTTCAAAATGAATAAGAAAGAGAAGAGAGCAGCTCTTAAGTCTGCACTTACTTCCAGAGTAGAAGAGAATAAATTCATCGTTGTCGATGAGCTTAATTTCGATGAAATCAAAACAAAGAAATTCCAGGCAGTACTGAACAACCTGAACGTTAACAAAGCGCTGGTAGTTCTTGAAGATGGAAACAAGAATGTTGAGATTTCCGCAAAGAATATCCCGGATGTTAAAACAGCACGTACAAACACAATCAACGTATATGACATCCTGAAATACAACACAGTAATCGCTACGAAAGCTGTTGTTGCAGCAATCGAGGAGGTGTACGCATAATGGCAAACATTCAGTATTATGATGTAATCCTTAAACCAGTTGTAACTGAGAAGAGCATGGAGCTTATGGCTGACAAGAAATATACATTCCTTGTACACACAGAGGCTACAAAATCTCAGATCAAAGAAGCTGTTGAAAAAATGTTCAACGGTACAAAAGTAAAAAGCGTCAACACAATGAACCTTGATGGTAAGAACAAAAGACGTGGAATGACTTTCGGAAAGACAGCTAAGACAAAGAAAGCTGTAGTAGCACTGACAGAAGACAGCGCTGATATTGAAATCTTTGAAGGTCTGTAAAATATAAGACATTATACGGTGCAAACCCGTGAAACAAATAATCAGAGCAAACGAAAGGAGAGACAGTAATGGGAATCAAAACATATAACCCATATACACCTTCCAGAAGACAGATGACAGGTTCTGATTTCTCAGAGATCACAAAGACAACTCCAGAGAAATCCCTCCTCGAATCCAAGAAGAGAAAAGCTGGCCGTAACGCACAGGGTAAAATCACAGTAAGACATCGTGGCGGCGGAGCTAAGAAGAAATATAGAATTATCGACTTTAAGAGAAAGAAAGACGGAATTCCGGCAACAGTTGTTGGAATCGAGTATGATCCAAATAGAAGTGCTAACATCGCACTGATCTGCTACGCAGATGGTGAGAAAGCATACATCCTTGCTCCAGAAGGACTTACAGACGGCATGACAGTTATGAACGGTGCTGGCGCTGAGGTTAGAGTAGGAAACTGCCTTCCACTTTCAGAGATTCCGGTTGGTACACAGATCCACAACATCGAGCTGTACCCGGGAAAAGGTGGACAGCTGGTTCGTTCCGCTGGTAACAGCGCACAGCTGATGGCGAAAGAAGGAAAGTACGCTACACTGAGACTTCCTTCAGGAGAAATGAGAATGGTTCCGATCATCTGCCGCGCATCTATCGGTGTTGTAGGAAACGGTGATCACAACCTGATCAATGTTGGTAAAGCAGGACGTAAGCGTCACATGGGAATCAGACCTACAGTTCGTGGTTCCGTAATGAACCCTAACGACCATCCACACGGAGGTGGAGAAGGTAAGACAAGTATCGGACGTCCAGGACCGTGTACTCCATGGGGTAAACCGGCACTTGGTCTTAAGACTCGTAAGAAGAACAAATCTTCTAACAAGCTGATTGTAAGAAGAAGAGATGGTAAAGCGATTAAATAATCAGATTCACAAGGAGGTTAGAACCTATGGCTCGCTCACTTAAAAAAGGACCATTTGCAGACGAAAGCTTACTTAAAAAAGTAGACGCTATGAACGCTGCAGGTGATAAAACAGTTATAAAGACATGGTCACGCCGTTCTACAATCTTCCCATCATTTGTAGGTCATACATTTGCCGTACATGATGGAAGAAGACATGTGCCTGTATATGTTACAGAGGATATGGTAGGCCACAAGCTCGGTGAGTTCGTTGCAACAAGAACTTACAGAGGACACGGAAAAGACGAGAAGAAGTCAAAAGTTAGATAATTTTCATATATTTTGAAAGGAGGGTTCATCCATGGCAAAAGGACATAGATCCCAAATCAAAAGAGAAAGAAACGAGCAGAGAGATACAAGACCTTCAGCTAAGATTTCTTACGCAAGAGTATCTGTTCAGAAGGCATGTTTCGTTCTTGATGCCATCAGAGGCAAGGATGTACAGACAGCACTTGGTATTTTAGCATACAATCCAAGATATGCTTCAAGCGTTATAGAGAAGTTACTGAAATCAGCAATCGCAAATGCTGAGAATAACAACGGTATGAGCGTTGAGAACCTCTACATCGAGGAATGCTACGCAAACAAAGGACCGACAATGAAGAGAATCAAACCTAGAGCACAGGGTAGAGCTTACAGAATCGAGAAGAGAATGAGCCACATCACAATCGTGCTCAATGAGAGATAGGAGGACAATATGGGACAGAAAGTTAATCCTCATGGCCTGAGAGTTGGCGTTATCAAAGACTGGGATTCCAAATGGTACGCAGAAAAAGATTTCGCTGACAATCTGGTTGAAGACCACGAGATCAGAAAGTTTTTAAAGAAGAGATTATACAGCGCTGGAATCTCTAAGATTGAAATCGAAAGAGCATCCGATCGCGTTAAGATCATCGTTTATACAGCTAAGCCTGGTGTCGTAATCGGCAAGGGTGGTTCCGAGATCGAAAAGGTGAAAGCAGAGCTTGCACAGTTCACAGATAAGAAGCTCATCGTTGACATCAAAGAAGTTAAGAGACCGGACAAAGATGCACAGCTTGTAGCTGAGAACATTGCTCAGCAGCTTGAGAACCGTATCTCCTTCAGACGTGCTATGAAATCATGCATGTCCAGAACTATGAAGGCTGGAGCACTCGGAGTTAAGACTTCCGTATCCGGACGTCTTGGCGGTGCTGATATGGCTCGTACAGAGTTCTACAGCGAGGGAACAATTCCGCTGCAGACACTTCGTGCTGACATCGATTATGGATTCGCAGAAGCTGATACAACTTACGGAAAAGTCGGTGTAAAGGTTTGGATTTACAAAGGCGAAGTTCTTCCGACTAAAGCAGATAAGGAAGGGAGAGATAGATAATGTTAATGCCAAAAAGAGTAAAACGTCGTAAACAGTTCCGTGGTACTATGAAAGGTAAGGCTCTTAGAGGTAATAAGATTTCTTACGGTGAATTTGGTATCGTAGCTATGGAACCATGCTGGATTCGTTCTAACCAGATCGAGGCAGCCCGTGTTGCTATGACACGTTACATCAAGCGTGGTGGTAAGGTTTGGATCAAAATCTTCCCAGACAAGCCGATCACAGCAAAACCGGCTGAGACTCGTATGGGTAGTGGAAAAGGTACTGTTGAGTATTGGGCAGCAGTAGTTAAACCAGGCCGTGTTATGTTTGAGATTGCAGGAGTACCAGAGGAAACAGCTAGAGAGGCACTTCGACTTGCAATGCATAAATTACCTTGCAAATGCAAAATCGTTTCTCGCGCAGACTTAGAAGGCGGTGATAACAGTGAAAATTAATACATTTGTAAACGAGTTAAAAGGAAAATCCGTAGAGGAATTAAATGAAGAATTAGTAGCTGCTAAGAAGGAACTCTTTAATCTGAGATTCCAGAACGCAACAAATCAGTTGGATAATACAAGCAGAATCAAAGAAGTAAGAAAGAATATCGCTCGTATCCAGACTCTGATTACAGAGGCTAAAAGAGCATAGTGAAAGGAGCAGCAACCGTGGAAGAGAGAAATTTAAGAAAAACCCGTACGGGTAAGGTTGTCAGCGACAAGATGGACAAAACGATTGTTGTTGCTGTTGAAGACCATGTAAAACATCCACTTTACAACAAGATCGTAAAGAGAACTTACAAGCTCAAAGCTCATGATGAGAACAACGAGTGTAAAGTTGGAGATACAGTAAAAGTTATGGAAACAAGACCGCTGTCCAAGGACAAGAGATGGAGACTTGTGGAAATCATGGAGAAAGCGAAATAATTATTTGAAGGAGGTTTACCTGCATGATACAGCAAGAAAGCAGACTTAAAGTAGCAGACAACACAGGTGCGAAAGAGTTACTGTGTATCCGTGTTCTTGGCGGTTCTACAAGAAGATACGCCAACATCGGAGATGTGATCGTTGCAACTGTTAAAGATGCAACACCAGGCGGCGTTGTTGAAAAAAAGGTGATGTCGTTAAAGCTGTTGTTGTCCGTTCTGTAAAAGGCGCTCGTCGTAAAGACGGTTCCTATATCAGATTCGATGAAAATGCTGCTGTTATTATAAAAGACGATTTGAACCCACGTGGAACACGTACTTTTTGGACCAGTAGCAAGAGAGCTTAGAGAGAAACACTTTATGAAGATCGTTTCTCTGGCTCCGGAAGTACTGTAAGGAGGTGCCTGAGAATGTCAACTATGAAAATTCAAAAAGGTGATATGGTTAAGGTTATCGCCGGAAAGATAAAGATAAAGAAGGCAAAGTTATTGCCGTAGATGAAAAAAGACGGAAGAGTCCTGGTTGAAGGCGTCAATATGCTGACAAAGCACACAAAGCCAAGCATGGCAAACCAGAACGGCGGAATCGTACATCAGGAAGGTTACATTGATGCATCAAACGTTATGTTACTTCATAACGGAAAAGCAACAAGAGTAGGCTTCAAGATGGATGGAGACAAAAAAGTTCGTTTTGCTAAGGCAACAGGCGAAGTTATTGATTAATTCAAGGAAGGAGGTCCAGACTTTGAGTAGACTGAAGAGCAGTATCAGAATGAGATCGTTGATGCAATGATCCAAAAAATTTGGATATAAAAACATCATGGAAGTGCCGAAACTTGACAAGGTTGTAATTAACATGGGTGTCGGTGAGGCAAAAGACAATGCTAAACTTCTGGAGTCAGCTATTGCAGACATGGAGAAAATCGCAGGACAGAAAGCGGTTGTAACAAGAGCAAAGAATTCTGTAGCTAACTTCAAGATCAGAGAGGGTATGCCGATCGGATGTAAAGTTACTTTAAGAGGAGAGAAAATGTACGAGTTCGTTGATCGTCTGATCAACCTCTCACTTCCTCGTGTACGTGACTTCAGAGGAGTAAACCCGAACGCATTTGACGGAAGAGGTAACTATGCACTTGGAATCAAGGAGCAGCTTATCTTCCCGGAAATCGAGTACGATAAGATTGACAAAGTCAGAGGTATGGATGTAATTTTTTGTTACAACAGCCAAGACTGATGAAGAAGCACGTGAATTATTGACACAGTTCAATATGCCATTCGCAAAGTAAAAAGGAGAGAAATTCATGGCTAAAACATCAATGAAAATCAAACAGCAGCGTGCACCAAAGTTCTCCACAAGAGAATACAGCCGTTGCAGAATTTGTGGTCGTCCGCATGCATATTTAAGAAAATACGGTATCTGCCGTATCTGCTTCCGCGAACTGGCTTATAAAGGACAGATCCCGGGTGTTAAAAAAGCAAGCTGGTAAGACGAAAGCAACTATATACTGTGAAATAACATAGGAGGAATCACACACATGACTATGAGCGATCCAATTGCAGATATGCTTACAAGAATCCGTAATGCAAACACTGCAAAACATGATACAGTAGATGTACCGGCATCAAAGATGAAACTTGCTATCGCAAACATTCTTGTTGATGAAGGATATATCGCAAAATATGACCTTGTAGAAGATGGAGCTTTCAAGACAATTCACATCACACTGAAATACGGTGCTGACAAGAACGAGAAAGTTATTTCCGGACTGAAGAGAATCTCCAAACCGGGACTTCGTGTTTACGCTAATACAGAGGATATCCCGAAGGTACTTGGCGGACTCGGAACAGCAATCATCTCTACAAACAAAGGTGTAGTAACAGACAAAGAAGCTAGAAAACTCGGCGTTGGCGGAGAGGTTCTTTGCTTCGTTTGGTAGGCATTGAGAACTTGGCGAGGTATTTTCGAGCCTAGTACGAAAGCCCATCCCGAAACTTGGCGAGGTGTTTTTGAGCCTAGTTGAGTGGATGATTCATTATAAAAGGTACGTTCTTTGAGCTAGCGAGACTACTTGCTTAGCGAAAAGAACTTCCTTATAAATGTAACTGAAAACAGAGAAGCCAACGCAGCTTCTCCGAGAATCTAAGTTAAGGAGGATAATGGTATGTCACGTATAGGAAGACTGCCTGTAGCAATTCCTGCAGGAGTAACTGTAGAAGTTGCTGAGAACAATGTAGTGACTGTAAAAGGTCCTAAGGGAACTCTTACAAAAGAGCTTCCAGTAGAAATGGAAATCAAAGTTGAAGGCGAAGAAGTAATCGTTACAAGACCGAGCGACTTAAAGAAAATGAAAGCTCTTCATGGTCTGACAAGAACACTGATCAACAACATGGTTGTAGGTGTAACAGACGGATATGAGAAAGTTCTTGAGGTTAACGGTGTAGGTTACAGAGCTGCTAAATCAGGAAATAAACTGACACTGAACCTTGGTTATTCCCATCCAGTTGAGATGATCGATCCAGAAGGAATCGAGACTGTACTTGAGGGACAGAACAAGATCACTGTTAAAGGTATCGATAAAGAAAAAGTTGGACAGTTTGCGGCTGAGATCAGAGATAAGAGAAGACCGGAGCCATATAAGGGCAAGGGAATCAAATATGCTGATGAAGTAATCAGACGTAAAGTCGGTAAGACTGGTAAGAAATAAATAAGGAGAGTGTGAAAATGGTTAGTAAGAAATCTAGAAGCGAAGTTCGTAGAAAAAAAACACATGAAATTACGCAACCGTTTCAGCGGAACAGCGCAGAGACCGCGTTTAGCTGTATTCAGAAGTAATAATCATATGTATGCACAGATCATCGACGATACTGTTGGAAATACTCTTGTTTCCGCTTCCACTCTTCAGAAAGAAGTGAAAGCAGAGCTCGAGAAGACTAACGACGTTGAAGCAGCAGCATACCTTGGAAAAGTAATTGCCGAGAGAGCAAAAGCTAAAGGTATTGATGAAGTTGTATTTGATAGAGGCGGATTCATTTACCAGGGTAAAATCAAGGCATTAGCAGACGCAGCAAGAGAAGCTGGTCTGAATTTCTAAGGAAGGGAGAACACAGATGAGACAGGAACGTATTGATGCTAGTCAGATGGAATTAGTAGAAAAAGTGGTATCAATCAAGCGTGTAACCAAAGTTGTTAAAGGTGGTCGTAACTTCCGTTTCACAGCTTTAGTAGTTGTTGGTGATGGAAATGGCCATGTTGGTGCAGGTTTAGGAAAAGCTACTGAAATTCCGGAAGCTATTCGTAAAGGTAAAGAGGACGCTATGAAGAAAATGATCAGCGTATCTCTTGATGAAAACTCAAGTGTAACACACGATGTGATTGGTAAATTCGGAAGCGCTTCCGTACTTCTTAAGAAGGCTCCGGAAGGTACTGGTGTTATCGCCGGAGGACCGGCGCGTGCCGTAATTGAGGCGGCTGGAGTTAAGAACATCCGTACAAAATCTTTAGGATCCAACAACAAACAGAATGTTGTACTTGCTACAATCGAAGGACTTAAAGCAGTTAAGACTCCGGAAGATGTTGCAAGACTTCGTGGCAAATCAATTGAGGAGATCTTAGGCTAATCAACCGAGAAGCCCGATCAAGCGCATAGGAGGTAAGATTGAAATGGCAAATTTAAAAGTTACATTAGTAAAGTCTACAATCGGCGCCGTACCAAAGCATAGAAAAACAGTTGAGGCTCTTGGACTTAAGAAACTCAACAAAACAGTTGTATTGCCAGATAATGCAGCTACCAGAGGTATGGTACAGCAGGTTAGACATTTAGTTAAAGTTGAAGAAGAGGCTTAATTAAGATAAGGAGGTAATGTCATGGACTTATCAAACTTAAGACCGGCAGACGGTTCAAAACAGAGTGATAATTTCAGAAGAGGCCGTGGTCATGGTTCAGGAAACGGTAAGACAGCCGGAAAGGGCCACAAAGGACAGAAGGCTCGTTCAGGAGCTACAAGACCTGGTTTCGAAGGCGGTCAGATGCCTTTATACAGAAGAATTCCTAAGAGAGGTTTCACATGCAGAAACTCTAAGACAATCGTAGGAATCAATCTTAGCGCACTTGAAGTATTCGAGGATGGCGCTACAGTATCCGTTGAGACATTGATCGAAAGCGGTATTGTTAAGAATCCAAAAGACGGAGTAAAAATTCTTGGAAATGGAGAGTTAACTAAGAAGCTTACAGTTCAGGCTAATGCATTCAGTGCAAAAGCAGCTGAGAAGATTGAAGCTCTTGGTGGAAAAGCAGAGGTGATCTAATGCTTAAGTCCTTGCGTAAAGCATTAAGTATTGAGGATATCAGAAAGAGACTTCTCTATACATTGGCAATGCTTATCGTTGTTAGGTTAGGATCACAGTTGCCCACTCCGGGAGTAGATCCGACATTTATTCAGAACTTTTTTTGCACAGCAGACCGGTGACGTATTTAACATTTTTTTGAGGCGTTCACCGGCGGCTCATTTACAAGAATGTCAGTATTTGCCCTGAGTATCACTCCATATATCACATCATCTATTATCATGCAGCTTCTGACAATAGCGATTCCAAAGCTTGAAGAAATGCAGAAAGATGGTGAAGATGGAAGAAAGAAAATCGCAGCGATTACAAGATATGTGACAGTTGGTCTTGCACTGATTGAATCTATCGCAATGGCTGTAGGATTTGGACGTCAGGGACTTCTGGAAGAATATAATTTCGTAAATTGTGCAATCGTTGTATGTACGCTTACAGCTGGTAGTGCATTTCTTATGTGGATCGGTGAGCGTATTACTGAAAAGGGAGTTGGAAACGGTATTTCTATCGTACTTCTGATCAATATTATTTCCCGTGTTCCGGATGATTTCGTGACACTGTATACACAGTTCATGAAAGGCAAAACAATTGCAAAGGCAGGACTTGCTGGTGTTATTATCATTGCAGTTCTTCTGGTTGTAGTTGTGTTTGTTATCATTCTTCAGGATGGTGAAAGAAGAATTGCAGTTCAGTATTCCAAAAAAGGTACAGGGAAGAAAGATGGTTGGCGGTCAGTCAACACATATTCCGTTGAAGGTGAATACAGCCGGAGTAATCCCGGTTATCTTCTCTTCTTCACTGATGCAGACACCAATCGTGATTGCACAGTTCCTTGGAAAAGGAAATGGAACTGGAATTGGAAGTAAGATCCTTGCAGGTTTAAACTCCAATAACTGGTGTGATCCAGAGAATCCGATTTATTCAGTCGGACTTGTGGTTTACATTTTACTTACAATATTCTTTGCATATTTCTATACATCGATTACTTTCAATCCGATGGAGATTGCAAATAATATGAAGAAGAGCGGTGGATTTATCCCTGGAATTCGTCCGGGCAAACCAACAGTTGACTACCTTACAAAGATTTTGAATTATATCATCTTTGTTGGTGCGTGTGGTTTGATCATCGTACAGGTGATTCCATATTTCTTCAATGGTGTTTTCGGTGCAAACGTTTCCTTTGGTGGAACATCACTTATCATTATTGTAGGTGTTGTACTTGAGACAATTAAGAAGATTGAATCACAGATGCTTGTAAGAAATTACACAGGAATTTTTAAATAATAAGAGATAACAGTTATTGATATTGTTTTCTATTAAATGTCTTTTAGCTCGCTTTGTTCTGTCCTCAATTGCAGGACGAACAGAGCGGGTTAAACTTGTATAAGGAGGATAAAGATATGAAACTCATCATGTTAGGAGCCCCAGGAGCAGGAAAAGGAACACATGGCAAAGAAGATTGCTGAGAAATATACTATTCCGCATATTTCTACTGGAGATATCTTTAGAGCAAACATCAAGAACGGACAGAACTTGGTAAGAAAGCAAAAAACTTTCATGGATCAGGGTCTTCTGGTTCCAGATGAACTGGTTGTTGATCTCGTTGTAGACAGAGTAAACCAGGAAGATTGTAAGAATGGATATGTACTTGATGGATTCCCGCGTACAATTCCACAGGCAGAGGCACTTGATCGTGCACTTGCTGCAATGGGACAGAAGATTGATTATGCGATCGATGTTGAAGTTCCGGATGAGAATATTGTAAACCGTATGTCTGGAAGAAGAGCTTGTGTTGATTGTGGTGCTACTTATCATATCGTATATGCTCCGACTGCAAAAGAAGGCATCTGCGACAAGTGTGGCGGAGAGCTTATCTTGAGAGACGATGATAAACCAGAGACAGTTCTTAAGAGACTTGGTGTTTATCATGAGCAGACACAGCCGCTGATCGATTATTATACAGAAGCAGGAGTACTCAGAGAAGTTGATGGTACAATCGATATCAACGATGTATTTGCTGCAATCGTTCAGATTCTTGGAGAGTAAGTTTTGTTGATTTCATTCAGGAGGATTAAAAATGTCAAAAACTGACGTGATTGAAATTGAAGGAGTTGTAGTTGAGAAACTTCCTAACGCAATGTTCAAAGTAGAACTTGAGAATGGTCATATTGTACTGGCACATATCAGCGGTAAGCTGCGTATGAACTTCATCAAGATTCTGCCGGGAGATAAGGTTACACTTGAGATGTCACCTTATGACCTGAGCAAAGGAAGAATTGTCTGGAGAGACAAGTAAGAATTCTACACATCAAATAACGGGAATGCTGTTGTTTACAACGTTCCGTATCTGAAAAGATAAAAAGATATTATTTTCTGAAAAGTATTTTTAGAAAATAATATCTTTTTTAATTTAGGTCTTGACTTTACCATATGTTTTGTGGTAAAGTATGAAATGGTCATTTTGGAGAGGTGTGTCCAAAAATACCGGAATATATAGGCAGAGCAAAGTAGGGAAGGAGGATTTGACATGAAGGTTAGATCATCAGTTAAACCAATTTGTGAAAAATGCAAAATTATTAGAAGAAAAGGTAGTATCAGAGTAATCTGTGAGAACCCGAAACACAAACAGCGCCAGGGCTAAGGCATTGAACACTTGATGAGTGCAAGCGTAAGCGTAGCACGAATTTAGTGAGAAAGCCTATCAGGAGACTTGGTGAGGTATTATCGAACCTAGTCGAGTGATGCTACTGATGTTTTGTGCAATTATCAAGCGGCTGACAGCATGACACGCCAGGAGGTGTGTGGAGCTGTTTAATATACAGTAAGGATACATCGCATCTGTCCGCAGGTACCGACAGAGCGTGTAGTCTGGGCATCTGACAGACGTTTGTCATCTTTATATTAAAGAGGGAAGATGCTATTGTATATTGCTTATAATACCCGGCATTTGCATTGGCGGATGAGAGTATGATCCGTGCCGGGAAAGGGTATGTAGTTTCCGTACATACCTGGGCTGGGATATCGGAAGGATACATTCCGGTAGGATGCAGCAGTAAATGAGTTACACCAGACTTCATTTATAAAAAGAAGAGACTCATTTCGCATTCGCAGCCTCAATTAGGGACAATTAACAAGAAAACCAGAAAAGAAAATGGAGGAAAGACACATGGCTCGTATTGCAGGTGTAGACTTACCAAGAGACAAACGTGTAGAAATCGGTCTTACTTATATCTACGGAATCGGTAGAACAAGTGCAGAACGTATCTTAAAGGATGCAGGAGTTAATCCTGATACTCGTGTAAGAGATCTTACAAGTGAAGAAGTAAAGAAAATCAGCGCAGTGATCGATGAGACTCAGGTTGTAGAAGGTGATCTTAGAAGAGAGATTCAGCTCAACATCAAGAGACTTAAAGAGATCGGATGCTACCGTGGAATCCGTCACAGAAAAGGACTTCCGGTACGTGGACAGAAAACTAAGACTAATGCAAGAACATGCAAAGGTCCTAAGAGAACTGTAGCAAATAAGAAGAAATAATATCGTATAAAATAAAGAAAGTAGGTTAGTTTAAATGGCTAAGAGAGTTGCGAAAAAAGTAACAAAAAAACGTGTCAAGAAAAACGTTGAACGCGGACAGGCACATATTCAGTCATCATTCAACAATACAATTGTTACACTGACTGACGCTCAGGGAAATGCTCTTTCATGGGCAAGTGCAGGCGGTCTGGGATTTAGAGGTTCAAGAAAATCTACTCCATATGCAGCACAGATGGCAGCTGAGACAGCAGCTAAAGCAGCATTAGTACATGGTCTTAAGACAGTAGATGTATTCGTAAAAGGACCGGGATCAGGAAGAGAAGCAGCAATCCGTGCACTTCAGGCATGCGGAATTGATGTAGTAAGCATCAAGGACGTAACACCGGTACCGCACAACGGATGTCGTCCACCGAAACGCAGAAGAGTGTAATTATACTCTGCTGTATAAGAAAAGCAGTTATTTAATAGTAAATGTTGACGCAGCGGCATGAGTACCGCTGGCATGTATAATATTAGGAGGATAGAAATGGCAGTAAATAGAGTTCCTGTTCTTAAAAGATGCCGTTCATTAGGAATGGATCCGATTTACCTCGGAATCAATAAGAAATCTAACAGACAGTTAAAAAGAGCAAACAGAAAGATGAGCGAGTATGGTCTTCAGCTTCGCGAGAAACAGAAAGCAAAATTCATCTACGGTGTTCTTGAAAAACCTTTCAGAAACTACTATGCAAAGGCAAAACAGCAGGAAGGAATGACAGGTGAAAACCTTATGATCATCCTTGAGTCAAGACTTGACAACGTTGTTTTCCGTCTTGGACTTGCTAGAACAAGAAAAGAAGCTAGACAGATCGTTGATCATAAGCACGTTCTTGTAAACGGCAAACAGGTTAACATCCCATCTTACCTTGTAAAGGCTGGAGATGTTATTGAAATCAAAGAGAACCAAAAAAGGTTCACAGAGATACAAAGAGATTCTTGAAGCTACAGCTGGAAACATGGTACCAGAGTGGCTTGAGGCAGACGCTGAGAATCTTAGAGGTACAGTAAAAGAGCTTCCTAACAGAGAAGCAATCGATGTACCGGTTGACGAGATGCTTATCGTCGAGCTGTATTCTAAATAATAATTACGATTTGAAAGGATTGCGCAGGCATTTATGCAGGGCAATCCTAACTAATCTGAATAAGTTGATTAGATACAGTTTTGTACCCCCTCAACATATATTAAGCCCATAAGGAGGGTCTGTGTAGTGTTTGATTTTAATAAACCGAATATTGAAATTACAGATGTTTCAGATGACAAGAAATACGGAAGATTTGTCGTAGAACCGCTGGAGAGAGGATACGGAACTACGCTTGGTAACGCGCTGAGAAGAATTATGCTTTCTTCCCTGCCGGGAGCAGCAGTTAGTTCTGTGAAAATCGACGGTGTACTGCACGAGTTCAGTTCCATCCCGGGTGTTAAAGAAGATGTGACAGAGATCATCATGAACTTGAAATCTCTGGCTATCAAGAACACATCTGAGTCTGATGAAGTGAAGACAGCTTATATCGAGTTTGAAGGAGAAGGTGTTGTAACAGGTGCTGATATCCAGTGTGACTCTGATATTGAGATTGTAAACCCGGAGCAGGTAATTGCTACATTAAGCGGTGGCAAAGACAGCAAGCTTTACATGGAACTTACAATCACTAAAGGTAGAGGATATGTAAGCTCAGATAAGAATAAAACAGAAGATATGCCAATCGGTGTTCTTCCGATCGATTCTATCTATACACCGATCGATCGTGTTAACCTGACAGTTCAGGATACACGTGTAGGTCAGGTTACAGATTATGACAAACTGACACTTGATGTCTGGACAAAAGGTACAATGGCTCCTGATGAGGCTGTCAGCCTTGCAGCAAAAGTGTTAAGTGAGCATCTGAAACTCTTCATCGACCTGTCAGAGGTAGCTCAGCAGGCAGAAGTTATGATTGAGAAAGAGGATGACGAGAAAGAAAAAGTTCTTGAGATGAGCATTGATGAACTTGAACTTTCTGTTCGTTCTTACAATTGTCTGAAGAGAGCCGGAATCAACACAGTTGAAGAGCTCACAAACAAGACTCCGGAAGACATGATGAAGGTTCGTAACCTTGGTCGTAAGTCTCTCGAAGAAGTTCTTGCAAAACTGAAAGAACTCAATCTGGAACTGAACCACGGAGAAGAATAATATTCTATATCCGTACTATGATAAATTATCAGGACACTCATGTCCTGCACAGGCTGTGATTACAGTTTCGTGAATTGCAGCCCGCTGAAGATTGAATATCCTGGTGGTAAGCCCGAAGAGCACAGCAGGAGCATTTGATTAGTAAGCCCGAAGATGCATAACCAAATGTTAATTAATGGAGGAAATTTGAAATGGCAAAGTATAAAAAACTTGGCAGAACAGCAAGCCAGAGAAAAGCTTTACTTAGAAACCAGGTAACAGCACTTCTTAACAACGGAAAGATCGTTACAACAGAAGCTAAGGCAAAAGAGATTCGTAAGCAGGCAGAAAGCCTGATCGCTCTTGCTGTAAAAGAGAAAGATAACTTCGAAGAAGTTACAGTAATGGCTAAAGTAGCACGTAAAGATGCTGATGGCAAACGTGTGAAAGAAGTTGTTGACGGTAAGAAAGTTACTGTTTATGACGAAGTTGAGAAGACAATCAAAAAAGATAAGCCAAGCAGACTGCACGCTAGACGTCAGATGCTGAAAGTTCTCTTCCCGGTTAAAGAAGGCGAGAAGAGAAACATGAAAGATGTTGACATGGTTGCAAAACTCTTTGATGAGATCGCACCAAAATACGCAGATCGTAACGGTGGTTACACAAGAATCGTAAAGATTGGTCAGCGTAAAGGTGACGCAGCTATGGAAGTTCTGATCGAGCTTGTTTAATCTATTTTGAATTTATAGCTGAACTTAGACTCCCATGTAGGATGAATGTCCTGCATGGGAGTTTTTATATATTAGGAAAGTTCTTTCCTAATATATAAAAAACCACTCCGCTTGGATGTGTCAAAACTGTTCGCTGTCAAGAAAAAAATTCATTTTTGTAAAAAGTGCACAACTGATGTTAAAAAAAGTAACGTTAAAACCTTTAACGAAAGGTACATTGACAATTAATTAACGAACCAGTATACTATTAACTGTAATCGGGAAACATAAAAATGAACCCGATCGGATAAAACTTGCAGGTTACAAAAACAGTGACTATAAAATGATTTATTTAAGTACAGGAGGAATACTCAGATGGCAAAGAAAGAGGCGGCAAAAATCTGTAGAGACAAAGACAGTAAATACCGGATTCGTTGATAACGTAGAAGCTCTTGAAGCAAAAAGTGAAAGAAATGCGCGAAAGCACAGAAAATCTTCGCTACATTTACACAGGAGCAGGTTGACAAAATCTTCTATGAAGCAGCTATGGCAGCAAACAAGCAGCGTATCCCGCTTGACAAGACTTGCGGTAGAAGAAACTCAGAGAGGTATTCTCGAGGATAAGGTTATCAAAACCATTACGCAGCAGAGTATATTTACAACGCATACAAAGATACAAAGACATGTGGTGTTGTAGAAG
>ENA-OQES01000518-OQES01000518.1-human-gut-metagenome-genome-assembly--contig:-NODE-518-length-16165-cov-3.319491_pt1 | contig 16165 bp, 19 predicted proteins | sample MGYA00242798_ERZ504641 | MGnify/ENA primary metagenome ERZ504641 (study PRJEB26092, sample SAMD00036327) | human gut metagenome | host: Homo sapiens | study: EMG produced TPA metagenomics assembly of... | reverse complement strand
GGTCTTGTGAACCCCGGCTTTGGCGGCGAGGTGCTGCGGGTGGACGGCTGCTGCTGCATCCTGTTCACCGGCGAGAGCGATGTGCCGGACACCGTGCGCCAACTGCTGCTGGATGAGATCGCCCGGGTGCGCGCCGCCGGTGTGGACAGGGAAGTGTTTACCCTGTGCAAAAACGAAAAATACGGCCAGCTGATTGAAAATCTGGAAAACCGTGGAGGACTCGGCCAGCCAAATGGCAGACTTTGCCCTCAGCGGCCAGACGGTGGCGCAGCAGATCTCCATGCTGGCCGGGCTGACCGCAGAGGATGCGGACGCTGCCCTGCAGCACATCCTGTGCACCGACCGCATGGCCACCATGTACATCCAGCCGGACGGCACGGCGCAGGCGGCAGAAGAGGACGAGGAGGAAGAAGAATGAACTATCTGACAAATCTGGTGCAGTTCCCCGGGGCCCATTGGCCTGAGCTTTCACCTGAACCGTGTGGCCTTTACCATCGGCGGGGTCAGCATCTACTGGTACGGCGTGTGCATCGCAGTGGGTCTGTGTCTGGCGCTGGTCTTTGCTTTCCGGCACAGTCTGGAATTTGGCGTAGACCCGGACAGCATGGTGGACGTTATCCTCATCGGCGTGGTGCTGGGCATCATCAGCGCCCGCGCCTATTATGTGGCTATGGCACCTTTTAAATACGAGAGCATCTGGGAGATGATCGCCATCCGGGATGGCGGCCTTGCCATCTACGGCGGCATCATCGGCGGCTTTTTGTTCGGCGGCCTGGCCTGTAAGTGGCGGGGCGTTCCGGTGCTGCCCATGTTCGACCTTACCGCCATGGGCTTTCTCCTTGGGCAGGGCTGCGGCCGCTGGGGCAACTTTTTCAATCAGGAGGCCTTTGGCTGCAACACCACCCTGCCGTGGGGTATGTACAGCGAGGCTACCCGTGCTTACCTGATGAGCAGCACGGTCACGGTGCCCAAGGGCGTGGTCATCGACCCCAACCTGCCGGTGCACCCCACCTTTTTGTACGAGAGCATCTGGTGCTTTGTGGGCTTTTTCCTGCTGTTCCGTTACATCAAAAAGCGCAAGTTCAACGGCGACATCACCCTGCGGTATCTGATCTGGTACGGCGCAGGCCGTTTCTGGATCGAGGGCCTGCGCACCGACAGCTTGATGCTGGTGCCCTCCATCGGGCTGCGGGCATCCCAGCTGGTGGCAGGCATCGCTGTGGTGGCTGGTATTGCGGCAGAGGTGTATTTTACCCGCAAGTTCAAGGGCAAGCCCCTGCTGGTGCCGCTGGCGATGAACGCAGAGAACAAGGCGGCTCAAAAGAAGCTGGACGGTCCCATCTCCTTTGCGGGTAAGGACACCCAGCTGCTGGCTTCCAGCCCGCGCAAGCTGTTTTTGGAAAAGACCGAGGCCTATATGCGCAGGTGAAAGCCGCCATAGACGACCGGGCAGAAAAAACGCGTAAAAACTCTGCGCAAAAAGGGCAAAGTTTCCTCTTGCAATCCGGTGGGTTTTTAGCTATAATATTCTAGCCGCATGGTGTGGGCGCCTGAAATGGCCCGCAGTAAGGGTCTGCCTTTACGACCAGCGAGTACAACGAAAATGGAATGAACAAAATTGTACGCAATCATTGTTACCGGCGGTAAGCAGTACCGCGTGGAGCAGGGCGACATCGTCTACATCGGAAAAGCTGGACGTTGAGGCCGACTCCGAAGTGAAGTTTGATCAGGTTCTCGCTATTGGCGAGGAGGGTTCTGTCAAGGTTGGCGCTCCCGTTGTTGAGGGCGCTTCCGTTTCTGCCAAGGTCATCAAGAATGGCAAGGGCAAGAAGCTGAACATCATCACCTATCGCGCAAAGAAGCACAGTGCTCGCCGCATGGGCCATCGTCAGCCCTACACCAAGGTTGAGATCACTGCGATCAACGGCTAAGGAGGTAAATTACAATGGCACATAAAAAGGGCGTAGGCAGCACCAAGAACGGCCGCGATTCCGCAGCACAGCGTCTGGGCACCAAGCGTGCAGACGGTCAGTTCGTTCTGGCCGGCAACATCCTGGTTCGTCAGCGTGGCACCCACATCATGCCGGGTGAGAACGTTGGCAAGGGCAGCGATGACACCCTGTTTGCTCTGGTTGACGGCACTGTCCGTTTTGAGCGCGTGGGCAAGAGCGGCAAGAAGTGCAGCGTGAAGCAGTAACTTCTGCCTGAAAAACTGCAACCCGAAGAGCCGGACCCTCGTGGCCCGGCTCTTTTTCAGGTAACGAAAAGGCCTTTTTGAGAATAGGAGGGGCTGTATGGCAGCACAAACCAATTTTTCATCGATATCGCCACCATCTGGCTCCATGCGGGCAAGGGCGGCGATGGCGCAGTGAGCTTCCATCGTGAGAAGTTCGTGGCCGCTGGCGGCCCGGACGGCGGTGATGGCGGCCGCGGCGGTGACATCATCTTTGTGGCGGACGACCATCTTTCCACCCCTGATGGACTTCCGCTACAAGCGCAAGTACACTGCCCCCGAGGGCGGCAAGGGCGGCGCAAGCCTCTGCCACGGCAAGAATGCCGAGAACCTCATCATCAAGGTGCCGCTGGGCACCGTGATCAAGGACGCGGAGAGTGGGCTGGTCATCGCGGACCTGTCCGACCACACCCCCGTCACCATCGCAAAGGGCGGCCGCGGTGGTTATGGCAACGCACATTTTGCAACGCCTACCCGCCAGATCCCCAAGTTTGCCAAGCCCGGTATGCCTGGCGAGGACATCCAGGTGACGCTGGAGCTGAAGCTGATCGCCGATGTGGGCCTGATCGGCTTCCCCAATGTGGGTAAGTCTACCCTCATCTCTACCATCAGCGCGGCCAAGCCCAAGATCGCGAACTATCACTTCACCACGCTGGTGCCCACCCTGGGTGTCGTGTCGGTGGGTGAGGGTGCCAGCTTTGTCTGCGCCGATATCCCCGGCCTGATCGAGGGTGCCAGTGAGGGCATCGGTCTGGGCCACGACTTCCTGCGCCATGTGGAGCGCTGCCGCCTGCTGCTGCATGTGGTGGATGTTTCCGGCAGCGAGTGCCGTGAGCCGGTGGAGGACTTTGAAAAGATCAACGAGGAGCTGGCAAAGTTCAGCCCCGAGCTGGCACAGCGCCCCCAGATCGTGGTGGGCAACAAGTGCGACCTGGCCACCGAGGAGCAGATCGAGAGCTTCCGCAGCTATGTGGAGGGCAAGGGCCTGACCTTTGTGCCCATCTCTGCCGCCACCATGCAGGGCGTGCGGGAGCTGCCGGGCCTGGTCTACAACCGCCTGAAGGATATCCCGCCGGTGCCCGTGTTCACCCCCGAGTACAAGAAGCCCGAGCCCAAGGCCAACGACCGTGCTTATACCATCCAGCGGATAGAGACCCATGTGTGGAGCATCGACGCGCCCTGGCTGGAGTATATCCTGGCCGGCAGCAATGTGGATGACTACGAGAGCCTGCAGTATTTCCAGCGTCAGCTGGATGAGAGCGGCATCCTGACCGAACTGGTGGAAAAGGGCGTGCAGGAGAACGACACCATCCTCATTGGTGAATATCAGTTCGATTATATCTTCTCAAAAGGAGACGGCCCTCTCAGTCTCGCTGCGCTCGCCAGCTCCCCCCGAAAGGGGGAGCCAACGCATCACAGAGGGCAGGCTTCGTCTCTGTACAACCTCTCAGTCACGGGCTAACGCCGTGACAGCTCCCCTAGTAGGGGAGCCTTTGGAAGGAGATTCAATTTTTCGCTATCATCGCCTGCGGCTCCAAAACCAACATCTGCCGCAAGGCAAAAGCTGACGGCAGCAGGGCCAAAAGCAGCGAAGCGCATACGCTCGAAAACGTGACGGTATGCCAAGGCCTCCCCTACTAGGGGAGGTGGCATCGAGCGAAGCGATGATGACGGAGAGGTTGTACGAAGGACGGCCTGCCCGCAGCAGAGAATTGTATGGAAAATGACCTGTGAGGATAACTATGAACGAATCGGAAACCATCGACCCCCGTGAACTGAACCCGCTGGCGCTGGCCTTTGTGGGGGACAGTGTGCTGGAACTGCTGGTGCGCACCCGTCTGGCACGGCACCACCGGATGTCCGCAGGCAAGCTCAATGTGGAAAAGGTCAAGTATGTCTCGGCCCGGGCACAGTTCCGGGAGGAGCAGCTGCTGGAGCCGCTCTTCACAGAGGAGGAGCTGGCTGTGTTCAAACGGGGCCGCAACGCCAGCAAGGCCAGTGTGGCCAAGCACGCTTCCCCCGAGGAATACCGCGCTTCCACCGGCTTTGAGTGTCTGCTGGGCTGGCTTTACCTCACCGGGCAGATGGCCCGTGTGGAAGAGCTGTTCGATGCCCTGTGGCAGCAGTTTGACCCGAACTAGAAATAAAACGCGAAAGCCCGCTGCTTTCCGCACTGGAAAACAGTGCAGGGAAGGCAGCGGGCTTTCTTATGCGGTGTTACTTCTTGTTCTTGGCACCCTCGTCGTCAGCACCCTTGGTATACTGGTTGGGGTGCTTGTGCTCGTTGGTGGTCTGATTGGTGGTGCGGTTCTGGCTCTGGTTCTTGCAGTTGTTCGTGCGGTTTTCGGTGCGATTCTCGCTGTGGTCCTTCATGGTTCGTTACTCCTTTCGTGAGGGGGCTTTCCCTCACAGCCTTAGTTTTGCCGCGAACGGCGGCTTTATTCATGGGAGGATAAGCTTTCATGCCTACGGAATATTTTGAGCGCCGGGAGCGCGCTCTGCTGGGCGACCGGTTCGATGCTCTCTATGCCGCCCCGCAGGAGACTGCTGCCCGGGGTGTGACGGTCTCGGCCCTGCGTGCTGCGCCGGAGCAGTTTGCCGCGCAGGCAGATTTTCCGGTGGAGCCCTCGCCCTTCTGCAAGGCGGGCTTTGTGGTGCAGGACCCCGCCTTCAAGCCCGGGCGGCACCCCTACCACCATGCGGGCGTGTTCTACTCGCAGGAGCCTTCCGCTTCCAGTGCCGCGCCCCTGCTGGGGGTCCGGCCCGGGATGCGGGTGCTGGATACCTGCGCGGCCCCCGGCGGCAAGAGCAGCCAGCTGGCGGCAGCGCTGGGCGGGCAGGGACTGCTGGTGAGCAACGAGTTCGTTGCCGCCCGCGCCGAGGTGCTCCGGAGCAATCTGGAGCGGATGGGCGTGCCCAACGCCGTGGTGCTGAACGAGGACACCGGCCGCATTGCCGCCGCTCTGCCGGAATTCTTTGACCGTGTTCTCGTGGATGCGCCCTGCTCCGGCGAGGGAATGTTCCGCAAGGAAGCCGTGGCTGTGACCCAGCATTGTGAAGCGCTGGTGAAGCAGTGCGCCGCACTGGGGACACAGATCCTGGACAACGCGGCGGCCTGCCTGGCCCCCAGGCGGCGAGATGATCTTCTCCACCTGCACCTTTGCCCGGAAGAGGACGAGGGACAGGTGGCGGCGTTTTTGCAGCGCCACCCGGAGTTCACGCTGGCCGATGTGTTCGGCAATGTGGATTACAGCTTTGGCAGCCCGGGTGAGGCAAACCGCACCGGCGGCCTGCCGCTGGATGTGAATAAAGTGCGCCGGATCTGGCCCTGTCAGGGCGGCGAGGGGCATTTTATTGCCCGTCTGGTCAAGGCTGGCACGCCGCGGGCGCTGCCTGCCCCCGGAACCTATACGGCAGAGGAAGAGCTCTGGCTGGCTGCTGCCGCAGAGCAGAGCCAAAAAGCAGAAGGGCGGCAAGCCTGCCAAGGCCCCGGATGCCCGCAGCGCCCGCCCGGGAGAACAGCCGTGCCCTGCGGGAGGCGGTGCAGGGCCGCAGCGCCGCAGCCGGGATGCCGGGGCAGGGGAGGCCACCCCGGCCCAGAGCCGTGCAGCATGGCAGGAGTTTGCCCGGCAGTATTTCCCGGCGCTGACGGACCGCCCTGCCGTGGTGCATGGCGGCAGCGTTCTGCTGCCCGTGCCTTTCCCGCAGACGGGACTGCATGTCCTGCGGGCGGGGGTGTTTGTGGGCAGTGTGCAGAAGGGCCGCTTCGTGCCGGAGCACCACCTGTTCACGGCGTTCGGCGCGCTCTGCACCAACCGCGAAGCACTGACCCTTGCCGACCCGCGGGTAACGGAGTACCTTTCCGGCCGTGAGATCGCTGCGGACACTGCCGCCGATGGTTGGTGCTGCGTGACCGTGGACGGCTGCCCCATGGGCGGCGGCAAGGTGTCGGGCGGACGGGTCAAAAATCATTACCCCAAGGCCCTGCGGCTGCTGTAAATCGGCCTGAAAAGCCGGTTTTCCAACACAAACAGGCGAAAAACACGCCCGGAGCCCTTGAACGGGATTCGTGATTGTGCTACAATAATAGAGTTAGATTTTGTGTGCTGCCACAAGCGGGCGACCACAGCCCGTCTGCCCGCAGGCGGAGATTTCGATAAAACTTTAGGAGGTTCCCCATGTCTGGACATAGCAAATGGAACAACATTAAGCGCAAGAAGGAAAAGACCGATGGCGCAAGAGCCAAGGTCTTTACCAAGATCGGCCGCGAGATCAGCGTTGCCGTCCGTGACGGCGGCCCCAACCCGGCTTCCAACAGCAAGCTGGCAGACCTGATCGCCAAGGCAAAGCGCATGAGCGTGCCCAACGATAATATCCAGCGCATCATCAAGAAGGCTGAGGGCGGTGACAAGACCGAGTTCGAGGCCATCACCTACGAGGGCTACGGCCCCGGCGGCGTTGCTGTCATGGTCGAGACCCTGACCGACAACCGCAACCGTACCGCTGCCGACCTGCGCCACTACTTCGACAAGAACGGCGGCAACCTGGGCGCTATGGGCTGTGTTGGCTTCCTGTTCAGCCAGAAGGGTGTCATTGACATCTCTCTGGAGGATAAGGATGCCGACGAGGCCATGATGGACGCTCTGGATGCCGGTGCCGAGGACTTTGATGCAGGCGAAGAGGCTGCTGAGATCACCACCGATCCCGAGAACTACTCCGCTGTGGTCAAGGCCATGGAAGAGAAGGGCTACGAGATCCTGAGCGACGACCTGGCCATGGTCCCCATGACCACCACCCGCCTGACCGACCCCGATCAGCTCAAGGCAATGGGCAAGCTGCTGGACTCTCTGGAGGACAACGACGATGTCCAGAACGTCTGGCACAGCCTGGAGAACGAAGAGGATCTGCCGGAATAAGGTGTATCTGCGCCTGCTGACTCTGTAATAGAAAATCAAAGCGCTGCCCCTGTGAAAAAACTCAGAGGGCGGCGCATTTTTTGCTTTGCGGATTGCGCGGCGGGGGTAAATATGGTACAATGATTTGAAACAGACCACGATGAAACGAGGTGGCGCACATGGAAGCAAAACGCATCTGCCCGTACTGCATGGGCGAGCTGGAGAGCCGGGTGTCGGTGTGCCCGCACTGCGGCGGGGTACTGGCCGGGCGCAACCCGGCGGGCAGCCTGCCGGTGGGCACGCTGTTGGCCGGGCGGTATACCGTGGGCGAGATGCAGAGCATCGACGGCGAGGGCATCCTGTACCGGGGCGTGGAGAACGTCGGGCGGTTCCGGGTGACCATCAAGGAGTATATGGCCCCTGACGCTGTCGGCGGAGCGGGGCACGGACGCGCTGCTCCGGCCCAAGCTGGGCAGCGAGGTGCTGTTCAAGACCACCCGGATGGACTTTGCCGATCTCTACCGCTCCATCCAGCGCATCACGCCCGCAAACGGTCTGGAGGCTGTGCTGGACGTGTTCGAGGAGAACAACACCGTCTACGCCGTGATGGAGAATCCCGGCGGCATCCCGCTGCAGCAGTGGCTGGATGAGCGTCCCAGCCCTGTTTCGGCCGAGACGGCCCGCAATATGCTGCAGCCTGTGTTTGACGGCGTGGCGGCCATGCATCAGGTGGGGCTGGTGCACCGTGGCATCTGCCCGGAGAACATCCGGGTGCTGGAAAACGGCCGGGCACGCCTGACGGGTTACGCTACCGTGGGTCTGCGCACGGCGGGCAGCGGCCTGCACGAGCAGCTGTACGAGGGCTACTCGGCACCGGAGCAGTATTCCACCACCGAATTTGAGGGCCGCTACACCGACGAATACAGCCTTGCCGCCGTGGTCTACCGGATGGTCTGCGGGCAGAGCCCTGTTCCTGCGGCACAGCGGCTGGTGTCGGACTCCAACCCCCGCGCCCGCACGCTGGAACGGGCGGTGCCGGAGTATGTTTCGGATGTGCTCTGGATGGGCCTGCAGCTCAGGCCTGCCGAGCGCATCCAGACCGTGCCCCAGCTGTTCCAGGCACTGAGCAGCCAGGAGTATACCACGGAGCTCACCCAGACCCTGCAGCAGGCCGCGCCGCGCCCTCAGTCCACCGAGGAAGAGGAGCAGAAAAAGCATATCCTCAGCCTGCGCAACCTGCTGGCGGCCATCCTGATCCTGCTGGCCATCCTGACGCTGCTCATCGTGTGGGGGCTGGTAAATCAGGGGCTGCACACCGCAAAGCCTGCGGAATCCACTCCGGCCTCCGAACCGGCCAGCTCGCTGGTGACAGAGCCGGTGGATCTGGCCCCGGACTTTGTGGGGATGGACTACGATTCGCAGGTGCGCAACAACCACAGCTATGCCGGGGATTACCTGTTCTATGTGACCATGGAATACAGTGATACTGTGGAAAAGGGCAAGATCATCCGCCAGACCCCTGAAGCCGGGGAGGTCATCGAAAAGGGCAGCACCATCGATCTGGTGGTCAGCCGCGGCCCGCAGATGGTCGAAATGCCTGATGTCATAGGCGTTCCGCAAAACGACGCAATTGAGAGGATACAAAAAGCAGGACTGATTCCCAGCTGCTTTATGGTCGTCAATGATGGTTCCCTTGTGGCCGGGTGTGTGGTTTCCCTGCAGTGAGGATGCAGGCACCATGGTGGAAGCCGGAAGCGTGATCACTGTGTATATCGCCGCAGACCCCAGTGTGGAGATCACCACCGAACCGCCCGCCGCCTCCGATTCCGGCAGCGGCGAAAGCGCTTCCTCTTCGGGGGAAGACAGCGCCGGACGATACGGTGTATGATACGGACTAAGATTCATTGAGCGGCTGTTGCACAACTCCCTCAGGCACGGCTCCGCCGTGCCCGAAGGAGTCAGCAACAGCCCTCTTTTTTGCGCTTTTTTATCTAAACGGAACAACTAACATTCTATATTTTCGTGATAATTGCTGAAATTTTTAAAAAATCCTTGATTATTTTAATCAAGGGGGGGGGTTATAATGAACCAAAGACCCCGCAAAATTGAAGAACCGGCAAACCAGCCGAAAGGCTGCGACGCGAAGCTATAGGGCCTGTAAGATGGCAGCCAGTTGTATTTCATCCGCTCCCGCAGGAGCATCTTAAAGTGTCAACCAGAGCGTTGCATCCGCCAGACGGCAGGTGCGGCGCTTTTTGTTTTGCCGGGGAAAGGTCTTTGGGAAAGTTTCTTTAGGAGGATGGTTATTATGAAATGTAAAAAGCTTGCATTGCGGGTCCTGTCCACAGCGGCAGTGCTCTCCATCGTCAGTTCCATCGCTGCCCCAGCCTTTGCGGATGTGTATGACCTGACCAAGGGCGATATCAGCGTTGGATTCAAAAAACAATCAACAGACCGTGACACAGACGGATGGTGATGGCGGATACGTTTCAGACGATAAGGGCGAGATCAAAGATCGTCTGGATAACGACGTGGTAATTACCACCAAGGATGCCGAGACCAGTGAAGTGAAAACTACGGACAATACCGTTACCATCAACTCGAATGAAGGCCAGACAACCGAGGTGACGCTGAAAGATGCGACTATCAATGTTAGTGGGCAAGATAAGGCGGCAATGTCTGTTTCGGGAAATGGCGACACAACAATTAAGCTGGAGGGAAACAATACATTAATCAGTGGCGGTAGCCATGCGGGACTTGAAAAAGAAACCATTAGAACAGATGAAGATGGAAATAAACAGAATGATGGCACACTGACAATTACTGCTAAGGATAATAGTCAATCTCTGACGGCGCAAGGCGGCACAAAAGACTGGGGAACTGGTGGCGCAGGTATCGGCAGTGCGGGCAACTGGAATAACGAGGAAGTATCGAATATCGAGATTTCCGGTGGTAAGATAACAGCGAATGGTGGGTTCTTCGCAGCAGGAATTGGTGGCGGAAGTGGCCACTCTGGCGATGTGACAATCAAGGGCGGTGATGTTACAGCAACAGGTGGTGCATTTGCGGCAGGAATTGGCGGTGGCACAAGTGGTGGTGCTGACGTTACCATTACAAATGGTACGGTAAATGCAAAGGGTGGTTCTGTTGGTATCGGTGCCGCGCCCGGCGCCGGAAAGGGGAGTACGGTTTCAATTTCGGGTGGTGATATTACTGCACAAGGCACTTACCGGACGAATGGCCGGGATGAGACCGGAACGGCACCGGCTGGTATCGGTGGCGATAATACAACGATTGATATTAGTGGTGGTACAATTACAGCATCTGTAACTGCAGGAAATGAAAATCGAAAAAAATCAATATGAAGCAGCAACCAATATGAAAAAATGGTGTAGGCATTGGTGGTAAAAACTCCACCATTAAGATTTCTGATGGTAAGATCAATGTGACCGGAAATGGTTATAGCGGTGCAGGTATCGGTGGTGCAGATGCGAATATTACCATTATCGGCGGTGAAATCAATGCTGCGGGTAAAGATGGCGCGGCCGCCATTGGTGCACCTGCGAATAAAAATGCTGGTACAATTGAAATTGGCGGCGATGCAAAAATAACAGCTCGTGGCGGCGATGCAACTGATAAAATTGGTGCGGGTGCCGCCATTGGTAATGGTGGTTCCTCGAATAATACTTCTGGTGCAGAAGCTGATATTTCTGTGGGCGATAAATCTACCGCCGTTATCATCCGTGAAAATGGTACGCCGGAAGCTGGACATTCTCATGTGTTTGAAGGTACGCCTGAAGTTGTGGAACCCACTTGCACAGCGGCAGGACAGAAGGTTTATACTTGTTCCTGCGGTGCAACGGAAACTGTGATTCTCCCCGCCCTCGGCCACGCCTTTGGCGAGTGGGTGCCGGACGGTGCGGGCCACAAGACCCGTACCTGCACCCGCTGCAATGCGAGTGAGACAGCGGCAGACGAAAACTATGTTGCCCCGAAGCCGGGCGAGGAGCCGGCAGAGAAACCGGACGAAAAGCCCTCTGACACGGACACCACGCCGAGCGAGGGTTCCACCCCCGAAACGGGCAGCACCGCAGAGGAGACCGTCTCCTATGCACCTCTGTGTGTGGTGGGTGGCCCCCGGCCTATGAGCAGACCGTGAAGGACGGCCGCGTGCTGATCGCGGTCCCGGCCCAGAGCGCAAGCCTGACCGGCAGTCTGCACGCCCTGAAGGAGCTCAAGGCCAAGGGTGCCGAGGTGCTGGTGTTCCGCACTCAGCTCTGTGAGAGCACCGTCTCCATCGACACGCTGCTGGCGCAGGGTGCAGAGACGACGACTTTCATCCTGACCCACACCAAGGAGGCCGCAAGCCTGACCGTGGGCGGCGCAGACCATACCGATCTGCTGAATAAATAAGCAGTCGGCAAACGAGCCGTTCGCATCGTTTCAATATCCCAAAAACAGCAGAAGCGGGAGCCTTTTAACGGGCTCCCGCTTCTGCTGTTTAGGATAGGAAAAGAGGATGGTAAGGTTGATGGCTCAGAGGTTCGTGTAGCCCATGAGGTAGCGGTCTACCTCGGCGGCGCAGTCGCGGCCCTCGCGCAGGCCCCAGACCACAAGGCTCTGGCCCCGGCGCATATCGCCGCAGGCAAACACCTTGTCCACGTTGGTGCGGAAATGGTCGGTGTCCACACAGCCGCGGCCAGTCAGGCTGACACCGAAGGCATCGGCCACATAGCTCTCACAGCCCACGAAACCGGCGGCAATGAAGGCCAGCTCGCAGTTGTAGGTGAACTCCTCACCGGTGGGCACCATGCTGGTGCGGCCGGTCTCGGGGTCACGCTCGGGCTTGAGGTAGGAGATGACGGCAGCGGTCAGGCTGCCTGCATCGTCCTTGAGGAATTCTTTGACCGTGGTCTGGTAGACACGGGGGTCCTTGCCGAACTTTGCCATGCACTCGGTCTGGCCGTAGTCCACCTTGAGCACCCGGGGCCACTCGGGCCAGGGGTTGCCGGCGGCACGCTCCTTGGGGGGCTGCGGCATCATTTCCAGAGCCACCAGATCAGTGCAGCCCTGCCGCAGGGCCGTGCCCTGGCAGTCGTTGCCGGTGTCGCCGCCGCCGATGACCAGAACGTTCTTGCCCTTGGCATCAATGGCTCTGCCGTCGGCAAATTTGCTGTCCAGCAGGCTCTTTGTCACGCTGGTGAGGTAATCCACGGCAAAGTGCACGCCATTGGCATCCCGGCCCGGAACGTTCAGGTCACGGGCCCTTTTTAGGCACCGCAGCAGAGCACCACGGCATCGTAGCTGTTCAGGAGTGCTCCCGGCATCCACGGCCACCGCCCACATCCATGCTGGTGCGGAACTCCACGCCCTCGGCCTGCATGATCCTGATGCGGCGCTCGATGACGGATTTGTCCAGCTTCATGTTGGGGATGCCGTACATCAGCAGGCCGCCCACGCGGTCGGCGCGCTCAAACACGGTGACGGCGTGGCCCCGGATGTTCAGGTACTCGGCCACCGAAAGACCGGCCGGGCCGCTGCCGATGACGGCCACGCTGCTTGCCGGTGCGGGCCGGGGGAGGGGCGGCGTGGAGCCAGGCCCTTGGCGTAGCCCGTTTCCACGATGGCGTGCTCGTTCTCGCGCACGGTCACGCTGCTGCCGGTCACGTCACCGCAGGTGCAGGCGGCCTCGCACAGGGCGGGGCAGACCCGGCTGGTGAACTCCGGGAAGCGGTTGGTGGCGCGCAGGCGGTGGAGCGCCAGCTCCCACTTGCCCTGATAGACCAGGTCGTTCCACTCGGGGATCAGGTTGTTCAGCGGACAGCCCGATGCCATGCCGCCGATCATCATGCCGGCCTGGCAGAAGGGCACGCCGCAGTCCATGCAGCGGGCGGCCTGGGTCTGCTGCTCCTCGCGGGAGAGCCAGACGTGAAACTCGTTGAAATTTTCAATGCGCTCCAGCGGCGGGACATCCGTGCTGGTCTTGCGCGTGTAATCCATAAATCCAGTGATCTTGCCCATGATCCAGCCCTCCTTACTTTTTCTTCTGCACAGCGTAGAATGCTTCGATCTGTGCCTGTTCGCCGTCCAGGCCGCGCTCCTCCATGGAAGCGATGACCCGGAGCATCCGGTCGTAATCGTAGGGGAGGACTTTCTTGAACTTGGGCAGGTACTCGCTGAAGTTGTCCAGGATCTCCTTGCCGCGGGGGGTAGCCGGTGGCTTCCACATGCTCGCGGATGAGCTCCTTCAGGGCGGCAACATCGTACTTGTGCTCCACAGGCTCCAGGCTCACGGTCTCCTTGTTGACCCGCTGGTAGAAATCCCAGTTCTCGTCCAGAACGTAGGCCACGCCGCCGGTCATGCCGGCCGCGAAGTTCTTGCCGGTCTGGCCCAGAACGACCACTGTGCCGCCGGTCATGTACTCACAGCCGTGGTCACCCACGCCCTCCACAACGGCGGTCGCGCCGCTGTTGCGGACGCAGAAGCGCTCACCGGCCACGCCGGAGACGAAGGCCTTGCCGCTGGTGGCACCGTAAAGGGCTACGTTGCCGGTGATGATGTTTTCCTCAGGCTTATAGCCGATGCCCTCGGGCGGGCGGACGATGATCTTACCGCCGGACAGGCCCTTGCCCATGTAGTCGTTGCAGTCGCCGGTCAGGCTGAGGGTCAGGCCCTTGGGGATGAACGCGCCAAAGCTCTGGCCGCCTGCGCCGATGCACTCGGCGGTGTAGACATCGTCTGGCAGGGAGCTGCCGTACTTGCGGGTGATCTCGCTGCCAAAGATGGCACCCAGGGCGCGGTCGGTGTTGGAGACCTCCAGCGGCCGGACGCTGTGGGGGCCTTGCTGCCCAGTTTGAACTTCTTCATCGGCACCTTCATGTCGAGGGTGTTCTCAAGGTGGAAGTCATAGGTGTCGGCAGGCACAAAGTGGACGTTGCTGTTTGCAATGGCCGGGTTGTGCAGGATGCAGTCCAGATTCATCTTGGCGGCACGGCTGCCGGCAGCGCTGGGCTTGACATGGAGCAGGTCGGTGCGGCCCACCAGCTCGTCGATGGTGCGCACGCCCAGCTTGGCCATGTACTCCCGCAGCTCCTGCGCCACAAAGGTCAGGTAGTTGATGATATACTCGGGCTTGCCCTTGAACCGCTTGCGCAGCTCGGGGTTCTGGGTGCAGATGCCCATGGGGCAGGTGTCCAGGTTGCAGACACGCATCATCACGCAGCCTTCGCACATCAGCAGGGAGGTGCCGAAGCCGAACTCCTCAGCGCCCAGCATACAGCTGATGGCAACATCGCGGCCGGAGAGCAGCTTGGAATCGCTCTCAATGCGGACGCGGCTGCGCAGGCCGTTCAGGATCAGGGTCTGGTGGGTCTCGGCGATGCCCAGCTCCCAGGGCAGGCCCGCGTTCTTGATGGAGGTGCGGGGTGCAGCACCGGTGCCGCCGTCATAGCCGGACACCAGAATGACCTGTGCGCCGCCCTTGGCAACACCGGCGGCAATGGTGCCGACACCGGCCTCGCTGACCAGCTTGACGTTGATGTTGGCATTGCGGTTGGCGTTTTTTCAAAATCGTAGATCAGCTCTGCCAGATCCTCGATGGAGTAGATATCGTGGTGGGGCGGGGGGAGAGATCAGGCCCACGCCGGTGGTGCTGTGGCGGGTCTTGGCGATCCACGGATACACCTTGGCACCGGGCAGGTTGCCGCCCTCACCGGGCTTTGCACCCTGTGCCAGCTTGATCTGGATCTCCTCGGCGCTGACCAGATACTTGCTGGTCACGCCAAAGCGGGCAGAGGCCACCTGCTTGATCTTGGAATTGCTCTCGCTGTGGTAAACGCTCTTCGGGCTCGCCGCCCTCGCCGGTATTGCTGCGCCCGCCCAGACGGTTCAGGGCAATGGCAATGGTCTCGTGTGCCTCACCGCTCAGTGCGCCGTAGCTCATGGCAGCGCCCTTGAACCGCTTGACGATGCTGGAGACCGGCTCTACCTCCTCCAGCGGGATGCCGCCGTCTGCGGCGTAGTTGAAATCCAGCAGACTGCGCAGATGCACACCCTCGGCACCCATGTTGTCCACCGTCTGGGTAAACTGCTTGAAGGTGTCGTAATCGCCGGTGCGGCAGGCTTTCTGGAACAGGTGGATGGTCTGGGGGTTTGAACAGGTGCTCTTCCTTGCCGCTGCGGAACTTGTGGGCACCGCTGTCGGCCAGCTCCATGTTGATATCCAGCCCCAGCGGGTCAAAGGCGGCGTTATGCAGCGCCTCCACATCGGCCTGAATGTCTGCCATGCTGATGCCGCCCACGCGGCTCACCGTGCCGGTGAAGTATTTGTCGATGACATCCTTGGAGATGCCCACAGCCTCAAAGATCTGGCTGCTCTGGTAGCTCTGGATGGTGGAAATGCCCATCTTGGAGGCAATCTTCACGATGCCGTTGAGGATGGCGTTGTCGTAGTCCTGCACGGCGGCGTAATAGTCCTTGTCCAGCAGACCCTCGTCGATCAGCTGCCCGATGGTCTCGTGTGCCAGATAGGGGTTGATGGCGCAGGCACCGTAGCCCAGCAGGGTGGCAAAGTGGTGCACCTCCCGGGGCTCGGCGCTTTCCAAAATCAGCGCCAGTGCGGTGCTCTTTTTGGGTGCGGATGAGGTACTGTGACACCGCCGAAACAGCCAGCAGGCTGGGAATGGTCACATGGTATTCATCCACGTCCCGGTCGGACAGGATGATGATGTTTGCACCCTCCTTGTAGGCGCGGTCTACCTCCAGAAATACCCGGTCGATGGCCCTTTTCCAGACTGGTGTTCTTGTAGTAGTTGATGGATACCGTAGCCACCTTTGAAGCCCGGCACGTTTCATGTACTTGATCTTCAACAGGTCGGTGTTGGTCAGGATGGGGCTTGTGCACCTTGAGCACCTTGCAGTTCTCCGGCTTATCCTCCAGCAGATTGCGTGGGCACGATGTAAACGCTGGTGGAGGTGACCACCTTTTCCCCGGATGGCGTCAATGGGCGGGTTCGTCACCTGTGCGAACCGCTGTTT
>ENA-OQES01000517-OQES01000517.1-human-gut-metagenome-genome-assembly--contig:-NODE-517-length-16169-cov-2.662947_pt1 | contig 16169 bp, 18 predicted proteins | sample MGYA00242798_ERZ504641 | MGnify/ENA primary metagenome ERZ504641 (study PRJEB26092, sample SAMD00036327) | human gut metagenome | host: Homo sapiens | study: EMG produced TPA metagenomics assembly of... | reverse complement strand
ATTATTACTCATGATTCTTACCCCCTGTTCAAAAGTGCCACACAGAAGTTCAGAAGCAGGATGAATACGCAAAAGTACCACACCTGTTGCGATCAGTGCCTCTCTGTGAAGTCCCGATGCATATCCCATCTCGATTACGATATTGGCTGTCAGCGTTCTGACTCCCTGGAAGATTCCACGCGGCATTCTCGGCTGGTTACCTGCTACCATGATCACAGCCATGGTCTCTCCGATCGCACGTCCGATTCCAAGAACGATTGCTGCGACCACACCAGATTTTGCTGCCGGAAGTACAACTGTAAAGATTGCTCTTTCATGTGTTCCGCCAAGTGCCACAGCACCTTCGTAATACTGTGTCGGAACTGCTCTGAGTGCTGATTCTGTCAGACCGATGATCGTTGGCAGGATCATCATTCCAAGCAGAATGGATGCAGTGATCATACTGCTTCCGTTGCCGCCCCGGTGAAGACTTCGTCCGATTTCTCTTACCCACGGTACCAGAACGACCAGTCCGAAGAATCCATATACAACGGACGGAATTCCCGCCAGAAGTTCCGTAGCCATTTTCAAAGGTCTGTAGATTGCTTTCGGACAATAGAAAGCCATAAATACAGCTGTCAGGATTCCTATCGGTACACCAATGATGATCGCACCTGCTGTCACATATAAACTTCCGACGATCATTGGAAAGATTCCGTAAATATCATTTTTCGGTCTCCACAACTCGCCGGTTAAGAATTTTCCAAATCCAATCTTACTCATTGCAGGAATACCATTTGCAAATAAGAATATACAAATGAGAGCAACCGCCAGCACCGAAGCGCAGGCGGCAACTGCAAATATTACCTGCATGAATTTTTGCCGTCCATGCTTTTGATTTCATATTATTTTACTACCTCATCCCAGGCAACTGCATTGCCTGTGTAAATGTCTTTTACCTGATCGCTGCTCAGCTCATCTGTTGTGTTGTTTTTATTCACAATAACTGCGATACCGTCTGTTGCGATTGCCTGGCTGTCAAGTTTGTCTTTCTCATCATCCTGTAATTCACGAGAAGCCATTCCGATATCATAACTTCCATCGATTGCTGATGTCATACCTGTTGTAGAGTCTGTTGTCTGAAGTTCGATCTCTGCTCCTGTGTTGACTTTCTTATAAGCCTCGATCAGTTTTTCCATAACCGGTGATACAGAAGAAGATCCACCGACTACAACTTTTCCGGATGGTTTCGTTCCTGCATAAGCTTCTGCTGAATCATCTCCGATATATCCGTTATCTGAGATTACCTGCTGTCCTTCTTTACTCATGATATATGAGATGAAGTCTTTTGCCAGTTCATTGTCTGCACCTTTCTTTGTTGCAATGTTGAATGGTCTGCAGATCTTGTATTTTCCATCTTTGATGTTCTGCTCTGTTGCTTCTTCACCATCGATCTTTAAAGCTTTTACAGTATCATTTAAAGATCCGAGTGATACATAACCGATTGCGTAATCATCTCCGGCTACTGTTGTAAGCATTACGGATGTGCTGTTTGTGATCTGTGCATCATCTGTTGTCATGTCTACTTTTTCGCCGTCTTTCTTTTCTTCAATTCCGAAAAGTTCGATGAACGCTCCTCTTGTTCCTGAGCCATCTTCTCTGGAAACGATTGTTATATCATTGGAAGAATCCCAGTCACCTTTGCTGCTCTTATCATCAGAAGAACCACTATCTGAACTTCCACATCCAACTGCAAGTCCTGCTGCCATTGTTGCTACGGATAAAACTGCGATAAACTTTTTCATTTTCATAATCATACTCTCCTTAGATTCTCATCTTTTTTTAATTCTGATTTTTTTGCTTTGTCGCTTTCGACAATAGCTATCTTATAAGACGTATGTTAAATCCAAAATCTGCGAATTGTTAAATGTGTGTAAAGTGTATGTAGGAAATGTATGGAAATGTAAAATTGAATTTCTTAATTTTTCATGCTATAATTCCTCTGCAGGACTTTTCCTGATCAGCTTTTTCAAAAATTATATTCGATATTAACCTTTATACAAAAAGCTGACAGTAATATGTTCTACAGATTCGAACACAATGAATACAAACATATGAAAACTTATTATTTGAGAAGAAAGAGGATATAATTCTATGTGGATTGCAGATCAATGGAAAGATTATGAAGTAATAGATTGTAGTAAAGGTGAGAAATTAGAGCGCTGGGGACAGTACACGCTGGTCCGTCCTGACCCGCAGGTTATCTGGGATACCCCGAAAACCGAGCGTGGATGGAAACATATGAACGGCCACTATCACCGCAGCAAGAAAGGCGGCGGGGAATGGGAATTCTTCAGTCTCCCGGAACAGTGGCAGATTCATTATAAAGAACTGACATTTAATCTGAAGCCTTTCAGCTTCAAGCACACCGGACTTTTCCCTGAACAGGCAACGAACTGGGACTGGTTCTCTGAGAAGATCAGAAATGCAGGAAGACCGATCAAAGTACTGAATCTCTTTGCTTACACAGGTGGTGCTACTCTCGCAGCCGCTGCTGCCGGAGCAAGTGTTACACATGTAGATGCTTCTAAAGGAATGGTTGCATGGGCAAAGGAAAATGCAGCCTCTTCCGGATTATCTGACAGACCGATCCGCTGGCTGGTCGATGACTGTGTAAAATTCGTAGAGCGTGAGATCCGCCGTGGCAATCACTATGATGCCATCATCATGGACCCTCCGTCATACGGACGTGGACCTAAAGGTGAGATCTGGAAGATCGAGGATGCAATTCATCCGCTGATCAAGTTATGTACACAGATTCTGTCGGATGACCCATTATTCTTTCTGGTCAACTCCTATACAACAGGTCTTGCACCGGCCGTTCTGACTTATATGCTTGGAACGGAGCTCAAGAAATGGAACGGACATGTGGATTCACAGGAGATCGGACTTCCTGTTACGCATTCCGGACTGGTGCTGCCTTGCGGGGCTTCTGGGAGATGGGAAGCGGTTTAACGCAATAGGAACTGACTTTCCCGGTCCTGAATAAAATATAGAAGCGCTTTCTGTGCTGATTCAATCATGGAGTAACTCATATGCACAGAAGGCGCTTCTATATTTTATTCAGTTACGTTTTCGCATGCTCTACTCATTAATCTTCCTTCTTCACGGCCACGTTCTATCCCCGGCTTCTGTAAAATCAATCAGCAGTTCGCCTAACGCAACAATATCAACCTCTTTTTCCATTCTTCAGATCCTCCACAATTTCATTATATCGTTTTTATTTAGCCGGTAGAAAAATAATACAACAGCTGTTACAATCCACAGAATCCCCGGAATGGTTGTAAATGCATATTTCATAATACTGATAACCGTATCATTTTGTGCCTGATTTGCCACGTATCCATATTTTCCAAGTAATGCCGCAAGCATCGCTGTACCGATCGCCATTCCAATCTTATTTCCAAGAGAAACGAATGCATATTGAAATCCATCATTCCGAAGTCCGGTTTTCCATTCTCCGTATTCCACACAGTCCGGAATGATCGCATAGATTGCTGTATTAAATCCTGAAAAAAAGAACTGTGTAACACCTGCCAAAATATAGAATACAACTGCTGAATCTTTTACATTAAAGAAATACATTGCCAGCATTGAAATACCTGTTAAAAAGGCAAATATCGAAGCTGTCCTTCCTTTATTGTTAAGTTTTCGGAATACCGGTTGAAAACATGCGGCACCGATAATGGATGGAATAATAATGCACATAGAATAAGTAGTATAATAAGATGCATTTCCTTCTACATATGTAAAATAATATAAAATGTCAGCATTTCTTCCATATAATGTAAATCCAAATAAAACCTGTCCGATTAATGCAAGTATATACGGTCTGTTCTGCATCACGGCTTTTAACTGTACTTTAATTGATATTTTTTCCTTTTCCGGAATTGTCACCTGCTCCTTCGTCTTCGCAAAGCAGAAGAAATGGCATGCCGCAAATATACATCCATAGATAATTGCTACAAATAAATATCCGTTCTTCGCACTCTGGCTTCCCAGCTTTCCAATCAAAGGTACTGTAATAATGTTGATAATCCCGATTGCAATCATAGCCGCAACCGAACGCGAAGTATTAATTTTTGCCCGTTCATCAATGTCCTGTGTCATCGCACCGCAAAGTGTTCCATACGGAATATTTACACATGTGTATCCCAGTACAAGCAGGCAATATGTAATAATCATATAGATAACCTTTGCCGTATCTGGCCAGTCCGGATGTGCCCAGAATGTCAACATTAAAAGCACTGCCGTAATGGGTGCTGCAACAAGCAGCCATGGACGGTAACGTCCCCATCTTGTTTTTGTCTTATCCGTCAACCCTCCGACAATCGGATCATTAATCGCATCCCAGAATCTTGAAAATAACATCAATGCTGAAACAGCCGCCATACTGATTCCAAACACATCTGTATAAAATATCATTAAAAAACTTACTTACAAACATCCAACTGAAATTGCATCCGACATCACCAAATCCATATGCAATTTTACTGATCAATGGCACTTTCCATTCTTACCCTCGTTTCCCATGGCTCCTCCTTATCAGCGTTTCTGACAAAACTTCTGTTCTCTCCTGATCTAATCTTTATTCCTGTACATTAATGATTACTTTCATCGTTGTTTCCCGGTTATCATCGATATACTGATAAGCTTTCAGATACTCCTGGAATGCAAATGTTTTTTGAGATCAGTGGTCTTAAATGAACCTTTTCTTCATTTACAAGTCTGATTCCGTCAACATAGTCATCGTGCCGGTACATCATTGTGCTCTTGATATCCAGTTCATGATCATTAGCCACTGCAAGATCAATCTCTGCCATTCCTGCAAACACTGCAACCAATACAATAATGCTTCCTTTTCTTGCATATTTGATCGCCTGTCCCATTGTAATGTTATTTCCTGCACAATCATAAATCACATCGGCTTTGTCTGGTCCGAATGTTTCCAACATTGCTTCACCGAAATCTTTTTCTTTTGTATTCACACAGACATCAATGCCACATTCTTTCGCCTTATCCAGACGGAGATCACTGACATCCGTGATCATAACTTTTGCTGCTCCCATTCCCTTTGCTGCCTGTGCCACAAGATTACCAATCGGACCGGCACCAAGCACGGCAATGTTCATTCCTTTCACATCACCAACCTGCTTTACTCCGTGAACTGCAACAGCCAGTGGCTCGATCATTGCACCTTCTTCATATGACATTTCTTCCGGAATTGGTGTTACTTTCGATGCATCTACTGCAAAATATTCTGAAGCTGTTCCTGTTGTCTGGAATCCCATAACTTTTAATTCTTCACACAAATTGTATTTTCCGTGTCTGCATGGATAACATTCTCCGCAATAAACCTGTGGCTCAATTGTTACTTTCTGACCTTCGTGAAATACTGTCACATCTTTCCCAAGTTTTACAACTTCACCGGATACTTCATGTCCCTGTGTTACCGGATATGAGGTAAATGGATGCTTACCGTGATATACATGAATATCAGAACCACAAATGCCGATATTCATAATCTTTACCAATACCTGATCATCTTTTACCTCCGGAACTGGCACCTCTCTGAAAATAATCTCTCCTGGTTTTGTCATTACCTGCTGTAACATATTGTTTTCCTCCTTCATTCTTTTATCTTATCTTTTATTAAATGTTTTATTAAAGTAATTACATTATTGTACAACCACTCTATTTTGTCAATATATGAATGCCTATTTCTACTTGTTGCACAAGTTTGATCAACTTTTTTGATGCATATTTACCAACTGGATATGCATAGAATTGGCCACTGGCAACTTCTCTTGCATACTTAGATATCTATAAAACCTGCCAATTGCAGCTTCTTCCGAACATCTGACACTAAAAAAATGAGGTAAATATTCAAAGTCCGTAATCATTACGAGCCTTGAATTTCACCTCAGTTTTTCATTCTTATTCTTTTTCCTACAACATATCAAATTTATAAATGCTGTATATATTCAGAGAGGAAATGTTTTGCCGCTCCGACAGCTGATGCCTCTCTTTTATAGGAGCAATTTTTTTCAAGTAACGTACATCATGTTCAAAACCATTATATGCCATCACTTTTTCCCCCAGTGGTATCATATACTCTGATAAATACCCCCCGACTTCTCCTCCAAGTATGATATCTGTGTCATACGCCATTCGCAGATTGGAAATCAAAATAGCCAGATTATCCAGATACTGATTCCATTTTTCCACAGTCTTTGTATTTTTCTGCTCCACTTTTTCCATAAATTGTTCCAACGTCATTTCCTGCTCTTCATCAGTCAATGCACTGGCTGCGCAATAGGCATCTGCACACCCGGCTTTTCCGCAATAACATTTCTTTCCTCCCGGCACCAGAATCATATGTCCGAATTCTCCTGCTTTCTGATTCTGACCAGCCACCAGTTTTCCATTAATACAGAATGCGCCGCCTAATGTATTGTTGAGCGAAAGATACACAGCATCCTGATATTCATGCATATCTTCTGCCATCATCGCAGCATTTGCATCATTTGCAAAATACACCGGATAAGAAAATACCTGTTCCAGAAAACTCAGACTGAAATTCTCCAATTGCAGTGCATGAGATTTCACAACCATTCTATTCGCCTGATCAATAATACCGGGAATCGAAATTCCGATTCCTAATATCTTTTCCCGGTCTTCTACATCCTTCAGGAAGTCCTTCACCATTTCAGCTACTTTTAAGCAATAAGATGTTTCTGTTAAAAATTTTAACCGCATCCGGATTGCTTTTTTCTATTTCATACTGCATGTTCAGCAATACGATTCCCAGATGATTTGCTGTGATCACTACACCGACTGCATATTTATATGCCGGATTAATCCCTATCCGTTTTGCTTTACGACCGCCGGTAGATTCATATTCTCCTATCTCGATGACCATATTCCGGTCGATCAGTTCGTTTACATTAGAAAGCACCGTCGGCATACTTAAGCTCAGATTCTGCGCCAGTTCTGCCTTTGATGTAATTTTATTATTGATGATATAGTTTACAATTTTAGATTTTGTAATATTCTTTTTTTCATTTCGCCCTGCCATATCAGACCTCTTTTATAAATTATTTTACAAAAGTATCTTAGTCCTTTTTGCTATTCTGTAAAGAATAAATATGTTGCTTCTAAAAAATCTTTTTCCCAGGGCACAACGATATAAAACAAGCCACCGGGACAGATACCACTCTTTTTTCTCCATCCCAATGGCTCAATTTAATATTCCTATTACATCCGCTAACGAATCACAGACCCGATACGTAAGTTCCCGTATCTCCTGTGTCGGCTGCACAAGATCCGGCACCATGATCACATGCATCCCGGCCTGATGTGCGGACAGGATTCCTCCCGGCGCATCTTCAAACGCCATACAATATTCCGGCTGTATTCCCAGACTTTCACATGCTTTCTGATAAATCTCCGGATCCGGCTTCGCTTTCTTAACCATATCTCCACAGACCACACTGCCAAAATACGAATCTATTCCGGCCCGGATCAGATTCCCCATGGCATACTCTCTGCTGGAAGATGTCGCTACTGCCATCTTATATCCTTGCGATTTTCCATAAGCCAGCAGTTCTTTTGCACCTTTTTTCAGCGGAAGACCTTCTTTATCCACAATTTTCCAGAAGTTATCCCGTGTCAGTTTTCCAAATTCTTCAAATGGAAAGTCTTCCCGGATATATTTTCTGAAATATTCATTCCGGCCTGCGCGGTTCATTCCGAGTGTGTGATAGATGACGTCCCCCATATGCGGGATTCCCAATTCATCACCTGCGATCTCCCATGAGCGCTGTACAATACGCTCAGAATCGAACAACAGACCATCCATGTCAAATATAAAAGCTTTTTATATCCATCCTAGAACTCTATGCCTCTTCCCAAGTGCATCCTTCAAATAATCTGCAACTTCTTCTAATTTATGTATGGCTTCCATCTTCTCTTCAAACTCGTCCCCAACAGATTCTTTATTAATAAGTGCCTGCTGAATCTTCTTTACATCTTTGATTAAATTCTCTGTCATATCAAAAAGGCCCCCCTTTTTATTATCTGGCAGGAAAATTTACTTTCCGATAATCGATTTATCTAATGTATGCATGATAACTATAACATAAATTTTTTTACTATTCTCTGAAATTATGTTACATTTTTAATTAACTTTTTACATATTGTCAGTTTTTTTTAAATTTGTTCATGCATCATTCTGATAAATTCCTCCATCACACGTGTTTTGTACTTGTGTGTTTTGTAGTAAAAGAAGACTTTTCTCTTCGCTTCTTCTCCGTCTAATTTATAATACACCAGGTTTTCAAATGCCGGGAGCTGGCTTACCAGGATATCACTGATGAATGTTGCTCCAAGCTGCGTAGACGAGGCCATATATGCTGTCGACTGCTGATTGAATTCCAGCACGATATTGGGCTTAAATCCAACATTTCGGCACAGCCTGTCTCCTCTGGTTCTGGTATCATTTCCCTGAGTCAGCATAATAAACGGAAGATCCGCAAATCTCCCTAACGGAACTGCCGGATATTTCTGGTTCAGATAAGTTTTTAATTTTTGATATTCTTATAAGAAAGCTGATACATTCCCAGTTCTTCATTTACGGCAAAATGTTTCGGAACCGCAAGTAATATATTTTCTTCGCAATATAATTCTTTATTATATAGAATACTGTCATAGTGATAATTATCAATGACAAAAATCCAGCGCATTACTGCCCAGCATTTCTTCCAGTTCGGCTGTATTCCCCTCTATCAGCTGAATATGTACATCCGGAAATTTCTGATTAAATTGGGTGATCAGAGACGGTACCACATATGCGGCAAACAGCGTACTTGCTCCTACTGCAAGATTCCCCGTCTTCAGACCCGCCAGGTCATTGATGTAATTCTCTACCCGCTGTTCGATCTGGGTGATCTCCTCCGCTGCCTCAATATATACTTTTCCGACCTCTGTAAGCTGGAGCGGTGTTGTACTTCTGTCAAATAACGGTTCCCCGATAATCTCTTCAATCTTTTTGATCCTTGCACTCAAAGACGGCTGACTGATGTACAGATTCTGTGCCGCTTTGGTAAAACTTCTTTCTTTATACACTTCATAAACATATTTTTTTCCATACAAACATACACGTAACCTCTCATATCCTGCTATCATCTGTTTTCCCTTTTCACATGACAGCTATAGTCAGACTCTTATAATTGTTATAGCACTATAAGTATTGGATTCTCTGTCCACACGGACGTATCATTATATTAATGAAACAATTATTCCAATATGAATTTGGGGTTTATTGGAATAAAGATAAAATAATAAAAAGCGGGGAATAAAATTATGAAACCAATCGTACGCGCCGGGCGCATGAAACCAGTACACTCTGATATCCGTGGTCCATTATTCGTAGAAGCCATGAAACGCCAGAAACAGGGGATCGATATCTTAAAATTAAATACCGGAAATCCTGCAACCTTTGGCTTCGGGCTGCCTGACAGCATCAAAAATGCGTTGATGGAACACATGCAGGACGGTGTCGGCTACTGTGACTTCAAGGGAATGCCACAGGCAAGACAGGCAATCTGTGATTATGAGACCAGTAAAGGGATCAAAGGTATCACGCCGGATGACGTATTTATCGGTAATGGTGTCAGCGAAGTTGTATCGTTCGCTTTAACACCTTTGTTAAATGATGGAGATGAAGTCTTAGTTCCTTCTCCTAGTTACTCCCTCTGGGGCAATTCCGTATATCTCGAAGACGGTAGACCGGTCTTCTATACCTGTGATGAACAGGCCAACTGGTATCCGGACATTCAGGATATCCGTTCCAAGATCACAGATAAGACAAAAGGCAATCGTTATCATCAATCCGAACAACCCGACCGGTGTTCTCTATCCGAAGGAAAATTCCTTCTCGAGATCATCCAGGTTGCAAGAGAATTCGGCCTTCTGATCTTTGCAGATGAAATCTATGACCGTCTCGTTATGGATGGCAAACAGCACATCTCTCTTGCTTCACTGACAGAGGATGTTCCGGTCATTACATTAAACGGTCTGTCCAAATCACACTGTCTGTGCGGATACCGCTGCGGATGGATGGTCATCAGCGGTCCAAGAGAACTGACCGAAGATTACAGACAGGGCATCATCCAGTTAACATCTCTGCGTCTGTGCGCCAATACCATGGCACAGATCGTCATCCCTGCAGCTCTTGATGATATGGAGACACCTGCTTCTATGGTTCGGCCGGGCGGCAGAATCTATGAGCAGCGTGAAGCAACCGTTCGTGAACTTGAGAAGATCGACGGTCTGTCATTTGTGAAAAAAATGACGCTGCATTCTATGTCTTCCCGAAACTGGACGTGAAGAAATTTAACATCACCAATGACAAGCAGTTTGCCCATGATCTGCTGGATGTCACCAATATCCTGCTCGTTCCCGGAAGTGGATTCGACTGGAAAGATCCGGATCATTTCCGTATCGTCATGCTTCCGCAGGCAGATATCTTAAGTGATGCGATTCGCCGGATGGGAACATTCCTTGACGGATATAAGCAGAAATAATATGAGCAACAGCCATCCTTAAATAGTACATAGATAAAATACATTCCCGGTAAAAATCCAATCTCTCTTTTTTCGTCGATGTTTCAGTTATCCGGGGATGTATTTTTATCTGCTTTTCACTGTATTCCAGGCTCCGACTACTTCATTTACGGTGCTGACTGTCACAAATGCATGTTCATCTGTTTCGTGGATGAAAGATAATAATTTTCCATATTCATTCTTTTCTAATATCGTTACAACTTCTACATGCTCTGCATGATCCAGGCCTCCATATGCCGGATAAATCGTCGCACCTCTGCGTAATTCCTTTACAATATAATTCTGAATTTTTTCATGCTCCTTTGAAAGAATGGATACTTTCTTACGCACATGGAATCCATCACAGAACCGGTCTAATACCTGACCGTAAATCAACGTACCAACAAGACTTATTACCATTGTCTCCCGATCATATACAAAGATCGCTGCCATCGATATGAGCACACCTATGATCGTAATACTCTGTCCTATTTTAAATCCAAGATACTTATTGATCAACTTCGCAACAATATCAATTCCCCCGCTGGATGCATTCATGTTAAATAAGACGGCCTGTCCTGCACCAACCACGATCATGAAGCATACCAGATCGATCACGATATTCCCGGACAAGGATTCCACATGCGGAGTCAGTATTTCAAAAATCCTCAGATACATCGGAAGCATAAGTGATGCAAGAACGGTCTTCACACCGAATTCCCTGCCGATAAAAATATACCCTATGACCAACAGTATCATATTTAAGACAAATGTAATTGTCGATACCGGTAACGGAATAATCTTTACCAGAACAAGAACCAGTCCTGACAGACTTCCAAGCACCAGATTATTTGGCATCATTTCATAATATACAGCTGCCGACATTAAGAACATGCCGCCCAGCATCATAATAAATTCTTTTTTTGTTATCTTCATTTCATTCTTCCTTAATTCAATATTTCCGCACAAAGATGTACTCCTCCTTTTTTGTGCAAAGAGGAGTACATCGTTTTTCTGAAGGGTGTCTATGCCTAAATCTGTTTCAGGCATATCTATACAATTATCATTGTTTTTATCCAGCACCCGGCGGTTAGTCCACCAATGCCGATAATTTCTTGTCCAGAGCTATCATGATCAGTGCCGCTGCAAACGATACAACCGCAACTCCGATACATGCTACTTTGAATTCAATCTTTCCGCCAAACAGCAGTCCATATACCGGACCATAACTCTTTGCTGCGATAAATGTTGCAAATCCCCATACCGACATCATAACAGCCAGATAACGGCTCGGTGAATATTTACTGATAAATGAATGCCCCAGTGGTGAGAAGAACATCTCTCCCATTGTCAGAAGGAAGGCAAATACGATCAGCCATAACACACTTGCCTTTTCCCCACCACGCATGATATCAATTGCTGCGTAGAAGAGATATCCGACACCGATGATCGCAATTCCAAGTCCGGTCTTTCTGAACAGACTCATATCCCCCTGCGGTCTTGCCGCCAGTTTCTTCCATAATTCCGCTGTTACAGGTCCCAGGATAACACAGAACAGTGAGTTGGCTGCATCAAACCATGTAGACGGTACCTGATAACCTGCTACTACCCAGTCCATATTCTCTGCCCAGTAGAAATATACCGGCATATATCCCAGATACCAGAATATCCAGAATACGATGGAGAATAACGAAGCTACAAAGATTGCACCGATACGTTTCTTCTCGATCGTTGTAAGCGGCTGCTTTGTTCCTGTCTCTTCTTTTTTCTTTGCCTCTGCTGCTTTTTCCTCTTCTGTCAGAGTCTTCTTGAATGGAAGCTTTCCAAGATCACCTAAGAATCTCCAGCACACAAAGATATACCAGAGTCCTCCGAGAACCATCATCAATGCTGCCATCTTAAAGCATGGTGCAAATCCAAGCACACCATCTTTTGCAAATACATCCTTATACAGGATTCCCACCAGGAATGTTCCGATGAATGCACCCACATTTACCAGTGTATAACGCATCGAAAATGCCGGATCCATCTGTGATTTGTCCGTGATAACACGTCCGATGATCGCACCGTTTTTGAATAATGCAAGTCCCAGGCTTACCAGGAAGATCATCGCATATACTCCGGCAGAACTCTTTGCGATTCCTCCGGTGAAATATCCTGCCGCAGCAATAAACATACCAACCGGTGTCGTATATCTCGCACCGATATACTTATCTACGATCACTGCCCCAAACAGTGGAAGCAGATAAGAAAATGCGGTCAGGTTTGACTGCATATTGGCAGCCACTGTATCCGAAAGTCCGAGTCCTCCGGTTGCAACCGAAGCAGTTACAAAAATCAAAATCAGCGAACGTCCCAGATAATATGCCAGACGTTCAAAAATCTCTGTACAGGCACATACCCAGAACGCTGTCGGAAAGCCTTTCTTTTTTGTCTCCATATTCTTTTCCCCACTTTTTTCTAAATTCAGTCCTTACTTTTTATGTACTTTTATTTTCTCTTCCTTATTTTGTACATATATCCTTGTCTGTCTTATTTTATATCTTTCAAGAATGCTTTATATCCTCTGTAAGCTTCATAAATATCAGCCTTACTTGTCACCTCATACGGTGCATGCATAGAAAGTACAGCAACACCGCTGTCAATGACATTCATGCCATAATTTGCCATGATATATGCAATGGTTCCGCCGCCCCCAAGATCGACTCTTCCCATCTCCGCTGTCTGGAATCCGACTTCGTTATTGTCTAATACCTGACGCACTTTTCGCGATATATTCCGCATTGGCATCGTTACTGTTATTTTTTCCGCGGCTTCCGGTAAATTTTATTAAATACCAGACCTCTTCCAAAGTATGCTGTATTCTTTTTCTCAAATGCATCTGCATACAATGGATCAAATGCTGCACTTACATCAGAAGAAAGCATATAAGAATTTCTCAGAGCTCTTCTGACTTTTAACGGATTGCCATCTTCGGTAAGTGCCATCAGTTCTGCCACATAATCTTCAAAGAATCTGGAATGCATACCTGTTGCCCCAACGCTTCCGATCTCTTCTTTATCTACCAGAATACAACAGCTTGTTCTTTCCGGATTCTCTGATTTCCAGCATTGCAAAAAGCGAAGTAAATGCACAGACCCTGTCGTCCTGTCCGTATCCGATCACCATGCTTCTGTCCAGTCCGCAGTCTCTCGCTTTCCTGCCGGCACGATCTCCAGTTCTGCTGAGAGGAAATCTTCCTCTTCCATATCAAGATTCTCTTTTAAGAACTGAACAACCGCTGCCTTTACCAGCTCATTTTTCTTCTTTCTCCAATTCTGCATCGCCTGTAAGCGGCTTTGTTGCAACGAGGATATCCAATCCTTCTCCTTCGACTACCACGCCCGCCTTCTTCTCAATCTGCTGCTGTGACAGATGGATCAGAAGATCTGAAATCACAAGTACCGGATCATCTTCCTTTTCCCCAATAATAATGTCCTGCACTGTTCCGTCTTTTTTTCGCAATCGTTCCATGGATTGCAAGCGGAATTGTAACCCACTGATATTTCTTGATCCCACCATAGTAATGCGTATCCAGATATGCCATATCACTGTCTTCATATAATGGATTCTGCTTTACATCTATTCTTGGTGAATCAATGTGTGCTCCAAGAATATTCATACCTTCTTCTAACGGTTTCTTACCGAGCTGGAACATTACAAACGCTTTCCCCATGCAGTCTGCATACACCTTATCCCCGGTTTTTAAAGTGGTTCCCTCAGAAATACAATCTTCCAGATTCTTATATCCCCATGCATCTGCCATCTTCTTTCCAAGCTTTACACATTCACGCTCTGTCTTTCCGATATCTAGACATTCTTTATAGCGGACACTCAGCTCTTCTAATTCTTTCTGCTGAATTTCTGTGTATTCTTTCCACATATTTTTTCGCTGCATCTTTCGCTCCTCCTTTTACTTTGCAGTCTTCTATAAAAATAGTATCTCCGTTCACAGAATATATCCAACAAGAAAAGCGCATGTACTATAATGAAAATCTTAATTTTTTTCATTGTTCTGTCAAATATAAAATATGTATTTTCCCATTATAAAATACGCGAAAAAATTATCGATCGATTTTTCACAATCGATAAATTTTTTCTTATGAGTTCACTACAGTTTTTAATTTCTTCCAGAATCTCTTTTACTTTCTTTTTGTTTCGTTTTTTTCTGTAGAATGCTTTGATCACGCACTCTCCTTCATATCCCGGAAGCAGCAGCATATCTCCATCACTATAGGAGAAATACTGACTGTCTGCCAGTGCATATCCGTCGTTAAATTCTACCTTTAATTTCATGGTATCCACATTGTCAACCAATTCTATTCCTTGTGTAAGCAACTGCGGATCATTCTTTGTCCATTCATCATACTGCATAAATATGACTTTGTTCCATATCTGGTATAACGCTCAAGATCCTTTGCTTTAAAAACTCCGGCTGCTCATTTATCGATGATTCCAGTCCGATATATGCTCCGATCCGGCTGGATATCAGCGGCTTTTCTCCTATTTCATCCGGCTGCTCCAACTCATTTAGTCCGTATCCAATATAAATATCCAATGTATTTTCTCTCAGCATCCGGCTGCCTATGTAGGAATCCAGTTTACTGAAGTGGAAGTCTGCTTCGGAATGCTTATCATTAATCATCTTCTGCATCTTTGCCCAGAACAATTTGTTTATAGAACTATCGATTCCGATACGGACTACGCTGCTTTCTTTATATCTTTCTATCTCATGCAGCATCCGTTCGTGCGTCTGCACCATCTCCCTGGCATACTCATAGACAATCTCCCCTAATTCTGTCAGGCAGATCTCACCATTGCCTCTCTCCAGCAGAGTCCCTCCCGCCATTTTTTCCAAAGAGGCGATCTGCTGACTTACTGCCGTCTGTGTTACATAATTTCTTGCTCCGGCCTTTGTAAAACTCTTGAGTTCCACTACATCCAAAAAATATTTATATTTCCAAAGACTCATTTCGCATACTTCCTTCCGATGACTGCTTCAGCTGATATATTTTTCTACTCTTCTCCCTCGGCCAGAGTACACTTGCTTTTACCGAAGCATCTGCTCCGACTCCACGGGTAATTTCACATAATGCCATCACACCAAATGCCAGTCCGACAAACAGAAATCCAAGTCCTACCTTTTTTGAACATATTCATATCTCCCTGTGGACGTTCTGCAAGCTTTAATATCTTTGTCGACAATCGTCAATGATTAAATGTAATATATCATACTTTTTTGTATATTTTTCAACATATTATTTGTATTTTATATCTCCTTTTTTGTGTTTTATGCACAACATCTGTCATTTCAAAACCTGCACATGCTAAAAAGAGCGTTACAAGCATCTCCTTACAACACATGACAAAAAAGAAATGCCTGTGTCATTACACCAACATTTCTCTTTTTCATCCATCATTCATTTTCCCGAAATCATGCTCTCCAAGATCCCTCTACGACTTCTTTATGAAATCAGAAAGTCCAGT
>ENA-OQES01000516-OQES01000516.1-human-gut-metagenome-genome-assembly--contig:-NODE-516-length-16169-cov-3.500686_pt1 | contig 16169 bp, 21 predicted proteins | sample MGYA00242798_ERZ504641 | MGnify/ENA primary metagenome ERZ504641 (study PRJEB26092, sample SAMD00036327) | human gut metagenome | host: Homo sapiens | study: EMG produced TPA metagenomics assembly of... | reverse complement strand
GACACACCCATTCCGTTCTCATAATTTTACATCCGCTTTTACCTGTGGTCTGTCATCTTCTGACAGATACTGGATGAACTGCTTTGGAGCACTTGGAAGTTCTGCTTCCTGTGGGAATCCCTTGAAGCTTTCCAGTTTCTCGATCAGCTGTTCTTTAGTTGGCTTCTTCTCGAAGTTGATGAATACAGCTGCTGTATGTCCGTTGAGTACAGGAACTCTTAAGCACTGGCATGTGATCTTTGGTTCTTCTGCAAGTTTGATTTCTCCGTTTTCCAGTGTTCCGAGTACACGAAGAGGTTCTTTTCACTCTTTCTTCTTCTCCGCCGATGTATGGAATGATATTCTCGATCATTTCCGGCCAGTCTTTGAATGTCTTTCCTGCTCCTGAGATTGCCTGGTATGTTGTTACAACAACTTCTTTTGGTCCAAATTCTTTCCATGCTGCAAGTGCAGGTGTATAGCTCTGGATTGAGCAGTTTGGTTTTAACAGCGATAAATCCGCGTGTTGTTCCGAGACGCTCTTTCTGAGTCTTGATGAGGTCAAAGTGTGCTGCATTGATCTCCGGAACTACCATCGGCACGTCTTTTGTCCAGCGGTGAGCACTGTTATTAGATACTACAGGGGTCTCTGTCTTTGCATATTCTTCTTCGATCGCTCTGATCTCATCTTTTGTCATATCTACGGCACTGAATACAAAATCTACAGTAGAAGCAACTTCTTCTACTTCATTTACATTCTTTACGATTAAGTTCTTTACACCTTCCGGCATCGGTGTATCCATTTTCCAACGTCCGCCTACGGCTTCTTCATATGGTTTTTCCTGCTGAACGTGGGCTTGCTGCTACAGTTACAACCTCGAACCAAGGGTGATTTTCAAGCAATGAGATAAAACGCTGTCCAACCATTCCTGTTGCTCCTAAAATACCTACTCTTAATTTCTTATCCATCTTTGTTCTCTCCCTTTCTTTTTATCATTCCTTAATACAGCCTTACGCTACCTTCATCCGTATGACATGTACTAGTATTTATAAATGTATATTTTAATATTCTTCCATATATTTCTGATAAGCCGCAATTGATTTTGCCATAGCATCTTTTCCTGGTGCTCCTATGGTGACACGCTTATTCACACATGTCTCAAGATCGATTGCTTTATAGATATCTTCTTCAAATACCGGCGAGATCTTTCTGTACTCTTCCAGTGGAAGTTCATCTAACGGAATCTTCTTCTCAATGCATGTCAGTACCAGTTTCCCCACGATACCATGTGCATCTCTAAATGGTACACCGTGATTTACCAGATAATCTGCTGCATCTGTCGCATTGGTAAATCCGTGATTTTGCACTTTCTTCCATGCGGTCTTTATTAAACTGCATCGTCTTTAACATTCCGGCAAATAATGTGATACATCCTTTGGCTGTATCCATAGCATCAAATGCCCATTCTTTATCTTCCTGCATGTCTTATTGTATGCAAGCGGAATTACCCTTCATCGTAGTAAGGAGTGCATTTAATGCGCCGTATACCCGTCCGGATTTTTCCTCTTACCAGCTCTGCGATATCCGGATTCTTCTTCTGCGGCATGATACTGCTTCCTGTACTGTACGCATCATCAATCTCTACAAACTGGTATTCATTCGAATTCCAGATGATGACCTCTTCACAGAATCTGCTTAAGTGCATCATCATAATGCTCAGTGCAGATAACAGTTCCAACAGATAATCTCTGTCTGATACACCGTCCATGCTGTTCAGTGTCGGTCCGTCGAATCCAAGTAATTCTGCTGTATATTCACGATCCAGTGGATATGTCGTTCCAGCAAGTGCTCCGGAGCCAAGCGGACATGTATTCATTCGTTTGCTAATATCCTTCAGTCTCTCATGATCTCTTCGGAACATTTCAAAATATGCCCCCATATGATGAGCCAGTGTGATCGGCTGTGCTTTCTGAAGATGTGTGAATCCTGGCATATATGTCTCGACATTCTCCTCCATTACATGAAGGATTACTTCCAGAAGTTCTTTTCACCTGAGCATCAATCTCCTGAATCTCATCTCTGGTAAAAAGTTTCATATCTAATGCAACCTGGTCATTTCTGCTTCGTCCGGTATGGAGTTTCTTTCCCTGGATCTCCGATGCGGTCGATCAATGTTGCTTCCACAAAACTGTGAATGTCTTCATATTTGTCTGATATCTCTAATTTACCGGATTCTACATCTTTCAGAATGCCATTTAATCCGTCTGTGATCTGTTCTTTTTCTTCTTCCGTTAAGATTCCCTGCTTTGCAAGCATAGCTACATGTGCAAGACTTCCTCTGATGTCCTGCTTATAGAATCTTTTATCAAATGTAATGGAAGCATTAAAATTATATACTAGCTGGTCTGTCTCTTTTGTGAAACGACCTCCCCATAACTGTGCCATATGGATTCTTCCTTTCATTTTTAAGTTTACTGTTTTCGATTTTAACACATTTCCGCATAAAAGCAAATATTATTACAGGAATTTACATATTTATTCATCACAAAATGCAGTTACTTACATGAATCCATGCAATTTCTTCTTACTTTTTATGCAATTTTTATTACTATGCTTTTGCCCGTTGCTCTTCCAGACGCTGCCGCATCGAGAATTCACATCCGCAGTAATCCTGCCTGTACAGGCCATACTGTGCGGATAACTCTACAGATCTTTTATATCCGTTCTTTTTTCTTGAAATCGGATGTAAGATATGATACGCCATACTCTTCTGCAAGTTTTAATCCGATCTCATTCAATTTAGCTGCAATTTTTTCAAAGGACTGATGCTGAGTGTCGTCGTAAAAATAATCATACCCGCCTTCTTTTGCAATCTCAGCGGTCTCTCTTAATCGAAGTTCATAACATTTAAAACAGCGCACGCCGCCTTCTTTCACTTTTTCCAGTCCCTTTGCCATCTCATAAAACTTTTCTTTATCATAGCCGCCTGCAATAAACTGTACCGGATATTTTGTATCCATCTCTCCAATCAGTGTCTGCTGTTCAATGATACGTTTGCTGTATTCACTCTCCGGATAAATATTCGGATTATAGTAAAGTACTGTGATCTTAAAATAACTGCTCAGATACTCCAGTACATAACTGCTGCACGGAGCACAGCAGCTGTGAAGGAGAAGGGTTGGTACCTTTTCTTCTTTTTGCAGATGATCGATCAGTTTATCCAGTTCTTTCTGGTAATTTATCTTTGTTAACATCTAATTATCCTCTCTTCTCTACATATCAGCATTTTACCACACCCGCCTTTTTTATTCACCTATTTTCTGTTCCGGTCATATCATATTATATACTTCACATCCAGGAGGTTCCTATGGAACAGATTTTGAACCTACAGCATATTTCTTATACGTATCATACTTTAGAACGGGGAAATCCCCGGCCCTGTCTGATATCTCATTTTCTTTGAACAAAGGGAATTTGCCGCCATCGTGGGACCTTCCGGCTGTGGAAAATCCACGCTGCTTTCTCTGATCTGCGGTCTTTTGCCTTGCAGTGACGGACAGATCACAATCAATGGCAGACACCTGAAAGAGAGTACAACTAATGTAGGATATATGCTGCAACACGATGAATTGTTTGAATGGCGCACGATCTATAACAATGTGATCCTTGGGCTGGAAATCCAGCATGCTCTGACGGCCCGGACGAAAAAGCGGGCACATGAACTTCTTAACATCTATGGTCTGAGTGATTTTGAGAATTCCAGGCCTTCGGAATTATCCGGAGGAATGCGCCAGCGTGCTGCCCTGATCCGTACATTAGTTCTGGAACCGGAACTATTACTTCTGGATGAACCTTTTTCCGCCCTTGATTACCAGACCCGGTTACAGGTTGGCGATGATATCGGACAGATCATCCGAAATGAGAAGAAATCCGCGCTTCTTGTAACACATGATCTTTCGGAAGCCATTTCTCTTGCCGACAGGGTAATTGTTCTTTCCCGTCGTCCGGCAGCCATCATTCAGACTATTCCGCTTATCTTTCATCTGGAAGAAGATACTCCTATGAACAGACGAAATGCACCGGAATTCAAATCTTATTTTAATCTGATATGGAAGGAGCTAAATCAGGATGAAAAATCTTCATAAAAGCCCAGGTACCGGTGCTCCGGCGGCACTTTCCACCGGACACCGGCACTATCTCAGACATTATCATTTTCACAGACTGCTGGTTATATTCTTCCGGATCTTCCTTTTAACGGGATTTTTATTCCTTTGGGAATTTTGTGCGTCACACCAGATCATAGATTCTTTCATCTTCAGCAGTCCCTCCAAGATCATGAATGCTTTACTCTTAATGATTTCGGATCATAGTATTTTTCTACATCTCGGCGTCACCTTATACGAAACTTTCGTCAGTTTCTTTCTTGTTATTTTCGTCAGTATATTATTTGCAATTCTTCTGTGGTACAGTAATAACCTTTCGGAAATCCTGGAACCTTACCTTGTCGTATTAAACAGCCTTCCGAAATCTGCACTGGCCCCTCTTCTTATTGTCTGGCTTGGCGCTACAAAAACCACGATCATTGTAACCGGAATGTCCGTCGCTATCTTCGGTAGTATACTCAATCTGTATACCAGTTTCCGCTCTACAGATCCCGGAAAGATTAAGTTAATCTATACCCTCAGAGGGAACCATCTGCATGTACTGACCAAAGTAATCCTTCCTTATTCTATTCCGGCTATTATCAGTAACATGAAAGTTAATATCGGATTATGCCTGGTCGGCGTCATCATCGGTGAATTTCTGGCCGCCAAAGAAGGCCTTGGATATCTTATTATCTACTCAAGCCAGGTCTTCAAAATGGATTGGCTTCTTATGAGCATATGTATTCTCTGCGTCTTCGCGATATTTTTGTACGCTCTGATTGATTTCGGAGAAAAACTTTATTTTAAACATTTTTAAAGCTCCGCATCAGATTCCCTGCCAAAACCATAAGATCAGCTGATCTCCTGCAAATAAGGTCATCATAATTCCCAGCACCAAAAACGGTCCAAATGCAAATTCATCCTTTCTGGTCAGCTTTCCACATTTCAGCATAATAAGGCAATATCCTCCTGCAAGCATAATCGCACATGCCATCGAACAAATGATTTTCTCTTTTCCAAGCAGAAATCCGGAAACTGCCATGAATTTGATATCGCCTCCTCCAAATGCCCCGGGAATCAGAATGGATAAGACCAGCATCGGTCCTGCCACAGCTGCTGCCCCGGGGATCCGGTTGTATAAATCACTGTTCCCTGTCAGTACCATATCTGCTGCTGCGATCAGCAATATATAAATATGATATCTGCCGGGGATCTTACGGGTACTGTGGTCCGTTAATGCCACCCGGCATAAGATTCCGAGATAACATAATAACCGTATCCCGTTCAAAGATATTGCAGTGGCTTTCGTATAGTTAAGAAAGCCATCTGCTATTGTTCTTACTTCTACCATCTCCTGATTCATTTACTGTTATTCTTTTTGGGCCATTTTTTGTATCAATAACATTTCCCGCAAGGTTTAAGGCCCTGTGCCTCTGCTTCTTCCTTTGTCTCTTTCTTTGCCGTATCCGGATTCATATTGCCGCAGTGGTTCGTTTTATGGTATTTTGAACCGGTTGCCGATACCCATACCTGGTCTTCGGTTACTTTCTGCGTTGTCTGTTTCGTTACCGTCTGTTCCGTCACAGTCCCCTTATCTGATTCATCTCCCGGTGTATAATCATTACACGGTGCCGCACTCCAATTCAGATTTTTACCGTCACTTGTTACTGTAACCGTTCCCTGTTTGTCGGTTCTGTACACCTGGATTTCCATACTCTGAAGTTTATCCATCGTATCTTTGTCCGGGTGTCCGTATTTATTATCTTTCCCACAGCTGATCACCGCATATTCCGGTACGGTTTTCTGAAGGAAATCCCAGGATGTTGCCGTTGCTGATCCATGGTGTCCGGGTACCAGTACATCACAGTTTAAATCTATACCGGAATTGCACATCGCCTTTTCGCTTTCATGCTCTGCATCTCCCGTAAAGATAAAACTGTTCTCCTTATTTGTAAGTTTTATTGCAACGGAATTATTGTTACTTCCCTTAGCTTCTATCGTCTCCGGTGCCAGTATTTGAAACGAAGCACTTCCAAGCCTGTAAGATTTTCCTACCGGCGGATGCTTCATTTTCAATCCGTCTTCTTTCACAGCTTTTACAAACGACCGGTATAACTTACTGGTATGTACATAGTTACTGGATATAACATTTTTCACCTTAAAGCTCTTCAGGCATCCGATCAGACCCGCCATATGATCTGCATCATAATGGCTGCTGATCAGATAATCAATCTTCGTAACGCCCTGTTCTTTCAAATAAGCTACAACAAATCTTGAAGTCTTTCGATCTCCTCCATCATAGATCAGATTTTTCCCATCCGACTGAACCAGAATAGATAATCCCTGTCCTACATCAAGGAAATGCACTTTCACTGTCCCTGATGGAACAGTTGAGTTATTTTCCGCAGCCTGCGTCCGTACACTCACAGACACCCCTGTCATTGCCAGTACCATAAAGATCGAAAGCAGTGCCGATAACAGTCTTTGCCTCCATATTTTTTTCCATTTTTCTTCTCCCCTTTCACACCCACAATTCTATTATACACGAAAAAAATGAATCCTTACATCAAGGATTCTTCTTTATATCTCATTCTGTATATAAGCTGGAAATCGGACTTGAACCGACGACCCCTTCATTACGAGTGAAGTGCTCTACCAACTGAGCTATTCCAGCATGCTCTTATAACAGGCACGAATATAATTATACCGTATTTTCACATATTTGCAAGTACTTTTTTAATTATTATACGTTCTTTTCCGAAAAAGATTTTAACAGATTCTCATATGCAAACCAGAAATTCTGCCACGACCGCTTAGGATTCTCTCTTCCATGCACGTCACGGCAGATCTGCCTGGCCTTACATATTTTCATCCAGCTATTTATCCTCTTTCATGTGCACCGTCACTTGTGGATATGGAATCTCAATTCCATTCTCATCCAGTTCCACTTTAATTTCTTCCAGCAGTCTCCATCTGGTCGCCCAGTACTCTTCGTTCTTCACCCAGGCACGGATACCGAGCACGACTGCACTGTCTGCAAGATCATTTACAAAGACATTCATCTGTTCTTCTTTTAGAATACTTGCATCTTCCGACAACAGCTTTTCGATCATTGATTTTGCCTTTTTGATATCGGCATTATAAGAAATGCCTACCCGCAGATCCAGTTGTCTTTCGTCTTTTGCCGTTGCATTGGTGATACTGTTATTCGTCAGCATTCCATTCGGGATTACGATGGTCTTATTGTCAATCGTACTTAATTTTGTATAAAAGATCTGAATTTCTTTTACTGTTCCTTCTTTTCCATTCGTATCTTCAATAATATAATCCCCTACCACAAATGGCTTTAACAGAAGAATCAGCACGCCTCCCGCAAAATTGGAAAGACTTCCCTGTAACGCAAGACCGATAGCCACACCACTGGATGCCAGTAACGCCGCCACCGATGTAGTATCAAATCCAAGACTGGAGATCAGGCAAAAGATCAGAATCCCGTACAATCCATATTTCAAAAGTGAGTCTACAAACTGTTCAACTCCTTTATCTGCTTCCGAACGTTCAAATGAACGCCTCACAATCTTCCTGATCCACTTTATCATCAGTCTTCCGATAAAGAAAGCAACCAGTGCCGCCAGCACTTCCAGTCCAAATGTAATCAGTCCCGGAATACTGTCCTGCAGATATTGGGTAATCTGATTTACCTGTTTTACCGCCTGCTGGGTAGCTTCGGTCACTTCCTGAGTCGTATCTGCGATCGTTGTTGTATCTGTCATATCGTTTGCTCCTCTTATTTCAGTGCCAGAAATGCACTTAGATTTCCTCATTTTATTTCCCGTTGTGCGATGTGAAAAACAGAATATCCGGGTTACAGTGTGTACACACATTTGTCACAGCAATATGCTTCTTCAAAATTCCGGCTTCCTCAAATACCAATTCATTTGCTTTCCACAGGTTCAACTGATATTTACCGTTTTCTTTCTGATAGAATAATTCTGGCCAGTAATTTTTCTTCAAAGCATTTTCTGAAAGTTTTATCTGAATTAGAAGATCTAAGCGGACGTTTTGTTCGTGACGTTGTCATGAAGGCCTCAAGCTCTAACATCATGAACGCACTCCAGCGCTGTGTTCTTACTTTATATACATATGATGAAAACCCGGAAGATATTTCTGTTGAAAATGCACTGCGTCAGGCTCTTGAACTTATTGCAAAGCTTCCACTGATCGCAGTATATTCTTATCATGCATACAGACATTTCCGTAAAGATGAGACACTTCTGATCCGTAATCCGGAGAAAGGCCGCTCTCTTGCAGAGAATATTCTGTATATGCTTCGCCCGGACGGACAATATACAGAACTCGAGGCTAAGGTACTTGATGTTGCACTGATTCTTCATGCAGAGCATGGTGGTGGTAACAACTCTACTTTCACTACTCACGTTGTTACTTCTTCAGGAACAGATACTTATTCTGCAATCGCTGCTTCCATCGGTTCTCTGAAAGGACCTCGTCATGGTGGTGCAAACCTGAAAGCGCAGGGGATGTTTGATGATATTAAAAAGTCTGTCAAAGACTGGACTAACGAGGATGAGATTCGTGAGTATCTCCGCCTGATTCTTGATAAAAAAGCCTTTGATAAGACGGGACTGATCTATGGAATGGGACATGCCGTCTACACAATCTCCGACCCAAGAGAAAAGATTCTGAAAAGCTATGCAAAACAGCTTGCTTCCGAAAAGGGACTTGATGAAGAATTTGCTCTTTATGACCGTGTAGAACGAATCGCCGGTGAAGAGATCATGACACACAGAAAGATGCTGAAACCTGTCTGTGCTAACGTTGACTTCTACAGCGGATTTGTTTATACAATGCTGAATATTCCGGAAGAGCTTTTCACACCACTCTTCGCGATTGCGCGTATCACCGGGTGGAGTGCACATCGTCTGGAAGAACTGTTAAATGCCGGTAAGATCATCCGTCCGGCATACAAATATGTTGGGCAGCATACAGAATTCCATAACCGTGATGACAGAAATTAATTATTTGATACCTGATTATTATTCTAAGTTCACCTGCATCGCCGACCGCTGTCCGATCACCTGCTGCCAGGAATGGAAGATTGGCGTCGATGCAGATACGAACCGTAAATGGAAGAAACTCCAGGCTCCGGAAACCGTACCTGAACAAAAGAAAAATTTAAGCGCTTATACGATTCAAAAAAGATGGACAGCGTGTGATAGGCCTGGACAGTGATCATCGCTGTCCATTCCTTAACTCTGAGAAGCTCTGCCGCCTTGTTGTTGCTTACGGCGACAAAGTCCTATCAGAAACATGCACTACATTTCCACGAGAGGAACATCGCTTTCCGACACATAACGAGAAAATGCTGATGCCTTGCTGCCCTGCAGTGATTGACCTGTGGAACAAACAGAAGTCCCTGCATTTCCCAAATGTATCAGACACTTTGTCCGATACTGGCGATACAGATACTTCTGTCCTTTTCCTCTTGCGTGAAAAACTACTCAATCTTTTAGATGATTCTTCCAGAACAATCGAAGAAGAACTTTTGGAAAGCTTCTATATTCTTCAGGAATTGTACCAGCATCAGCCATTAACAAAAGAACTGTTAGAAGATTATTTTTCTGATAGCACAGTGAGAGAACTTGGAAATGCGATCTCAGATATAGACCTTCCACCTTTGGATCTGATCAATGAATGTAACGAACTGTTACAGGATCTTTCCGTAAACTATCAAAAAGAAGGGCTCTATCAGGATACTCTGAATCCAATTCTTGCTTTGGCGGAAGAAATATCGGAAGCCCTTTCGGACAGTACTGAAAATCCTGATAATACTAAAGTTTACGAATCCACTTTACTGGAACAATGGGAACAATTCACACAATACTTGAGCCCTTACGAACCACTGCTTCGCAATTTCCTGCGCAACGAGAATTTTTTCTGATTTCCTGCTTCCTGGAAATGACCTCGAAAATATGCTCGTGCAGATGCAATGGATCGCGCTTGAATACGCGGCGTTCCGCCACAGCGTTTTCTTAAGATGGATGCTGGATAACACAGACACAAACGTTTCTGAAATTTCTTACGAAACGCTGAGACAATATCTTGTGATCATTACACGAATGACCGGATATGAAACAGCGGATATTTATGAATATCTGGAAAACAGTTTCGAATCCCTCTTATGGGACTGGGGCTACTTTGCATTAATTATAGGAAACTAAAATAGGATTATGTGATTGGCACAAGTACTTTTTGCCTTTCACATAATCCTTTTTTCAGAGTTATCACAAACTATCTCATACAAATGTACACAACATACACTGCATAAAGAAGTAACATGATAATACCTTCTTTTCTATTAAGTTCTCTTTTCGTCCATGCCATGATCCATCCAATAACACTGAACACGATCAGCACTGCGATATCAATAATATTTTCTGTCAAAAATGCGACCGGTGAAATTGCTGCCGCAATACCAAGCACCATGAGAATATTAAAGATATTGGAACCGATTACATTTCCAAGTGCCATATCCACCTCACCTTTTTTGGCTGCTACAATCGATGTAACCAGCTCCGGAAGGCTTGTTCCAAATGCAACTACAGTAAGACCGATCAGAGTCTGACTGATTCCAATTGCCGCCGCAACTGTACAGGCACCGTCTACTACCCAGTCACTTCCGACCGCAATCGCTACTACGCCAAGAAGAATGTAAATCACACTCTTTCCCATAGACATTTCCTGAATCTCCTCTGCTTCCAGAAGATACTCTTCCTCTTCCACTCCCGGCTCCACATTTTTCTCACGAGATGTCTGTGCTGAGCGAATCATGTAGAGGATAAACGCCAGGAATAAGATAATAAATACAACTCCATCTATATGTCCCAATGACATTCCGGCTGCACCAAGAATCAGAAGCAATACCGCACACAGAATAGATATCGGAAAATCAATCTTTAACGTATTAATCTGAACTGCCACGGAAGTAAAAATGCGTGCAGGCTCCGACTACAACCATGAGATTGAAAATATTAGATCCTACCGCATTACTGACTGCAAGTGCATTGTTTCCCGTAACTGCTGCTGTCACACTGACCGCAGTCTCCGGAAGGCTCGTCCCCATCGCCACAATCGTCATTCCGATGATCAGTGACGGAACATGATACCGTCTTGCGATACTGCTACACCCCTCAACAAATGCATCTGCACCTTTTACAAGAAACACAAATCCAATAATTAAAAGTACCACTGCAAATGGCACACTTTGAAACAAATCACTCATCTTTTATTTCCTTTCTGCTATACTATATTCAACCTCATTTTATGCTAATCCAGACAGATGCTGGATCAAAATCCTAACACCTAAAAGCACCAGGATGATTCCACCAACCAGTTCTGCCTTATGTTTATATTTCCCACCAAAATAATTTCCAATCACTACACCAACAATAGAAATAATCATTGTCGTAATTCCGATGATCGTAATTGCCTCAAGAATCGGTGTGTCCAGAAATGCAAATGTGATTCCGACTGCCAGCGCATCGATACTCGTCGCAACGGCAAGTACAAACATATTTCTATGATCCAACGGCTGATCTTTTACTTCAACAATATCTTCTTCGTTCCATTCTTTTACTGCCTCCAGAATCATTTTCCCACCGATAAATGCCAAGCAGAATAAATGCGATCCAGTGATCAATACTTGTAATATACTTTTGGAACTGAATTCCAAGAATCCATCCCACAAGCGGCATTAATGCCTGGAACCCTCCAAAATTAACAATCCGATCAATACCGCCTGTTTCTTATTCAGCTTCTTCATTCCAAGGCCCTTACAGACGGACACTGCGAATGCATCCATCGCAAGCCCGCCCCCCATCAACAAAAGCTCGATAAATAGTGCCATGTTTCTCCTCTTTTCTTTTTCTTCTGTATCTGTTCCGCTACAATTGCAGTGCGCATCCTGAGCGGAGCGCTTTTTTATATATTAGGAAAGGACTTTCCTAATATAACAAAGAGACCCACGTATGTTCTATGATAAGAGAACTGCCTGCTTGACATAACAAACTTATCCTCTTATTTAAAACATACATGAGTCTCATTCTTTAAGATTTGCCAGGTGATCTTTTAAAACTCATTCTCACCGGTATGTTGACAAATCACATTTTCATGCGAACTACTCCCTCACGGAATATATTTAATTTATCTTTCGGCTCGGTTCGTCTCATGAACAACTGCCTCACTGACACATCGTTTCTTACTATAACGAATGAATTCTGTTTTGTCAATAAATTTTATCATTTATTCCCAGACGATTTATTCCGAGACATTTCGTTACTGTCACAGTAACAGCTTTCCCCCCATTAGAAAAGCAGCATTCCGATTCCTCTCGTAATGATTGCCACAACCCATGCGATCAAACACTGCCAGAATACCATTCCGACAGCCCATTTTGTACCAAGCTCACGCCTTACTGATGCGACCGCTGCAACACATGGTGTGTAGAGCAGACTGAATACAAGCAGGACACCAGCTGACAGAGGAGTCAGTACAGAAGCAATTCCTCCACCAAACAATACCTCAAGTGTTGATACTACACTTTCTTTCGCCATAAATCCACTGATCAGTGCTGTACAGATTCTCCAGTCTCCCAGTCCAAGCGGACGAAGGATTGGAACAAGTGCACCTGCAATCATAGCAAGAATACTATCTGCTGAATTCTCCACAAGGTTCAGATGCAAGTCAAAACTCTGCAAGAACCATACAACAATCGTTGCCATCAAAATAACTGTAAATGCTTTCTGTAAGAAATCTTTCGCTTTCTCCCAAAGAAGCTGTGCCACATTCTTCGCACCTGGCAGACGATAATTCGGAAGTTCCATAACAAATGGTACCGGTTCTCCTTTAAACAGAGTTCCTCGATAAAGGAATGCGATTAAAATTCCAACTACAATTCCAAGCACGTACAGACCCGACATGATCAGTCCGCCCTTACCCGGGAAAAATGTACTTACAAAGAATGCATAAATCGGAAGTTTTGCTGTACAGCTCATAAACGGTGTCAGAAGGATCGTCATCTTACGGTCCCTCTCACTGGTCAATGTTCTTGTTGCCATAACTGCCGGAACTGTACATCCGAATCCGATCAACATCGGCACAATGCTTCGACCGGAAAGACCGATCTTACGAAGTAGTTTATCCATTACAAATGCCACACGCGCGATATATCCACTGTCTTCCATCATAGAGAGGAAGAAGAACAAAGTAACGATAATCGGAAGAAAACTAAGCACGCTTCCTACTCCTGTAAAGATTCCGTCGATCACAAGACTTCGGATTGCATCATTTACATTGAGTGCGAGCAGTCCCGCCTCAGCCATTCTTGACAACTGATCAATTCCCATTTCCAGAATTCCTTGCAGAAATGCACCGATTACATTAAATGTCAGATAAAATACAAGCACCATGATTCCGATAAAGCATGGGATCGCTGTATATTTTCCTGTCAAGATTTTGTCTATCTTCTCACTTCTGACACGTTCTTTACTCTCTTTCGGTTTCACAACCGTCTGCTCGCAGAGACGCTCGATAAAATCGAATCGCATATCTGCGATTGCCGCACTTCGGTCAACCTCACGCTCCGTCTCCATCTGCTGTACAATATGCTCAAGCATATCCAACTCATTCTGATCAAGCTTTAACTGTTCTAAGATCAGCGGATCCCCCTCGATTGCCTTCGTTGCGGCAAAACGTACCGGAAGCTTTGCTTCTTCTGCATGGTCTTCAATCAGATGAATCACTGCATGGATACATCTGTGGACCGCACCGTCATGATCACTTTTATCACAGAAATCCTGACGCAGCGGACGCTCCTGGTATTTTGCCACATGAAGTGCATGACGTATTACTTCATCCACACCTTCGTTCTTCGCTGCCGAAATCGGAATAACCGGAACTCCAAGCAGTGCTTCCATTGTATTCACATCGATAGATCCATGATTTCCAATCACCTCGTCCATCATATTCAAAGCTACTACCATCGGGATATCCATTTCAAGAAGTTGCATTGTCAGATAGAGATTTCGCTCAATATTCGTTGCATCCACAATATTGATGATTGCTTTCGGATGTTCATCCAACACAAAATTTCTTGAAACAATCTCCTCACTGCTGTATGGAGACATTGAATAAATTCCCGGAAGGTCTGTCACATTCGTATTCGGATAACCTTTGATTGTTCCATCCTTACGGTCTACTGTTACTCCCGGGAAGTTTCCTACATGCTGATTTGCTCCTGTGAGCTGATTAAACAACGTTGTCTTTCCACAGTTCTGATTTCCTACCAGGGCATAAGTAAGCACTGTTCCATCCGGTAACGGATTAGCATCTTCTTCAGAATGATACTTTCCTTCTTCTCCAAGTCCCGGATGATCTACCGGTTTCAAACGTTCTCCCCGGAAATGGCTGTTTGTTCTCTCGCTGATTTCCTCAACTTCAATCTGTTCTGCCTCTGCAAGACGAAGTGTCAGTTCATATCCATGTACCTGCAATTCCATCGGGTCTCCCATCGGTGCAAACTTTACCACCGTAACTTCCGCACCCGGAATCATACCCATATCCAAAAAATTGCTGTCGTAACGCACCGGAAGCTCCAACCGTTCGAATTACAGCACTCTTTCCAATCGCTAATTCTTTTAATGTCATTTTTTTATCATCCTCTTTAGTTTATTGCGATTTTTTATCAATTAGTTATACAAAACTAGCTTATTCCAGGATGTTGGATTTGTCAATAATTATCATTTACAAAATGCTGTAATAAAAAAAAGGAAATGCTTTATTCCCTCTTATATTTTGGGAAATAAAGCATTTCTTATTTCATTATATAGCAGCCTCTCGTTTTTTTCAGTGGCGCATAAACGATTCTTCTGACAAAAATAAAGCAAATCACCTGCAGGATGATCGTAATGATCCAGGATACCGGATAGGAAATAAACAAAATCTTCAATGATCTGAATCTTGGAAATATTCCAAAGATCCAGACGATTCTCGTTCCGACTGTTCCGATTACGGAAAGTATCATCGGCACAATTGATTTTCCCATTCCACGAAGAGATCCCGGGAACAGATCCATCCATCCGCACAGAAAATAAGTAACTGTTGTATATAGAAGAATCTCCATACCACAGCTGATAACCTGAGGATCATCAGTATAAATCTTCAAAAGCTCCGGTCCAAAGAGATACGCACCTCCACCAAGAATTAATGCAATCGTTGTGGAAAGAATCAGGCAGTCAACTAAGACTCTGTCCATTCGTTTCCATTTTCCGACTCCGTAATTCTGGCTTGTAAAACTCATACATGCCTGTGTCACTGCATTGATCGATGCATATAAAAATCCAAAAATGTTATTCGCTGCCGTATATCCTGCCATCGCCACGGATCCGAAAGAATTGACCGATGACTGCAGAAGTACATTTGAAAAATTGATCACAGTACTCTGAATTCCTGCCGGAATTCCAACCTGAAAGATCTGTCCTAAATATACTTTTTTTATCATTAGCTTCGAGAAGCGAAGCTGATAACTGCTGTCTGATTTATACAGGCAACGCAATACCAATACACACGATACAAACTGTGCTGTTACCGTTGCAATTGCAACGCCCGCTACTCCTAAATGAAAAGCAATTACAAGTAAAAGATTTAAACATGCGTTAATCACACCTGCTACGATCAAAAACAAAAGTGGTCGTTTCGTATCTCCAACCGCTCTTAAGATTGCCGCTCCGTAATTATATAACATAAAAAAGCGGCATTCCCAGGAAATAAATCTTCATATATAGTGTCGAAAGATTGATCACATTATCCGGTGTTCCCATCAACTCAAGTGCTCCTCTGGAAAAGAACAATCCAACTAATGCCATCACAACTCCGCTTATAATCGCAAATGTAATCGCTGTGTGCACCGTCTCCGACATCTCTTTCTCGCGCCCTGCCGCATAGAACCTGGCTGCAAGCACATTTGCTCC
>ENA-OQES01000515-OQES01000515.1-human-gut-metagenome-genome-assembly--contig:-NODE-515-length-16172-cov-3.049361_pt1 | contig 16172 bp, 17 predicted proteins | sample MGYA00242798_ERZ504641 | MGnify/ENA primary metagenome ERZ504641 (study PRJEB26092, sample SAMD00036327) | human gut metagenome | host: Homo sapiens | study: EMG produced TPA metagenomics assembly of... | reverse complement strand
GATTGCAATGTCGAAGATTTGTCAAATAACAGGGCAAAAAAGCTCAGATTGGAAATAACGTTTCACACTCAAAGCATCGTACAAAACGCAGCTTTGACGTGAATCTTTTCAGCAAGAAATTCTATTACGTAGAAGAGCAGTGCTGGATAAGCTTGAAGATAAGTGCGGCTGGCTTGCGCTTAATTAATAAGGTTGGCTTGGACGCAGCTCTTAAGCAGGCTGTTTCTAAAGGCTACTGCGATTGGAAGGATATTAAAGTTATAGGAGAATAAGCACAATGGCAAAGAAAGCTAAGGGTAATAAGAGTTCAGGTTGTATTGGAGTGCACCGAAATGAAAAATAGCGGTCTTCCTGGTACAAGCCGTTATGTTACAACAAAGAACCGCAAGAACACTCCTGAGAGAATGGAGCTGATGAAGTATAATCCTATCTTGAAGAAGATGACTCTTCACAAGGAGATTAAGTAATAACAATTAAAACAGTTTTAGAAAATGGCAAAGAAAACCGTCGCTACCCTCCACGAAGGTTCAAAGGATGGTCGCGCTTATACTAAGGTTATTAAGATGGTGAAAAGTCCTAAGACAGGTGCCTATATCTTTGACGAGCAGATGGTACCTAATGAGGCTGTTAAAGACTTTTTTAAGAACTAATCTTTGAATATGAGATATTTTAAAAAGGCTGCAAATAATTTTGCAGCCTTTTTTAGTTGTGGATGTGAGTTCATTTTACTAATTTTGTAGCAAAATATTTATTATGGGGTTATTTGGTATTTTTAATAAGAACAAAAAATGAAACTTTAGATAAGGGCTTGGAGAAAACAAAGCAGAGTGTTTTTTCCAAAAATTAGCCCGTGCCGTTGCAGGAAAGTCTAAAGTTGATGATGATGTGCTCGACAATTTGGAAGAAGTCTTGATCACGTCTGATGTCGGTGTTGATACAACATTCAAAAATAATTCGCAGAAATTTGAGGGAAAAGAGTTGCACGTGACAAATATGTCTCAGTGTCAGAACTTAACGGCATACTTCGTGATGAGATTGCTGCCTTGTTGGCTGAAAATAACTCCGAGGATAATGATGATTGGGGGATTGCCGCAAGACCATTCTCCTTATGTGATACTTGTTGTAGGTGTTAACGGTGTTGGAAAGACGACAACAATAGGCAAGCTCGCTTACCAATTTAAGAAAGCCGGCAAGAAAGTTTACCTTGGCGCAGCAGATACGTTCCGTGCAGCTGCTGTAGAGCAACTGTCTATATGGGGAGAACGTGTCGGAGTTCCGGTGGTCAAACAGCAGATGGGTGCTGATCCCGCAAGTGTTGCATTTGATACGCTAAGTTCTGCAAAGGCTAACGGAGCTGATGTAGTGTTGATTGACACAGCAGGGCGTTTGCATAACAAGGTCGGTCTTATGAATGAGCTTAAGAAGATAAAGGATGTGATGAAAAAGGTCATTCCTCAGGCTCCGGATGAGGTTATGCTCGTGCTTGATGGTTCAACCGGACAAAATGCTTTTGAACAGGCTAAGCAGTTCTCTGCTGTAACTCAAATAACAAGTCTTGCCATAACGAAGCTTGACGGAACAGCCAAGGGAGGTGTCGTGATTGGAATATCAGACCAGTTGAAGGTTCCTGTTAAATATATTGGATTGGGTGAGGGAATGGAAGACCTTCAGCTGTTTAATAAGAAACAATTTGTAGATTCACTCTTTAAGGTAGAAAAGTGAGAAAGAACCAGATAGATTTTATAACCATGGGATGCTCTAAGAATCTTGTTGACAGTGAGATTCTTATGCGCCAGTTTGAGCTAAATGGATATAAATGTGTACATGACAGCTAAAAATCCACAAGGAGAAATTGCTGTCATTAATACATGTGGCTTTATCGGTGATGCAAAGGAAGAAAGTATAAATACTATTCTTGAATTTGCACAGGCAAAGGAAGAGGGACGTATAAACAAACTTTATGTCATGGGATGCCTGTCCCAAAGATATAAAGCAGAACTGGAAAAGGAAATACCTCAGGTAGATAAATATTACGGGAAGTTTGACTTCAAACAGTTGCTTACCGATTTAGGTAAGGCCGAAGTGTTGGATTGCAGAAATAAGAGATTCCTTACAACTCCGCATCATTACGCATACATAAAGATTAGTGAAGGATGCGACCGTCATTGCGCTTATTGTGCCATACCGCTGATTACCGGACGGCACGTCAGCAGGCCTAAGGAAGAGATTCTTGAGGAAGTAAAGGCTTTTGTGGCATCTGGCGTAAAGGAATTTCAGATTATTGCTCAGGAATTAACATATTATGGCATTGATATAGACGGTAAACGTCATATCGCTGATTTAATATCTGCAATTGCAGATGTTCCCGGTGTAGAGTGGGTACGTTTGCATTATGCCTATCCAACACATTTTCCTATGAACTTTTAGATGTCATAAGGGTAAAAAAACAAATGTATGTAAGTATTTGGATATTGCATTACAGCATATTTCTGACAATATGCTTCAGGCAATGAAACGAAATATAACTAAGGAAGAAACTTATGCGTTGATAGAACGTATAAGGAAGGAGGTTCCTGGCATTCATTTGCGTACAACGCTTATGGTTGGCTTTCCTGGTGAAACCGACGAGGATTTTGAAGAACTGATGGAGTTCACCAAATGGGCGCGGTTTGAGCGTATGGGAGCTTTTGCCTATTCAGAGGAAGAAGGTACTTATAGTGAAATTCATTATAATGATGATATTGCTGATGATATTAAACAAAAACGTTTGGACCGTTTAATGGATTTACAGCAGAATATAAGTGGTGAGATTGCTTCTGAGAAAATAGGAAATGGTGTTTAAGGTCATATAGATAGAAAAGAAGGTGATTATTATATTGGTAGAACTGAATTTAGTTCTCCTGAAGTAGATCCGGAGGTTCTCATACCTGTAAGTGAGAAACGTCTTCGTACAGGTTGTTTCTATAATGTGAAAATAACTGATGCAGAAGAGTTTGACCTGTATGGTACAGTAAACTATTGATTGCCTTATAGTATAAAATACCATAATTAGGCTGTTGGTAATGTTTGGCATCGTGTTTTTACGCTATGCTTGATTTAATATGAATGTTTTTGTATGAACAATAAAAGTTTTATTTCAGAGTTGTCTCAGAGAATGGGATATACGCAGGATGATACCCAAAAAATGGTGAACACAATAATAGACTCCATGAATGATTGTTTTCAGAAAGGGGATGTTGTGTCTATTCCTAAATTTGGTACTTTTGAAGTAAAAAAACGTCTTGAGAGAATAGTCGTAAATCCGGGAACTAAACAACGAATGCTTGTTCCTCCAAAACTTGTTCTCGGTTTTAAGCCAATAGCATCTCTTAAAGAAAAGGTTAAAAATGGAGGGCAGGGATAATGGCAAAGAATTCAGTACAGGAAATAGCCGCTGTGATAGCAGGCAAGCATGGTTTGTCGCAGCAGGATGCTGAGGCTTTTGTCTCTTCGTTTTTTGATTTGATAAATGAAGCCTATGCACCTTTGTACGGCTATTCACAAATGACTCAGGGACAAATCAATCAATATATCAAGATGTATTTGCCATTGATAGATTTGCGAATGGTTTCGCTTGTAGAAGATGAAAATGAAAACCTGGTAGCTGTGGGTATTTCTATGCCTTCTTTGTCGGAAGCACTGCAAAAGGCAAAAGGTAAGATGCTTCCTTTTGGCTGGTTCCATTTACTTAAAGCCTTGTTTATCAAAAAGCCGAAAGTGCTTGATTTATTGCTGGTAGGTGTGAAGCCCGAATATCAAAGTAAAGGAGTAAATGCATTGTTGCTTTTATGATTTAGTTCCAGTTTATCAACAGATGGGATTCAAATATGGAGAAAGTAATCCGGAACTGGAAATGAACAAGAAAGTACAGGCACAGTGGGGAGCTTTCGAAGCTGTTCAGCACAAACGCCGCCGTGCATATGAAAAAAGATGTTGGTAGCAGGAAAGAAAGAAGAAAATTAGTATATCGTTTGAGTGTTGTTTATGGAAGAAGAATACAATGAACAAATAGCGAATCCCGTTTCGTATACAGAGGAGAATATTCGTCATCTGAGCGATATGGAGCATGTCCGTACTCGTCCTGGTATGTATATCGGGCGTTTAGGTGATGGCTCTCAGGCAGAAGATGGCATCTATGTATTGCTGAAAGAAGTCGTAGATAACTGTATTGACGAGTTTAAAATGGGAGCAGGAAAACGCATTGAAATACAGATGGAAGATAATTTGCGTATTTCTGTACGCGATTATGGGCGTGGTATTCCGTTAGGAAGTCTGGTTGATGCCGTATCTATGCTGAATACGGGTGGAAAATATGATACAAAGGCATTTAAGAAAAGTGTCGGGTTGAATGGTGTCGGAGCAAAGGCTGTCAATGCGTTGAGTTCTCGTTTTATAGCGCGAAGTGTACGCGACGGGCAGATGCGTGAAGCTGATTTTTGCAAAAGGAGAACTGATAAGTGATACTACTCAATCTACAGAGGAAGAAAATGGTACTTATAATTTTCTTTGAGCCCGATAACACCTTGTTTCTAAACTACCACTTCCGTCCTGAATATATCGAAACGATGCTGCGTAACTATACATATTTAAATACAGGGCTATCGATATATTATAACGGCCATCGCATTGTAAGCCGTAACGGTCTGGAAGATTTGCTGAATGACAATATGACTTCTCAAGGCTTGTATCCAATTGTTCACCTGAAAGATGAAGATATAGAAATAGCCTTTACTCATAGTCCTCAGTATGGAGAGGAATATTATTCGTTTGTCAACGGACAGCATACAACTCAGGGTGGTACGCACCAAAGTGCTTTCAAGGAGCATATTGCACGCACTATCAAGGAATTCTATGGTAAAAATATGGAATTTCAGGATATTCGCAACGGGCTGGTAGCTGCTATTGCCATTAATGTAATAGAGCCGACTTTCGAAAGTCAGACAAAGATTAAGTTGGGCTCTTTGACGATGGCTCCTGAAAAAGATTCAGATGGTAATCCTTATCCACTTTCAGGAATCAGTGTAAATAAGTTTATTGGTGACTTTATAAAGGAAAATGTAGACAATTACTTGCATAAACATCCCGATGTAGCAGATGTGTTGCTTCAGAAGATTCAGGAATCGGAAAAAGAACGTAAGGCTATCGCGGGGGTTACTAAGATTGCGCGTGAACGCGCCAAAAAAGCAAATCTGCATAACCGTAAGTTACGTGATTGCCGTATTCACTTGAATGACTTGAAAGGGGCTAAGAAAGATGAAGAAAATGATCCGCGTTTGGAAAGTTCTATTTTTATCACGGAGGGAGATTCTGCAAGTGGCTCTATAACCAAGAGCCGTGATGTTAATACTCAGGCTGTATTCAGTTTGCGTGGTAAACCTTTGAATTCGTTTGGATTAACTAAAAAGTCGTTTACGAGAATGAAGAATTCAATCTGTTGCAAGCTGCGCTGAATATCGAGGATGGCTTGGACGGATTACGGTATAATAAAGTCATCGTGGCAACTGATGCCGATGTGGATGGTATGCATATACGCTTGCTGATGATAACTTTTTTCCTTCAGTTCTTTCCCGATTTAATAAAGAAATGGACACGTTTACATCTTGCAGACGCCGCTTTTCCGCGTTCGTAACCGTAAAAAACGGTGTATACGAAACTATTTATTGCTATACAGATGAGGAACGAATTGCAGCAATAGAAAAGTTGGGTCCCAATCCGGAAGATTACTCGATTTAAAGGATTAGGAGAAATTTCGCCTGATGAGTTCCGGAAATTTTATCGGAAAGGACATGCGTTTAGAACTGGTTTCTTTGCGTAAAACGGATGCAGTTAAAGAGTTGCTGGAGTTTTACATGGGTAAGAACACCATGGAGCGACAAAACTTTATTATTAATAATTTGGTAATAGAAGAGGACTTGTTGAATTGATAGATCAAGTATCTCTTGATTTGTGATTATTGGCTGAAATGAAAAGAGCGATATTTCCAGGGACATTTGATCCCTTTACAATCGGGCATTTTTCGGTGGTAAAACGTGCATTAACCTTTATGGACGAGATTATTATCGGAATTGGTGTCAATGATAATAAGAAAACCTGGTTTCCTACCGAAAAACGTGTGGAGATGATAAAAACGACTCTACGCAAACGAATCTCGCATACGAGTAGAAGCGTATGATAATCTGACTGTCGATTTTGCGCAACAGAGGAACGCTAAGTTCATTATCAGAGGAATCCGTACTGTTCGTGATTTTGAATATGAAGAAACCATTGCCGACATAAATAGAAAGCTTGCTGGCATTGAAACGATTTTGCTTTTCACAGAGCCGGAACTGACAGCCATCAGTTCCACTATTGTACGTGAATTATTGCAATATGGCAAAGATGTAACACCGATTTTTGCCAGAAGGACTGGATATTAATTTATGATGAAAACTATGAAACAGCGACTTTATTTGATTTTGTTGTGCAACTTCTTCTTTTTCTGTTCAGTAGTAGCACAGAATAAGATGCTCAACTCTCCTTCACGCAAGTTGCAGTTGGCGGAGTTTGCCATATCAAACTTATATGTCGATCAGGTAGATGAAAATAAGCTGGTAGAGTCGGCTATTGTAAAGATGCTGGAGCAACTGGATCCTCATTCTACTTATTCTGATCCGGAAGAGGTAAAAGCGTTGAATGAGCCATTGCAAGGAAACTTTGACGGCATAGGAATTCAGTTTAATATGGCTACTGATACGCTATTTGTTATCCAGCCTGTTTCCGGAGGGCCTTCGGAGAAAGTCGGAATTTTGGCAGGCGACCGTATTATTGAGGTAAATGATACGGTGATTGCCGGTGTAAAAATGAGTACGGAAGATGTGATGCGTCGTCTGCGAGGTAAACGAGGTACAGAGGTAACCGTAAAAGTTATGCGTCGTGGAGTAAAAGAGCTACTTCCTTTTACTATCAAACGCGATAAGATTCCTGTATATAGCCTTGATGCTTCGTATATGGTTGATCAAAAAAAATCGGCTATATTCGTGTAAATCGTTTTGCCGCAACTACAGGAAAGGAATTTGCTGATGCTCTTCATCGTTTGCAGAAGGAAGGTATGCGCGACCTTATTCTCGATTTGCAAGGAAATGGTGGAGGATATCTGAATGCAGCGATTGAATTGGCTAATCAGTTCTTAGGTAAGAAAGAACTTATCGTTTATACAGAAGGACGTCGTAATCCTCGTGCTGAGTTTGATGCTGAGGGAAATGGTGATTTCTTAAATGGACGTTTGGTTGTATTGGTCGATGAATTTTCTGCGTCGGCAAGTGAGATCGTAACAGGAGCATTACAAGACTGGGACCGTGCTATAGTTGTGGGCAGACGTACTTTTGGAAAAGGGCTGGTACAGCGTCCGATTGATTTACCTGACGGTTCTATGATTCGTCTGACTGTTGCTCGTTATTATACGCCTTCCGGTCGTTGTATTCAGAAGCCTTACGAGAGTATTGAACAGTACAATAAAGATTTGATAGATCGTTACAATCGTGGGGAAATGTTGAGTGCAGACAGTATCCATTTTCCGGATTCTTTGAAATACAAGACATTGAAGCTGGGACGTACTGTCTATGGTGGAGGAGGTATCATGCCGGATTATTTTGTGCCTGTAGATACAACCATGTATACTGATTATTATCTTGCCTTGCGCGATAAAGGAGCTATTGTGCAGATGAACTTGAAGCTGGTAGATGCATATCGTGAAGAATGGCTGAAAGAGTATAAGGACTTCCGACATTTTAATAAGAATTTTGAAGTGACATCTGCTATGCTTGAAGAACTGAGAAAGCTAGGTGAAACATTAGGAGCAAAATATGATGAGAAACAATATCAAATTGCACTTCCACTCATAAAAGCTCAAATGAAAGCTCTGATTGCTCGTGATTTATGGGATATGAGTGAGTATTTTCAGGTAATAAATCTCATGAACAATAGTATGCTTAAGGCGGTAGAACTATTAGAGAAACCAGGAATGAATTTCCCAGAACGTAAATAACTGCTTAGAGTATTTATTAGATTATAAGTAAGAAGGGGCCGTTTTTAGCAATGTAGTAAAAAGCTAAAACGGCTCTTTTTATGCTATTAAGATAAGGGATGTCCTGAATATGTTGCTTTGCCTTGAAAGAAGCTTCCTTTACCGGTTTTCAGAAAAACTATGGATAGTAAAGTAGAACCTGTCCTGAATTGTTCATAATGAAATGGTTATTGACCAACAGCGAAGGTAAAATGTTCAATAACTTCTTTAGTCTTATTTTCTCCTTGCTGAAGCACATTCATTATTTTTGTTGCTTAAATCACTGGACAGATTAAAGAATTATTTCCGTAATCCCTTGTATTATATAGGGAAAACTTCTAATTTTGTATCGTATTTTAATGTATGTAGTAAGAAAATTTTAGTTCTAACAATTAAATAATTTAAATTCAATCATTTATGTGGTTAAGTAATTCATCTATTGGAAGGAAAGTGGTGATGAGTGTCACAGGTATCGCCCTTGTCCTGTTTCTGACGTTTCACATGGCGATGAACCTTGTTGCGCTCTTCTCGGAAGATGCTTACAACATGATTTGTGAATTCTTGGGAGCTAACTGGTACGCGTTGGTTGCAACTGCCGGGCTGGCTGCTCTGTTTGTAATTCACATCATCTACGCTTTCTGGTTGACCATGCAGAACCGTGCAGCTCGCGGTAGCGAACGTTATGCAGTGAACGTTAAACCTAAAACTGTGGAATGGGCATCTCAGAACATGCTTGTCCTGGGTATTGTTGTCATTGCCGGATTGGCTCTTCATTTTGCCAATTTCTGGTACAAAATGCAGTTTGCCGAAATTATCGGTGTTCATGATTTGGGCGCATTCGGTCCTACAGACGGTGCCGCTTACATTCGTGAAACATTCGGATGCCCTGTATTTACAGTGCTTTACCTCATTTGGTTAGCAGCTTTGTGGTTCCACCTGACTCACGGATTCTGGAGTGCTTTGCAGACTTTGGGCTGGAGCAATAAAATCTGGTTCGAGCGTTGGAAGACTATTGGTAACATCTACTCTACTTTGGTAGTTCTTGGTTTTGCAGCAGTAGTCGTTATCTACTTCGTGAAATCACTCGCTTGTGGTGCTTGCTAATCGTAAATTGTAAATGATAAAATTGTAAATGAATATGGCTACTATAGATTCTAAAATTCCTGAAGGCGCTTTAGCCGAGAAATGGACCAATTATAAAGCTCATCAAAAAGTTGGTAAACCCTGCCAACAAACGTCGTCTTGACATTATTGTGGTAGGTACCGGTTTGGCAGGTGCTTCGGCTGCTGCTTCACTGGGTGCTCTGGGTTTCAAGGTATTAAACTTCTGTATCCAGGACTCTCCCCGTCGTGCACACTCTATTGCTGCACAGGGAGGTATCAATGCTGCTAAGAATTATCAAAATGATGGTGACTCTGTTTACCGTCTTTTCTACGATACAATCAAAGGTGGTGACTACCGTGCACGCGAAGCTAACGTTTATCGTCTGGCCGAAGTGTCAAATGCTATCATCGACCAGTGCGTAGCTCAAGGTGTTCCTTTCGCTCGCGAATACGGTGGTTTGCTGGATAACCGTTCATTCGGTGGTGCTCAGGTATCACGTACATTCTATGCCCGCGGTCAAACCGGACAGCAGTTGTTGCTGGGTGCTTATTCTGCATTGAGCCGTGAAGTTCAGCGTGGTAACGTGAAGTTGTACACTCGTTATGAGATGTTGGACGTTGTGCTGATTAAGGATAACGAAGGTGTGGAACGCGCCCGTGGTATCATCGCCCGTAATTTGGTTACAGGTAAGATTGAACGTTTCGCTGCCCATGCGGTAGTTATCGGTACCGGCGGTTATGGTAATACTTACTTCTTGTCTACCAACGCTATGGCGTCAAATGGTTCGGCTGCTATGCAGGTTTACCGCAAAGGTGCTTACTTTGCCAATCCTTGCTTTGCACAGATCCACCCGACCTGTATCCCTGTACACGGTGACAAGCAGTCTAAACTGACTTTGATGTCCGAGTCATTGCGTAATGACGGACGTATCTGGGTTCCTAAAAAGCTGGAAGATGCCAAGGCATTGCAGGCAGGAACTAAGAAACCGACCGATATTCCTGATGCAGACCGCGACTTCTACTTGGAACGCCGTTATCCGGCATTCGGTAACCTGGTTCCCCGTGACGTTGCTTCACGTGCTGCGAAAGAACGTTGCGACGCCGGTTTCGGTGTGAACAACACAGGTCTGGCCGTATTCCTTGACTTTAAATACGCTATCGACCGTCTGGGTGAAGATGTAGTTCGTGCCCGTTACGGTAACTTGTTCGATATGTACGAAGAAATCACTGACGAAAATCCGTACAAGACTCCGATGATGATCTTCCCGGCTATTCACTATACAATGGGTGGTATCTGGGTTGACTATGAACTGATGACTTCTATCAAGGGCTTGTATGCTATCGGTGAAGCTAACTTCTCTGACCACGGTGCAAACCGTTTGGGTGCATCTGCATTGATGCAGGGATTGGCTGACGGTTACTTCGTATTGCCTTATACTATCCAGAACTATTTGTCAGACCAGATTCAGGTTCCCCGTTTCTCGACAGACCTTCCTGAATTTGTGGCTGCCGAAAAGGCTGTAAACGATAAGATCCAGAAACTGATGAATATCAAGGGTCATCGTTCGGTAGACTCTATTCACAAGGAACTGGGTCACATCATGTGGGACTTCGTAGGTATGGGACGTACCAAGGAATCTTTGACTACTGCTCTGGCTAAACTGAAAGAAGTAAGAAAGACCTTCTGGAGCGACCTTCGCATTCCGGGTGAAGCTAATGAATTGAATGTGGAACTTGAAAAGGCAATCCGCCTGGCTGATTTCATCGAAATCGGTGAGCTGATGGCTTACGATGCATTGAACCGTGAGGAATCTTGTGGTGGTCACTTCCGTGAAGAACACCAGACTCCGGAGGGTGAAGCGCTTCGTCACGATGACAAGTTCTCGTATGTAGCTTGCTGGAAATACACAGGTGAAGGAAAAGAACCCGAATTGATCAAGGAAGATTTGAACTATCAGTTCGTTAAGGTTCAAACTCGTAACTATAAGTCTTAATTATTAATTGTATAGAAATCATGGATAAAAATATAAGTTTCACACTGAAAGTTTGGCGTCAGAAAGGTCCTAAGGATAAAGGACATTTTGATACCTTCCAAATGAAAGATATTCCGGGTGATACCTCATTCCTGGAAATGATGGATATCTTGAACGAGCAGCTTATCAATGAAGGTAAAGAACCTATCGTATTCGACCACGACTGTCGTGAAGGTATCTGCGGTATGTGCTCTATGTATATCAACGGACATCCTCACGGACCTGCTACAGGTGCTACTACCTGCCAGATTTATATGCGTCGTTTCAAAGACGGTGACACCATTACTGTTGAGCCTTGGCGTTCTGCCGGTTTCCCGGTAATCCGCGACTTGATGGTAGACCGCAGCGCATACGACAAGATTATGCAGGCGGGTGGTTACGTGTCAATCAATACCGGTGGTATTCCTGACGCTAACGCAATTCCTATTGCAAAACCTATTGCCGATGAGGCTATGGATGCTGCTGCATGTATCGGTTGTGGTGCTTGTGTTGCTGCATGTAAGAATGGTTCTGCTATGTTGTTTGTTTCTGCAAAGGTCAGCCAGTTGGCACTGTTACCTCAAGGTAAAGTGGAAGCTGCACGCCGTGCGAAAGCTATGTTGAGCAAAATGGATGAACTGGGCTTTGGTAACTGTACAAACACTCGTGCTTGTGAGGCAGAATGTCCGAAGCTGGTTTCTATCAGCAACATTGCTCGTTTGAACCGTGAATTTATTGCTGCGAAGCTGAAAGACTAATTACGGTTAGTTTTACTTGATATTTGAGAGTGCCCTGCCTTTGGCGGGGCATTTTTTTTGATAATTATGTATTGGGTGAAGTTTCTCCTTTTGCTTTTTTGACGGATGTTTCTGGGAGAGTCGCCAAAGGACTTCTTACAGAAGTTGGAAAAAGTGTGAGAGAGATTCAAATCCATGTCCAAAGCAGATTTCGGAGATGGAAGCATCTGTATAGCGCAATTGGTAAAGGATACTTTCTTTGCGCTGTTTCATCATCCATTCATAGGCCGGCTCGTTGAAGATGGCTTTGAAAATGCGGCGGAAGGTGGTGACGCTGTAGCCGCCCAGTTGTGCGAACTCCTCTACGGACTTTATTTGTTTGTGGTGCTTTAATATGAAATATTCAAAACTGCTGGTGTATTGGGATAGGCTGTGTACAACAGGAGATAGCTCATAGTCTGTGTAATAGTGCGCCAACAGATAATAAAGTTCTTTACGCTTGAATTCGAGCAGCTCTTTACAAATTTTGTCTGCATTCAGATAGGAAGCAACCCCTTCAAGGAAAAGCTTTATTTCGGGCTTTATTTTCAGTGGCTCGGAGATGAGTGGCGGAGGCACGTTTTTTCAATATATAGGTATAGCGGTCATAGCAGAAGGCTTTAGGGTCATCAAATGTGTACAGAATACCTTCCGAGTCTGTCATGGCCAGTATTTCCACTTTTGATGCGATAGCTTGCAGCACAAATTCTCCGGAATTGATGATGGTTCCGGCATATTCTTCACTATTGATTAATATTTGACCTTTGAGTAAGAAAAAGTAAAATTATTGGTTTCACACTTATGTGGGGGTTAAGTGGAAACCCTTTTTTGTTATGTGTGTAATGGATGCTGTTCTCCACTGCTTTAGGGCATTGGGTACAATCCATCCTTTCATTACAGGGCAGACCAGACATATATAGATGTTAGAAACGCTTGTGTTCTTTTGGTTGATTTGACAAATGTAGGTCAAATATGGATAATTTGCAATAAGTTTCAGGAAAAAGACCGAAGAATCCTGTTTCCACTTGTTTGTCTTCTGCCGTTACGGAAAACGATAGCCTGTGGGCATGAGCATAGAGGGCTAAATTTGTGTGGCCAAACAAAAAGAAGTTGCAATTGTTGGGAAAGTAGCAGAAAGAAAGTATCTTTGTGTGTATCCATGGGGAGGTATACCGGCTAAAACAGCATAGATTATGGAATTTGTAGTATCATCCTCCAATTTCTCCGGTATCATTGGCGAGCTGCAAACTATCGCATATACTTTTTGAGGACGGTTGATTGACAACAGGTAAAAATGCTCCGCAAATGAAATCGCAAATCATGGTGGGGATGATACGGTGTTTCATTGCGGAGCAGGAAATTGCTATGTTCTTATCAGGAGATTATAATTGGCCTGACAAATGGATGTGATTTATTTATTGGGCTCAATTGGGCTAGGTTGGGGATCTTCATTTGTCCACCCATCCGCTTGGGCTGTAAATGTTAATTCTTCAGCACCGGCAGGTAATGTTAACGTATAAAGTATTTTTTTGCCTATATCCCATGTTCCGGTTAATGTGGCTTCTTTTGTTCCTTCAAATACTTTGCCATTATCATTAGTCGTGGAATAAGTAACAGTAATCTTGACTGACGATAGATCATTCTGAGGGATTAACATTAATGCATTACTGCTTGTCGCAATTTCGCTTGTTGCTGTACCGTCAATTTCAGAGTAGGTAGCATTATATGTATATTCTTCATTGCCAGTTTGAGCGCTCCATGCACCTTTATCTGCGTTATAAGTATAAGTACCGCTATTTGCAACTCCTGATAATTTTATAGATGTAACATTGTATTTGAATCCTGTGTCTTTACCTTGGAGCTTGAAATTAATCTGAGTTAAAATATGATTGAATGTTAAATCTACACTTCCAACAGAGGTTGCACTATTGGCTTTTTGCTTTATCTGTTACACAGGCGGCTAGTAAATCTGTCTGTATCGTCTGAAGAGTATACGTGAAACTCGGGTAAGTACCGGTTGTGGCATAATTTGTAATACCGCCGGCTTCAGGTGAGTAAGCAAAAAAATTGTGAAATTTTCGGCTATTGGCCAATAATATGGACCATCTGCTACGGACCAGTTAGAGTTAGTACAAGTTGCGTTTTTTCCCATTAATAAATGTTGTTGTTAAGCTACCTGCTGTTACTTTGTCCATTGTAATTGTTTTAGTATTATAGGCGTAAAGTATGAAACCTTGGGATTCCAAGTTTTCAGTTGTAGCTTCTGCAGCTCTGGATGACTTCCAAACTACGCTTCGGGAAATTAATTTCCGATTTTTTGTGTCGGAGCTTCAATTTCTTCATTCTGTGAGCAACTTGTGATTGCCAGTGCAGCTAAAGCTGCAAATAAAATCTTCTTCATATTCTGTGTGTTTTAAGTTAATAATTCTATGACTCTTTATTTTATATCTTAACCAACCGGTAATTCCACATTCGTTTCATCGTCCCAGTCACTAACGCTCCCATCAAATCCACCGCCACTTTCATCTGGAGGAACCTCTACATCATCCACTACAATTTTCTCGTCATCCGGAAGCTCAATCTCTATCTCGGACTCTTGAGGTTTTTCATCACCTTCTCCCGGCTCGTCTTCAGGAGGTTTTACCGCTTCCGTTATTTCCACTTTCGCTTCTTGTCTGGAACCATCCACCCTTACTATGATCAGATTCAGAAACTGAGTGATATCAGCTCTTGCCTGCGTCAGTTCGGGATGTCCGAAACAGGTGAAGCTCCCTTTTATAACCCCATTCCCTTTACCGGTTTCACAATAAATGGGAGCGAAGCGGCATAAACCGACTCCTTTACCTAAATGGTAACATTCAGCCATTCCGGAAACACTGCCAATGATCGATGAGACATTTTTCAGCCCCTCTGTCTTTATTGAAAAGATGTAAGTGGTTACCACAGATTTTGGTCTTACCTCTAGTGTCGGTAACTCTTCTCCTTTTCCTATTTCTACATCGTCCAGGGTTGCCACATAAAAATTATCCGGTCCCCATACCATGTTTTCTGTTTCGCTGTCGCCCAATCCCGTGCAGTTTCCTGTACACGCCATTATCGTTTCGTAACTGTCTTCGCCTTTTACTTGCACTACTTCGGTGTCATAATTGTAAATCACTGCCAAGTAATGCCCCGGGGGCACTTTCATTTCTCCGCCTTTTGCCGGCAAGTAAGTATCAATCTTCCTTCCTTGGGCGTCCTTGGGATAGAAAATAACCCGGACTCCTTCCGGCAGACGGCCGGTTACTCCTTCCCAGTCCAAACGGATATCTATTCCTGTTACGGGATAATCGTCCAGAATCTCGCGTCGGCTGCATCCCACTAAAGTCAATAGTGAAGATAAAAGTACAAGAGCTACGTACCTTGTCTTTTTCATTTTCTTCCTCTCTTCTTTGTTATCACCCATACCAACGAAATTTTTGCTTTCGTAGGGCCTATAAAGGTGTAATTCCCGCTACTCATCCAAACTAGTGACCCTTCATAGGGAGTGTACTTTTGATATTCCGTGGTCAGGTAGCCTATGCCCAGGCTGAATTCCAATGCCAGATGTCGTGACACTGAAGTGGAATATCCATAAGTGAATCCTGCCGCACCGTAATATTTACCTTGGTAGCCGTCTCCTTTAAACTGAAAGTCGTAGATACCTCCTTCGGCATACAATCCAAAGAAATGTCCGTTCAACCGGTGATGCAGTTCACGGTTGCCCAGCCAGTAGCGGCTTTCTATTCCTCCCGAAATCAGCTGGTAGCAGATTTCTTTGCTACTGTTGGACCACCAGGGGCTTTTATATTCCAGGTTCACTGACCACCGCTTTCCTACAGGAATTTCTATTTCTATATTAGGTGCCAGTGCCAGGTCGTACAATAAATTATTTTTCAGTGCAAGCACTGTGTTGCCGGCTGTCTTGTCTCTTCTTGCTGCCTTTTCTTTGGGCTTTTTTACCCGTTTTCTTTGTCTCTTTTTCCTTTTGCTGCCTTTGTTACTTGTTTTTCCTGTTTCTGTTATTACTTGTCTCCTTTCCTTTTGTTGGAAGTGCTTTGCACCTGCCATTGGCCGCAATGGTCGTTTCCCTGTCAATCGGAATGAATTCAGTTTCTTCTATCATGGCCGCCTGTTCCGTGGAGGAGATTTTTTCCTTCCTTTTCTTCCGGATAAGACAGG
>ENA-OQES01000513-OQES01000513.1-human-gut-metagenome-genome-assembly--contig:-NODE-513-length-16260-cov-4.042212_pt1 | contig 16260 bp, 18 predicted proteins | sample MGYA00242798_ERZ504641 | MGnify/ENA primary metagenome ERZ504641 (study PRJEB26092, sample SAMD00036327) | human gut metagenome | host: Homo sapiens | study: EMG produced TPA metagenomics assembly of... | reverse complement strand
GGATTACTACAACAACCGCAGAATCAAGGCAAAGCTAAAGGGCTTGCCGCCTGCAATTCACAGACAGCAAGCCCTTTCGGCTGCTTGAACAATTTTTGCTTCAAATTATTGTCTAACTTTTTGGGGGGCACTTCAGACACCACAGAAGGGATTTTTTTGGGCTTCTCCCCTTGGGGGAAGCTGTCACCGAAGGTGACTGATGAGGGGCGGTCTTCCCACGACAACCCATTTATGGGCAATAACGGCAAACTTGCCCTCATCCGGCGCTCCGCGCCACCTTCCCCCTTGGGGGAAGGCTTTTCCTTTAACACGCACCCACAAACGCCTTAAAAATTCTTTCGGCTGTCCTCATTCACGCGGAACGAAAATTTCGGGGTGCCACTGCACAGCCCAGACGAACCTTTTATCCGGCAGGCATACAGCCTCCGTCAGTCCATCCTCCGAGACGGCCATAGCCGCCAGCCCCGGCGCAAGCGTTCACACCTCACTGTTAAAAAATAAAACAGAGAAGTCCTGTGCGACCTCTCTGTCCGTTGTGCTGATTATACCGCAACGCGCGGCGGATTGCAAACCCTTACATCGGCGGGTGGCTGTCCTTGAAGCGCTTATCCGTCGGCAGGGTCGTATATTTGTCGTACAGCTCCCGCAGCAGCACGGTACGGCGCACCATGCCGATGAACACATTGCGGTCATCCACCACCGGCACAAAGTTCTGTTCGATGGCTGCCTTTAAAAGCGTCGGCATGTCGGTGGTCACGGTAACGGCCTTGTAATCGCGGCGGCGGGGAAGCTGGAAATCGGCACGTCCTCGCTGGCTTCAAGGTCCAGCCCGTGCAGATTTTTCATGCCCCAGAGGATGTCGCCCTCGGTGATGCTGCCGACATACTCGCCGTTGCGCTTCAGAACAGGGATGGTGGCGTAGCGCTGGTTGGACCATTTTTCCAGCGTCTGGCGCAGGGTGAAATCCTCGTAAATGTACAGGACGTCCTGCTTGGGTGTCAAAAAGAATAAAAGGTTCATGGTTTAAACCGAGCTCCTTTGGTAAGATTGTCATACTTCTGTAAACAGTATATACTCTTGCGCTGTAAACTTTGTGAATGGAATGTTAAATCCACGCGCCAAAATAAATTTCTCCGAAATGCCCTGTTCAAGCGGGGAAAAAATTGGTGTATAATAGCTAAAGATTCATATAGTGCAGCTGCGGGCTTAGCCGCAGCTAACCCTGAAAAGGAGGATCGCAGATGATCACCAAGGTCAATCCCTATGGACATATTTCGCTGACGAATGACTACTTCTCCGGCCTGGTGGAGCAGGCCGCCAAGCAGTGCTACGGCATTGCCGCCATGGGTCAGGCCCCGGCTGAAAGCGTTGTGCGCAGCGCCCTGCGCACCGGCAGCCTGCCGCCGAAGGGCGTCACCGTCACGCAGGAGGCCGGCAAGCTGGTCATCGCCCTGCATATCAAGGTCGGGTTCGGTCTGAACATCTCGACCATCACCCAAAGCATCACCCACCGCGTCAAGGACGAAGTTGAACTTGCCACCGGCTTAAAGGTCGCCCGCATCGATGTCTACGTGGACGACGTCATTGCCGACTAAAGACTGTTTTACCCGAAAAAATATGAGGTGTAACGAAACCATGATTACTGGCCAGACCCTGCGCGACGCCATTCTTTCCGGCGCCAACAACATTGCCAACCAGCGCACCCGCGTGGATGAGCTGAACGTTTTCCCCGTTCCGGACGGTGATACCGGCACGAACATGAGCATGACCATCGGTGCCGCCCGCGCCGAGCTTGAGGCCATGCCCGACAGCTGCACCGTGGCCGAGGCCAGCAAGACCGCTGCCTCCGCCATGCTGCGCGGTGCCCGCGGCAACTCCGGCGTTATCACGAGCCTTTTGTTCCGCGGCTTCTCCAAGGCGCTGAAGGACAAGACCGAGGCATCCTCCGCTGACCTGGCTGCCGCCTTGCAGCAGGGCGTCGAGGCCGCCTACAAGGCCGTCATGAAGCCCACCGAGGGCACGATCCTGACCGTCTCCCGTCTGGCTGCCGAGAAGGCCGCCGAGTGCACCGAGCTGGACGTTCCTGCCATGTGGGACGCCACGCTGCAGGCCGGTCAGGCCGCGCTGGACGACACCCCGAACCTGCTGCCCGTGCTGAAAAAGGCCGGTGTTGTGGACGCCGGCGGCCAGGGCATCATGCTGATCTTTGAGGGCATGAAGCAGGTGTTCGACGGCGGCGAGATCATCGCCGGTGCCGAGGTCGCCGCCAAGCCCAAGGTATCCAGCGAAGCCGCAGGCAAGGGCGTTTTTGCCGACGACCTGATGAAGGTCGAGGACATCAAGAACGGCTACTGCACCCAGTTCCTGCTGCACAAGGATGCCGATGCCAGCGTTACCCGCCTGCGCGCCTTCCTTGAGTCCAACGGCGACTCCGTTGTTGTGATCGAGGACGACGACGTTGCCAACTGCCATGTCCACACCTCCGACCCCGGCATGATGCTGAGCGAGGCCATCAAGTACGGCTACCTGACCAATTTTAAAATTGAAAAACATGCACGAGCAGTTCCTCGCCCGCCAGAAGCAGGCGAAGGGTCTGGAGAAGCAGGCCGAGGCCGAGGAGAAGAAGGACAGCGAGTTCACCTACGCCGCCGTTGACCCCGAGCGCGAGTACGGCTTTGTGGCCGTGGCCGCGGGCGAGGGCCTGAAGGCTGTGTTCAGCGACCTTGGCGTGGACGCGGTTGTCAGCGGCGGCCAGACGATGAACCCCTCCACCGAGGACATCCTCGCCGCCATCCAGAGCGTGCCCGCCAAGACCGTGCTCGTTCTGCCCAACAACAAAAACATCATCATGGCGTCCGAGCAGGCGCAGAAGCTCGCAGACCGCAAGGTCATCGTGCTGCCCACCCGCACCGTGCCCCAGGGCATGACCGCCATGCTGAACTTTGACCCCGACCTGAAGCCGGAGGAGAACGCCGTTGCCATGATGCAGGCGGCGGACCGCGTCAGCACGGGTCTGATCACCTATGCCGCCCGCGACAGCGAGTTTGACGGCAAGCCCATCAAGAAGGGCGAGATCATGGCGCTGGAGAACGGCAAAATCGTTGCCACCGGCACCGACCTGGTCAAGATGACCTATCGTCTGGCCCGCTCCATGAAAAAGAAGGACACCCAGTTCATCACGGTCATTTCCGGCTGCGACGTCAGCGACGAGGACGCCGAAAAAGACGACCGATCTGGTGCGCGCCAAGTGCGGCGGCAGTGTCGAGGTCAGCCACATCAGCGGCGGCCAGCCCGTGTACTACTACATGATCTCTGTGGAGTAATTCGGACGTTATAACATTAAAAAGGCGAATTTGGGGATGTTCCGAGTTCGCCATTTTTGGTATATTGCCCGGGACGGCAGCCTCCCGGGAACTCCTACTTTCTTTTGTGACCAAAAGAAAGTAGCAAAGAAAAGTCCCGCTGTTGCGAATGCAGCGGGCCCCGCCTTAGGGGCTGCACGCCCCTAAGAACCCCAAAGTGGAAGTCGGAAGTCTCGGCGGCTAAACGGACGCAGTATTACTGTCCGTTCTTAACGCCACCGAGCCTTCCTCCACCTTAAATTCGGGTGTTGCGGGGTTGCGAGCGTGGGGCCACAGTTGAGCGCAGCGAAACTGGGGAGCGAGCAATGTTTGCCCCTGCGGGGCAAATAACCGCACGAGCGGGTTTGCGTAGCAAACTGGCGGCGCTCGTTGTGCGCCGCCAAGCGCCCCCGAACCCCCGCAGGGGTGAACGACTGCTGTTTCCGCGATGACCTCCACTTTACATCACTGCCCTGTAGGGGCCGGGCATGCCCGGCCCACGGCCTTGCCATTACCGCCCATTTATCTTTTGCTTCGTAGGGAGGGGTCTTGACCCCTCCGCGGGGCGTCGAGGACGCCGCCCCCTACAAACGCAAGCTGCAAGCCTTCCGCCAGTCGTAGGGGAGGGATTCATCCCTCCCGCGCCACATCCCATTGCCGCCCGCCATCCCAAAGAAAGGAGGCCCCCATGCCCACCATCAACGATTCCGTCCAATTTCTCAAGGGCGTTGGCCCGGCCTTCGCCCAAAAAATTTGAGAAGCTCGGCATCCTCACCATCCGCGACCTGCTTTTGTGCTATCCGCGCAAATACATCGACTACACGCAGCCCTACACCGTCGTGTCCGCGCCGTATGACGTGGAATGCTGCGTCCGCGCAACCGTGCTGCAAAAGGAGCCAGCCCGGCGCGTCAAGGGCGGGCGGGTCATGAACCGGGTGCTGGCGGCGGACGATTCCGGCATTCTGGCACTGTCGTGGTTCAATGCGCCCTACGCGGCGGACAAGCTGGAAGTGGGGGAGACCTACTACTTTGAGGGCCGCATCGGCGGGGCGCTGACCCGGCGCGAGCTGCTGCACCCGCTGGTGCGCACCGAGGCCCAGGTCGCTGACTGCCCGTTTGTGGCGGTCTATCCCGGCACCGACGGTCTGCCCGCCAGCCGCCACGCCAGCTGTGCCCATGCAGCGCTGGCGTTCGCGGACCAGCTTGTGGACCCGCTGCCACCCGAGCTGCTGACCCGCTACCGGATGCCCGCCAAGGCGCAGGCCGTGCGGGGCATCCACGCGCCCAAAAACGCGGACGACCTTGCCGCGGCGCGGCGGCGGCTGATTTTTGAGGAGCTGTACCTGCTCCAAATCGGCATCTTCCTGCTGCGCAGCCACGGGCGGCGCAAGACCAGCGCCCCCATGCACCCGCTGGACCTCGGCCCGTTCTGGCGCAGCCTGCCGTACCCGCCCACCGGTGCGCAAAAGCGCTCCACCGAGGAAATTCTGGCCGATCTCTGCGGCGACGTGCCGATGAACCGGCTTTTGCAGGGCGACGTCGGCAGCGGCAAAACGCTGGTGGCCGCCGCGGCCATCTGGTTTGCCGCGCAGAACGGCTGGCAGAGCGCCATGCTGGCCCCCACGGAAATTTTAGCCCGTCAGCACGCCGCCACGCTGGCGGACCGGCTCGAGCCGTTCGGCGTCAACGTCACGCTGCTGGTCGGCGGCATGAAAGCGAAGGAGAAGCGCATCGCGCTGGAGGCTATCGCCGATGGGCGGGCAAATTTAGTCGCAGGTACGCATGCCGTGCTGACCGACACCGTGGAATTTAAAAATCTCGGCCTCGCCATCGTGGACGAGCAGCACCGCTTCGGCGTGCGGCAGCGCGGCCTGTTGGCGGGCAAGGCACAAAAGCCCGCACCTGCTGGTCATGAGCGCCACGCCCATCCCGCGCACGCTGGGGCTGCTCATGTACGGCGACCTGGATATTTCGGTGCTGGACGAGCTGCCGCCGGGCCGCAAGCCCATCAAAACGTGGTTCATCACCGGCAAAAAGCGCCGCGACATGTACGGCTTTCTGGACAAGCAGATCGCGGCGGGGCATCAGGTCTACATCGTCTGCCCGGCCATCGAGCAAAACGAAGCCATGGGCGATCTGCAGGCCGTCACGACCTACTACACCGAGACCGCCTGCGCACTGCTGCCCAACCGGCGCATCGGCCTGCTGCACGGCAAGCTGAAGCCAAAGGAAAAGGACGATGTCATGCAGAGATTCAAGGCCGGTGAGCTGGACGTGCTTGTCTCGACGACAGTCATCGAGGTCGGCGTTGACGTGCCGAACGCGACGGTCATGGTCATTGAGAACGCCGAGCGGTTCGGCCTGTCGGCACTGCACCAGCTGCGCGGGCGCGTGGGGCGCGGCGCGGCGGATTCCTGCTGCATTCTGATTTCCGACAACGGCAACGACGCGGTGCGCGAGCGGCTGCAATTTCTGTGCCGCACGTCGGACGGCTTCGCCGTGGCGAAGTATGATCTGGAGACCCGCGGCCCGGGTGATTTCTTTGGCTCGGCGCGAGCACGGTCTGCCGACGCTGCGGGTGGCGGATTTAGTGCAGGACACCCGCACACTGCGCGTCGCGCAGGACGAAGCCAAGGCCCTGCTGGCCAAGGACCCGAATCTGATCGACCCCGCGCACCGTGCACTGTCCGATGAGGTGGAGCGGCTGCTTTGAGACGGCAGGGGCGATGAATTAGCAGCCTTCTTTGGCTTGCCCCCTCGGGGGAAGCTGCCGCCCGCAGGCGGCTGATGAGGCAGAGTTTTCCCACAGGCAATCCGCAAGCGGGATTTCCCGGCAAGTTTCCCCTCATCCGAGCGCGGGGCGGGGCCGCGCCCACCTTTCCCCCAAGGGGGAAGGCACTCTGCCCCGCCGCAGCTGTGCTATTGTATCCCGTTGCTCTCCCGCGATAAATTCCTTTCTATCCCTTTTATTTTCCCTTCAAATTTGCTATACTGATAGGTAACTTTATAAAGGAAATCTTGCCTATGAAAAAATTCTGCGCGATTTTATTTTCCTTCGTGCTCGTTCTGATGCTGGCGCTGCCCGTCGCGGCAGAGGACGCGGCAGGGGAGAGTGACTCCCTCTTTGACACCGCGCCCGCGCTGACAGCTCCCGCCGGGTATGTCGTCAACCTCGACACCAACATCGTCGTGTACGAGAAAAAACAGCGAGACCCAGCTCTCCGCCGCCAGCCTGACCAAGATGATGACGACACTGCTCCTGCTGGAAAATTACCAGGATCAGCTCGACTCCATCAGCCTGACCGCGCCAAGCTACATCTACGATTTAATTTGGGAGCAGAGCACGAACGCCTCCACCGCCGACATCCGCCGGGGCGAGACCCAGAGCCTGCGCAACCTGCTCTACGCCATGCTGCTGCCCAGCGGCAACGAGGCCGCCTACATCGTGGCCGACTACATGGGCGGCGGCAGCATCGACAACTTCGTCGCCATGATGAACGACGAGGCGAAGGCCGTGGGCTGCACGGGCACAACGTTTGTCGATCCCTGCGGGCTGAACCCCAACAACATCACGACGGCGCGGGACGCCTACCTCATCCTGCGCGCCCTGACGGCCTACGATGTGTTCGCCACGGTCATCGCCACCCCCAGCTACGACATGGGCACAAATGACCGCTACACGACGCCCGGCACCTATATCATCCAGAATACCGACAAGCTCGTGACCAACAGCAGCTACCACCGCGACTACACCAGGGGCGGCAAGACCGGCAGCCTGGGCGAGTGGCAGAACTTTGCGGGCTGGCACAGCCAGAACGGCGAGAGCTACATCAGCGTACTGCTGAACGTGCCCTACGACGCCGACCCCGAGGGCATGCGCCCCGCGCTGGCGGAGACCGGCACGATCATGGACTGGGTGTTCGACACCTACACCATCGCCCCGGCGCTGGACACGACCCAGCCCATCACCGAGGTCCGGGTCGCCTACTCGACCCAGACGGACACCGTCATGCTTTATCCGGCTGACAATATGATGACGCTGCTGCCCGCCGCGGGCGGCGCTGCGCTGACCGAGCCGGTGTTCAATGTGCCGGACGAGCTGGCCGCGCCCATCAAGCAGGGCGACGTCGTCGGCACCGTCACGCTGACGATCCAGGGCGAGGTCATCGGCACCGCCGATTTAATTGCGGGCAGCGATGTCTCGCGCAATCAGGTTTTGTACACGCTTTCGCGTGTGAGCCTTTTTTTTCCAAGCACATACTTCAAAGTCGTCATTGCGCTGACGATCTTCGTCGTTGGCTGCTATGGAATATATATTGCCGGCCGCGTCCTGCTCGCCTCACGCAAGACACGCTGAGCCGCATATACAGGAGGGTTTACCCATGCTGGATGTAAAACGCAATCTGACCACCATGACCGATTTCTACGAGCTGACGATGTCGGCGGGCTATCTGGACGAGGGATATGTGGATAAGATCGCCGTCTTTGATATGTTCTTCCGCCGCGTGCCGGACGGCGGCGGCTACGCCGTCATGGCCGGTCTGCAGCAGTTCATCGACGCCGTGGATCACCTGAAATTTACCGGCGAGGACATCGACTATCTGCGCTCCACCAAGGCGTTTGACGAGAAGTTCCTCACCTATCTTGCCAACTTCAAGCTGCACTGCAATATCTGGGCCATTGAGGAGGGCATGCCCATCTTCCCGCAGGAGCCCATCGTCACCGTCGAGGGTCCGGCCATTGAGTGCCAGCTGCTCGAGACGCTGCTGCTCGTCACCTTCAACCACCAGTGCCTGATCGCCACCAAGGCGAACCGCATCGTGCGCTCCGCCGCGGGCCGCCCGGTCATGGAGTTCGGTGCCCGCCGCGCGCAAGGGTATGACGCCGCCTACTTCGGCGCACGCGCGTCCTACATCGGCGGCTGCGGCTCCACCTCCTGCGTCATGGCCGCGCGTGACTTCGGCATCCCGGCCTCCGGCACGATGGCCCACAGCTGGGTGCAGATGTTCCCGACGGAGTACGACGCCTTCAAGAAATACGCCGAGATGTACCCCGACGCCTGCGTGCTGCTGGTGGACACCTACAACGTGCTGCGCCACGGCGTACCCGATGCCATCAAGGTGTTTGACGAGGTCCTGAAGCCGATGGGCAAGCGCCCGAAGGGCATCCGCATCGACTCCGGCGATATTGCCTACCTGTCCAAGAAAGCCCGCAAGATGCTGGACGAGGCCGGCTACCCCGACTGCACGATCTGCGCGTCCAACTCTCTGGATGAGTACATCGTCCGCGACCTGATCCTGCAGGGTGCCCGCGTGGACAGCTTCGGCATCGGCGAGAACATGATCACGGCCAAGAGCGACCCTGTGTTCGGCGGCGTCTACAAGCTGGCCGCCGTCAGGGAGGACGACGGCAGCTACACCCCGAAGATGAAGCTGTCCGAATCCGCCGAAAAGATGACGATCCCCTGCCTGAAAAAGGTCTGGCGTATCTACGACCAGGACGGCAAGGCGATGGCCGACCTTATCACGATGGCAGACGAGGTCGTCGAGACCCAGCACGGCATCACGCTGTTTGACCCGATAGAGACCTGGAAGGAATGCACCTACGTCAACTGCACGGCCCGTTGCCTGTCCACCCCGATTTACGAGAACGGCAAGCGCGTTTACAGCTCCCCGAGCCTGGACGACATCAAGAAGTTCTGCAAGGCGCAGGTCAACACCCTCTGGGACGAGGTCAAGCGCTTCGAGAACCCCCGACCGCTACTACGTTGACCTGAGCCAGAAGCTGTGGGATACCCGCAGCGCGCTGCTGAAGAAGCTGTCGAAATAAAGATCTCTGGCTTCCCCTTGGGGGAAGCTGCCGTCCGCAGGCGGCTGATGAGGGGCAGGTTTGCCAATACCGTCCGTTTACGGGTCGCCGCGGAAACGCAGCCCATCATCCGTCTGCGGGCGGGACCGCAGACACCTTCCCCAAGAGGGAAGGCATTTCTTCCCAAAAACTTCCACCATCCTTACAAAACGGTTACAACCCGCGCCCCCTGCACATACTGTGGCTATACAGCTTGTGCAGGGGGATTTTGTATGCTGGAACGTGCTTCTCTGTTTTTGCTCGGCGGCGGGGCGTATGCCGCGCTGGAATTGGCCTGGCGCGGCACCACGCACTGGACGATGTTTCTGACCGGCGGGGTCTGTCTCTGCCTTTTGCAGGCGCTGGCGGATCGTCCGCTACCGCTGGGCCCGGCGGCGGCTGTCGGAGCGGCGGGCGTCAGCGGGCTGGAGCTGGCCGTCGGCGCAGTCTGCCGCCGCGTGCTGCACACCGCCGTCTGGGATTACGCCGACGAGTGGGGCAATCTGGCCGGGCTGGTCTGCCCCAAATACACCGCCTACTGGTTTTTTGCTGTGCGGGTGGGTCATTTTTGTGCTGCGCGGTGTTGAAAGTACCGTTTATCACCCTCAAAATCCGCCTCCCGGCATTAAAGTCCAAATTATCGTACTGCCTGTCTGGTATAATAAAAGCATGGAAAGCAAAACCGGACACAGAAAGGCGGTATCCACCATGACCCAGCAGTTCAGATACGTCAGCGGCCACATCGAAGTCTTTACCGAGAATGGAGAGTTCCTTTTTTTCAGCAGACACCATGCAGGAGGCATGGGAGGAACTGTCCGCGTAATACGCACACTCGCAACGTCCGTATGTACACTATGCCGAAATAGTTTAAAATATACAAATAACTTTTGTAAGTTTGTACAAAATGCAGCTTGCAAAAGTCCGGCCTTTCGCATATAATAAAGACAGAAAGAGGGGAGCGAAAGCCCCCGGAACACTTAGCCCTACACTAGGAAAGGAGACGGGGTTACTATGTTGAAGCTGCACACTTTAGCCGCATGGATGCACGGGTTTTTGGATCCCGAACGTCCCTACGGACTGCCGGAGGATGTTTACAATGACGTGATTCCGTCAGGCGTCCACAATTTCAACCACAGCGATCTTTTTTGAAAGCCGTTTGAATCCCACAACCCCCACCCCGGTGCGGCCCGCAAGCCCCGCACCGGGGTGGGGGTTTATTTTGCAATAAAAGAGCGGCGTGAATCGTAGTGTAGGTAGGGGCCGGGCATGTCCGGCCCGCGGCTTTCCCGTAAGCGCCCGTCCGCCTTATACCTCCGGTCCGGGCATGCCCGGCCCCTACCGTGCGGCATCTTTCAAAACTCCCTCTTGTTTTTTTTGCGTCAAAACACGGTATTCTATAATAAGTATATTATGCCTTTCAAAAGGAGCGACCTATGAAACTCATCACCTTTACCGTGCCGTGCTACAACTCGGCTGCCTATATGGATCACTGCATCGAGACCCTGCTCACCGCGGGGGAGGACGCCGAGATCATCCTTGTGGATGACGGCTCCAAGGACGACACCGGCAAAATTGCCGACGCCTACGCCGAAAAGTACCCCACCATCGTCCGCGTCATTCATCAGGAGAACGGCGGCCACGGCGAGGGCGTCAACCAGGGCATCCGCAATGCCACCGGCGTCTACTTCAAGGTCGTCGACTCCGACGACTGGCTCGACACCGATGCCCTGCAGCAGGTCCTGGCCGAGCTGCGCGCCCACCTCAACGACGAGCAGCCGCTTGATTTGATGATGGCCAACTATGTCTATGAGCATGTGGCCGACAACACCCAGAATGTCGTGGACTACAAGGGTATCCTGCCCGAAGGCCGCGTTTTCACCTGGAAGGAGATCGGCAAGTTTCCGCCGAGCAAAAACATCCTGATGCACTCGGTCATCTACCGCACCGAGATCCTGCGCGCCTGCGGCATGGAGCTGCCGAAGCATACCTTCTATGTTGACAACATCTTTGTCTACCAGCCGCTGCCGCAGGTCAAAACCATCTACTACATGAACCTTGACCTCTACCGCTACTTCATCGGGCGCGAGGATCAGAGCGTCAATGAGGCCAACATGATCAAGCGCGTTGACCAGCAGCTGCGCGTCACCCGCATTATGATGAACGTGGTCGATGTCTACGCCCTGCCGCCGGAGCAGGCCAAGCTGCGTGCCTACATGCTGAACTATTTCTCGATGATGATGGCGATCTCCAGCATCTTCCTGACGCTGGACGGCAGCAAGGAGGCACTGGCCAAGCGCCGCCAGCTGTGGGATGACCTCAAGGCACACGACGGCCACCTCTACCGCCGCTGCCGCTTCTCGGTGGCGGAGGGCTGCAACCTGCCCGGCTGGCTGGGCAGCAAGATCAGCATCGGCGGCTACCGCATCGCCCAGAAGATCTTCAAGTTCAATTAAGGAAGTTTTATGCGTAATTACGATGTTATTTTGTTCGATTTGGACGGCACGCTCACCGACTCCGCGCCGGGCATTTTAAAACTCGGTGCGTTACGCCTGCCGCAAGCTGGGACTGCCTATCCCGGTGAGGAAAACGCTGCGCCGCTTTCTCGGCCCGCCGCTTATCGCCTCCTTCCGGGAGCTGATGGGGCTGGACGCCGCCGACGCAGACCGCGCCGTTAGCGCCTTTCGGGAGTATTTCCCCCACGAAGGGCCTGTTTGAGAACGAGGTCTACCCGGGCGTCCCGGCCCTGCTGGCCGATCTGAAGGCCGCCGGGAAAACCGTCATCCTCGCGACGAGCAAGCCCGAGGCGTTCGCCAGGCGCATCATGGAGCACTTCGATTTAGCGCGGTACTGCGATTTCATCTGCGGTGCCACGCTGGATGAGACCCGCACCGACAAGGCCGAGGTCATTGCCTACGCACTGGAAACTGCGGGCATCACCGACAAAACCGGCCTTGTCATGGTCGGCGACCGCGAGCATGATGTGCTGGGTGCCAAAAAGAACAGGCCTGCCCTGCATCGGTGCTGTCTACGGCTACGGCACAGCCGGGGAAGCTGACCGCCGCCGGGGCCGCCGCTCTGGCCGAGACGGTGGATGAGCTGCACAAGCTGCTGCTGGGATAAGGCAAATGGGAGACAGCCTGCGCTGCCTCCCGTTTTTTATTGGTCCCGGTCGTTATAATAGAGATACCACCCGCGGAAGCCGTACCCGATGCCGAGAGCGCCCAGCGCCAGCAGCATAGCCGCCTTGTCGGGCCAAAGCGGCATATTCCGGGTGCAGACCCAGACCACCGCCAATGCAAGGCATACAAGCATCGGCAGGCCGTAGTGCAGCAATCTCTGCACCCGCAGCCGCTTCGGGTCGCCCTCCGCCGCCAGCGCCGATGGATCGCACACCTCGCACCGCACCCGCAGGATCGGGATATTGCGCACATGGCTTGAATACCGCACGGCCCTGTACTCGATGCCGTCCAGCGTAAACCGCGGTGTCATGCCCTCGTGGGTGATGACGATCTCCTCGCCGCAGCCCGCCGCCCAGGCCAACAGCTCGGCGGTAAACTCCTGCGGGGTTGCAATGGCGGTGTCCGGCGTAAAGGTAAACTGCCGCTTATGCTCGGCTGCTGCCATTTTCCGGTAGTCCTGCACCCAGCCGGTAAACCAGCCGCCCGCCGGGGCAGGGGAGTCCATCCGCTCAAGGCAGCTGTCCACATCCAGCTCTGCCGCCGTTCGGTCGCCGGCGGCCAGCTCCGTGCAGAAGGCTGCGGCTGCCGCCAGCTTTTGCTGCTCGGCCTCCAGCCGCTGCCGCTGGCGTTCGGCAGCCTCGGCCAGCGGCAGGGTGCCGTTCAGCACAGTGCCGATCTCCTCGACCGGCATATCCAGTGTGCGCAGCATCCGGATTAACTTCAGGGTGCGCACATCCGCCTGCGAATAGACGCGATACTCATTTTCAGGGTTGCGGGCAGGGGTCAGCAGCCCTGCCTGCTCATAATAGCGGATATTGCGGGCGGACACGCCCGATTGCTCCGCTGCCTGCTTGATGTTCATAACATCACGCTCCTTTCACTTTCACCTTACACCCTGCACCCACTGGAAGGTCAATACTTTTTCATAAAATAACCATACCATATTTGTAAAATTTGTGCTATACTGTTTTCATATATCAGTGTAAAAGAGGGAATATATCATGTACAAACCCGGTGACGATAAATTGGAAGTCCGCGAACTGCTTGTCAAGGCGTTCGCCAGCGCGTGGGAGGCCGGCGACAAAGCCGTTGACCGCGACACCTACATCAATTCCAGCATCAATGTGATCGACTCTCTGCAGGTCGGCCCCGAGATGATCTACGGCGAGGAGGGCCAGGGCCTGCTGGACGATGAGCTTGACCATCTGCCCGATATGCTGCGTGCCGACGGCGCGTGGGTCTACTACGCCGTGCCCGCAGAGAACTACTTCATCCTGACCTGGATGGAGGATGCCGAAAAGGCCGCCGCCAAGGTCAACTCCCTGAGGACGAGGATGACAGCCTGGCCTGCATCGTTGACCTGACGCAGGAGTGGACCCGCGCCGCTGAATAACCGCCGGAAACGCCGCGAGAGGGGAGAGGAACGCATGAGCCGCGATACGATACGTCTGCCGCACGACGCCTACCGACTGCTGCAGACGCTGCGTGCTGCCGGGCACAGTGCCTACGTGGTGGGCGGCTGCGTGCGCGACAGCCTGCTGGGTCGTCTGCCCGGCGACTGGGACATCTGCACCTCCGCCCGGCCCGACGAGATGAAGGCGCTGTTCTGCAGCCAGCGCCTGATCCTGACCGGCGAAAAGCACGGCACGGTGGCCGTCATTCTGCACGGAAAGCCGTATGAGATGACGACCTACCGACTGGACGGCAGCTACCGCGACCACCGCCACCCTGATAACGTACAGTTTGTGGACGACCTGGCCGCCGACCTGGCACGGCGGGATTTCACGATCAACGCCATGGCCTACGCCCCCGGCGAGGGAGTCATCGACCTGTACGGCGGGCGCAGCGATCTGACCGCGCGTGTCGTGCGGTGCGTCGGCACGCCCGCGGACCGCTTTGCCGAGGATGCGCTGCGCATCCTGCGGGCGCTGCGGTTCAGCGCAAAGCTCGGCTTTGCGCTGGACCCCGCCACCGAAGCCGCCGCGCTGGCCGCGCGGGATACGCTGCACACCGTCAGCGCCGAGCGGCTCTACACCGAGCTGGACGGCCTGCTGCTGGCCCCGGGGCCGGGCAGACGCTGGCGCAGTACGGCGAGATTTTTAAGCGGCGCTGTGCCGGAGATCCTGCCCTGCATCGGCTGCACCCAGCCCGGAAAACTGGCATTGCTACGACGTCTGGCAGCATTCTGCCGCCGCCGTGGGCGCACTGGACCTGCGTGGGCAGGACACCCGCGGCGTGCGGGTGCTGTGCTGGGCCACGTTTTTGCATGACATTGCCAAGCCGCTCTGCCGCAGCGTCGGGCCGGACGGGGCTGCGCATTTCAAAGGCCACAACCAGCGCGGTGCGCAGCTGGCGCGGGTCATCCTGCGCCGCCTGAAGGCCCCCGCCTACCTTGTGGACGGCGCGGTGGGGCTGATCGCCGTGCACGACGCACCGCTGCCCGCCGACGATGTGGGCATTTTAAAGCTGCTGAACCGCAGCGGTGCGATCTTTCTGCGCCGTCTCTGTGCGCTGAAATACGCCGACCTTGACGCCCACGCCAATACACCCGAGGTTGCCGCCCGCCGCGCCGATGTAGCAGCCTTTGAGCGCCGCATGAACGAGCTGGCCAAGGCCGGCTGCTACACCATGCGCCAGCTGGCCGTCAACGGCGCGGATCTGATGGACATCGGCATCCCCGCCGGGCCGGGCGTCGGCGCAACACTGCAAACGCTGCTGAACGACGTTATGGAGGGCACACTGCCCAATGAGCGGGAAGCCCTGCTGGCGGCAGCGGTAAAGTGAAGGGTATCCGCACCCCTTTTCCGCCGCCGCACACGGCCACGGCGGCCAGAGGGCTGGCCGCCCTACATACTGCATTATAAATCACCTGGAAATTTACAAAGGGGGTTCCCACTATGTCCATCCAAAACGAAATCCTCAACGCTATCGCATCCCGGCGCAGCTGCCGGGCCTATAAGCCGGAGCAGATCACGGCGGAGGAGCTGGAGGCCGTCACCACCGCAGGCACCTGGGCCGCTACCGCTATGGGCAGGCAGAGCCCCGTCATGGTCGCTGTGCAGGACAAGGAAACGCTGGCCGAGCTGTCCCGCCTGAACGCCGCCGTCATGGGCACCAAAAACGACCCGTTCTACGGCGCACCCACCGCGGTGCTGGTCCTGGGCGAGAAGAATAACCCCAACGGCGTGCAGGACGCCAGCCTTGTGATGGGCAACCTGCTGCTGGCCGCGTCCGGCATCGGTCTGGGCTCCTGCTGGATCAACCGCGCAAAAGAGACGTTTGAAACGCCCGAGGGCAAGGCTCTGCTGGCCAAGTGGGGGCCCTTGATCCCGGAGAAGTACATCGGCGTCGGCTACTGCATTCTTGGCTATCCCGCGCCCAAATGGCACCCGCACGCCCGGCCCCCGCAAGGCCGGCTATGTCCTGCACGTATGATTTTCGGCGTCGGCATCGACCTGTGTGACGCAGGCCGCCTTGAAAAAAGTTTGGCGAAGCAGAGCTTTCTCGACCATGTATTTGCGCCGTCGGAGCAGGCCCTGCTGGCATCCTTAGGCGAAAAGCGACGCGCCGAGACCGCCGCCGCAAATTTTGCGGCCAAGGAAGCCTTCTTGAAGGCCGCCGGCACCGGTCTTGGCGGCTTTGCCATGCCCGAGCTGGCCGTACTGCGCCAAAAGAGCGGTGCGCCCTATTTTGCCCTGACCGGCGCAGCCGCTGCCTGGGTCAGGGAGCAGGGCCTGACCGTTCATGTCAGCCTGACCCATGAGCGCGGGCTGGCAAATGCGCTTGTGCTTTTGGAGAAAGAGTAATTCTTGGCCCCCTCTGCGAGGGGGCTCCGCCCGCAGGCGGTGGGGAGAGAGCTTCGCGGCAGCCCGAAATATTTCGGGCTGCCGCAA
>ENA-OQES01000512-OQES01000512.1-human-gut-metagenome-genome-assembly--contig:-NODE-512-length-16265-cov-5.261866_pt1 | contig 16265 bp, 22 predicted proteins | sample MGYA00242798_ERZ504641 | MGnify/ENA primary metagenome ERZ504641 (study PRJEB26092, sample SAMD00036327) | human gut metagenome | host: Homo sapiens | study: EMG produced TPA metagenomics assembly of... | reverse complement strand
TTAAGAAAGCGCGCGATAAATCATAAGAAAGGGATAAGAGATGGGTAATACAAAGTCACTTTTTGTACAGACAGAGATTTGGCTATGGACTTGGAGATTTTGCTTGTAACTTAATATGGCAGATGATTTCTCTGTACTTACTGTAGTTTTTACACAGACGTTATGAAACTCAATGCAGCATCGATCGCTGTTATGTTTATCGTCTGCAGGATTATTGATGCTGTTACTGATGTACTGGTTGGATTCGCAATCGATAAGACCAGAACCCGTTGGGGAAAGAGCAGACCATGGTTTCTCATTTGGAGCTGTGCCGTTTGCAGTGGCAGCATTACTGGCATTCAGTGTGCCGGACATTTCACCGGATGGGAAACTGGTGTATGCATATGTTACATACATCTTCCTGTCATTCATGTATACAGTGGTAAATATTCCGCTGGCGTCCATATTGCCAACTTTGACGGATGATATGAATGAGAGAACCGTACTTGCGACATGGAGAAAATTCTTCGCATTTATGGGTTCCACGATTGTATCTGCAACCGCATTGTATCTGGTAAAAATAGTCGGAAACGGGAACGAAGCAGTCGGATTCCGGGTGGTTATGGGAATCTTCGGAGTTGCGGGATGTGTATGTTTCTTGCTTACATTCGCACTGGTTCGTGAGAATAACTTAAGTCAGACGGAAAAGTCAGCGACCTTAAAAGAGACGATTCAGTCTGCGGCACATAATACACCGTGGAAGTTATTTGCACTTAACATTCTGTTCATGTGGACAGGTTATTTCATTCAGTCGTCTGCACTTGTTTATTACTATAAATATTACGTGGAAAGTGCAAAAAGTGGCAACGATGGTAGCTACGGTTATGACAATGGTACCGCTGGTGGCAAATTTAACCGTTCCATTTCTGGCAAAACGTCTCGGAAAACGTAACCTTTACAGCGTATCCGCAGGATTACAGCTTGCAGGTCTGGCCGTGATCTTTATCGGAACTGTGAATACATCGGTCATCCTGGCGGGGCAGTGATATCTGCAGCGGGATACGGATGTAAGGAGAGTATCTACTTCTCCATGCAGGCAGATCCGGTGGATTACGGAGAGTGGAAGACTGGTATTCAGGCAACCGGAACGTTGTCGGCAATCAACGGTTTCCTTGGAAAAGTAGCACAGGCAGCAGCCGGAGGAATCTCGGGTCTGTTACTGAGCTGGGGAGCTTATGACGCAGATGCCGTTCATCAGACAGCAAATGCACTGACGGCGATCAAGATGATGTATATCTACATTCCGGCGCTCCTGATCATTTGCTCGATCATCACGATGTCGTTTTACCATCTGGATAAGGAATTTCCACAGATTCAGAAAGAACTGGAAGAACGCAGGAAAGTTCAGAATAAATAATAGAACCAGAACATATGAAACAAGAATGAGTGAAAGGAATTAATTATGAATAAATCAGCAGAAACGAAGAAATATATGCCGCTGGTTGGTGCGGCAGGAATCGGATCTATGCTCGGATCCGGTATCATCATCGGACTGTCCGCTACAATTACAGTGTGGCAGTCAGGACTTGGACTTACCGACGGGCAGGTCGGAATCCTCTCAGGAGCACTTACATTTGCAATTGCAGCAGGTTCACTGCTCGCAGGAAATATTACAAAGTTATTCGGACTGATCCGTTCATTTAACATGATGAACCTGATGTATCTGATCGGTGCGGCAATCTGCGTACTGTCAGGCAACTTCCCGGTATTACTTGCAGGTCTGATCATCACAGGATTTGCTTCTGGAGCAGATCTTCCGATCAGCCTTACTGTAATCTCACATGATGCACCGAATGAAAAAGTATCTGCAAGTCTGATCGCATCGACACAGGTATTCTGGCAGATTGGTGTACTTGGATCTTACGCAATGGCATTTATCGTATCTCACGTAGAAGGCGCAGCAGGAGCAAGAATGGTATTCGCATTACTGGCCGTACTTGCAGGAATCGCATTCGTATGGAGAACATTTTCTAAGAAATTCAAAGAGTTTCATGCGGCAGGAGATGAATACCGCGCTGCAGAAGGTACAAAGACTTCTACAGAAGTATCATTTGCATCTCTTTTTAAAGGAACAGACGGAAAGAAATATGTATCATTTTTCTCATGCATCATTATCTTCTATGTATGTTGGAACCTGTTAGCTAATACATTCGGACAGTTCCAGACTTATATCCTGGTTAAGGCAAATGCATCACAGTCACTTGCAACGGGATGTGGAATCGTATTGAATATTGTAGGCCTAATCTGCGGAATCTTATTTGCATCTGCAGCAGGAAGTAAACACAGAAACAAATTCTTCTATGTAGGTATCGTAATTCAGGCAGGTGCCATGATCGGTATCGCACTTGGCGGCGGAACGATCGCTATGATCGTAGGTATGATTGCATGCTACAACATCGGTAACCAGTTTGCCGGAGAGTCTATTTACAAAGTATGGACACAGGAGTCCTTCCCGGTTGAGGCAAGAGCTTCTATGCAGGGATTCATCAATGGATTCTCAAGATTCTGCTGTGGATTATTCGCACTTGTAACACCTTATCTGGTAGCCGGTGACAGAATCCACACAACTATGTATGGATTCGCAGGAATCGTCCTGATCAGTGCAATTGCCGGAACAAGAATGATTATGTTACAGAAAAAACCACGGCGTCGGACAGATGTAAGCAGGAGGAGAGAACATGGCATTTACATTTCAGATCAATAATGATGTAAAATTTAAACATGACGAAAAACTACTGGCAAAAGCAGAAGGCTTCCGTCCGGAGATCAAAAAATGAAAGAATCCATCCAACACGTATTGTCGAAGTGATCGAAGATCCGTTGAAATTAAACGGTGTCGGTGTAACGGAAAGTGATAAGAACATTGATAAGATTGAAGAATATGGACTGAAAAGAAATGATAAAATGATTCTTGACTTTGGAGATCACAGAGTCGGAACATTTAAGATTCATATCGACCAGACCGGATCCCCGATGGATGCACCTCTTTATATGCGTATTAAGTTTGCAGAACTTCCGGCAGAGCTTGCGGCAGAGTCCAAAGACTATGAAGGATGGCTCAGCCGTTCGTGGATACAGGAAGAGTTCATTCATATCGATGAGCTTCCGGCAACACTGGAACTTCCGAGAAGATACAGCTTCCGTTATGTAGAATTGAAGGTTCTGGATACATCTCCGAAGTGGCAGGCAGTATTCTCTGATCCGACGGTTGTGACAGAGACATCTGCAGATTACAGCGGCTTCGAACCGATGAGATTCGAAGATCCGGAACTGCAGAAGATTTATGATATCGGTGTGAAGACGCTGGCGGACTGTACACAGGACGTGTTCGAGGACGGACCAAAGCGTGACAGAAGATTATGGCTTGGAGATCTCAGACTGCAGGCGCTTGCAAACTACGCAACCTTTGATCAGACGGATCTGGTAAAGAGATGCCTGTATCTGTTCGCAGCTATGACGACAGAAGAAGGTAAGATCTCTGCAAATGTATTCGTAAAGCCGGAGAATGTACCGGATGATACATTCCTGTTCGAATACAGCCTGTTCTTCATCTCGACCTTATATGATCTTCATCAAGCACACCCGGATGAGGAGCTGATAAGAGAACTGTATCCGATTGCCAAGAAGCAGATGAACATTACATTAAAGATGTTCGATGAGAATGGCAAACTGAATCCGGACGAGAACTATCCGGTATTCGTAGACTGGTCCAATGACTTTAATAAAGACACAGCAGGACAGGCAGAGATGATCTATGTCATGAAGCAGTTCATCGAGCTTGCCAAAGTCGTAAGAGACTCTGAGATCAGCATGTACGAAAAGAAACTGGAGCTGATCACAGACTATGCAAAGAACGTGCTTTTCCGTCCGGAAAAGAACCTCTTTGCAACAGCCTGGGATGAATACAACATTGCAAGTCAGGTGTGGATGGTGCTGGCACATGTAATGTCAGACGAAGAGAATAAATCCATCATGCAGACCACGATTCAGGAGTTATTCCCGGTGAAGAATATCGCAACACCATATATGTATCATCACATTGTGGAAGCATTATTCGAGGCAGGACTGGATGAAGAGGCCATCCATCTGATGAAGAGCTACTGGGGTAAGATGATCTCACTTGGAGCGGATACCTACTGGGAAGCATTCGATCCGGATCAGCCGGAGTATTCTCCGTATGGTTCACCGATCGTGAACAGCTACTGCCATGCATGGAGTTGTACGCCGGTGTATCTGCTTAAGAAGTATGTGAAGAATAAGTAGGCAGATGTGCTGACTGTAAATGGGACGGAATAAAATATTACATAGTGTGCAGGAATCCGCCGGACGGGAAAATGTCCGGCGGATTTTGCGTATAAAAATATATTCAAAAAGCCGCCAGTGGCAAATGTTTTACTTCGATTTGGATAAGATGAAATGAATTGGAATAATATATAATAAAATATGGAAAATATACTTGATAAATGGAATGATATATAATAAAATATGGAAAACAATACCAGAAATATAGATTACCACATGTTCGGAAGAATCCATCGATGGAGAGTCCTGTAGAAGGAAGGAGATGATCCTATGACTGTAGAAGAGATGAAAAAGAAGAAAACAGAATTAGGTTTCAGTTGCGAGCAGATATCAGATCGTTCCGGTGTACCGTTGGGAACGGTACAAAAGATATTCAGCGGAATAACCAAAAGACCAAGATATGACACAATTTGTCAGTTGGAAAAAGCATTTCCGATTGAACATATTATATTTACAGATAATCATGGACGAGACTACAAAGCGTCTGGAAACATAGGATCACCAGAAGATATGAAAGGATCTGTTTCTAATCCATATCCTGGTATGATGAAAGAAAGCGTATCGGCTTATCGCATCTATGGAGATGGCACAGATCATGAAGGTGATATCTGGAAAAGTTTTCGTGGTAAAAAGCAAGGCGAATACACACTAAAAGAGTATGAAGCGATTCCGGACGAATATAGAGTGGAATTGATTGACGGAGTCATCTACGACCTGAATACGCCAACCACGATTCATCAGCAGCTTGCATTTGAAATTAGTATCAGATTAAGAGAGTACATTAGGCAGAACAAAGGATTATGTATGGTACTGCCGTCACCGGTCAGCGTACAACTAGATGAAGATAACCGGACGATGCTGCAGCCGGACGTCGTTGTATGCTGTGACAGAGATAAAATCCTTCGAAGTCATGTCTATGGAGCTCCGGATATGGTAATCGAGATATTGTCACCATCTACAAGAAAAAAAGATATGGGATTAAAACTGAAAAAATATATTACTGCAAGAGTCAGAGAATACTGGATGGTTGACCCGGATAAGAAAAAAGGTTGTAGTATATGACTTGGAACATAATGAGTTACCGGCCATCTATGGTTTTGAAGACCAGGTGCCGGTGAAGATATTTGCTGGAAAATGTCAGATTGACTTTTCGGAAATATACAGCTATATAGAATTTTTATTTGAAAAAAGAATAGGATGCATTTTCAGTGCAATCCAATATTTGATTTTGAAAAAGTAAGTTAGTGAAAACGGAGGACCACAACATGTTAAACATCGTACTACACGAACCAGAAATCCCGGCAAACACAGGCAACATCGGAAGAACCTGCGTAGCCACCAACACTAGATTACATTTGATCGAGCCGCTCGGCTTCCGCTTAAATGAGAAGAACTTAAAGCGTGCCGGCATGGACTACTGGGAGCATCTGGATGTCAGAACCTATATTGATTACAATGATTTCCTGGAAAAGAACCCGGGAGCCAAGATCTACATGGCAACGACAAAGCACCAAAGGTATATACAGAAGTGAACTATGAACCGGACTGCTACATCATGTTCGGAAAAGAAAGTGCCGGAATCCCGGAAGAGATTCTGGTAGATCATAAAGAAGACTGCGTGCGTATCCCGATGGTGGGAGACATTCGTTCGCTGAACCTTGGTAATTCGGTTGCAATTGTGCTTTATGAAGCACTCAGACAGAACGGATTTGCAGGAATGAATCTGGAGGGACATCTTCACGAATTACATTGGTAGAAAAAGAATCTGATGGTATAAATTCCATATTATTTAGACAAAATAAGGATATTGTCCATTTTCGGTTAAGAAAATGAGATGATATCCTTATTTGCATACCAGGTATATAAGTAAATGCAGGAGGCTTTTCAGTATTTCTACTTATTAATATGTGCACAAATATAAAACGACAAAATGATAAAAATGTATCAAAGTGACATACAATTTAAAGAAAATATAAGAAATGTGTGGCAAAATCACGAAAATAAGATTATAATTTAAATTAGATTTTGTATTTTTGAAGGAGAGGTGGTAGAAAAATGGTAGAAGAAACCATTAAGGCCATCAAGGAAACGGAGAATGAAGCGGATGAGATCATAAGAAAAGCAGATGCAACGTGTACCGAGATCCTTGAAAAAGCTGCCAGAGAGGAAAAAGAGATAAAAGAGCAGGCTGTAGCAAATGCAAAGAAACAGGCAGAAGCAGATCTTTTGCAGGCGAAAGAAGAAGGAGAAGTCTTAAAGAAACAGGCTTCCGAGAAGACGGAACAGGAGACAGAAGCATTAAAAGCACTGGCTCAGGGAAAAGAAGAGGAGGCGGTATCCGCAGTCATCAAAGCATTGCTCTGATGATATGGGAAGAGTAAGAACGTGAAAAAATAAAAAAGGAGGGATGCAGTTATGGCAGTATTGCAGATGCAGCGAATCAGTATCTGCGCATTGAAACATGACCGGAAAGCGATTCTGGAAAAACTGCAGTCCATGGGCATGATAGAGATGCATCAGGTCGCACAGGACGAAGCCGGATTCGAGAAGATGGATACGCAGAGTGCGAAATCAAGCTTCGAGAAACGGGTGCAGATCACGGAAAACGCACTGGATGTATTGAATCAGTATACACCGGAGAAAAAATCCATGTTCGCCAGTCTGGAAGGAAATGAGCTGATCGATAAAAAGACGATGGAAGCTGCCGCAGCGAAGCAGGAAGCAGTCATGGAAGTGGCGGGACTTCTGATCGCTGATCATAAGAAAATTGCGGAAGCACAGGCTGAGATCGTGAAGCGGAATACCCAGATAGAAGCACTTACACCATGGATGAGTCTGGAAGTTGCGATGAATTATCCGGGCACGAAAAAGACGGCAATGCTTCTTGGAACCATGGCGGCGGAGACGACACTGGAAATGATCTACGGAAAGCTTGCCGAAGATCATCCGGAGATCGAAGCCGTAGATATATCGGTTATAAGTCAGGATAAAGATGCCGTGTACTTAAGCGTGTTCTGTATGAAGGACCAGGCAGCAGATGTGGAGAATACACTCCGCACTGCAGGATTCTCAAGACCGGTTGTATCGACAGAGCAGATTCCGGCAAAGCAGAAAGAAGAACTGGAAGAACAGATCAGACAGATCGAACAGACAATTGCAGATATCCGGGGAGAGATCATATCTTACGCAGAAGACCGGGAGAAACTGAAGATCATCGGTGACTATTACCGGATGCGTGCAGAAAAGTACGAAGTACTGGGAACACTTCCGCAGTCCAGACGTACATTTATTATCAGTGGTTACGCAGCAAAAGAAGCGATACCGGCGATCCAGAAAGGAATCGGGGATGCGTATGACTGTGTGATCGATGTAGAAGAGTTAAAAGAAGACGAAGAACCACCGGTGATCCTTAAGAATAACGGATTTTCGGAAAGTGTGGAAGGAGTCCTGGAGTCTTACGGACTTCCGCATAAAGGAGAGATCGATCCGACCGCGATCATGTCATTCTTCTATGTATTTTTCTTTGGAATGATGTTATCAGATGCAGCATATGGTGCGATCATCGCAATCGTGTGTCTGATCGTCCTTAAGAAATTCCCGCGCATGAGTGCCGGTATGAGGAAATCTATGAAAATGTTCATGTACTGTGGAATTTCTACCGTGGTATGGGGAATCTTATTCGGTGGATATTTCGGAGATGTCGTAGACGTCGTATCGAGCACAGTTTTTTGGAAAAGAACTGACGATCAAGCCGCTGTGGTTTGCACCGTTAAATGATCCGATGCGACTTCTGATCTATTCAATGGCATTCGGACTGGTTCATCTGTTCGTGGGTCTTGGAATCAAAGGATATATGTTGTTAAAAGACGGAAAGGTACTGGATTTCTTCTGCGATATCGTATTGTGGTACATTTTCCTGATCGGACTGATCCTGATGTTACTTCCGTCAGAGATATTTGCTTCAATCGCACAGACCAAGATCGTGTTCCCGGCAGCGCTTGTTACATTGTCAAAAGCACTGGCAATCATCGGGGCACTCGGACTGTTATTGATGTCCGGAAGATCGAGCAAGAATCCGGCACTCCGGCTGGCACTTGGAGCATATGATATCTACAACATTACCGGATGGTTAAGTGATGTATTATCATACTCCAGACTTCTGGCACTGGGACTTGCGACAGGCGTTATCGCATCCGTTGTCAACCAGATGGGAAGTATGCTTGGTAAGAGTGTATTTGGGGTCATCTTATTTATCGTAGTATTTATAGTCGGACATGCAATGAACCTGGCAATCAACCTGCTTGGTGCATATGTCCACACCAACCGACTTCAATTTGTGGAATTCTTTGGAAAATTCTACGAAGGCGGTGGAAAACCTTTCGAACCGTTTCATGCGGAGACAAAATATGTAGATATTAAGGAGGAAAAATAGATATGAGTATTTGGAATGATATGGGAATGGTATATGCACTTCTTGGTGCGGCAGTGGCAGTATTCCTGGCAGGTGCAGGATCTGCGATCGGAGTAGGTATTGCAGGACAGGCAGCGTCCGGAGTTGTAACAGAAGACCCAAGCAAATTCGCAAAAGTATTGATCATGCAGTTGCTTCCTGGTACACAGGGAATCTACGGACTGCTGGTTGGTTTCATTACATTATCCAAGATCGGACTTCTTGGCGGCGGCGCAGCAGATCTGGATCCGAAGACCGGACTTCTGATTCTTGCAGCTTGCCTTCCAATCGGAATTGTAGGTCTGATTTCAGGAAAAGCACAGGGACAGACAGCAGCGGCAGCAATCGGAATCGTAGCAAAGAAGCCGGATCAGTTCGGTAAAGCAATGCTGTTTCCTGCAATGGTTGAGACATATGCCATCCTTGCACTTCTGATTTCTATCCTTTCCGTAACAGCAATTCAGGTATAGAAGGAGTGTGAAGGAAAATGGCTGGATTAGAGAAGATCAAAAGTCAGATCCTTGACGAGGCAAAAGAGACGGCGAATGCAAAGATCGAAGATGCGAAAGCGCAGGCAGAACAGATGAAGCTTAAGGCACAGGAAGAGGGAGCCAGACAGGCAGATACTATCCTGAAAAAGTCGGAAGCAGATACTGCATCGCAGAAAGAGCGTGTGAAATCAGCCATCGATCTTCAGAGAAGAACGAGACTTCTGGAAGCAAAGCAGGAGATGATCGCAGAGATCATCGAGAAGGCGTATGAAAAGGTTATAAACCTTGCGCCGGATGATTATTATCAGATGCTTCTGTCGATTCTGGAAGCATATATACTTCCGCAGGAGGGAGAGATCTATTTCTCTGTAAAAGATCTGGAAAATATGCCGGTAGGATTTGGCAAAGAAATTGAAGAAATAGCTCTGGCAAAGGGAGGAAAACTTACTGTAGCCGGAGCGGGCAGAGATAATATTGACAATGGATTCATTCTTGCGTACGGTGGAATTGAAGAGAACTGTACGATCAGGGCAATGTTCGATGCGAAGCGGGATGAACTTGCGGACATCGTTCACCGGATGCTCTTTGTATGATATGGAGGGACAACATGAGTGAACAATATACCTATGCGGTCGCAAGAATCCGTGCCCTGGAAGTATCCCTGTTCTCTGACAGTACCATCGACCAGCTGATTGCGTGCCAGAGTTATGATCAGGCATTGCAGTTCTTAGAAGAGAAGGGATGGGGAGATACTGAAAGCAGCGGGGATGCGGAAAAAATCCTGACGAGAGAAGAAGAAAAGACATGGGAAGTAGTCAAAGACCTGTCGATCGGAATGGAACATTTCGATGTGCTTTCTTATCCGAAGCTTTTTCATAATTTAAAGGCAGCGGTCAAGGAAGTATGCACCGGAGATAAGAACCGGCATATCTACTATGAAGATGTTCGGATTCCCGGGGAAGAGATGCGAAAGATCGTAGAAGACAGAGATTTCGGAAAGCTTCCGGACAGTATGCGGATCGCAGGAGAAGAAGCATACGAGACACTTCTTCATACCGGAGACGGGCAGCTCTGTGACGTGATCATAGACCGGGCGGCACTGGATGCCATCTATCAGGCAGGTAAAGCATCACCGGATAAGATCATACAGGATTATGCAGAATCCACAGTGGCAGTGGCGGATATCAAGATTGCCGTCCGGTCACAGAAGACCGCAAAATCAACGGAATTTATGAAACGGGCAATGGCAGAATGCGATTCTTTAAGTGTCAGCCAGCTTTCAAAGGCAGCACTTAGCGGCATGGATGCCATCTGCGAATACTTAAGAGGAACGGCTTATGCAGAAGGCGCGGAAGCACTGGCAGAGTCACCGTCGGCATTCGAACGATGGTGTGATAACCGGATCATCCAGACGATAAGCCCGGAAAAATATCATGCATTTACGATAGGACCGGTTATCGCCTATGTGATTGCAAGACAGAATGAGATTAAAACGGTACGAATCATTTTATCCGGAAAGCAGAATGAACTGCCGGATGATTCAATCCGGGAAAGGGTAAGGAAAATGTATGTATAAGATTGCAGTATTAGGCGATTACGACAGTATCTTCGGATTCGCAGCACTGGGCCTTGATACATTTACCGTCCAGACCCGTGAGGAAGCCGCAGAGAAATTACACCAGCTGGCACAGGGAGGATATGGGATCATCTATATCACGGAGAAACTGGCCGCTGAGTTAACGCATGAGATAGAAAAATATCAGGAACAGGTCACACCGGCAATTATTCAGATCCCGGGCATTGCAGGAAATACAGGTGCCGGAGTTACAGGTGTGAAGAAATCGGTAGAGCAGGCTGTCGGTTCCGATATTATATTTGGCAGCTAAAGGAGGTTGATTCGTCCGTATGAGTACAGGAACGATTAAAAAAGTAGCAGGACCGCTGGTCATTGCAGAAGGAATGCGCGACGCCAACATGTTCGATGTGGTACGTGTAAGCAGCCAGCGTCTGATCGGAGAGATCATAGAGATTCACGGAGATGAGGCATCTATTCAGGTATACGAGGAGACATCGGGACTCGGACCTGGAGAGCCGGTAGAGTCCATCGGGAGTGCCAATGTCGGTAGAACTTGGTCCCGGACTGATTACAAGTATATACGATGGAATCCAGAGACCGCTGGATGACATTATGAAGATTTCCGGAAATAACTTAAAGCGAGGAGTAGAAGTAGCCTCGTTAAAAACGAGAAAAGGAAATCGGGAATTTGTACCCGGTTGCTAAAGTCGGCGATGAAGTGGAAGCAGGTGACGTACTCGGAACTGTACAGGAAACCATCGTTGTACAGCAGAAGATCATGGTTCCTTACGGAGTAAAGGGAACCGTCAAAGAGATCAAAGCCGGAGCATTTACCGTAGAAGAAGTGGTAGCAGTGATCGCTACCGCAAAAAGGTGACAAAGAGCTGACCATGATGCAGAGATGGCCGGTACGAAAAGGACGCCCGTATCAGAAGAAACTCCCACCGGTCAAACCACTGGTAACAGGACAGCGTGTTATTGATACCTTCTTTCCGATCGCCAAGGGTGGTGTGGCAGCCGTTCCGGGACCTTTCGGAAGTGGTAAGACAGTTATCCAACACCAGTTGGCTAAGTGGGCAGAGGCGGATATCGTGGTCTATATCGGATGCGGTGAGCGTGGCAACGAGATGACGGACGTTCTGAATGAATTCCCGGAACTGAAAGACCCGAAGACCGGACAGTCATTGATGGAAAGAACTGTGCTGATCGCAAATACATCCGATATGCCGGTTGCAGCCCGTGAGGCTTCTATCTATACCGGAATTACGATCGCAGAGTATTTCCGTGATATGGGATATTCCGTAGCGTTGATGGCAGACTCCACATCCCGTTGGGCAGAGGCTCTTCGTGAGATGTCCGGACGTTTGGAAGAGATGCCTGGTGAGGAAGGATACCCGGCATATCTGGGATCCCGTCTGGCGCAGTTCTATGAAAGAGCCGGACATGTCGTATCACTTGGCAAAGACGGAAGAGAAGGCGCACTTTCTGTTATCGGAGCGGTATCTCCTCCGGGTGGCGATATCTCCGAACCGGTATCGCAGGCAACCCTTCGTATTGTAAAGGTATTCTGGGGACTGGATTCTGCACTGGCATATAAGAGACATTTCCCGGCGATCAACTGGCTGACCAGTTATTCACTGTATGTAGACAACATGGCAAACTGGTTCAACGATGAAGTGGCAGCGGACTGGATGGAAGACCGTCAGAAGATGATGACAATCCTTCAGGAAGAAGCCGAGTTAAATGAGATCGTGCAGATGGTAGGTATGGATGCTCTTTCACCTACAGATCGTCTGAAGATGGAAGCGGCAAGATCTATCCGTGAGGACTTCTTACATCAGAACTCCTTCCATGAGATCGATACTTACACACCACTGCGCAAGCAGTATCTGATGATGAAACTGGTACTGGCATTCTACGAGAAATCGGTAGAGGCGTTGAACAAAGGTGCAGATATGAATACACTGATCGCTATGCCGGTAAGAGAAAAGATCGGACGTTATAAATATACAACAGACGCTGATATCGAGAGTGAATATAAGAATGTAGAAGAAGAACTGGACAAAGAAGTCGCAGCTGCATTCGGGAAGGAGGACTTCTAAATTATGCCAAAAGAATATAGAACCATACAGGAAGTTGCCGGACCTCTGATGCTGGTACGCGGCGTTGAAAATGTAGCCTATGACGAATTGGGTGAGATTGAGCTTGCAAGCGGTGAGAAGCGCCGCTGCAAGGTTCTGGAGATCAATGGAAGTGATGCACTGGTGCAGTTATTTGAAAGTGCCACAGGTATCAACTTAAGTAACAGTAAAGTACGTTTCCTCGGACGAAGCATGGAGCTTGGTGTATCGGAAGATATGCTGGGACGTGTCTTTGACGGACTGGGTCGCCCGATCGACGGAGGCCCGGAGATCCTGCCGGATGAGAGACGTGACATCAACGGACTTCCTATGAATCCGGCAGCCAGAAGCTATCCGGAAGAGTTTATCCAGACAGGTGTATCGGCTATTGACGGACTGAACACACTGGTACGTGGACAGAAGCTGCCGATCTTCTCGGCATCCGGACTTCCACATGCCAACCTGGCAGCGCAGATCGCAAAACAGGCAAAAGTACGCGGAAGCAATGAGAAATTCGCCGTAGTATTTGCCGCTATGGGTATTACATTTGAAGAGTCTAACTTCTTCGTAGAATCCTTTAAAGAGACAGGTGCCATCGACAGAACCGTACTGTTCGTCAACCTGGCAAATGACCCGGCGATCGAACGTATTTCCACACCTCGAATGGCGCTGACGGCAGCCGAGTATCTTGCATTCGAAAAAGACATGCATGTACTGGTAATTATGACAGATATTACCAACTATGCAGATGCGCTCCGAGAAGTATCTGCCGCACGTAAGGAAGTACCGGGACGCCGTGGATATCCTGGATATATGTACACCGACCTTGCAACGTTATATGAAAGAGCCGGGAGACAGAATGGCAAGAAGGGAAGTATCACACTGATTCCGATCCTGACCATGCCGGAAGATGACAAGACGCATCCAATCCCGGACCTTACCGGCTACATCACCGAAGGACAGATCATCTTAAGCCGTGACTTGTACCGCAAAGGTATCAATCCTCCGATCGATGTATTGCCATCCCTGTCCCGTCTGAAAGATAAAGGAATCGGAGAAGGTAAGACAAGAGCCGACCATGCAAATACCATGAACCAGTTATTTGCGGCATATGCGCGAGGAAAAGATGCGAAAGAATTAATGACTATCTTAGGAGAGGCAGCTCTTACCGATATTGACCTGGTATATGCGAAATTCGCAGATGCATTTGAAAAAGAATATGTATCACAAGGATACGATACCGACAGACCGATTGAAGAGACAATGGAGATCGGATGGAAGCTGTTGTCTATGCTGCCAAGATCAGAGTTGAAACGAATTGATGATAAGTTCTTGGACGAGTATTATGGTAAGCAGTAAGCTATGCGGATTCGAGCCGGCATGGCGTCCAATATATAAAGTATAGAAAGGAGTGATACTATGGCGTCAACCCAGGTAACCCCTACCCGTATGGAACTGACCAGAACTAAGAAGAAACTGGTCACAGCCATAAAAGGTCACAAACTTCTGAAAGATAAACGAGACGAACTGATGCGTCAGTTCCTGGATCTGGTAAAAGTGAACATGGAACTTCGGGAAAAGGTAGAAGCGGGGATTCGTTCAGCTAATAAGAACTTCGTCATAGCCAAAGCCGGCATGGATGAAGCAACCCTGAACACGGCACTGATGGCACCGAAGCAGGAAGTAGATCTGGAAGTCGGACAGAAGAATGTCATGAGTGTAGACATTCCTGTATTCGAGACGAAGACCAGAACGGCAGATGCGAATGATATCTATTCGTATGGATTCGCATTTACATCGAGTGATCTGGACGGAGCCGTAAAATCTCTGGCAGATATCCTACCGGATATGCTGAAGCTTGCAGAGACAGAAAAAGCATGCCAGCTTATGGCAGCTGAGATTGAGAAGACCAGAAGACGTGTCAACGCCCTGGAGCATGTGATCATTCCGGAGGCACAGAAGAATATCAAGTATATTACGATGAAACTGGATGAGAATGAACGAAGCACCCAGATCCGTCTGATGAAGGTGAAAGATATGATGCTGGAGGATGCGCATCATTACAAAGAGAAGGAGTAAAAGCCTATATTGAAGAAATCCGCAGGGATAAGCCTTCCAGCTTGCATCTGCGGATTTTTTCGCTATGAGTTTATAAAGAGTTGTAGAAAGTTCACAAAAAAGTCAGCATTTTCAAATGAATATTGAAAATAAAATCAGGCATGTTATTGTATCGATACGCAGATGAATTCTAATATCTGCACTGTATCTATAGTTACCATTCATTTATTTCAGACCCAGATAATCGGGAAAGAATCTAAAATGAACAATACAACAAACAGATAATGCATGCCTAATAAAAGAAGTTGACTGTATATACTGGTATATATATAAACTCTGCGTTATCATATCCATAAAGATAAACAGCTCTTCTTTACAGGGAACATATCTGTATAAGAGAGGAGAGCTACTTATGGACCAAAGAAGATCATTAAAAGAATTAAACTTGCTGGACAAATCATTGACAGTAAACTATTACTACCGGGAGCCGCTGATTTCAACTTGTTGAATGAAGTCCTGGTTGTGATGATTACGCCATTTGATTTGTTTGGATATGGCTTATATCGCTACACATTTCAGATGAAATGTGAGGAGATCCCGGAATTGAAACTGGATGATGGAGCAACGAGGATATTTTTAAATACCAGAGGGGAACATCCAGAGTTGGTACTATCAGAGCTGATAGAACTTTTGAAGTATATGCAACATAGTACAGATGAAGTGTCAGGGGCATGCGAAAGTAAACGGATTCAAGAAATGCATAGACGTGTTTGTCAGATCAGAGCAAGTGAGAAGACAGAGGTGAAGTATATGCAGACGTGGGAAGAAAAGATACAGAACGAAAAAGCTGCTGAAGGATAATGGTGAAAGGCTGCTGCTGTAGAAGTACAGGGCAGCATTTTTGCTTGTATCAAGATAAGAAATATTAAGAAAGTTGTTATAGAATCGCCCAAAAGAATAGAGTATAATCAAAATTAAGAAATTACGAAAAGAGGATCGGCCTATGAAAATTAATGACAGAATCTATCTATATCGGACATGACATGAAGCGGTTCAACGAGATCCGGGATGCGCTGGATCTAGCGAAGATTCCATACAAACATAAGTAAGAAATCAGGACTCAGAGTGGCATTTTTCAGGGAAAAGGAACGAAGAGATCCCAATTTGGAAGTATCGAAGTAGATCAGGATAAGGCATATGAATATGAAATTCTGGTGAGAAAGGAAGAT
>ENA-OQES01000511-OQES01000511.1-human-gut-metagenome-genome-assembly--contig:-NODE-511-length-16274-cov-2.398712_pt1 | contig 16274 bp, 14 predicted proteins | sample MGYA00242798_ERZ504641 | MGnify/ENA primary metagenome ERZ504641 (study PRJEB26092, sample SAMD00036327) | human gut metagenome | host: Homo sapiens | study: EMG produced TPA metagenomics assembly of... | reverse complement strand
CCCCAGAGGAAATTTTCGGGCAGTTTGTAATCAGACATGGGGATCACTCCTCTTCCGGGAGATCCTCAAAGCCGATCACCAGCGTCAGCACAAAGGACAGCACGATGGACAGCACCGAGATGCCGGCGATCCAGGCGATGCTCACACCGGGGTTGGCCGGGTCGATGAACTGCACACCGGTGAGCACGCTGGGCGACACCATGGAACGGCTGGCCAGACCTGCCATGCCGGCCAGGCAGCCGCAGACGAAGCCGGTGATCAGGGAAGCGATCAGGGGGCGCTTCAGGCGCACGGCCACGCCGTACAGGGCGGGCTCGGTGGTGCCGGCGATCAGAGCAGAGGAAGCAGCGGCCAGAGCAGTCTGGCGCAGCTCGCTGTTCTTGGTCTTGAAGGCAACGGCCAGGGACACGCCGCCCAGGGACAGGTTTGCACCGATCTCAGAGGGCATAACGGTGCCCTCCATGCCGGTCTCGGAGATGGTCTGCAGGATGGTGGGGGTGAACACGCGGTGCATGCCGGTGATGACCAGCAGGGGCCAGAGGGCGCCCATGATGCCCACAGCCAGGAAGCCCAGCTTAGCCTGCACGAAGTAGACGAATGCGGAGATGCCCTCGCCGATCATGATGCCGACCGGGCCGACCACGATGATCGCAATGGGAGCAGCAACGAGGAAGATCAGCATGGGCTTGAGGAAGTTCTTGGTGACAGCCGGGGTGATCTTGTCGATGGCACGCTCAATGTAAGACAGGATCCAGGTCATGCACAGGGCCGGGATGACGGTGTAGGTGTACTTGACGCCCACCACCGGGATGCCCAGGAAGTGTGCGGCGGTGTCGCCGACCGTGACTGCCTCCATCATGGTGCGGAAATCCGGGTGCAGCATCAGGCCTGCAATGGCAATGGCGATGAACATATTGGTGTTGAACTTCTTGGAAGCAGAAGCGGCCACCATCACCGGCAGGAAGTAGAAGGCTGCGTCACCGATGGTGTTCAGGATCTTGTAGGTCTCACCGTCGGCCGACAACACGCCTGCCATGCCCAGCAGCATGACCAGCAGCTTGACCATGGAGCCGCCGATGATGGCGGGGATCAGCGGGGACATGGTGCCCACGATGGCATCCAGAATGTTGTTGCCCACCTTCTTCAGGGTCAGAGGCTCCTTCTTCTCGCCGCGGGCCACCTGGCTTGCCTCGCCGAAGTCGCCCATCTTGAGCACTTCGTTGTAGGCCTCTTCTACATGGTTGCCAATGATGATCTGGTACTGGCCGCCCTGGTTCACGACGCCCATGACGCCGTCGGTCGCCTTGACGGCTGCGTCGTTGATCTTGCCCTCGTCCTTCACCACGAAGCGAAGGCGGGTCATGCAGTGGGTCACGCTGGCAATGTTCTCCACACCGCCGATGTTCTCCACGATCTTTTTGGGAGATCGCAGCATAATCTTTTGCCATGATTGTTTCTCCTTTACCTTTTCAAGTCATCCAATTTCCGGTCGAAGTACTTCTGATGCGTCCATTATAGACGCAGGCAGGTGGTTTGTCAGCAGTTTCTGGGCATAAAAAAACAAGTGCCGTTTTTTTGCACTTGTTTTTTTCGGGTAACACCCTGTTTTTTAATTTTGGACTTTTTTCAGATGGCCGCCGGGCCCTCGGAAGTGTAACGGTAGAGCTTTTTGCCCAGCCGTTCCACGATGCTCATGGCCGGGAGTTGGGTCGTCACATCGTAGACTCCCAGCCGCTCGTAGGTGACATAATAGGCCAGATTATAGTCCGAGAGTTTTGCGATGGTGCAGTTTTCCGTGTTGGTCACGCTGAGGATCTGGCAGTTCTGCTCCTTGAAGCGCATCACATGGCCGATGGTGTCGCGGGACTCGCCGGACACCGAAAACACGATCACCAGCGAATTTTCCACGAATCGGCTCTCGGTGGGGTAATGGGGCTCGTCGATGTACAGGCAGAACTTGCCCATGCTGGAAAAATAGCGTGCCCCGTACTTGGCCACGATGCCGGACATACCGCTGCCTACAAAAAAGATGTGCCGGGCCTGAAAGATGACCCTGGTCAGCATGTCCAGCTTCTGCTCAAACTCCGCCGAGCAGGTCTTTTTCAAAAAGTCGATGACCTCCGACACATCGTCCTTGACCGGCGGCTGCTTTGCCTGTTCCAGATGCTGGCGCAGCCGGATCTTGAACTCCGCGTAGCCGTCGCAGCCCGCCTTTTTTGCAGAACCGGAGGATGGTGGAGGTAGACACATGGGCGGCATCCGCAAACTCCCGGATGCGCATATAGCACACCTTGTCCGCGTTCCGCACAACATACTTATAAACTTCCAGCTCCAGATCATTCAGGCTGCAGATCATCTCTTCGCTGAACATCGGCCGCCCCTCCCTCGTGGTGGTTTTTGTTCCAGTATACTGTATTTTTTCGCCGCGTTACAATTCCCCTGCTCAGAAAAAAGGCCGCCGCATGGTGACAGGCCCGTGCGGCGGCAGAAATATGCTTTGGGGAACCGATCAGATCAGGCTCAGGGCCTCTTCGTCGCCCACGAGGGTGAAGTCGGGGTGCATCTGCAGGATGCTGGCGGGCACTTCCGGGTGACCGGCGAAGAAGGCCTTCTTCACGATCTCGGCCTTGCCAGTGCCGTTGACCACCATCAGCACCTTACGGGCCTGCATGATGGTCTTGATGCCCATGGTGTAGGCCTGCTTGGGCACCAGGTCTACGTTGCCGTCAAAGAAGCGCTTGTTGGCCTCGATGGTCTCCTGGGTCAGGTCCACACAGTGGGTCTCCAGCTCAAAGGCCTCGCCCGGCTCGTTGAAGCCGATGTGGCCGTCGTGGCCGATGCCCAGCAGCTGCAGGTCGATACCGCCCACAGCGTGGATGATCTGGTTGTACTTTGCGCAGGCATCCTCTGCATCGGGGTTGGTGCCGTCCGGCAGGTTGATCTTTGCCGGGTCGATGTTCACCTTGTCGAACAGGTTGCGGTGCATGAAGCTCCAGTAGCTTTCCGGGTGCTCCTTGGGCAGGCCGCGGTACTCGTCCAGATTGACGGTGGTCACCTCAGAAAAATCGATGTCGCCCTTGTTGTACCAGTCCACCAGCTGTGCATACGCGCCCACGGGGGTGCCGCCGGTCGCCAGACCCAGCACGCAGTTGGGCTTCATAATGACCTGTGCCGAAATGATATTGGCTGCCTTGCGGGACATATCCGCATAATCTTTTGCACGAATGATCTTCATTACAAACGACCTCACTTATCATCTTTTTTCGCCGCTCTGCACGGGCTGCGCAGAGCACTTCTGCGTTTAGTTTATCACATTTCGCAGACAAGCGCCAGTCATCCCGGCCATCTTTTCGGTGTGTTTGCACAAAAAGATGCAAAGCCCCGCCGTTTGGGCCGGCATTTCCGGTCACGAACGCGCAAAAACGCCGCCGGGCGTTTCCACACCGGCGGCGCTGCATGTTGAAAGATCAGTTCCCGCTACACAGGCCGCAGGCGGCACAGGCGGCGGGGGTGGCGGCACAGCCGCCAAGGGCGGTCTCGCGCAGCTCGGCGGGCAGGCGCTTGCCCACAGCGTACATGGCCTCCAGCATCTGGTCGAAGGGGATCAGCTGGCGGATGCCGCTCAGGGACAGTTCCGCTGCAATGAGGGCGTTGGCCACACCGGCAGCGTTGCGGTTCTGGCAGGGGTACTCCACCAGCCCGCCTACGGGGTCGCACACAAGGCCCAGCATGTTCATCAGCACGGTGGAAGCTGCATCCAGACACTGCTGCGGGTCGCCGCCCATCAGCTCCACGGCGGCAGAAGCAGCCATGGCAGACGCAATGCCCACCTCGGCCTGACAGCCGCCCACGGCACCGGCCACGGTGGCGTTGCGCATGGCAAGATAGCCCACGGCACCGGCGTTGAACAGGGCATCCACGATGCGCTGGTCGGAGATGCGGTAGCACTCCTGCAGGGCCAGCATCATGCCCGGCACCACGCCTGCAGAGCCTGCAGTGGGTGCAGCCACGATCAGGCCCATGGAAGCGTTCACTTCCAGCACGGCCATGGCGTAGGTCATGGCCTTCTGCAGCACGTCGCCGCAGATGTTTTTCTTCTTATTATAATGTGTTTCCAGCTTTTTGGCCTCGCCGCCGATCAGCCCACCCATGGATTTGATGGGCTTTTTCAGCGGCTGGGTGGCAGAAGCGTGCATGATCTCCCATGCCTTTGCCATGCGGTGATCCACAGCATCCCGGGGCGTTTCGCCCAGCAGGCATTCCCGTTGGCGCATCACTTCCGAAATGGGCAGTTGGTTTTCCTCGCACAGGTCCAGCAGCTCCTTGGCGGACTTGAAATCCATGTTCATCGCTCGTCCCTCCTTACGGCTGCACGACCATTACATCGTTGATGTTCGGGTTTGCCAGCAGCAGCTGATCCACACCCTCGGGCAGGCGCTCATCCGACTCCACGATGGTATAAGCCGTATGTCCCTTTCCCTCGCGGAACAGGCGCATGAATGCGATATTCACGCCGCGGTCGCTGAGGATCTTTGAGATATGCGCCACCACGCCGGGCTTGTCCTTCTGCACCACGATGAGGGCATTGTACTCGCCGGTAAAGTCCACCTCCACGCCGTTGATCCGCACAATGCGCACCTTGCCGCCGCCAAGCGATTCACCGCGCACGGTCATCACCTGACCGGCCGCATTCTCCATGCGGATATCCACCGTGTTGGGGTGGATGTCGGTCTCCACCTCATTGGGGGTGAAGCTGTAGCCAAGGCCGCGGTCGGTGGCAATGGCAAAGGAATCCCGGATGCGGGTATCATCGGCCGAAAAGCCCATGATGCCGCCCAGCAGGGCACGGTCGGTACCGTGGCCGTGGTAGGTCTTGGCAAAGGAACCGTAGAGGGTAAAGTCCGCCCGCTTCAGCGGCGGGGCGATCATCTTTTGTGCCAGAAAGGCGATGATCTCCGCGCCTGCGGTGTGGGAGCTGGAAGGGCCGATCATGTTCGGGCCCAGAACATCAAAAAGCACTGATAAATGCCATGGGGTGTCACTCCTGTCAGGTCAAGAACCGCGCCGCGCATCAGACGCTTGCGCTGCTCTTGTTGATGAACTTCTGGTAGATGGTCTCCACGATCACGCCGATGGCGTTGTCGCCGGAGACGTTGCAGGCAGTGCCGAAGGAATCCTGAGTGATGTACAGAGCCACCATGATGGCGCAGATGGGGCCATTGGGGTCACCGGCCTCAGCGCCGAAGATCATGTACAGGAAGGGCAGAGCGGTCATGATGGAGCCGCCGGGAGCACCGGGAGAAGCCACCATGGCAACGCCCAGCGTCATGATGAAGGGCACCACGGTAGCAAGGCTGATGGGCAGCTGGTTCATCAGGCAGACGGCAGTTGCGCAGGCGGTAATGGTGATCATGGAGCCTGCCATGTGGATGTTGGCGCACAGAGGCACCACGAAGTTGCGGATCTGCTCGCTCACGCCGTCAGCCGCAGCGCACTGCAGGTTGACCGGGATGGTGGCTGCAGAGGACTGAGTGCCCAGAGCGGTGGTGTAGCCGGGGATCTGGTTGCGGATCATCTTGAAGGGGCTCTTGTGGCTCACAGCGCCTGCAACGCAGAACTGCAGGAAGATGCAGACCAGATGCATGATGATGACCACCAGGAACACCTTCCACAGGATGCCCAGAATGGCGTAGGTCTTGCCGGACTTGGTCATGTCGATGAAGGTACCGCAGACGTACAGGGGCAGCAGCGGGATGATGACGCTGTGCAGCACCTGATCGATGATGCCGGAGAAGTCCTTCATGCCATTATAAAGTGTATCACCGATGGTCTTGCCGCGCAAGGTAGACATGCACAGGCCCAGCACGAAGGCCAGCACCACGGCAGACAGGGTGTCCAGCAGCGGAGGGATGGAGATGGAGATGTAGCTGGCCAGAGAGTTGTCAGCCGTGGCGGCGATCTGTTCCAGAGCGCCTTCGCTCATGAAGCTGGGGAACAGGCTTGCAGACACCAGATAGGATGCCGAGCCCGCGATCAGGGTGGAGCCGTAGGCCAGAGCCACCGTGATGAGCAGCAGCTTGCCTGCGCCGCTCTTCAGGTCGGCAATGCCCATGGTGACGTAGGCCACGATCATCAGCGGGATGATGAACTTCAGGAACGAGCTGAAGATGCTGGATGCCGTGACGACGACCCGGCAGAACCACACCGGGAAGAACTGGCCGATGATGATGCCCAGCACGATGGCGATGAGCAGCTTCGGCAGCAGTCCGAGCTTGAACTTTTTTCTTTTCCATAAGAATAAAATCCTCCTTTTCCTATCCTGACCTTTGTGCGGCACCTGACAGCGCTCTCTCCGCCGCAGCCCGCACGGCCAGCCTTTCACGAAACGTCAAATTTTCACTTGACGTGTTGACACATTTAGTTTAACATAGACATATGCATGATTCAAATTCATAAAAATAAAGTTATGGTTTAAAAATCTTAATAGCAAAGGAGCTTCGCCATGGAAGTGCGCCAGCTGAACACCCTGATCCGTGCCGCCCAGTTCCAGAGCTTTTCCAAGGCAGCGGAAAGTCTGGGCTATTCCCAGTCTGCCGTTACCGTGCAGATCAAAGCGCTGGAAGAAGAGCTGGGTGTGCGCCTGTTCGACCGCATGGGCAAGCGGGTGATCCTGACCGCACAGGGTCAGTGCTTTCTGGAATACGCCAACAGCATTCTGGATACCATCCACAACGCCCGCCGCGCCCTGAGCGAGGATGCCGAGCTGGAGGGCTGCCTGCACATCGGCACGCTGGAATCTCTCTGCTTTTTCCGTCTGCCCGGCCTGATGCATCAGTTCCGGGTGGAACACCCCAAAGTCAGCCTTCGGGTCACTACCGGCTCCCCGGAAGAGCTGATCGAAAAGATGGAGCGCGGCGAGGTGGACCTCATCTGCATTCTGGACGAGCCGCGCTACTCCAACAGCTGGCACAAGTGCAACGAGGTGCCGGAGGAGGTGGTGTTCGTGGCTTCCCCGGACATCGACCTCGGCCACCCCGGCCCGTACCGGGTAGCAGAGCTTCTGGACAAGCCCTTCTTCCTCACCGAACGCAACGCCAACTACCGCCGCACCTTTGACCGGTTTCTGGCTTCCCGCCAGATCGAGCTGACCCCCAGCCTTGAGATCAGCGATACCTCCTTTATCATCAAGATGCTGGAGCGCTCCTCCGGCATTTCCCTGCTGCCGCGCTTCGCTGTGGCCGAGCCTGCGTCCAGAGGAGATCTGCGCATTCTGGAGGTGTCGGACTTCCGGCTGACCATGTACCGCCAAATGTTCTACCACAAGGATAAATGCTGCACCCGGGAAATGGACGCCTTCATCCAGCTGGCCTCCGGGCCGGACCTTCCGCTTTTATAATACAGAAAGCAGCAGACCCCCGGACGGTAAACCGCCCGGGGGTCTGCTGTGCTGAGGAGATCTCATGGAATTTGCAAATGCATTGCGCAGACTGTGTGCAGGCACAGCCCCGCAGATGAGGATGATTAAGCAAAGAAGGAGATGATGAGTGCTACCAGGAAGCCCACACCGCCCACCAGCGTTTCCATGATGGTCCAGGTCTTGAGGGTGGTCTTTTCGTCCATGCCCACAAGGCTCTTGACCAGCCAGAAGCCGGAGTCGTTAAAGTGGGAGCACACGGTGGAGCCGCCGGCGATGGCAGCGGTGACGCAGGCCAGATACAGCGGGCTGAGTTCGCTGATGCCGGGCATGGCGGAGATGATGCCTGCTGCCATGGTCATAGCCACGGTAGAGGAACCAACGGAGATGCGCACCAGAGCAGCCACGATGAAGGCCACAGAACCAGCGGCAGGCTGGCGTTGGCCACAGCGCTGCCGATGACATCGCCCAGACCGGAGTTCTGCAGCATGTAGCGCAGCACGCCGCCGCAGGCAGTGACCAGCAGGATCATGCCGGTGGGCTCAAGGGATTTGGTCATGATCTTTTCCAGCTGGGCGTTGTTATAGCCGTGACGGGTGCCCAGCAGATACATAGCAGCGATGGTAGCCAGCAGCAGAGCCATGAAGGGCTCACCGAGGAAGGCCAGAACGGGCTGGATGCCAGCCAGAGCGGGCACCACATTTTTGCCACAGAGTTTGCAATGATGAGGACCAGCGGGATCAGGATGATGCCCACAATGGTGCCGAACTTGGGCAGCTTGCTCTCGTCGATGTCTGCCTGCTGTGCAACGTGCTCGGGCACCTCGATCATATACTTCTTGCCGCAGATGGAGCCCCAGATGGGACCGGCAGCGATCATGGCGAAGATGCCGCAGAAGATGCCGATGAGGATGACCCAGCCCAGATCAACGCCCAGCATGCTGGCCACCAGAACGGGGCCCGGCGTGGGAGGGATGAAGGCGTGGCCGACAGCCAGACCGGCCAGCAGAGGGATGACATAGTACAGGACCGAGCGCTTGGTGCGCTTTGCCAGAGAGAAGGCCAGCGGGATCAGAATAATCAGACCGGCGTCAAAGAACACCGGCATGGCCACCACCAGACCTGTGATACCCAGCGCCCATGCGGCTTTTTCGTCGCCGAATTTCCGCACCATGGTCACGGCCAGCGTCTGCGCGCCGCCGGATTCTTCCAGAATGGCACCAAACATGGAGCCAAGGCCCACCAGAAGAGCGATGCCCTTTAAGGTGTTGCCGATGCCTTCGTTGACCGAGCCGATGATGTCAGACAGGGGCATACCGGCCATCAGGCCGATGCCCACCGCACCGATCAGGATGGAGATCATGGCGTGGACTTTGAACTTGATGATAAGGATGAGCAAAAGGATCAGGCCCGCCACCGCGGCGAACACGAGCCGTGCGGCGTCCGGGGTTGCAACAGCTGTCATAAACGTTTCCTCCATTTTTTGATATTTTGTGTGCTTTGGGTCTTATTTCAGCGCCGTCCCCGCAGACGGACACCGGATTTCGATGGTTTTTATAGACGAAGCAATATCCGCTTTTTTTGTTTTTGGTTTTTTGATCGCAAACGAAGCGTTTTTCACTCCATATATGCACCCTTCATGGGGCTGACGGCGTGCTGAGAGTAGAGTTTCAGCAGGCCCTTGGTGTACTTGGGAGCCTTGGGTTTCCAGTTGGCACGGCGCTGGGCGAGGATAGCCTCCATCTCTTCGGGGGTCTTTTCCTCACCGTTCACGCCCACGATGGCAAGCTGACGGTTCGGCACATCGATGCGGATGAGATCGCCCTCTTCCACCAGAGCGATGGGGCCGCCCACAGCGGCCTCCGGGCTGACATGGCCGATGACCGGGCCGCGGCTTGCGCCGGAGAAGCGGCCGTCGGTGATGAGCGCCACGCTGGAAGCCAGCTTCGGGTCGGCGCAGATGGCCTCGCCGGTGTAGAACATCTCGGGCATGCCGCTGCCGCGGGGGCCTTCGTAACGGATGAAGATGGCATCTCCGGGCTGGACCCGCTTGTTCAGAACGGCGCTGATGCACTCTTCCTCGCTGTCAAAGGGCCTTGCGCGCAGGGTGGCGTGGAACATGTTCTTGGGGCAGGCGGTGTGCTTGATGACACTGCCCTCCGGGGCCAGATTGCCCTTCAGGATAGCGATGCTGCCGTCGGTGCCCTTGGCGTTGTCAAAGCTGTGGATGATATCCTCGCGGGTGACCTTGATGCCCAGACCCTTGGTCTTTTCCTGCAGGATCTCGTCGCAGTGCTCGTAGAAGCCGTTCTTCTTCAGGTCTTCCAGGTTTTCGCCCAGCGTCTTGCCGGTGACAGTCATCACGTCCAGATGCAGCATGGACTTGATCTCCTCCATCACGCGGGGCACGCCGCCTGCATAGTAGAAATACTGTGCGGGCCAGTCGCCGGAGGGACGGATGTTCAGCAGATAGTGTGCGCCGCGGTGCATCCGGTCAAAGGTGTCGGCATCGATCTCAAAGCCGAACTCGTGTGCAATGGCGGGCAGATGCATGGTGGCATTGGTGGAGCCGGAGATGGCGGCGTGCACCATGATGGCGTTTTCAAAGCTCTTCATGGTGACGATGTCCTTGGCCTTGATGCCCTCGGCCACCAGCTTCATCACCTGAACGCCGGCATCATAGGCAGCCTGCTTCAGCTCCGGGGCGGTGGCGGGCATCAGGGCGGTGCCCGGCAGCATCAGGCCCAATGCCTCGGCCATGATCTGCATGGTAGAAGCGGTGCCCATAAAGGAGCAGGCACCGCAGCTGGGGCAGGCGTTGTGCTTGTAGTAGTCCAGCTGCTCGTTGGGGATCACGCCCGTCTTTTCCCATGCGTCGAACTTGCCGATCTGTTCCAGCGTCAGCAGGTCGTTGATGGCGCAGGCGGGGTCGTTGACCACGTACTTCTTGGGCAGGGTGTGGGCTTCCATCACGCCGCCGGTGACCACGATGGCGCTCATATCCTTCAGGCGGCCAATGCTCATCAGCATGGCGGGCATGGACTTGTCGCAGCTGGCGATGAATACGCCTCCGTCGTACACGGTGGCGTTGGCCTGAGCTTCCACCAGATTCACGATGGCGTCACGGTGGGGCAGCGAGTAGTTGATGCCGTCGTGGCCCTGTGCAATGCCGTCGCACATATCGGTTGCAAAATAGCGTGCAGCCTTGCCGCCGTGGGTGTTGACTGCCTGTACAGCCTCCTTCACGAACTGATCCAGATGGGCGCTGCCGGGGTGGCTGTCGCCAAAGGTGCTCTCCACCATGATCTGGGGCTTTGCAAGGTCGTCCACCTTCCAGCCCATGCCGATCTTCAGCGGATCGTTTTCCGGTGCCAGTTTACGCACTGCCTGAGAACGCAGTTCCATGATCGTACCTCCAAAATACTCTTTTTTCTGCTTTGCAAATCGTCCTTTTGACTGTCGGACATCTTACATATTCATTTTAATCGAATCCCGCCTCGTTTGCAAGTTGTCGCAGTCAGAACCCACTTTATAACAATAACCAACCTAGTTTTTCGTGCACATTGCTCTGAAATCTTGGATACATCATATAATCTAACCAGTTTTTCCAACTTTTCTGTATCATTCGTCTAAAAAAATGTCATCAGACAACTTCAAACGTAAAAAATGTCCCCGCACAGACCTTGCACTGTGCGGGGACGTAAAATGCAGCGGCGTCAGGTTTCCCATTCGCCGTCGTAAAGCTTTCGGATGCAGTTGCGGTTGAAGTTCAGGTGCATCACCATGGCAGACCGGGCGCCAATGGAGTCATGCCGGGCAATGGCTTCGGTGATCATGCGGTGGGTCAGGATGGTCTCCTCCGTCAGCCTTTTTGTGGGTAACATTCACGAACATCATGACCGCCGTATCGATAATGGGGATGAGCTGCTCCACCACCATGTTCTTGCTGCTCTCTGCGATGCAGGTATGGAATGCGATGTCGTCCTCAATGTACAGATCACCGCTGTGGATCTTGCTCTCCACCCGGTCGCACAGGCGCTGGATGCGCTCGATGTCCTCGTCGGAAGCGTTTAAAGCGGCCATCTCTGCAATACCAGGTTCCAGCAGCAGACGCACATTGACAAGATCCAGTGCCAGCGCGTTCTTGTCCTGCACACTACGCAGGTTCAGCGGGTCCGAAAGGCCCTTGGCAGTCGTGACCACATAGGTGCCGGAGCCGCGCCGCACCTCCACGATGCCCTTGCTGGAAAGCAGCTTCACGGCTTCGCGCACCGTGCTGCGACCCACACCGAACTTTTCGCCCAGCTCAAATTCATTGGGCAGCTTGGTGCCCGGTTCCAGCGGCGTGTCCAGAATATAGTGGTAAATTTCGTCCTCCACCTGTTCGGCAAGGAGTTTGTTTTTCAGATGGGAAAATTCGCTCATGGTTGTTCCCTCCCCTGTTTTTAATTTATTATAAGGCAGGGCAGCAGACAAAAGCAAGGGCTGTCCTCATTCACAGACAGCCCTTGCTTTTGGGTATTTTATTCGTTTGCGGCCTTTTCCAGCTCCGCTTCCTCTGCGGCGGCTTCGGCCTCCTCCTGCTTCTGGTACTCCAGGAAAGCCGACCACATGGGTTCGATGTCCTTGCCCTTCACCCGGCGGTCGAAGTAGTTGCGGGTGATGTCCACCACAGTGCCGGACAGCACCAGCACGCCGATCAGGTTCGGGATCATCATCAGACCGTTGAAAGTATCGGAAAGATCCCACGCAAGGCCCAGCTTCATGGTGGCACCCACCACGGTCATGCATACAAAGACCACCTTGTAGATGCGGCTGCCGGTGGTGCCGAAGAGATACTCCACGGCCTTGGTGCCGTAGTGGCTCCAGCCCAGCGTAGTGGAGTAGGCAAACAACAGAATGGAAACAGCAATGAACTTGGGGCCAAAGCTGCCAAATGCGGCGGTGAAGGCCTGACCCACCAATGCGTTGTCCTGCACACCGGCCAGTACAGCGCCGCTCTGCAGGTCCACCACGCCGGTGGTCAGGATGACCAGAGCAGTGAGCGTGCAGACCACGATGGTATCGGCAAACACCTCAAACACGCCCCACATACCCTGATGCACCGGCTCCTTGACGTTGGAAGCGGAGTTGACCATGACAGCAGAGCCGAGACCGGCTTCGTTGGAGAAGGCACCGCGCTTGAAGCCCCAGGTGATGGTCTGGCTGATGCCGTAGCCCAGCGCACCGCCGCCTGCCGCGTTCAGGTTGAACGCACCCTTGAAAATAGCCGCAAATGCCGCTGGGATGTTGCCAGCGTGCAGCACTACGATGATGAGCGCGCCTGCAATGTAGAACAGGGCCATGAGCGGCACCAGCTTTTCGGTAACAGCGGCAACGCGCTTCAAACCGCCAATGACGATAAGGGCCGTAACCACCATCAGGCACAGGCCGGTGACGAGGGTCGGTACGCCAAAAGCAGCGTTCATGTTGCCCGCGATGGAATTGATCTGGCTCATGTTGCCAATGCCGAAGGAAGCCAGAATGCAGAAGCAGGCAAACAACACTGCCAGCACCTTGCCCAGCTGTTTGCAGCCCTTCTTTGCGCCAAGACCATCGGTGAGGTAGTACATGGCACCGCCCGACCACTCGCCTTTTTCGTTTTTGCGGCGGTAGTACACGCCCAGCACATTTTCCGAAAAGCTGGTCATCATGCCAAGCAATGCCATGACCCACATCCAGAAGATGGCACCCGGCCCACCGGAAACGATGGCCGTTGCCACACCCACGATGTTGCCGGTGCCGATGGTGCCCGCCAGCGCTGTACACATGCTCTGGAACTGGCTGATGGCCATATCCTCCTTGCTGGTGTGCGCGGTGATGTCCTTGTTGGTGAAGATCGCGCCGATGGTGTGCCGGAGCCAGTAGCCCATTTTGCGGAACTGGAAAAAGCCCGTGCGGGCGCTCATCCAGAAGCCGGTGCAGAACAGCAGTGCCAGACCGAACGGCCCCCCACACCACGCCATTGATGGCATTGTTCACCTGCGTGATCATCTCGACCATTCTCTCTTTCCCCCCTATACACAAAACAAAAAGCGGACAGAACCCACCAAAGGCTCTGCCCGCAAAATTCGGAGCGCTCTCATTTTCCGCAGCCGGGGTGCGCCGCATTCCCGGCTGCGCCCATTGCGCAAAGACGATGGCTCTGTCCTTTTGCCTGAGAGATACAGCCGCTTTCCCTGCGGCCTTACACCTTCGGCACCCACTTTACAAGCGGGCTTCTCCAGAGTGCACGGTCTTTCCCCGCCGTGCACGTCTTTTTCAGTTCTTCCGGCGCACAGTTGTGCGCGATAGAAAGACTATACCATATTCTGTCCTTGTGCGCAAGACATTTTGTATATCATACGCTGCTTTTTCATCTGTTATGCCGACAGATGAAATTTTGTTTTGGTATTACTTTTATCCTCCCTCATCATAGCGCTGCCATAAATTTATTTTACTTTTCTTTCGGCTCTGCGCCTTCAAACCCCCGGGCTTTGCCATCCGGGCTGGCATCGCCGTTTTCTTTCGCGGTCTCGTAAGAATCTGTGCCGTAATAGGCGCTGGCGGGGCCGATCTCCAGCCAGAAGTTCTCCCGTTCTTTCTCTGTGGTCGGTGCTGTCTCTTTTTTGGTTTTTGCATCTGCAAACGCCTCCTTTTCTGCATAAAGTCTTGCCTGCAGGCCAAAGCTTTATGCAAAGGAAAGGCGGTGTATCCCATGCGCAGTGGAGGTTGGAAGCCCTTTTGGGGCAGCACTGTTTGCTTCGCTGCTGGTGCTGGTGCCGCTGGTGGGCGGCACGGTGCTGCTGTCCCGTCAGCAGCTGCGCACCCAGCTGCGGCAGGCTGCCCGCAGCGAGAGCGGTGTGCCCATCCAGCTGCCTAAGACCACCGACCAGCTCACTGTACTGCTGTGCGTCTCCGGCGAACAGCCCGGCTTTGTGCTGGCCTACCTGAACGCCAGCCAGAACTGCGTGCATCTGCTCAGCGTGCCTGCCGTGCTCACCGTGCCTTTTGCAGAAGAAGAAACATCCCTTGCCCGCTGCTATTCCGCCGCTGGCCCGGCCCGCTGCCGCGAAGCGCTGGCACAGGTGCTGGCCCTGCCGGAGGGCACAAGGTATCTGGCCTTTTCTCCCGATGTGCTGGAGCGCATTGCCAGCCGGTACGGGCCGGTGCGGGTAGGCTTTACCGGCGCACTGACCGAGGAAGAGCTTGCCCGCTATGGCCGCAGCCGGGCCGTGCAGGGCATTTCCGCCGGGGACGCGCACGAATTCTTGTGCCAGCTGCAGGCCGACGAAGCCTTTTTCACCAGTACGCACCGCAGCGGCCCGCGCTGCCGTGTGGGATGCTTTTTCTCCGGCAGGATCTGGACCTGCTGCCCGCCACCCTGCCGGATGCCTGCGTGCCAGCAGTTCGGCCCTGCTCACCGACCTGACCGCGCTGGACTATGACGCTTTGGAACGCACACTGGAATTTCTTGCCAACAACAGCGCCGCTGTGGCGGCGCAGGCCCTGCCCGGCCAGTGGAATGCCGCCAGCGGCACTTACACGGTCACGGATGCTTCCCGCGCTGCCATGCAGACCTTTTTGCAATGTTTCGCCCACCGAGGCGCAGGCCTCGTCCTTCAGCGAGCCATAACCCAGCACCAGCGTGCCCGCCGCTGAGGGTGCTTCTCCGGTCAGGTCGTAATCGCTCAGCAGGCTCAGCTGCACGCCTTCGGCTTCCGCCGCGCAGCGCAGCGCAGCATCCGGCGGCGGGTCTTTGAGCTTTGCCAGCAGGTTCAGTCCGGTGTGCAGGCCCGCAAGGGTTCAGCTCGCCGGGAGCAAAGGCAGTGTTCAATGCTGCCGCCAGTGCGTCCCGCCGGGCCTTGTAGGCCACACGTTCCCGGGCCAGATGCCGGGTGAAGTAGCCCTCGGTGATAAAGCGGGCCAGCGTCTGCTGCTCAAACCGGCTCACCGTGCCGGAGTACAGGCGGTATTTTTTGCCGCCATGCAGGCAGAAGATGCTCCGGCAGCACCATATAGGCGATACGGATGCTGGGAGCCAGACTGCGGGAGCAGGTGGAGAGGTACACCACCGGGCCGTCTGCACCCGCCATGCCCTGCAGGCTGGGCAGAGGCCGGGTATCAAAAACGGAACTCCGAATCGTAATCATCTTCTATAATATACCGCCCGCCCGGCCTGCGGGCTGCCCAGTGCAGAAGCTCGGCCCTGCGGCCCGCAGGCATGGTAACACCTGTGGGGAACTGGTGGCTGGGCGTGACGTAGCACACCGCTGCATCCGACCGGTTCAGTGCTTCCACCGAAAGGCCGTCCTCGTCCACCGGTAGGCAGCAGCAGTGCACACCGTTGTTCTGCAGCACCTGCAAAGCACGGGGGTAGCCCGGCGTTTCCACCGCTGCAGGGCCGGGCAGCAGCGGTGCCAGCAGGCCCAGCAGATATTCCAATCCCGCCCCCACCACGATCTGATGCGGCCCGCACTGCACACCGCGGTATTCAGAGAGATATTCCGCCAGCGCCTGCCGCAGGGCCGGGTCGCCCTGCGCATCGCCGTGGGTGAGCAGCTGGGGCGAAGAATAGAGCAGCTCCTTTTGCAGCCGCGCCCATGTGCGGAACGGGAACAGCTCCGGGTCTACCCCGCGGGTGGAAAGGTCGTACCGCACCGGCAGCACAGGCGGTTCCGGTTTTGGCGGTGCGGGCTGTTCCGGCCCGCCGGCAGGCCGGGACGGCAGGGCCAGATATTCCTGTACATAAAAGCCGCTGCGCTCCCGCGATTCCAGATACCCTTCCGCCGCCAGCATCTGATAGGCGGCATCCACCGTATTCACCGAGACGGACAGCTCTG
>ENA-OQES01000510-OQES01000510.1-human-gut-metagenome-genome-assembly--contig:-NODE-510-length-16307-cov-3.558714_pt1 | contig 16307 bp, 20 predicted proteins | sample MGYA00242798_ERZ504641 | MGnify/ENA primary metagenome ERZ504641 (study PRJEB26092, sample SAMD00036327) | human gut metagenome | host: Homo sapiens | study: EMG produced TPA metagenomics assembly of... | reverse complement strand
TGTATCACTTTACTTTGCTTCATTACTTTCTCCTTTTCCTAATTCCGTGAAGCCTTATAATGTACATTTTATCCGTTTTTGTATATGAATACAACCATTTTTAAGAAATGTTTAAGATGTATGATTTTTCATTTTACAGCGGATTTCATAGTGATTCCCTATGAAACAAGCAAAAAACCAGGATTTCTCCCGGCTCTTTCTTTTATGCTTTGAACATATTTCGTTTTCTTCGATAACGGCATCTTCTATGATAAATCTCTCCTCCAAGCAGCGAAAGGATCATCTGATATAATAATTGTTCTTTCTTCTGACAATCTTGCTTCTCTTGATGATCGATCTTATCATAAATCTTATCCACCATAGTAAGCAGCATCGTTCGATCCATATATTCATCAAACATCCTGCTGCCCTCGTATTCCATCTGATCACAAATATCTTCGATCAGATCCAGAATCTGTCTGGCCAGTGCAGAATACATTCTCGTAATATACTGATAATCGTCTTCCTGCCTCTGTTCCTGTGCTACAAATTCTCTGACTGGTCTTACTTCAGTATCAAATAATGGAAGATCTCCTAAACCATCTCTGTCTGCCATCTTCCTGCTCCTTTTTCTCTATCAATCATATCTTATGATCATTTAGAGAAAATATTGCATGTCCTATTCTTTATTTTCTCCCGAATACTTCTCACTTCTTCATTGATCGCCAACATCTTGCTGTCTAAAAACGTCACAAGATCTGCACACTCCTTCAATTCTTTCTTAATGTATTCTGGTGTATTGCCCTCGTATTTATAATAAATCTTATGCTCCAGAGATGCCCAAAAGTCCATTGCAACCGTTCTGATCTGAATCTCTACTTTGGTAGGTACCACTCTGTCAGATAAAAAGATTGGTACTCTTACGATCAGATGATAGCTTCTGTATCCATTGACCTTGGGATTCAACATATAATCCTTTGTCTTTAGTACTTCTATATCATCTTGTGATGAGATCATATCTACGATTCGATAAATGTCTGGTGTAAAAGAACAAATAACCCTGACCCCAGCGATATCGTCAATATATTTCTGGATATTCTCTACTGTGATCTCTTTTCCTTTACGTATCAGCTTTCTTGTGATGCTCTCATCTGTTTTTAATCTTGATTCGATATGTTCAATCGAATTGTACTGATGCACAAGTTTAAACTCATCATTTAATATCTCTAATTTCGTTCCGATCTCTTTTAATGCAGAACGATATAATAATTTGATCTTTCGGTATTCAAGCATTACATCTTGTACATCAGGTAATTCTAATTCTCTCATATGTCTCACTCCTTACCATGTTTGCTATTCCTATTCTATCACTGTTTCACTTTGTATTCAATAGCATACAATCCGAGTAGTAAGTTCTTAAAATACCTAAAAAATGGGTAAAAAAAAATTCCGTGCGGAATGCGTTGTGCTATCTTCCACAGACGTTACCTCTATAGTTAACTCAACCCAGGCACCCTCACGGCACATAGAAGGTTCCACTTAGTGCTGCTTTGTTCCCAACCTGACACGGTTCATGGATTCCTATTGCGTGAGACCCAGATATCAACGCCACTTGTAGAGGGCAGCTCTACAGAAAACAGCCCGAAGCAAACCATCACCTCTGCTATAGCGGATTGCAGAAATAGGGTGCCGCTACCTCCCCGGCTAGCACGGAAGCTTTATGACTTGATTATCTTTGGCATCTTTTGCAAGATGCATATTTGATTATACTAAATACTTTTCTTTTGGTCAATAGTTATTCTTATTTGGTTTTTAGATAAATTTTTTTGCGTTCCCCGATATCTTCCTCTTCCTTTTACGATCAAATATTTGTGACCTTCTTTTTTGACGATCTTGTAATCTTTATTCTTTTTTGAAATGCTTTCCTTTGTAATATAATACGATTCCCTTTGGCATTCTTATTTTTTCAGAATCCGCCTTACAATATCTCAAATGAATCTTGTTTACTGGCTGCATTACTGTATATGCCTTTAAACGCACCGTTGCATGATCTGGGTTCAGATCATTCCATTTTCTATGATCATAAAGATAACTCTGTCCATTTTTGTTTATTAACAAAAGATACCCAGTGATAATCATCATTTTCATCAAAACCAATCTTACCAGAAGATCTTAATTTTACTACAACTGCAAACTTGTCTCCTCTCAGAACCTCTGCTTTTCTTGAAAGATCGATCGTATGCGTTCCGGCCTCTCTGATCGTTCCTGTTACCGGACGTTTTAACATCTTTGTTCCACTTGTTGGTCTTCCATCTTTAGGATTTCTATAAATCTGTATACTGTATTTGACGTTTGCAGACCAAGTCACCAGATTCACTGCTTTGATCAGTTCTTTCTTCTTTGCACTTCCTTTTTTCCGCTGTAAATACATTTGCAAACTTTTGTCCTTTTTTCAGTTTTAAAATTCCAGGATTCGCTGAACCATCATAGAAATAATTGTATTTATACTCTGAGGCCTTCACAAATTTGCCCTGCAACAAATTTCACAAAGAGATTTATCTTCATAAGAAATATAGGTATATCCGTTACTTCCTTCTTGATTTCCCCAACTGTTTTTTCACGATCCATGCTCCATCTCTGGACGGTCTGGATCCACTGTTAAAATTATCTCTGCTATAACTATCATCCCATCCAACGATCGCAACAATATGATTTGCTGTCTGTCTGGCACTATTGCAGTTGTATGCCTCATGATTCTTTCCGTAATAGGCTGTTTCTTCCCATGTCTCTTCGGGTGCATGGTACGCCATAACTACGGAACCATATCCTATGATATAGGATTTTACTACCGCTGCTTGCGGTGTATCTCCAAGGAAAAATCCATTCTTCAGAATTGCACTGTCTTTTTGTCCTACAGAATCAGATAATCTCCATTTTCCTGTATTAAATGGTGCAATATTTTCTTTTGCAAGACCATACCATCCTGTTAACGACAACATTGCAAGCAGTGAATTGCCGCCTGCATATCTCCAATCTCCTGAAACTTTTGTTTTGTCCCCTTTGGTATTATTTAATATATCGTTTTTTCCGATTGTACATAAAATTATCCAAAATGTTTCTCCGAAAAATTCTATATTCGTACTTGCGATTCCTTGTTTGATCAGAGAAGTCTCTCCCATCGATGTAATCCCAAACGCCCAGCATAATTCTGTGTTCCCTGATCTTTCACTGATGTTACCTGTCCAAGTTCTGATGAACTGTAATATGAATCCAAGGATCTGGCATTCCTCTTTGGCGTTACAATTTTGGGCACATCTGGAGATTCAATCTTAATATTCAATGGATGATATCCATTAGACTGTGAGGCATAGATAAAAGAAATATTTAAAGAACTTATCACGCCGACACATAAAATAACTACAATAAGCTTCTTAATCCTTTCCATGTTCCTTGTCCCCCTTCTTCCTTCTTCTTAATTCTTTAAAAAAAGTCAGACAGCATCTGACTGCACTCTTCCTCTAATATACCACGTTCTATCTCTACTTGGTGATTAAATTTGTCAATCTGTAAAATATTCAATACAGATCCTGCACAGCCCGCCTTTGGATTCATTGCTCCGATCACAACTTTTGGAATTCGTGCCTGTACGATAGCTCCTGCGCACATCTGGCATGGTTCCAATGTGATATACATGGTACAATCTTCCAGTCTCCAATCATTAACTTTCTTACTTGCTTTCTGAATCGCAAGAAGTTCTGCATGTGCCAATGTTGTCTTCTTCTTATTGCGCTGGTTATAAGCTCTTGCAATGATCTTGTCATCTTCAACGATCACACATCCGATCGGAACATCTCCGATCGCTGCCGCTTTCTTCGCTTGTTTGATTGCTTCTTTCATGTATTTTTCTTCTTGTGTCACTTACTCTTACCCCTTATATCTATGTCATATTTTTCTTTATTATAACATAGAATGAAGCAAAAAGAGAGTACACGATTGTCAGATTATCAACGTATTGTATCTTATCTGTATGAATATCACCATGGAATCAAGGGTTCCAATGTCGGTTTTGCCAAAATAGAAAAACGCCAAAACCGTCTGAGGGTTTATTTCCATGTAAAACAAATGAACAGGCATTAGAATACAAAATTATTTTATTATTTCATCAGGTGCTATGAATGGATTTATCTTGATACGGTCAAGCGAAATGATGCGATCATTGAATTTAAAAACACATATCCTTTGATCGATGATTTTGATAAAATGGATGGATTCTTGCTGTATTATTCGAATGATCAATTTCTTTGGATCGCAGTGGAAAGATCATCCGATCATTATACGAAGTTTTGTACCTGTGGAGTCTGCTGAAAATAAAAATGAGAATACTAGAAAAACGGTACCTCCAGAACCTTCGTCTGAAACCGAAACACTTTCTGAAACTGAAGCTTCTCCTACATCCAGTCTCTCAGAATACATTGAAGCCCTTCAATTAGAAAAGGATGCGAAAGAATTCACACATCCAAATCCACCAAAGGGCTTCGACTGGAAGGAGTATCCCACCTTGCCCATGCCTCCTTCTTATAGCCTTGATCCTAGCATTAAGATCGGACTAGAAGATCTTGATCAGATTCCTGATCTTGATGACAACATAAAGACAAATGGTTTTCTCCTTTTAAATTATGGGAATTTCGGCCACTTAATGCTCGCGAAAGATCAAGACAGCGGCCAACGTTATCTTGGAATTCCTGGAATCTTTGATAACGAAAAAGCTTTTATCTCCCGTTTATTTGGTTTTAAGACTTTTATCACGGTGCCGCTAAAACCACATAAAACTGGAAATTTCGGTTATTTTATCTTACCGGTCTAAGATGTTACTTAACTGTGCAAACTGTTCTAAGGTTAATGCTTCTCCACGAACAGATGCAGGTAATTCCATCTCTTCTAATGCCTGTGCTACCTGTTCTTTGGAGAAGTTTAAGCCTCCGAAATTTTTTGAATTCCATTCTGGAGAGTTTTTCTTCTCTGGTTAAAAGATGCACGAATTAACTGGAATAATAATTTCTCATTTGTAACCTTGATCGGTGCGTCTTTGTATTTCGTAAGACGGATGACTGCAGATCCAACTTTTGGTCTTGGCATAAAGCAGTTTGGCGGCACATTCGCTACCACATATGGTTCTGCATAGTACTGCACTGCGAGTGATAATGCACCATAGTCTTTTGTTCCCGGACCTGACTGCATACGGTCTGCAACTTCTTTCTGTACCATGACAGTAATACTGTCGATCGGCACATGACTTTCAAACAATCCCATGATGATCGGGGTTGTAATGTAATATGGGAGATTCGCCACAACCTTCACTGGTTTCCCACCATTTTTCTCTTCTACGATCTTTGCAATATCGACTTTCAAAATATCTGCATTCAAAATGGACACATTATCATATGCACTTAATGTGTCTGAAAGAATCGGAATCAGATTCTTATCAATCTCAACTGCCATGACCTCTCTCGCATTTTCTGCAAGATACTGTGTCATTGTTCCAATTCCTGGTCCGATCTCTAACACGAAATCATCTTTGTTCACTTCTGCTGCAGAAATGATCTTCTCAAGAACACGTTCATCAATCAGAAAGTTCTGTCCAAACTTTTTTCTGAAAATTCAAAATCATATTTCTGAATTACTTCTATTGTATTTTTTTAGGATTTCCAAAGTTTCACTCTTTATACCTCTTTCATACGATACAATTGTCTTGCATTTTCTTCAGTGACTGCGATCAGTTCTTCCTTGTTGATCCCTTTGATCTGACTGAGCGCTTCTGCTACATAATTTAAATTTAGTGAAGAATTTCTCTTGCCTCTATTGGGTTCTGGTGACAGATATGGGCAGTCTGTCTCTAATACGATTCTGTCTAACGGTGTATAAGCTGCAACTTCCTTTAATGTCTTTGCATTCTTAAATGTTACAACGCCACCGATTCCAATATAAAATCCCATATCAAGGAATTGCCTTGCCATCTCTTTTGAATAAGAAAAACAATGAACCACACCGCCGATTTCTTCTGCATGTAACGCTTTCATTATATCATAAGTATCCTTTGCTGCGTCCCTGCTATGAATAATGATCGGTAATTTTACATCTCTTGCAAGTTCGATCTGTGCTTCAAACCATTTCTTCTGAATGCTGCGTTCTGGTTCATCCCAGTAATAATCAAGCCCGATCTCTCCGATCGCAAGAATTCGATCCATTGCTGCATATTTCTTTAGTGTATCGATATCTGACTCTTTCAACTCTGCCGTATCACTTGGATGAACGCCGACTGCTCCATACATCATCGGATATCGTGTCACTGCTTCTACGATCCATGTAGACGTTTCCATATTCGATCCTACATCAACGATCGTTCCGATTCCATTGTCCTTCATAGATGCTAACAATTCTTCTCTGTCTTGATCAAACTGTTTGTCATCATAATGTGCATGTGTATCAAATATCATCGTCTCTCTCCCTTTTCTCTTCGTTTCTTTAATCTGACTGTATTTCCGTTGACCGTAAGACAACGGATGCTTCGTAAGAAACTTGACATACGGCTGTAACCATAGTCTTTGATATTAAATCCGCTGTGTTTATCTTTTAATTCTAACGTTACCGCAGAAAGATTATCTAAAGATCCACCATTTTTCTTTACAAAATGAATTACTTCTTCTTCAATCGTTTCTCTGCTTGTCAGTTCTTTAAATTCAACATAACAGTTTGTATCTTCCTGCACAAGCATAAAATTATCCATCTCTTCATCAATTAAAACACTCAGCTTTGTATATCCATAATTTCGCACATCAAAATCTGAATATTTTGCATTTAATCGATTTCCAATCTTCCTAATACTACTGGTGCATTCCCATTTTCACTGATAATATCTGCGATCGTATATGAAATCTCATCCAGTGATGTAACATTCTCTATTTCATCACTTTCCATATCCTCTTCTTTACCTCTGTCCGCTTCATAAATCAGATTTAGATGGATAAATTTATTACATGCTCTTGTCAGTGCCACAGGTGTCTTTGATTCTCCCATTCCGATCACATACATATGTTCTTCTCGAAGTCTCATTGCAAGTCTTGTAAAATCACTGTCACTCGTAACAATGCAGAATCCGTCTACTTTCTTTCCATATAACAGATCCATTGCATCAATGACCATTGCCATGTCTGTTGCATTTTTACCTGAAGTATAAGAAAATTGCTGCACAGGAATAATAGAATATTCTAATAACAACTCTTCATTCCATCCATTTGCTTTGGACCAGTTCCCATAAATTCTTCGACAAGACGGAAATCCGTAGGCTTCCAGCTCCTGAAAAATGATCGGTGCGTATTTAGGACTGATATTATCTGCATCGATCAGAACTGCAAACTGATTCTTTTCTTCTTCTATCATATTCTCCCTCATATCTAGCTATTGTTTATAGTTCTTTCCTGTAAAATGAAAAAAAGGGTATATATCCTCTCGAATATATCCTTAAATAAATACCAAGCGGGTGATGGGAATCGAACCCACGTGATCAGCTTGGAAGGCTGGAGTTCTACCATTGAACTACACCCGCATATCTTGTTCGCTGTGTTGTGTTTTCCCTCAGCGACAAGTAATACTATACCACCACTTTTTATAAATTGCAAGTGTTTTTTTGAATTTTTTTGCATTTTTTTTCGAATATCTTATGATAAAGGGATTTTTGGGGTATATTTTATGATGAATAAGATCTGGTGTTTTATGATCCTTGCAGGACTCATTGTCAGCAGTTTTAATGGAAAGATCACAACACTTTCTGATACCATTCTTTCTTCTTCCAAAGAGGCTGTGGAACTCTGTATTCTAATGTTTGGAATTGTTGGGTTATGGTCTGGACTCATGAACATTGCTCTGTCTCTTGGAATTACTACACAACTTCAAAAGCTGTTAACCCCTTTTCTGACTTTTTTGATTTCCAAATCTGAAGAATCAAAAAATGCGAAAGAATATATCAGTACAAATATTGTCGCAAATATATTAGGTCTTGGTTGGGCTGCAACTCCTTCCGGATTAAAAAGCTATAGAAGAATTACAAAAAATGATAACCCTGACAAAAAATCACCGCAACAAATGAAATGTGTTCGTTCCTAATTCTTAATATATCATCTCTGCAATTGATTCCGATCAATATCATTGCCTACCGAAGCCAATACGGCTCTGTCAATCCATCTAAGATCTTAATTCCAGGACTTATCGCTACTTTAGGTTCCACGATCGTTGCTGTTATCTATATCAAATGGAAGGACCGAAAACGATGATCACATTTCTTGCAAATCTTGTCATTCCTTTGTTCATATTTATACTTGTTTTATATGGAACCCTAAAGCGGAAGGATATCTATACCCCTTTTCTTGAAGGTGTCATGGATGGATTTAAAATTGTTCTTGAGATTGCCCCAACTCTGATCGCTTTGATTTTTTGCGATTCAGATCTTTCGTTCTTCTGGAGCCTTGGATCTGATCGTTCGTTTTCTGACTCCTATGGGAAAACTATTAAAGATTCCTAAAGAAGTTTTACCCGTGATCTTTGCAAAACTTTTTTCTTCTTCCGCTGCAACTGGATTCCTGCTTGATATTTATAAAACTTCCGGGCCGGATTCTTTGGCTGGGTTTATGTCTTCTGTGATCCTTAGTTCAACAGAAACTTGTTTTTATACATTGTCCGTGTATTATTCTGTGGTTGGAATAAAAAAGATTCGATATACATTGACTGGGGCATTGCTTGCCGTTTTTGTTGGTACTTTTATTTCTGTATTCATCTCTTATTTTTAACTTTTCCCGATATATTTATGATATAATTTTGACATAAATAAATTTAGATTGTATTATAAAAATCAGCATACACAAAAAACGAGTGTTATCAGCATCTACTACTGATAGCACTCATCTTTTTTATTCCATATCTTTTCGTTTCTCTAATTCTCTCAAACTGACAACCAGATCATAAACTTCCGGCCGTCGTTCTTTCAAATGTTCATCCAAACGATGTCTTCGCTCTTTAAATCTCTGTGCAAGTTCTGGATGTTCTTTCATAATACGTTCATGAATTTCCCTTCGATGTTCCTCAAAACGTGCCGCCAGAGTTCTTTCATCTTTTCCAGAAATATTTACGATTTCTTTTAGATGTTCTTCCATATGTTCTAACCATTCATCTTCGTCAAAAGCTTCCATATGTGACCAGCTTCCATGTAACAGCTTTTCTACATCTCCATTTTGCTTTAACTGCTTAATCTGATTTGTAATCTGCCTCTCAATCTGATCTTCCGTGTCAGAACCAAATGCCCAGACAAATTCCTGCATACGGTTATCTACACGCTTTCTTGATGCACTGCGTTCTTCATTATCAACTCCGCCTTCTAATGGATACGGACGTTTGATCCCCATATCTTTCAACGCAATATAAATCGTCCTTCTAACACATCCTTCTTCGATCAGATATCCGATTCCAAGCTTTCTCATCTGCTCATTTAAATCTGCGATATGCTCTGTGATATAAAATCTTATTCCTTGCTCTTTCAATGACTTATAAAGAATCTCAATGCGGTCTGCTGCTGTGATATCCATACTTCCAATTCCGCTGGCATCAAGGATCACTGCTTTGATATTTCCTCTGCGTTCAAGTTCCTGCTCAATATCCTGCTGCAACACTCCTGCATTTGCAAAAAATCAAATTGCTGCTGAAACGATAGATCAACACACCTTCAATCTCGTGAATCTGACGACTCTCAGCTAAATCACGAAAATGCTTATGTCCTGGCTGAATTCCCAGAAAACAACTTGCTGGTTTTGATGATCGTATCACCATTTCTGCAAAAGATAAGATAATTCCGATCAATACACCATTGATCGTTCCAAGTAACAATACCCCAATAAATGCACCCCAGAAAATAAAACATTCTGTGCGGCTGACTTTCCACAGTTTTACCGCCAGTTCAAATTCTGTCGCTCCCAGAAGTGCGGAAATTACGATCGCCGTCAATACCGGAACTGGCAGATATCCAATAAATCCTGTTCCAAATAACAGTACTAGGATCATAGATAATCCTGCAACAATACTCATTAACTGTGTTTTTCCCTGATACTGTTCTCCCATCGCCGTCCTTGAAACAGATCCGTTGATCGGACAGCATCCAGTCAATGCTGCCACAAGATTCCCAACTGCAAAAGCCAGTAATTCTTGATTATCATTGATACGATATCCATTTTTCTGTGCAAAGTTATTCTCTGACAGAAGTGTTTCTGCCATAATAACAACCGCTACTGACAAGCTGATCGTCACCACTTCATCCATTGGAACTAACATAAGATTTGGAAAACTCCATTTAGGAAGTCCTGGTGCTACGGCATCTAATGTCTTGATTCCCCATTCTTTCATTGGCAGAACCTGCGTCAAAACAGCTCCTGCTGCCATCATCACAACTGCCATTGGGAATTTCGGCATGATCTTTTTCGCTACCAACAAGATGACTAATGATAGGATTCCTAAAATCAATGATGGAAGATTGATCTGTTCTGTTGTTTTTTTCCTATATGCTCTAACAGTTCTAATAATTCTCCAGTTCCTGCTGTTCCTCCCATTAATTTCGGCACTTGCATCAAAATGATCGTCGAACAGATTCCTGTAATAAATCCACCCATAACTGGTGCTGAAATATAATTTACAAGTTTTCCTGCATGCATCAGATAAAATGCGAGCAGCCACAATGCCACAAAAAATTGTGATCACTGGCACAACTGCAAGTGCTTCTTTAGAACCACTTTGTATATTCATCCCAAGAAGTGCTGATCCAACCAACGCTGCTGGTGCCGCATCCACTCCAAAGATGAACTGCGGAGATGTAGAAAATAACGCAAATAAAATGATCGGAAATACAGACCCATATAGCCCATAAACCGCAGGTAATCCGGCAATCTGGGAATATCCCATAGAAATTGGAATCGATACTGCCATGATGATGATTCCTGTGATCACATCATGCAACAGATTTTCTCTTTTATAATCTTTTATTGTATGTCCTAATATCATAATTCTGTATGAAACACTCCCAACAAACTATTCTCTGATTTCCATCCAAGATATCTCAATGTTTCTTCCAATCCAGACATCACTTCTAACATATCTCCTACATTTGCACTTGCACCCATATGACCGATTCGAATGACTTTTCCTGCCAATTCTCCGAAAGAACCTGCCAGCATGATTCCATGTTTTTTCTCTCATTCTTTCCAGAATATCATCCGCTGTCATTCCTTCTGGTACATCAAATACTGTAACCGTATCTGAAAATCCACTTTCCAAATGTAATTTTAGACCAAATGCTTCAATGGCTTTTCTTGTCGCATTGGCGATTCTGGCGTGACGTTTGATCAGATCTTTATCCGCTGCAATATTATCCATCGCTGCTTTCAATCCATAGATATCACTGATCGGCATTGTATACGGGAACCATAAATTTTTATAGTAATCTTTGAAAATCGTCAGATTACAATAAAATGATGCGATTGGTGTTTTTCGATTTTCCATAGCTTTTTTCAGCTTCATCACTGATCGTTACGAAAGTAAGTCCTGGAGGCGCTGAAACTGCTTTTTGAGATCCTCCACATAAGATATCGATCTGTGCTTTATCAACATTGACTTCATTTCCAAACATTCCTGAAACAGAATCTGTAACTGTCATGATTCCATAGGATTTCAATAATGGACAGATTTTATGAATGTCATTTAACATTCCACTTGGAGTATCACAATGAACAACTGTTGCATATTTAAAATCGTGATCTTCCTTCAGATATGCATCTAATTCATCAACATCAAATGCATTTTTATAATCTTTTGTATACATAACAGGAGTTCCACCATACATAGATACAAAATCTGCAAATCCTGCTCCATAAATTCCATTATCAAGAATTAAAACTCTATCTCCCGGCTCTGTCATAGATGCACATGCTGCCTCTAAACCAAGGATTCCTTCTCCGCTTAGGATCAGTGTTTCATTCTTCGTATGAAGCAGCTCACTGATCAGCTCACAGGTTTCCTTGTATTCATCATAGAATTGCGGATCCAAATCTGCATTCGTTGTAGAAAGGCTTCTCGCCAGTCTTACATTTTCTGGCACCTGAACAGGTCCTGGTGTCATAATCTTGTATTTACTCATATCCGTCACTCACTTTCTTTTTATTTTTATAATCTAATATACCGAGATCACTGCATAGAAAATGCTTTGGCAATCCCGGTATCATTATATCATTTTATTATGCGAACTGTGTAATTCCAATTTTCTTAACTGCAATCTCAATTGGTTCGATCACGATCAGTACAACAACTGCTGCTACAGCAATCTGTACGACATTTCCTGGAACAGAACTGATTGGTGCAATAAAGTTTCCATAAAGAATGATCTCTGCAATATAATATCCAACGATCTTAATTACAAATGCTGCAAAGATTGCTGCAACTTTCCATCCATACTGGTCATGCTTCTCTGTCATAGCTCCAACAACATATCCCATGATTCCTACGATAATAAATGTAAATGGTGCCCACGCTGTCCATCCTGACAACAGATCAAATAATCCCATTCCAACTCCACCAGCGATAGCTCCTGTTTTCTTACCGAATAAAATTGCCATAATAAATAGAGGGACATTTCCTAAATGAATCAGACCTCCATTAGCTGCGATCGGTAATCTTACGTTAACAAACGCTGTAAACACATAAGTTAATGCAACTGCCATTGCTGTTATTGCAATAAACTGTACTTTATTTTCTTTCATTGTATTTTCCTCACTTCCTGATTTCTTGTATGATATATAGTTTTTAAGTACGCTGCGTTCCTTTATTGTGTTATAATTTATCGTGTCATTGGTATTTTTAAAATAGCCAGTTTTTTTATTTTTAATGGTGCCAGTTTATGATTTTCTTTTATATACCGAATAAATCACTGGTATCAAAACTAAATTTACAACCACATATATCAGCACCATCAAAGCCAGCTGATTCGTCACAAATCCACCGATCTGGTAAATATGATTCACCTTCATAATCTCCTGAAAATTATTCAGCTGATCCGGTGTCAGCAAAAAGATTCCCTTACCTCCACCGATTCTTCCCACAAATGGCATAATGCAGAATCAAAAAAATGGAATACAAATTGCCATATTCGGACTTCCCATGATCGCAGATACCAGCATAGACACCGTCGTTGCCAAAAGATTTGCTATATATCCTGCAAACATCATAATGTAAAATGCCTGTCCATATGTAACATTATAGATTGTATAGCTGTTTAACATGCTCATCAAAGTATGTGATCCGCTTGTTCCCATCAAGGTAAGTGATATCACAGTAAACAGACACATACCGATCCAGTAAATTCCCGTTGATGTGATGAGTCCTGCACTGATCTTTGTTTTTATGGCTTTGTCTCTTCCGTATTTGGATGAAAAGAATATCGCATCTGCTTTCAGTGTAATTTCTTCTGAAAAAAATTTCCTGAAGCTAAAAACTCCCATGAGTACTGCCAGAACAATGGAATATGTCACGACATATAATTGCATCGTGTCCCATGAATCTGGTGCTTCGTATTGATATGGTGTGGAAATCTTATCGTATTGTGCTTTTAGATATTTTCTCTGTTCTTCTGTCTTTCCATTTTGCCTGATCAGTTTCTGGATTTTTGCCTCACGGATCTTATAAATGTTTAAAGTTTCTTTGGATTTACATCCAGATATACCGATGGATTGTAATCTTCATTTCCTGTTAAAATATAGCTGACAAGCTGTTCCACATCCAAATATTGCTGTATGCTGGTTCCATAAATTTTGTCGCTTTCACCTTTATCTTTGTATTCACGAAATGCTCTCTGATCCTGTGTGATAAGTTCTGATATTCTTTTGGGTGTCATAAGCCCTTTATTTCGATTCTTGTCTGCCACAACTTTTCTCGTCGCTGAAATTCCTGTTTCTAAATGTCCTTGCGGTGAAACGAATCGATTACTGGTTGCTGCAAGGAAACTTAAAATCACAGAAAGTGCAAGTCCGATCGTTATCAACACACGATTCAGCCGCTTTGTAAAAATTCTTTTTAACTCATATTTAAGCATGACTTTCACCAGCCCTCTCTCCAAAGTAGTTTAAAAATGCATCTTCCAGTGTTGCTTCCTCAACGCATGCCCCTTTGACCGGTTCATGATCTGAGAGAATTCTAAGTTCCGCATTCGATCCGAATGTTTTTACATTTACAACAAGATAATTTCTCATATAATGATCTACTTGTTCTCTTGGTGCCACAAAACAGTAAACCTTCTTATCCATGGATGCAATCACTTCATCAGATGTTCCTTCAAAACAGCATTGCCCCTCTTTCATCAAAACAATCTTATTTGCGATAAATTCTACATCTGACACGATATGCGTTGATAATAATACCAGTCGTTCTTCTGCCAATTCACTGATCAGGTTCCGAAAACGGATTCTCTCATTCGGGTCAAGTCCCGCAGTTGGTTCATCTAAGATCAGGACTTTTTGGATCATTTAACATTGCCTGCGCAATCCCGACCCTTCGTACCATTCCGCCTGACAGATTTCTCATTTTCTGCATTTTTCTGATCTGATAATCCTACCTGTTTTAACAATTCCTTTGTCCGCTTTTTTTGCTACCGCCGGTCGGATTCCTTTGATGGATGCAATGTACATCATATAATCATAAATTGTCAGATATGGATAATACCCCAAAATCCTGTGGCAGATATCCAAGAATCTGGCGATACGAAGCTCCCATCTTAAAGATATCTTTTCCATCCCATGTGATCGTTCCACAGTCTGGTGTTGTCAGTGTACATAACATTCTCATCAACGTTGTTTTCCCCGCACCATTGACTCCAAGCAACCCATAAACACCATTTCCCATTGAAAATGAGATATCATTCACAGCCTTTTATCTTTAAATTGTTTTGTCACGTTGTTAATACTTAATTCCATTGTCCTTACACCTCACATAACCTATATTTCAAACGTATCATCCTACACCTCATAGATTTTCCCATAAAAACTTTGTGATCTTTTGACCACATAAATCAAATACATGATCGATAAAATCAATGCGGCACACCAGACCGCTCCTGAAATCTTACAATAAATTTCTTCTCTGGAAATGATAAATACCCACAGGATCATAAACAGAAAACATCCTGCTGCCGCCAAATATTCACTTTCGCTTCGCTTACAATATAAAAATCGAAAACAGATCGCCCTGTCACATTAAATGGAATCATAAAATTCACAGCAAACATCTGCGCTGATACTCTCACCGTAAATGCCACACTTACCGCAAATGCTGTTACGATCAAAAGATCCATAAATCCAAACAGCAGAATTCGCGCCATGCATACCTGCCGCAGCGAATAATATGCTGCCCCTTCGATTTCCATCGCCTGATTTCTTCGATTTTTCCAAATCTCTGGCACAAGAAAAATTGCAAATAAACAAGCCCCTGCTCCCATTAATCTCTGCATTTCATAAATGTCTGCCGCATCATTTAGAAAAATCCATAAAACAGCTAACAGACACCCTTGCAAGATCCACCATCGTTTCTGAATAAACTGCATCTGATCATATATAAATTCCATATAAGAAAGCGGATAATCTTCTGCCTGCACAAATGTTTTTTTTAACAGTTTTTAATTGTTTGTAAGACAGCTTCCTGATCAATATTTTGCTGGATATCTTCTTTGTAGCCGTTTATTTTTTGTTGATATTCTTCGTTCATCTGCTTTTACTCTCCTTCCCCAAGATATTTTGCCAGTAGTTTCTTCGCCCGGCTGACACGATATTTTACAAGTGATAATTTAATGCCCATCATTCTGGCAATCTCCTTCTGGCTAATTTCCTGAAAAAAGAACAAGATCACAACTTCCCTGATTTCTTCTGGAAGTTTATCCAATGCCTCATAGATTTCCATTCATTTTTTCTACCTGCCCCATATGTTCCACTGCAATTTCCTCTGACATTTTCATAAACTTCCATTCTGTCCTCTTTCCTGAAGTGGTCTTTACACAGATTTCCTGCGATCACATACAGATAATTCAGGGCCTTTTCCATAATGTTTATATCTTTCAAATGCCTGGAAAAAACTTCAGAAATGTCTCCTGTGTCAGATCTTCGGCATACCCATGATCTCTGACACGCAGCAAACAATACTGATAGATTTTGGGGTAATGTTTCAATACAAACTGATCCATGGCTTGTTCATTCCCTTTT
>ENA-OQES01000509-OQES01000509.1-human-gut-metagenome-genome-assembly--contig:-NODE-509-length-16308-cov-4.301403_pt1 | contig 16308 bp, 24 predicted proteins | sample MGYA00242798_ERZ504641 | MGnify/ENA primary metagenome ERZ504641 (study PRJEB26092, sample SAMD00036327) | human gut metagenome | host: Homo sapiens | study: EMG produced TPA metagenomics assembly of... | reverse complement strand
ATTCCATTGCTTCAAAGCTGCTCCAGCAGTCTCTGCTTTTTCTGCCTGATTCATCATTTCACCGCCGTTTTCCGTGTCATCCTTTGCCTTTTTGAAGTGTCCGCTGCCTCGCCAGGTGTTGACCACACAGGTGAAGATCTGGCCGCAGTGCTTGCACCTAATCATGTGAGCCATAACTTTCGTCTGCCCAGCCATCCTCTGTCTTTACCTTCTCCAGTGGGCAGGTGGATTCCTCTTGCATCAGTTCAAATTACCCCCTCCGACACCAACTGCTGAATGTAAGCAATACAGGCCAGATAGTCCTTTGGGGCGTCAAATTTTCTCCATGTTTGAATGTTTCGGCAGTGCTCGCACATACAGAGCCCTCCTTACGCAAATACTTGCTGGTATTTCTCTTTCAGTTCCTTGGGCGCCGTCTTGATGACCTTGCTGCCGCCGTTTTCAGAGGCTGTGCCCCAGATGGCCCAGAGCACATCACGCCACAGGTAGGCCAGCGCCCTTTTGGTCATTGCCGGATTCTTCCGGCAGGTAATGTTCCAGATGCCCTTTGATCTCCAGCAGAGCATCCAGGCTCTCCTCATTGGCGATCAGGGCGCGGAACTCCTTTGCGGGCTTCAGATTCTGCATGGACTGTACTCCGTGGACCAGCACCGGCAGGGACTGGGCAGTGAACCCGTACTGCTTGAACAGAATATGCAGGAACTTCTCCTGCAAAGAGGAGTGCTCGTCATCACATCGATCCAGGTAATCGCACACCAGCCGCCACCACTTCGGCCCTTCCAGTCCCAGGGCGAACACGGCAAAGGTGCCAGGCATGGCGCAGGCTTCATCCGCAAGGTTTTGATACCACTCAAACTCCCGCATAGCCAGACGAGCGTATCGCTCCATAGCCGGATGAAGATCAGGGTGCTGCACAGCACAGGCAAAGAGCTGATTGACTCCCTTCTTGGGCAGGCCGGGAATAGGCAGATAGAGCTTTTTTCCTTCCCACGGAACTCCACCGAGTAACTGCGGGGAAATTCCTCCTGCTCCAACACCGCACACAGGTAGTCCAGGATTTCAGCATAGCACTCCTCGGTGGAGTCCCTGGCGGTGATGCGGATGGCAGCAAACGCATCATTGGCCGATGCGGTGAAATGCTCTGTCTTACGCTGCTGGATGTCCTTTGGTAATTTGCCGCTGCCGGCTGTTTTCAGTTGCTTCACCATATCTGGGCGAAGCTGGGAAACCAGGCCAAGGATGTGTTCAGTGGTGAGGGATTCAAAACTCTGCCCGTACACGGTATGGCAGATAGCCACATAGCAGGCAAAGCGCAGCAGACCTTCATCCACATCCTCCGGCCGCAGCTCCGGCCACACAGTACAAGGCGGGTAAGGCGTAAAATCATCCTCTTTTTCTCCAGTCTCAAAATACCTTTCCTGCACCTGCTTTTCTATGTATTTCTCCAATGTATAGCGGATCTCCTGCCAGCCCACCAACCGCCGCAGGGCATCGCAGAATGTAACAGCTTCCTCATAGGGGAATCCCTTCAAAGGCAGTTTGGACAGATACCGCTCCAGGAGCTGGTTGGGAAGAAAGGGTGTCCCGTTGTGATTTCGCACCACGGTCGGGTAGGCGGAGTGATTTTCACGAGCGGTTCCGTTCAGCACATCCTGAATGCAGAGATCCGCCTCCGCCAGCAACTCCGGGGAAGTGTCCGGCTTGTGGATCAGATAGTAGCGGTCATGTACGCCGTCGCGTTTTGGCAAACTCATGCTTGATCACCTCTTTTCAGACAATAAAAAACGCCCCACGCCGCACTGTCATAAAGACAGGCTGACGCAGGGCATGAAGAAGCCGCGTTGAAGGAGCCGCATCCACCAGCAGATGTAGTTTCTTCAACAACCAAAATATTTTTTTGTATCTTAAAGCAGCAAATTGCTGTCCAATATATTTGTTCATAGCGGCACCATTTGTTCTGAGCGTAGTTTTATATCTTATTATATCACAGCACCCCTTCAATGAAAATATTTTGTTGGAAATGCTAATGAAAAATTTTTGTGAATTTGTTAAGGCGCAGGGGCTGTTATCTCCATAGTGTCTGGATGGATCAGAGTGATTACTTTTCCCTGATGCAAGGCATAGTTGACTGTCTGTGCTGTACCTGAGCGCAGCTTTTTCTGATTATCAAACACACCGATAAGGTACTCTGCATGATCGACCATATAATAATTTCTTTTTTTATAACTGGAAACATCCGCAGAATGTGAAATAACAATAGAATCGTTTGCGTTTTGGATCAGCTTTTTCAATCTATGTTTACTCTGATCCGGCCATTTAGAGTCATAGCCGATGAAGGGAACTACAACGATAATTTTAATATAAAAGTCAATATGCTTCATCCGGTTCGGTAGGTGCTGCGGTAATATCGCGGTAGAAAGTGGCCCATGCAGCTTCCTCATAGGGGCGTACAAAAAAGAAGCCAATGCTCAATGGAATTGTCAGCAGAAGAACAAGAGAAATCGCCAGAGCCTCTGAACCGGTGAAATATTTGAGAACCAGAAAACCCTCGGCATACAGTGGCACCGAACAGAGCAGCTCCCAGCCAATGAAGCTGAAATCCAGACAGAACAGCCGCCATTTGTTGCCATTCATGATCCGCCGGGATTCTGTGATCGCTTCATTTGCGGTCAGCGAAGGATGCTCGGACATGATGTAAGGTGTCATCGCATAGCTGTATGTTTTCACGATTCCCGGAATCACCAACAGCAGCGACCAGAGGGCGATGTACAGACCCTGCAGGAATTTCATGCAGAAGCCATCCCACAGACGGTCTTTCTGAGAGAACAAGTCCGAGATGGCAGCATCATTTCCATCTACAAGGTTCAGATTAAAATGAGCATATCCCAGTTGAACTGCACCGCCCACGATCAGTTGGAGGACTGCCCACAGAACAATGCCGGCAAGCAGAACAGCAAGCAGCCGACCGCCGTTGGGCTGGGAGAACAGTTCAAAATGGATGTCCTTTGCCTGATTGGAATTGGATACGGCACTGTTGGAACTGCTCACAATGGTAGCACCGAGCGCACTGGCGGCAATACCTGTCAAAACAGCAGTTTTCCATTTTCCGCGCAGGGCATCGAGAGCGAGCATACGATAGTCGGCAGATACTTTCATAAAAGCAACCTCCTGTCTGAAAACGGCAAGGATTTGTGAAATAGGAAGATGATATGCCACTTTAATTTAGATACGTTTGAAAAGCTAAAAAAATTGCAGCATGAATGAAAAAGAGGCTGTTACACCGGTTTTATCCTTGTGCAACAGCCCCTTCCTTTACTTCAGCAGCTTGTCCAGTTCATCATATTGCATTACTGGAGCTTTGCAAGGATTTCTTCAGCCGTCATACCGCTGGCAAGCAGCTTCTTCAGCACATCTTCTGCTTCGCCCTTCTTTGCTTCTTCTGCTGCTTTTGCTTCGGCGGCAGCTTTTTTGTTTTCGGCTTTGGCAAGTTCCTTGGTGGCGGCTTTCAATTCTGCTTTCTTGGCTTTCAGCTGCGTCTTCAGATCATCGAGATTTGCAGTCAACGTAGCAACCTCAGATTCGATTTTCTCTTTTTTTGCGGCCTTTTCTGCAATGACTGCTACATAATCAACGCTGGCCTTTACAGTACGAGCCTTATTCTTGCTTCCCTTGGGTCTTGCCATAATAATTTCCTCCCATAAAGTGAAATAATTTGATACTTACAAGTATATTTCCAAATAGTCAGAATTGCAATAGGTAACATGAGCCGTCTTCAACTGCCAATGCAAATCTTATTCGGTATGCCCGAAGATCGTCGCAAATGTATTCCTTCAATGGTAACAATCATGGAGATTAGTGTTTATCTGGAGATTACCAAAGGATAAATAGAAGCAGTATTAAAGCCGTTCACCACGCAGATTTTCCAGCGTGGCGAACGGCTTTTTTGGCTGCCCCTATATTTACAGGTAGGAGGAATCGAAGAAGTCTTTTAATGTAATTCCTAAACCCTGACAAATTCTTTCAATCGTCTCTACGCTTAACTGCCCTCCCCGACGGGCGGTGGTTTGAATCGTGGAGTACGATATTCCGCATTTCTTTGCCAATACACATAGATTCATATCACGCACTTGCATCAAATCCTGAACACGCTTGATCGTATCCACAAAAACTCCTCCCATCTTTTTAGTTCAAAACTTTTCCAACAACCTCGAATCTTTGCTCTGGAGATATAAGGATCGGCGAATATTTGGTGTTAAGAGAAACCAAAACCGGTTGGTTATGCACCACGCCATAGCTGTCGGTAAGGAACTCTGCTTGGGATTTGTCTGGGGTATGTTCATCGTATTCTTTCAGATATCCACAGTCATCATATACGAATATCCCGATATCCCCGCACTCAAGTTCTTCGCAGCGCTTCACCCATACAATCTGTCCGTTATGATAGCGTGGCTCCATACTATCACCGCTAACATATATCCCGAACTCGGCACCAGCCGGAACGCTACTGGCAGGCACTTGTATCTGCTGGAACATTTCACCCTCAAGAAAACGCTCCTAGACCTGCCGATACTGGCAACTCTGATACAGGCATCATTATGTAGTCGATTTCCGCGGGCTCTTCTGCGTCTGGCTGGTAGCGCCGGGATGCAATCAAGTCCATTTCGTACTCAGCGACCTTTTTTTTGCCCGATGTCATTTAGAAGGGCGGGTTTCTGGAAGTTCTTTGTAAAGTAGGAAGGACCCTCCTTGATGTTCAATGCGTAGCAGATTGCAACTAGTTGGTAGATGCTAGGAGTGGTATAGCCTTTTTCCCATTTGCTGATTCCTTTATCACTGACATCGACGCCATAGTGACGGAGAAGTTCAGAGAAAGTTACAAGTGAATAGCCATTCCTTTTTCGTGTGCCTGCGAGAATCTGACCAACCTCATTGCTATCCCTCGCAGCGACTGCATCATAGCGCACTGTGGATGGGGCTATGTGCATTTTGGTGAGCGTGGTTTTCTTTTTCATAACAAGAACACTCCTTTGTGATCCGGTAGCTCTATTATAGTATAGAAAATATAAGAAATCAACAGGAAATCTCTAAAATGGAGACAAATGCGTAATTGACATCTCCATAAAGTGGGTGTATAATCAAACCAAATCCACAAATAACAGCCTTTTGGTGTTATTTTCGTATGGGATTGTGTTTGTTTGGCGTTTTTTTGCGAGGTGATACTATGAGAAAAGAAAATGTAAGATGTCCAATGTGCGGAACCATGAATTATGATGTGGATCTTGATGAAACCGGTGGCTGGACAAAATGCCGTCTGTGCAAAGCAGTGACCTGCTCTATGGATGAGTGGAAAAAACATACAGTGTCCGTTCCGCTGTTGAACGAAAAAACAGCTCGTGGCACGCAGTATGATTCGCAAGTAATGCACGCTGCATTCTGATAAATCTGCAAAAAAGGAGGAATTCTGATGTGTGGTGATTACAACCTTCGCCGTGAGAAAAGATACGTCGAAGTGGATGTTCGTTTTACTCCTGACGGCAAGATCCGTCCTCTTGCCATAAACTATGACAAGACTCGCACTTATGGAATTGATCGTGTCTTGGCAGTCAAGCACGGTACATCACGTTTTTGGCGTGAAAGAGCATTGCTTCACCTGCCTGATTTGCGGGCAGAAACGGAATCTTTGGCTTGAAAAGGGCAAGTGGTTCGTGGAAGCCTACTGTGCCACATCAGAAGGTAGGGCTTCATAATGGCAAGATACTTATCGCGTGCAGAACTTTCGTGCATAGCAGGCAAATATATTGAAATGTACTATGCACTCTTCGGAATAAGCAAAAATGACCCCGCTCCTATTAACCCAGAGCAGTTTGCAAATTCTGTTCTTGGACTGAATCTGAAGATGTTGCCGCTGTGTAGCGATGGTCACATCCTTGGATTAACGGTTTTCCAGAGATGTAGCTTCACCGCAACCCTTGAGGATGGAACAAAGCTTGTTGAAGTATTTATGCCGAGGGATATCGTAATCGATTCTGCTCTTGCGGCAGACAGATGCACTGGATGCCGGAATTTCACAATAGCGCATGAAGCAGCACATCAGATTTTGGCTGATCTGTTTCCGAACGACTACGGAAAAGCAGTCAAGTGCCGTGGGCACATTGCCTATCGGGAGAGAAACGGACAGCCCTCATGGGAAGAATGGCAGGCGAATACCCTTGCAGCGGAGCTGCTGATGCCAACATTTCTGATCAATGCCGAAATAGAACGTGTAGCGTTGACTCTGCCAAATGGGATTCTGTACAAATCAGTGTCTGACCCTAACTATGAAAAAATTCTGGAGATGGCTCGACGGATTGGGGTTTCTTGGTCTGCAATCAGGATCAGACTGCAGCAGATGCAGGTTATAAAAGGCAAACCCATCCACTGCCATCCATTGGACATCATGCGATTTGGAGAATGAATATGATTCAGTTAAAGAACCGTCCCTTTGCCGGTAAAGCACCGACTACTACACAGCAGGCAGAATTTAGCATAGGCTGGAGATTTTGCCCTGTTTGTGGAAATAAGTTATACCAAAAAATCGAGGGGTGTTCAGGTATACTACAAGTGAAGTGCATAGATGCAAAGAAACCCTGAGACTTGATCTGGCATTTAGATGCCGGTGATTTTCCAGTCATTTTAACAAATACGGGTGCATTGCACCCTGAATATGGACTGTTCGCTCCGAGCAACGGGCCATTGCCGCAAGGCAATGTATGAAACGTGCTCCAAATAGCCGGGCAACAGCTGATTGAGAGATTTTCTTTGAAGATCCCTCAGTTGGTTGTTGTCCGGCTATTTTTTTCAGCCTTCAGGTAGCCTGCTCCCGTAAAAAGGAGCAGGCTTTATGTTTGTCCGTTTTCGTGGATGCCCCAAGCGGCTAGATATCCGTAGCAACTCCGAGTTTTCGACTTCTCACGCTTTATCGAAAATTTGGAGGTCACACATGAGTTTTGATCCGAATGCTATTGGTAACCGTATTTTTACTTTGCGTACAAATGCGAAGTTATCGCAGGAAAAACTTGCTGAAAAACTTGGTGTTTCCCATCGCCACCTCGGCGATCTTGAAAGGGGAAGCTCCAATGGCTCTGTAAAAATCCTGATCGATATTGCAGAATACTTCCATGTCAGTATGGATTATCTTCTTTTGGGCCGAGATCCTTCTAGGGATCAGTTTCAAAATGAACTGCAAGCCGCTATAGATCATCTTGAAAAAATCAAAGGTCTTTTATATCACTTCAACAAGAAACGCTCCTGCCAGTTTTACACCGGCAAGAGCGTTTCTTGTGTTATTCAAAAATATCGGCAAGGGTAAGCAGCTGTACTTCTCCGCGTTCCTGTGCCTGAAGTAGTCCGTCCGTAAATCCGCCTTTCGAGAAAATGTAGTAGTGGTAGTTTGTTCCCTCCCCAAAGTGTATTTATCGAATTTATATACTCGTAAGTTAGTTTCTTACGAGTATAATACTTCATTTCTTACATAAAGTCAGGAAATATATTTTTGACGGCTCATCGAGAAACAGGAACGATACTTCCTATTTTCCTCAAAAATTGTGAACTCTGAGTTCCTGTTCATTTCGTTCCGCATCGGTTACAATACAGCCATAGCTTCGGCAAGCGTTCAAAGCAGCCCTCAAGCTATCCCGCCCCTTGAAAATTGAACACGCATTCTTCAGTCACGTTCCTGTGATGATGAGCCACGTCCGTAACAAATGCGATGATCTCCCACTGAGGGAATGAGCGGTAGGTTGACGGTAAATGGATGACAGCTTCTCCATAGCTAAGAGCCATCACAGAATAATGATACTTCTGCCTTCGGGCAGCTCGGTGAGAACCACGGAGAGGTGAGAACCCTATGGATTCGGTACGCTGCCGGACGGCTGAAAGATTTCCCACACGAAAACTGAGTTTTCGTTTTCCGGGGATGTCGGGGACAAATACGGAAAGGTATAGAACTATAAATCACAGCAATTTGCTGTTTGAGATAGTAGGGTGGGCTGTGCGAGCAGCCCACTGTTACATATACGGATAGAAAGGAGAAATCCAAATTGGCCACACGAGGTAAAAAAGAGAAAGAGTATCCGCCTATGCCCGCAAACTGGATGTACAAGCGCGGGGATGTCTACATGATGGATCTGAATCCTTACAGCGGTTCCGAGCAAGGCGGCATCCGACCTGCCATTGTTGTCCAGAACGATGACGGTAATTTTTATTCCAATGTTCTTCTGGTCGTTCCGCTGACAACACAGATCAAAAAGCGAAATATGCCGACGCATTTTATTCTGCACAATCGCTTTTTGAGTGCGCCATCTATGGCGATTTGCGAAAGTCCGCGCCCCGCAGATAAATCCAGAGTGTTAAGCTACCTTGGGCACCTGTCCAAATATGAAATGCGGCAAGTGTCAGTGTGTCTGCAATACAGCTTTGGCTTCATTGGGTATAAGTCATTCCGAAAATACCTTACGGCTCCTCCGCAGGAGGATGTTCTCGCCGCTGCAAAAGAGCTGCTCTCCCAGCAGTTTCAGAATCTTCGTGTGCTGAACAGTCAGCCCCCTGCTCTCGCCAAGCACACAAAAGGCGAGCTACATAGCATTGAGCAGATATCGGAAAGGATGCTCTCCACCCCGACAGAATCTTCTGTTGAGTTCATGGTCGCAGAACTGGATGATGCACTTCAATCGCTTATGTTCCGCTGGAATATCTGCTATGAACGGTATTCCAGTTTCCGCTTATCCGATAACGAAAAGAAGAAAATCGGTTTGATTATCCAATCAGGAATTGATTTTCTGCAAAAGAAGAAGGAGGTTCCTTTATGATGAACGCAGTTGTAAAACCTTACCATGAGATGTGCCTGAACAGCAGCGAACTGATCGTGCCGCGCGACACTTATCAGCGTGCTCTTCACCCCGCTCGTGTTGCCCGCATCGCAAAAGAATTTGACGAGCGGGTTGCCAATGAGCCGAAGATCAGCTTCCGGGATGGTCACTACTATGTGATGGACGGGCAGAACACCATCGCTGCCCGGAAGTTCCTGAACGGTGGTGACGATTTGCAAATTCGTTGCAAGGTCTACTTTAACATGACCGAGCAGGAAGAAGCCCTCCTGTTTGCACAGCAGACAGGCATTTCGGAACGGCTGAGTGCCGGGCAGAAGCTCCGTGCCCTGATTTTTGCAGGCGAGCCTGCTGCCGTTGCATTCCAGCAGGCCACCGAATTGGCTGGCGTTCATCTTTCTTTTGAAGAAGGCCGAGGCAAACAGCGGATCAGCTGCATTGCAACCGCCTATCACGAATTCATCCGGCTGGGTCCGGAACTGTATATCGAATCCCTTGATATTTTGCTGAACGCTTGGAACGGCGAACCTGATTCCATGAGTTCCGCAAACCTGCTCGGCATCTGCCGCTTTGTAGAACTGTATCACTCCGAATATAACAAAGGCCGCTTGATTGCCAAACTGCGGCAGGTCGATGCGTTCACGATTTTTGCGCCTTGCTCGAACCGCAGGCGTAAGCCTTCCCGGCAAGACGAAGTACCTTCAGCAGGTCTATACTATTTATAATGGTGGCAGCCGCCGGGCTGCATTGCCGCTCAAGTTTTAACTTTAAGTATATTTAACGAGGTATTATCCAATGATTATCCATGAAGAACCTTCGCCCAACTCGGTTTCCTCCCCTGTTTCCACAGCAAAGGACAGCCGCTGCTATACCGTAGAAGACCTGATGGAAATGCTGCTCCTGAGCCGTCCCACTGTCTACCGTCTACTGAAGCAGAACGAATTCCGCTGGTTCAAGGTAAGCGGCGCTTACCGTATTTCCAAAGCCAGCTTTGAAGCATGGCTCAATGATGGCACTGTTGAACGCAATCCTGCTGTTTGACATCCTCAACATTTCAAGCGAAATCTGCTATTCTTTAGCCGGGATGAGAAATCCCGGCTAAACTTTTACATAGATAGAGAGGTGTCTTTCATGGATGATATGCGGAATACTTCGGCTCCCTTATACGGAAAAGCTGAACCTGCCACTACCAAAACCACCATGTCGGTTCGTGAGATGCGGCAGCTTCTCGGCCTTGGCAAAACAGACAGCTATTGGCTACTTCATAAGAATCTCTTTGAAGTCATTCTGATAAACGACAAAAGGCGTATCGTAATTTCCAGCTTTGAGAAATGGTATACCAATCAGGTCAAATATCATAAGGTCAATGGCTCGCCACCGGGCGAGGAACTTTGCAAACGGTCCTATTCCGTTCCTGACGCCGCCGAGATATTGAAGGTGAAACCCGAAACGATCTATACACTCATCCGACAGGGCAAGTTGAAAACAGAAACGACAGACTTCTGTATGAGGATTCCCAAAGAGGAATTTGAGCGGTGGTACCGGTCACAAAGCCGCTACCGCACAGCAGCTGACCGGGAGCGTGACCGGGAGATTGAAGCGCAAACCATCTCCATCCCGGAAATGGCAAAACTACTCGGTATCCCACGCAAGAATGTTTATGGGATTCTTGATTGCAAAAAATACCGAGATTTTTTCGTCATTGAGCGCGTGGCCGACAGGCCGCGCATTACCAAAAAAAGTTTTAAGGCATGGCTTAAAAGCCAATCTACATACCAACTTCAAAAATCGAAAAAAGAAACGCATGAGGAGCCGCCGCTAAAACTGCAATGTCCCAAGAATGGGAAATACTACAGTTTTCAGGAAATTCAGGCTTTCTACGGAATCAGCCGCCCAACACTTGACTCGTGGGTTCTCAAAGAAGGAATTCCAACGATGAAGTTGGGAAGGGTAAAACGCATCCAAAAAGATGCTTTCGATGAAGTTCTGAAGTCCAAACGTAAAGTAGAGGAGGATGTATAATGGCCAGCATTGTCAAACGCAATAACAGCTACTGCGTTGTCTATACCTACAAACACACTAATGGAACGCTAAAGCAGAAATGGGAAACCTTTAGCGACCTTGCAGATGCCAAAAACCGTAAGAAAGAGGTCGAATACAAAGAATCCGTCGGTACCTTTGTGGCACCCCAGTGCCGAACTCTAAAAGACTTGCTTACAGAATATGTTGCCCTGTACGGAAAAACTAAATGGGCACTCTCAACCTATCAATCAAACACTGCACTGATCTCAAACTACATAGTACCGCTTATCGGCTCAATGAAGCTGCAGGATCTCACCACCCGCGTAATTGAGGGATATTATCAGCGGCTGCTCAAATACGACGCAGTCGACCCTATGTGTGGAAAGCGTCAGCATCAATACGTTTCTCCCGGCACGGTTCGTTCGGTTCACAAAATTTTGAGAAGTGCCTTTGAGCAGGCTGTAAAGTGGGAACTTATGGAAAAGAATCCCTGTATTTATGCCACCTTGCCCAAATACACTGCAAAGAAGCGTGATATCTGGACTGCCGAGACCTTGTTCCATGCCTTAGAAGTCTGTGATGATCCACGGCTCCGGCTCTGCATCAACCTCTCCTTCTCTTGTTCTCTGCGCCTTGGCGAACTGCTCGGTTTGACTTGGGATTGCGTGGATATCTCTCCTGAAAGCATCGAAGCCGGGCGAGCCTCCATTTACATAAATAAGGAATTGCAGCGTGTAGATATTGCTTCGCTGAACGCCTTGGAAAATAAAAATGTCATCACTCGTTTTCCCTCGCTGAGTTCCCGCTGCACCACGGTCCAGGTTCTGAAAAGCCCTAAAAACAGACAGCAGTATCCGAACCAATTTTTCTCCCCAAAACAGTTGCTGAAATGCTTGTCCACTATAAAGCCGAGCAGGACATGACAAAGGACGCACTGGGTGCAGAGTATGCAGACTATAATCTCGTGGTTGCCGGCCCGCTGGGAATGCCGACCGAACAATCCACCATTAACGGTGCATTGAAGCAGCTGATTGAGGAAAACGATCTCCCCAAAGTGGTTTTCCACAGCTTCCGACACTCCAGCATTACATACAAGCTCAAGCTGAACGGCGGCGATATCAAAGCCGTGCAGGGCGATTCCGGTCATGCACAGGCTTCGATGGTCACCGAGCAGTACGCACACATTCTGGATGATGATCGGCGTTTGAACGCACAACGATTCGACGATTTCTTCTATCAGCATCATGGTGCAGAGCCTGAAGCCCTCCCTCGCGCAGAGCAATCCACTCCCAAAGCCAGTCCAGTCGATACAGATGCGGCAGCAGCTCTTGCTAAACTGCTGGCTGACCCCTCTATGGCTACACTCATTAAAAATCTTGCAAAGAACCTATAAGCCTCTATACATAAGCAGCGGCAGCTTTCCGATTTGGAAAACTGCCGCTGCTTGTTTTATGATGATTCAGTTTCTTTACGGGCTTTTGCCTTAGCTTCTTCTATATCCATCTTCAACTGATGGGCAAGCTGCTCTACATAGTCGAGTGAAACTTCATAGTCTTCTGCGATTTTTTCTGCCGGCATCCCATCAAGGATACGGGAGATCACAATGTTCTGGGTGGCTTGTTTTCTCGACTCCGCAATCATTTCCTCAATAGAGGGGCAATGCTTATTATGCATCCAATTCAAGTAATCCAAGCGTTCAGCTTCTATCCGTGATAGAAGCCTGACTGCATAGAAATTGTCGTCTACTTCGAATCGAACTTCCTCTCCGGGTTTGACTTCAAGTTTTTCCAGAACCGCATCTGGGAGTTTTACAGTTCCATCTTCACCGACTACAATATTAAATTTCTTTTCCATTGCACACTCCTAAGATCACGCAAAGTTCCTCGCATCCAGTGCCTCTACTCCCGTAAGAATACCATAAGATCCTTCCTTTTACAAGACAATGCACATTTCCAATCATACTGTTACATAGGCCAGAGTTTTCTCTCAGAAAGCTCTGGCTTTTTCTATTGAAAACATTTGTCCATCACACCAGTTACGGCTGTATGGACTGGTTCACGAATGATAAACAAGCAAATATCCGTAGGGAAACGTACACTTCCCAGCTAATGAAAGGTGGGCATTTTACAATCGGACACGACAAAGGCGGCTTCGATCTCTCGAAGCCGCCTTATCAACTGTGGAAGTGGAAACTCATTGGGTGAACTCAGTTTTCCAACCAACCGTAATCAAATTCTGTAAAGTCGTGGATGTAGTGGTCTGCTCCCAGTGCCAGCAGCTCGGACCCGTCTGCCGTCTCTCCGACGCCCACGATCCGGCCTGCGCCGTTTCGTTTTGCCAGAGCGATGGCGGTGACGCTGTCCTCGATGACCAAGCACTCAGAGAACGGAACACCCAGCCTCCGCGCAGCTTCCAGATGCATCTCGCCTTTGTCGGCATAGCTTCCGTCGTCGTACACGACGTCCTGTTGTTTCAGCCAGTGACCGATCGGAAACGAGTCAAAGTAGAAATCAACATTTGCTTTTATGGAAGCACTCGCCAGCGCGAACGGGATGCCGCGCTTCTGTAAGCCTTGCAGCAGCTCTTCAGCACCTGCTACGAGGTGTAAACTGGCAGGATCGTTCCTGCATGCCTCCCGGTACAGCGCCTCTTTCTTTTCTGAATACTGCTGGCGCTCCGCAGGGGTGAGCCACGGGGCCATGTTCTTCAGAATGACATCATTGCAGGGACCGCAAATCTTCGTCGATGCAAGAGGGCTTTTATCTTCGGGATGCAGTTCATGATAGATCTTTGACCACGCCTCCATGTGGAAGCGGGTATCAAAGAACATCGTCCCATTAAAATCAAGAAGTACCGCGTGCATTGTGATTCCGGCTTATGTCTTAAGCAAAGATGCCGAAGAATGCGCCGACCAGACCGATGACCAGCAGCAGAGCGATGCAGGTAACGGGCTTCCAGTTCTTCTTCTTCATCAGGAAGAACAGGCCGAGGGTCAGAGCCAGAGGGATCAGCTTGGGCAGGACGCCATCCAGAATGCTCTGGATAACGATGGGGCTGTCGCCGTTCTCGATGACGGTAGCAACGGTGGTGCCGCCGTAGTTGGAAGTCAGAGCACCGACGATGAAGACGCCCAGCATGGAAGCTGCACGGGTGAACTCCTTAGCGTTGGCAGTCAGGATGTCGATAGCCTTGGTGCCCAGGTTGTAAGACCAGTACATCAGGAAGAAGCGGCATGCGAACTGCACGATGTTAAAGATCAGCAGGAACAGGATGGGGCCAGCCAGCGAACCGTTGATGGCCATGTTCGAGGTGATACCTGCGGTGATAGGAACCAGAGTGAACCAGAAGATTGCGTCGCCGATACCGCCCAGAGGACCCATAGCGGCAACACGCACGGCACGAATGGTTTCGATGTCAGCCTTCTGCTGCTCCAGAGAGAGGATGATGCCCATGACGAAGGTGACCAGGAACGGGTGAGTGTTGAAGAACTCCAGGTTGTGCTCCATGGAGAGCTCCAGGTCTTCCTTGTTATCGCTGTGGATCTTCTCCAGACCGGGCAGGATGCAGTACAGCCAGCCGGCAGCCTGCATACGCTCGTAGTTGAAAGATGCCTGCAGGTTCAGGGAACGAAGCACCATCTTGTTCAGCGTAGCCTTATCCAAAGGCTGCGCGGGAGTCAGATTGTTGTAATGAGTTGCATTAGATGCCATCTTCGTCGTCGCCTCCATTCGCAGCAAAACCAGAACCAGCAGCCTGCTTGATAGCAACGCGAGTCTGGTAGTCATACAGAGCGATCGCAATACCAACGAATGCGATCAGCAGCAGAGCAGAACCGGACAGCTCGGGGATGTAGCCGATGATGGTTGCCAGAGCGAAACCAGCAAAGTAGATGCCCCAGAACTCGTTGGAAAGCATGATGCGCAGCAGGGTAGCGAAACCGACGAAGCGCATCATACCACCGGCAGCGCCCAGACCAGCCATGATCCATGCGTACTTGGCAGCCAGGTTGCTCAGGGTAGTACCCATTGCAGAGCCGCCCAGCATACCGAGGGTGCAGACGATGGCGAACAGCAGACCCAGCAGAGCCATTGCCATGTAGTTCAGACGGACAATGCCCTTAGTGTCGCCCTTTGCTGCCAGCTGGTCAGCCTTGGACATCATGGGGGACATGAGGGTGAACAGGAAGGTGACCATGTACTGGCCGATCAGAGCAAAGGGAACTGCCAGACCGACAGCAGCGGTGGTATCCAGATGAGAAGAGATTGCAAACACGGTAGCCATGACGCCGCCGATGACTGCGTTTGGCGGCTGAGCGCCGCCGACAGGCATGTTACCGATGGTCATCAGCTGGTAAGTACCGCCGACGATCAGACCGGTGGGAAGGTCGCCCAGGATCGCACCGATGACAGCACCGGAAACGATAGGCTGGTACAGGGATTCCAGGAAATCAAACTGGTCGATGGCGACGATGAACACCCACACAAAGACCAGAATGATCTGAAGTGCACTAAAGCCCATAATAAATACTCCTTTTCAAGTATTTTCGAAAGCACCCGGAAAGCTTACTTGAACAGCTTTTCGATGTTTTCAGCGTGTTCGGTAGGAACGCGGCGGATCTCCAGTTCCACACCAAGCTCCTGCAGCCGCTTGAACGCAGCCACATCGGCGTCGTCAACTGCGACGGAACCTGCCACCTGGCGCTTGCCTTCTGCCATGTGCATGTTGCCGATGTTGACTTTCTTGATGGGAACGCCACCCTCCACCAGCTTCACGACATCCTGCGGGGTCTCGCAGACGATGAAGATCAGCTGCTTGGCGCTGGCCTTGTGGATGGTGTCGATCGTCTTCTGGATGGTCCAGTAACGCATTGCAGCGTAGGCAGGAGCGGCCATATTCATCAGACCCTGACGCAGGCTGTTGCCAGCCACCTCGTCGTTGGCCACCAGAATAAGGTTTGCACCAATGGCGCCACACCACTGCGTTGCGACCTGACCGTGAACAAGACGGTTGTCGATCCGCGTAAGAACAATGTTCGGCATTCTCAAATTCCTCCTTGAGCTTTTTTGTCTGAAGGTTTTCCCAATTCAGAGTAACTACATTATAGGCTATATTTGAACAAATGTCTTTATACTTTTTTAACAAATTGTTTCGGAAAAAACGGTTAAATTCGGTGAGTCTCATTACAATCTACCGAAAAAAAGTATAAAATAAGACTAGTCAAAACGCCCAAAAAATGATATACTTTTTCAATAAGGAGGGATTTGAATGCAACGCGAAACTTCCAACGACAGTTTTCTGGACTACGGCTCGGTCTACCACCAGCCCATCGACCGCGAGCACCCGGAACTCATCCACCAGACGATGGTTGCCATCACCCGCCGCTATGTCTCCCAGTTCTACTGCTTCAACTGCGATACCTATT
>ENA-OQES01000507-OQES01000507.1-human-gut-metagenome-genome-assembly--contig:-NODE-507-length-16321-cov-5.386131_pt1 | contig 16321 bp, 17 predicted proteins | sample MGYA00242798_ERZ504641 | MGnify/ENA primary metagenome ERZ504641 (study PRJEB26092, sample SAMD00036327) | human gut metagenome | host: Homo sapiens | study: EMG produced TPA metagenomics assembly of... | reverse complement strand
GCGAGGGATGTTATAGGAGGAAGAACGATCTATGAAAGTCTTTGATCTACACTGTGACACCCTGAGCGAGCTGCGGCGCGCGGAGATGCGGGGCGACGGGCAGACCTTTGCCCGCAACAACGGCCACATCGATCTGGAAAAGCTGGAGAAGGGCGACTACATGCTCCAGTGCTTTGCCGCCTTTGTGAATCTGGCTGATCCCCACCCCGGGCGCGGACCCGCTGGTGACGGCGCTGGAAGAGATCGACGTGTTCAAGCGGATGATGGAGCGGTATTCCGACAGGATCGCCCCTGTCTACCGCCCCGAGGATATCCGCAAAAACGCCGAGGCGGGCAAGATCAGCGGAATGCTGACCATTGAGGAGGCCGGCTGCTGCAAGGGCAGTCTGGGTGTGCTGCGCCGGATGTACGAGCTGGGCGTGCGGATGATGACCCTGACCTGGAACCACGAGAACGAGCTGGCCAGCCCCAACGTGGTGCCCGGCAACGGCCCCATCTGGCCCTGTATGCCCAACACCGAGACCGGCCTGAAGGAGAAGGGCTTCGAGTTTCTGGCCGAGATGGAGCGGCTGCACATCATTGCCGATGTGAGCCACCTGTCCGATAAAGGCTTCTGGGACATTGCGGAGCACAGCACCCGCCCCTTTGCGGCCAGCCACTCCAACTGCCGCGCCCTGGCCCCCCACTGCCGCAACCTGACCGATGAGATGATCCGGGTCATGGCGGAAAAAGGCGGTCTGGTGGGCCTGAACTACTGCGCGGGCTTTCTGGATGACCAGCCCAGCCCCGACCTGTGCCGCAGCACCACGGCCCTGATGGCCAAACACGCCGCTCATTTCAAGCAGGTGGGCGGCATTGAGATCATCGGTCTGGGCAGTGACTTTGACGGCATCGGCGGCAAGCTGGAACTGAGCGACTGCTCCAAAATGCCCCTGCTGGCCGATGCCCTGCGGAAAGAGGACTTCACCGAGGATGAGGTGGAAGCCGTCTTCTTCCGCAACGCACAGCGTTTCTTTGAAAACAACCTGTAATCACCGTTAGTATCAAAAGATTCATTGAATTCATTGAAATCATTGCTCATCATTGCACTAGAATCAATGAGAACCAATGAAATCAATGTTTTCAATGATAATTATGTCTTAACGGTAAGAATAAAGTATAACGGAAAGTATAGAAAAGTTGAGGGATTCCAGATGGATCAGAATATGACATTGGAAAAGCGCATTGCCGCAGAGCTCTATTCCTATCAGGGCAGGATGAGCGTTTTTGTGGATGACCTGCGCGGCAGCACGGTGGAGATCGGTGCCGACGAGGAGTTCGAGACGGCCTCCACCATCAAGGCGTTCATTCTGGCGGTGCTGTATCTGCAGGCCAGCCGGGGCAGGGCTGACCTGGAAGAGGAGATCACCTACGAGGCCAGCCAGTTCGTGGACGGCTCCGGGATGCTCCGGGCCCTGGGCGTGGGGGGCAAAGCTCAAGGTGAAGGACACCGCCACCATGATGATCATCTGCTCGGACAACATCGCCACCAATATGATCATCGATTACCTGGGGCTGGACACCATCAATGCCTGCATCCGGGAATTGGGCCTTTGGGCACACCGTCCTGCACAATCCCCCTTCACTTTGACCGCTACGATAAGCTGGGCACCACCACGCCCCGGGACTACGCCGCCCTGTTTGCGCAGGTGGCAAAGGGTACGCTGGTCAGCAGGGAAGCCAGCGCCGCCATGCTGGGTATCTTCCGCCAGCAGCACTACAACACCATGTTGACCCACGATTTCCCCCAGTTCTATCTGGACTGCGAGGAGACCGGCGAGCCGGAGCTTATCTGGGTGGCCAGCAAGAGCGGCAGCATGAACGCCTGCCGCAACGACGGCGGCATCATCCACACCCCCTACGGCGAGTATGTGATCGTTCTGATGAACAAGGAGTTCCATGACATCATCGAGTACAACGACCACCCCGCCATGGTCTATGGTGCCCGGGTGTCCCGGATGATCCTGGATCAGATCCTGGCCTGCGAGGGAAAGCTGTATCTGAAGTAAACGAAAGAGTGGGAAAGTAGAACGAATGGAAATTACATTATCATTGCCAATGCTGCTGTTTCTGATGCTGATGACCGGGTTTGCGGGCTTTGTGGACTCGGCGGCGGGGGGTCGGCGGTCTGATCAGCCTGCCCGCCTACCTGTTTGCGGGCCTGCCGGTGCATTACACCTACGGCACCAATAAATTCAGCGCGGCCTGCGGCACCACCTTTGCCACGGCGCAGTTCTTCCAGAAGGGAGCCATGAACATCCGGGTCGGCCTACTGGCGGCTGTGGGCAGCTTTGCAGGCAGCGCGCTGGGCTCCCACATCGTGCTCCTGCTCAGCGATCAGGTGCTGCGCACCATGATGCTCATCATCCTGCCGGTGGCGGCGGTGCTCATCCTCTGGCGGCGGGACCTGCCCGACGAGAACCGGGACGACGGCACCCTGAACGCCCAAAAGGCGGTGCTGGCCCTTGCCATCGGGCTGGGCATCGGCCTGTATGACGGCATCTTTGGCCCGGGCACCGGCACCTTTGCCATCATTGCCTTTACCACCCTGATGGGCTTTGACCTGCGCACGGCGGGCGGAAACGCCAAGGTGCTCAACCTTGCCAGCAACTATGCCAGCCTTGTAACGTATCTTTCCAGCGGGCTGGTGGTGTTCTCCATCGGCATCCCCTGTGCCATCAGCGGCATTGTGGGCAACCTGCTGGGCTCCCACTTCGCCCTCAAGAACGGCGCAAAGTTTATCCGCCCCATGATGCTTGTGGTGCTGGTGCTCCTGCTGGGCAAGATCGTCTCGGACGCGGTGCTGTGAACCAACAAAAAAGAGGAACTGCCGGGAAAGCAGTTCCTCTTTTTGATTGGGTAAGATCAGAAGGTGAAGCCTTCATCGAGGAAGGCCAGGCCGAACGCGCCGGGACCGGCGTGGGTGCCGATGACGCAGCCGATCTGGCGCACAAGGGCCTCGTTCCGGCCCAGATTCTCCTGCAGGTAGGTCTGGATGGGCTGCACCTCGCGGGGGGCGAGGGTGTAACCGGCCAGCGCGTCGACGCAGGTGCTGATGCCGCCCAGCTCCTCGATCTTCTTGAACAGGGCAACGTAAGCGCCGGGCAGGCCCCGGGCCTTGCCCGCCATAACGACCTTGCCCTCCTTGATGGTGATGAGGGGCTTGATGCCCAGCATCCCACCGGCCACGGCCACGGCGGCGGGCAGGCGGCCGCCCTTGCGCAGATACTTCAGGTCGTCGATGACAGCCACCAGATGCAGATGCTCCTTGGCGTGCTCAAGGGTGGCGGTGATCTGCCCGGCAGTCTTTCCGGCATCCCGCAGCTGAACAGCCAGCCGCACCAGCAGGCTCTCGCCCAGGCAGACGTTCTCGGAATCCACAAAGAGGACATTGTCCACATTGGCCATGTCTGCGGCCAGCCGGGCGCACTGGCAGGTGCCGGACAGCTCATGGGAGAGGAAGATGCCCACCACTTCGTCCCCGGCGGCAGCCGCCTCAAGGAAGAAGCGCTGGAACAGCTCGGGGCTGGGCTGGCTGGTAGTGGGCAGCTTGTGGCAGCGGGCCATCACGCCGTAATACACAGTGGGGGTTCATGTCCACGCCGTCCCGGAGCACGGTGCCGTCCTCCAGGGTGACGTTCAGGGGGGCATGACGGTCACGCCCAGCTGCTCGGCTTCAGCGGGCAGGATGTCGGATGCGGAATCGGTAAGAATGCGGATCATAGTAATACCTCCAACGGGGCCAAGAACGGATAACCCGACCAAATCAATCAAAAAGTCGTATAGGAATATACCAGAGACGACGGGAAATGTCAATTGTTTGAATCAATATTTCTTCGTATTTTCGCAATTCCGCTCCGTTTTCTTGCACAAACGGGCCGAAACATGATACAATGGGCATCAGGCATTGCGGGGCGGTGCGCTGTGCGCCCGAAGCAGCGGAACAGCGCGGCCCCAAACGGAGAGGGGACAGAGAAGATGTCAGAACAGAACCGCCGCCTGCGGGCGGCAGGCATCGCGGCACTGGCCTGGGCCGGGCTGGCGGCGGTCTGGTGTGTGCTGGTTCCCGGCGGGGCGGCAGAGCTGCCGCAGGGCGTGCCCGGCACGCTGCGCAGCCTGCTGGTGCTGCCGCTGGCCGAGGAGCTGGTGTTCCGGGGGGCGCTGCTGCGCCTGCTGCGGCCGCTGGGGGAGCACCCGGCAAACCTCTGCCAGGCTGTGCTCTTTGCGGCCCTGCACGGAACGCTGACCGAAAAGTGCTACGCGCTGGGCATGGGGCTCATTTTCGGGTGGGCCGCAGAGCAGACCGACAGTCCTGCACCCGGGGTGGTGCTGCATATCCTGAACAATGGGCTGGTGCTGGCCCGGGCGCTGGCAGAAAGGGGAATGGGATGACCGACTATGAGCTGATGGGCGCGGCGCTGGAGGAGGCCGCACGGGCCGCCGCGCTGGGCGAGGTGCCCGTGGGCGCGGTGGTGGCCCGGAACGGCGAGATCATCGCTGCTGCCCACAACACCCGCGAGACCGAGAAAAACGCCCTCCACCACGCCGAGCTGCTGGCCATTGACGCGGCCTGCAAAAAGCTGGGCGGCTGGCGGCTGTGGCAGTGTGAGCTGTTCGTTACGCTGGAGCCCTGCCCCATGTGCAGCGGCGGCATCATCAACAGCCGGATCAGGCGGGTGGTGTACGGCGCGGCGGATACCAAGGCCGGGTGCTGCGGCAGCGTGACCGACCTGTTCGCCCTGCCCTTCAACCACCATCCGGTGGTGGAACGCGGTCTGCGGGCGGAGGAGGCGCAGGCGCTGCTGCAGGCGTTTTTTCCTCCGGCTGCGGGAGCAGCGGGCCGCAAAGCCCCCGCTGGAAACCGCCCGTGACCCCCCTGAGAACGTGAAAAAAAAGGTGGGAACTGCGTGAAAAGACGGCGGTTCCCACTTTCTTTTTTCGTCGAATTGTGTTATATTATTTAATGGTAGCTTGTCGAAAACACTCGCACAGACCAGCGGGCTCGCCGCAGGACCGGCCTTGACCGGAAAGAGGAGCAGAGCGCAGCCCATGGGTGCGGTGGAGGGCGGGACCTTCCTGCCTGCGGGATTTTTTGCAGGCAGAGAACAAACGGCAGGAGGGCTGACTCTTGTACGATGATGAATTTGAATTGACCTTTGACCTGAGCGATGAGGACGAAGCATCCCGGGCCCCTGCGCCGGAACAGGAGCCGGTGCAGGAAGCTGCGCCGGAACCGGCCGCGGAAACAGAACCGGCCGCGGAAACGGAACCGCCGGTGGAGGCTGTACCGGAACCGGCAGCTCCTGCGGCCAATGGGCGCTGCGTGCTGATCTCGGGCGGCGACCGGGGCATCGGAGCCGCGGCGGCCCGCGCCTTCTGGCAGGCGGGCTACCGGGTGGCGGTGCTCTACCACACCCACGCCGAGGCGGCGGCGGCGCTGGAAAAGGCGCTGCCGGGCCTGCTGGCGGTCCAGTGCGACGTGGCCTCCCGCGCCAGCTGTGAGGTGGCGTTCCACACCGTGGAGCAGGCCGTGGGCCATGTGGATGTGCTGGTGAGCAACGCGGGCATTGCCCAGCAGAAGCTGTTCACCGATATCACCCCGGAGGAGTGGCAGCACATGCTGGACGTGAACCTGAGCGGCGCGTTCCACCTGTGCCAGCTGGCCCTGCCGGGCATGATCCGCCGCAAGGCGGGCCGCATCCTGACCGTGAGCAGCATGTGGGGCCAGACCGGCGGCAGCTGCGAGGTGCATTACTCCGCTGCCAAGGCGGGCCTGATCGGCCTGACCAAGGCCCTTGCCAAAGAGGAGGGGCCCAGCGGCATCACCGTGAACTGCGTGGCTCCGGGTGTCATCGACACCGATATGATGGCTGCCTTTACGGCAGAGGATAAGGCTGCGCTGGCCGAGGAGACCCCCGTGGGCCGCCTGGGCAGCGCGGACGAGGTGGCGCAGCTGCTGGTGTTCCTGGCAGGCGAAAGCGCCGGTTACATCACCGGGCAGGTGTTCGGTGTGAACGGCGGCCTGGTGATTTGAACCATCCCGCAGCGGCAAAACTTATGATACGATATCACTTACGGCGCAGCCAGCGCCGCGGTGAAAAGGAGAGAGCGAAATGGGCATGACTTTGAAGGAACTGTTGACGAAGGGCGAAGGCACCCTGACGGCGGGCGAGGCCAAGACACTGGCTTCCCAGTGCCGGATGGATGTGGAAACGCTTTACACGCTTCTGGAGGAGCGCGGCATCAAAATTCTGGATGACGAGGCCGACGGTGACACCAGCCTGGATGTGGAAGGCATCATGGCAGAGGTGGAAAGTGCCGAGGCAAACAGCGATGAGCTGGGCCTGGGCGATGAAAATGAGGACGACCCGGCAGAGGAGAACCCCGCAGACCTGAAGGCTGCCATGGATGAGCTGCTGGATGATCCTGTGAAGAACTACCTCAAGCAGATCGGCCAGATCCCGCTGCTGAGCGCGGAGCAGGAAGTGGACCTGAGCAAGCGCATCCACGCCGGTGCCGAGGCTGCCCACATCCTTCAGGCCGACCGCCAGAAGTACGGCGCGCCTGAGTACATCAAAAAGAACAGCGCCCGCTTCTCGTTCGAGGAGGATGAGAACAGCCGGAGTTATACCGAGGATCTGGACGAGGACGGCAACACCAAGTCCAGCGAGGACGACGAGGAAAAGGCTGCCGAAGAGGAGGCCATGGAGGCCGTGGAGAACGGCCCCCTGACGGAGGAGCGCCGCCAGGAGCTGCTCAAGATCCGCCGCGATGGCCTGAACGCCCGCCGCAGCCTGAGCGAGGCCAACCTGCGTCTGGTGGTCTCCATCGCCAAGAAGCATGTCGGCCACAACCTGGCGTTCCTGGATCTGATTCAGGAGGGCAACATCGGCCTGATCAAGGCCGCCGAGAAGTTTGACTGCGACCGCGGCTTCCGCTTCTCCACCTACGCCACCTGGTGGATCCGTCAGGCCATCACCCGCGCCATTGCGGATCAGGCCCGCACCATCCGCATTCCGGTGCACATGGTCGAGACCATCAACCGGATGCGTCAGGCCACCAACCAGCTGGTCTACCAGAACGGCCACGAGCCCACCCCCGAGGAGCTGGCAAAGGCCATGGATATGAGCGTGGAGCGCGTGCGCGAGATCCAGCGCATGGCGCAGGAACCCGCCAGCCTGGAAAGCCCCGTGGGCGAGGAAGAAGATTCCTCCCTGGGCGATTTCGTGGCCGACGAGAACGCCGAGGCCCCCGGCAAGGCAGCGGACCGCGCCATGGTGGCCCAGCAGATCAATCAGGCCCTCAAGAGCCTGACCCCCCGTGAGGAAAAGGTCATCCGCCTGCGCTTTGGTCTGGACGATGGCCGCCCCCGCACGCTGGAGGAGGTGGGCCGCGACTTCGGTGTCACCCGTGAGCGTGTCCGCCAGATCGAGGCCAAGGCCATCCGCAAGCTGCACAGCCGCAAGTGCCTGGCCCTGCTGAACGGCCTGATCGAGTGATCCTGAACTTACCGCTATGAGAAAGAGCCCCGCCGGTCTATTCCGGCGGGGGCTCTTTTGGTGGTGTACAGGTCAGCAGCTGCGCAGCAGAAAGGCCATATAGAGGGGAAGGGTCAGGAGCGGCCCGGTTTTCCCGATTATTATAGTCCCCGAGCTTGATCGCATGGGATACATGATATTTTTTCAGGGTGGTTGAGGATCGTCTTTGTGCTTTTGACATTTCCGGAGCGGGCCTTTACCTCTACAAGGGTGCATTCTCCCTGATAACGGATCACAAAATCCACCTCGAGGCCGGAATCCTTGTGGAAATAGTAGAGCTTGCGCCCCATCTTGGTGAAGATATCGGCGATCAGGTTTTCAAAGATAGCACCTTTGTAGCCATAGAGGTCGCCTTGCAGGATGTCAAACTGCGTTCCGTCCTCCAGCATGCTGACGAACAGGCCGGTGTCGCACATATAGACCTTAAAGGTATCCTCTTCCGCGTTCCCATCCAGAGGCAGCTCGGTAATGGACAGATTGTGGCACCGTGTGATGATGCCAGCATCCTCGATCCATTGCAGGCTTCCGGCATATTTTGCGGAGGTGGAGCCTTTTTTTACAACGGAATACTGGAATTTCTTGTTTTCCTTGGCAAGCTGGCGGGGAATGGACTGGAAACACTCCTTGATGCGGGACTTATCCTTTTTCTCCGCGTACTTTACCATGTCGTCCTCATAGGAACGAACGATGTCCCGCTGGATACGCAGGACCTCATCCATCTGCCTGCTGGTCACAAAGGTCTGGACAGCATCCGGCATTCCTCCCACAACGGTATATTGGAGCAAAAGCTGCCGCATCCGGTTGTGTAGCGCTTCCGGCACAGGAGAACCGGAGTCCAGAGAACTTTGCAGCAGCGCAATGACAGGTTCGGTGATGTCATTGGCCCATAAGAATTCTTCAAAATCCAGTGGGTACATTTCAAGAACCGTCTCCGATCCGACAGGAACGGATCTTGGCTCCTTGCCGTAGCCCTTTACGCCCAACAGGGAGCCGGTGCCGATCACGTCATAGCGGCCGTCGATGCGGAAAAATTTCAGGGCCGTCCGGGCTTCCGGGCAATCCTGGATCTCGTCCAGGATCAGGATCGTCTGGCCCGGCTCAAAAACGGCATCCTTGCCAAGAAGGGCAGAGAGCATCATCACGATGTTGTCGATCTCCAGAGAACCGGAAAAGACAGAAGCATAATCCGGATTCTCGAAGAAGTTGAGGTACACTGTGTGTTTGTAATTCTTTCTGGCAAATTCCAATACAGAAAAGGTCTTGCCGCACTGACGGCAGCCCTTGATGATAAGCGGCTTCCGGCCGGGCGTGTTTTTCCATGCAAGCAGCTGGTCTGTGATCTTTCGCCTTAACATACCGTTTCACTCTCCCGAAAATAAATGATGCTGCATCTATTATAAAAGATATAGATAACTTTTTCAAGGGACTTCTTTGCGAGAATTGCAACTTTTTCAAGCGACTTTTTAGCAGAAGAAACAACTTTTTCAAATGACTCCTGCGCGGGAAAGTGGATCAGCCGCAGCGCGGTTATAATTCCTCTGCCCGCCCCATATATTCTTTTCAGAACAAAACGGGTGGGAGGGAACGGCATGTTTGTGGTAACGCTGAACAAGACGAGCTTGAAAAAGGTGGGGGCCGGTGCGCTCTGCTGTGCGCTGGTGATCTTCAGCGCCTTTCTGGGGCGGTACATCAGCACCCGCACGGTGGCGGTAGCGGCCGGGGTGAACCGGATCGAGAGTGCACAGGACATCCAGACCTGGTTCACGGGCTACGGGCTGGATGTGGACGGCACGTCCATCACGGCGGATAAGGTCAAGATCCCCCGCAAGTGGGACGACAGCTTCTCGGCCTTCAACGGGGTGGTGCAGCAAAGCGGAATGGATCTTACCCGCTACAAAGGGAAAACCGTGGAAAAGTGGACCGCCCTGATCCCGGCGGCCAGCAGCGGAGAGACCAGCCGCTATGGCGTGCTGCTGGTCTACCGCAAAAAGGCTGTGGGGGCCTACCTGCTGGAAAAGCCGTCGGGCACGGTGGTCGGCCTGAAGGATGCCCAGACCGTAATGGCGCAGGCTGAGCAGCAGGATGCCCAGCAGGTGTCCGGTGAGGATTACAGCGGTGACTGGGGAGAACGCCATGATGAGGAGCTGGGCGCGGCCGGGCAGAGCCAGCAGACCAGCGGGGAGCCGGACTCCGTGGTGCCCGAGGAGGCGCAGTACACCGACCTGCCCCTGGATGCCGAGGGGTATCCTGTGGAATGAATCCGGTGGAAAAATGATAGTAAAACTTCTGTTCAATAGCACCAAAAATTTTTGGCCAAAAATCAGCAATATGAAATGATGAAAAAATAACGAAGCGGGTTTATAATAATAGTAGCATCCCGCAGCAAAATCGGCTGCGTCCGGAGTGGCAGGACCGTCCGGATCTGAAACGGGATGAAGTAAGGAGAAAATGATCATGAAGGAATTCCAGTATACTGTTAAGGATGCATGCGGCATCCACGCTCGTCCGGCCGGTCTGCTCGTGAAGGTGGCCAAGGGCTTTGCCAGCACCGCTACCCTGGAAAAGGACGGCAAGAGCTGCGACCTGCGCAAACTGATGGCTCTGATGGGCATGGGTGTCAAGCAGGGCGACACCGTGACCGTGAAGGTGGAGGGCGACGATGAGGCCGCCGCTGCCGAGGCCATTCAGAAGTTCCTGACCGAGAACGTCTGATCTTTGAATCTGCGGACAAAAGCCCTTGCGGGAGACCCTGCGGGGGCTTTTTCGCACTAAATTCCAACAAAGGAGAGAGAACGATGCAGGTAGGAACTGGTAAAAGCATTCTGAACGGCATTGCCATCGGCAAACTGAAGATCTACAAGAAAAAAGATACCGTGATCTCCACCGCTCAGGTCGCGGACACGGCGGCAGAGGAAGCCCGCTTTGAAGAGGCCCGGGCCAAAGCCATTGATCAGCAGACTGCCCTGTATGAAAAGGCACTGGCCGAGGCAGGCGAGGACATTGCCGAGGTGTTCAACATCCATGCCATGATGCTGGATGACGATGATTTTGTGGATGCCATCAAGGAGATCATCAACGGCCAGCACATGTGTGCGGAGTATGCCGTCAAGAAAGCGGGCGACAACCAGGCCGCCGTGTTTGCCGCCATGGACGACCCCTATTTACAGGCCCGCAGCGCCGATGTCATCGACATTGCCCAGGCCATGCTGGACATCCTGCAGGGCGTGGACAATGCCACCCTGCAGGGCACTGAGCCCAGCATTCTGGTGGCAGAGGATCTGGCACCCTCGGAGACGGTGCGGATGGACAAGAGCCTGCTGCTGGGCTTCATCACCCGGGAGGGCAGCTCCAACAGCCACACCGCCATTCTGGCCCGCAGCATGAACATCCCGGCCCTGATCCAGTGCAAGGAGATCCAGGAAGATTGGGACGGCAAGATGGCTGTGGTGGACGGCTACAACGCCTGCGTGTATGTGGACCCCACCCCCGATCTGCTGGAGAGCCTGAAAAAGCGCCAGCAGGAGGACCAGAAGAAGCTGGCCCTGCTGGCCGAGCTCAAGGGCAAACCCAACACCACGCTGGACGGCAAGACCGTGCAGGTCTTTGCCAACATCGGCGGCATGAGCGATGTGGGCGCGGTCCAGCAGAACGACGCGGGCGGCGTGGGCCTGTTCCGCACCGAATTCGTCTACCTGAACTGCACGGATTACCCCACCGAGGAATACCAGTTCGAGGCCTACAAGCAGGTGCTGGAGAGCCTGGCCCCCAAAAATGGTGGTCGTGCGCACCTGTGATATCGGCGCGGACAAGACCGTGGACTACATGAAGCTGGACCACGAGGATAACCCCGCGCTGGGCTACCGCGCCATCCGCATCTGCCTGACCCGCAGGGATTTCTTCAAGACCCAGCTGCGGGCCCTGCTGCGCGCTTCTGCCTACGGCAACATGAGCATTATGTTCCCCATGATCACCAGTCTGCGGGAGCTGCAGGATGCCAAGGCCGTGCTGGAGGAGTGCAAGGCAGAGCTGACCGCCGAGGGCAAGAAGTTCAGCGACAAGATCGAGGTGGGCACCATGATCGAGACCCCCGCCGCAGTTCTGGTGGCGGACGATCTGGCCCAGGAGTGCGATTTCTTCTCCATCGGCACCAACGACCTGACCCAGTACACCTGTGCGCTGGACCGCCAGAACGCCAAGCTGGAGCCCTTCTTTGATCCTCACCACCCCGCTGTGCTGAAGGCCATCCGGATGACCATTGAGGCGGGCCACCGCCACGGCATCTGGGTGGGCATCTGCGGTGAGCTGGGCGCGGATACCGCTCTCACCGAGACCTTCCTGCGGATGGGTGTGGACGAGCTGTCCATGAACGCCAAGAGCATCCTGCCCGTGCGCAAGATCATCCGCGGCGTGGATCTGAGCAAGCCCTCTGCCAAGAATGTCTGAGTTCCCCTGAAGGAACCGTAAAAGGGGCTGCTGCGGCGCTCTCTGCCAACCAAAGTGTTGGCAAGGGGCGCGCGGCAGCTCCTTTTTTGATTGCAACAAGAAGCAAATTCACAAAACTGCCGCCTGACAAGCCGCAGTTTCATGGGTGAACGCTTCACAACGGTAAAGCTGGGTGCTATACTATACCTAAGTCGTACTTTTTTGAACGCACTTCTGGAGATGAAAGATAGATATGACGCAATTTCTGATCCGCCGGTTCATCCGGCATCCCAATGATACCCAGAACCCCGCCACCCGCACGGCCTACGGCAACCTTGCCAGCGGTGTGGGCATGGCCTGCAACCTGCTGCTCTGCCTGGGCAAGCTGCTGGCAGGCACCCTGTTCGGCTCCATCGCCATCATGGCGGATGCTCTGAACAACCTCTCGGACGCTTCGTCCAACGTGGTCAGCCTCATCGGTTTCCGGCTGGCCGCCAAGGCCCCGGATGCCGAGCATCCCTACGGTCACGCCCGCTATGAATATCTGGCCGGTCTGGTGGTCAGCGTGACCATCCTGGGCATCGGCTTTTCCCTGCTCAAGGAGTCGGTGGTCAAGGCGTTCCACCCCACCCCCGTGGTGTTCAGCTGGCTGAGCGTGGGTGTGCTGGCCGCATCCATCCTCGTCAAGCTCTGGATGAGCGGCTTCAACCGCACCATCGGCCGCACCATCGGCTCCGAGACCCTGATGGCCACCGCCGCCGACAGCCGCAACGACGTGCTGACCACCGGCGCGGTGCTGATCTCCACCGTGGTCTGCAGCCTGACGGGCTGGGCGCGGCTGGACGGCATTATGGGCGTGGCCGTGGCAGCCTTCATCCTCTGGTCGGGCTGGGGGCTGGTCATGGACACCCTGAGCCCCCTGCTGGGCGAGAGCCCCAGCCCGGAGCTGGTGGAGCACATTGAGCAGACGGTCATGGGCTACCCCGGCGTGCTGGGGATGCACGACCTCATGGTGCACGATTACGGCCCGGGGCATCAGTTCGCATCCCTCCACATCGAGTTCCCGGCAGAGACCGACCCGCTCAAGGCCCACGATGTCATCGACAACATCGAGAACGATTTTATAAAGCGGGACGGCCTGCAGGTGACCATCCACTATGACCCCATCGTCACCACCGATGCGGCGGTGGGCGTGCTGCGCACCCGCCTGATGGAAAAGGCCCGCCAGCTCGACCCCTGCCTTTCGATCCACGACCTGCGCATCGTGCCGGGGGATACCCATACGAATGTCCTGTTCGATCTGGAGTTCCCGGCGGGCTATACCGGGAACAAGGACGAGATGCTGGCCGCCATGTGCCAGTTCGTCCATGAGCAGGACCCGAAATACAGCTGTGTGGTGAAAGTAGAGCAGAGCTATGCGTCTGCTGCCCACGAAAAATAAATTTGTGTTTTAGAGGGGAAGGAACTTATGCTGAACGAAACTTACCGCGGGATGCTGGCCCACAAGAGCGTCATCCGCGAGACCTTTATGTACGGCAAGCAGCGCGCGGCCCAGATCGGCTACGAGAACGTGTTTGATTACTCGCTGGGCAACCCCAGCGTGCCCTGCCCGGAGCGGTTCACCGCCGCCATGCAGGAGCTGCTGGCACAGGAGGACCCGGTGGCCCTGCATGGCTACTGCCCCAGCCAGGGCGACCCGGAGTTCCGCACCGCCGTGGCGGCCCACCTGAACAGGACCTTTGGCCTGCCCTATGCGCAGAAGGATATCTTTCCCACCACGGGCGCGGCGGGTGCCATTGCCCACGCTGTGCGCGCCGTGACCCGGCCCGGGGATGAGGTGCTGACCTTTGCACCCTACTTCCCGGAGTACGGCCCCTATGTGGAGGGCACCGGTGCCCATCTCAGGGTGGTGCCGCCCCAGGCCCCGGCCTTCCAGCCCAATCTGGAGGCCTTTGAGCAGATGCTGACCGAGAAGGTCACCTGCGTCCTCATCAACAGCCCCCCAACAACCCCACCGGTGTGGTCTACTCTGCCGACACCCTGACCCGGCTGGCGGAGATCCTGACCGAGAAGAGCAGGGCCTACGGCCACAACATCTTCCTTGTCAGCGACGAGCCCTACCGGGATATCGCCTTTGACGGCAGGGCTGTGCCCTACCCGGCGGCGTTCTACCCCCACACCCTGACCTGCTTCTCCTTCTCCAAGAGCCTGAGCCTGCCCGGCGAGCGCCTGGGCTATGTGGCCGTGCGCCCCGGCTGCGAGGGCGAGGAGGTGCTGGTGGATATGATGGCCCAGATCTCCCGCTTTACCGGCCACAACTGCCCGCCCAGCATCATCCAGCGCGCCGTGAGCCGCTGCCTGGATGTGACCAGCGACCTGAGCGTCTACGAGACCAATATGGATCTGCTTTACAACAAGCTGAAAGCGCTGGGCTTTGAGGTCGAGCGGCCCGGCGGCACCTTCTATCTCTTCCCCAAGGCACTGGAGGAGGATGCCAACGCCTTCTGCCGCAGGGCCCGGGAATTTGACCTGCTGCTGGTGCCCAGCGATACCTTTGGCGTAACGGGCTATGTCCGCCTTGCCTACTGCATCGACACCGAAAAGGTAAAGCGCAGCCTGCCCGCGCTGGAAAAGCTGGCGGCCGCGTATCGATAAAGCCGAACCTCCCGGCAGAGCATCTGGCAGTGCCGCCGGGGGTCACAGTATTTTTTGAAACAGAGGAAAGGGAAACTGTTATGGAAAAGATCAAGATGACCACGCCGCTGGTGGAGATGGATGGCGATGAGATGACCCGTGTGCTCTGGAAGATCATCAAGGAGGAGCTCATCCTGCCCTTTGTGGATCTGAAGACCGAGTACTACGATCTGGGCCTGCCCAACCGGGATGCCACCCAAGATCAGGTGACCCTGGATGCCGCCCTTGCCAACAAAAAGTATGGCGTGGCGGTCAAGTGCGCCACCATCACCCCCAACGCCCAGCGCGTGGAGGAATACCACCTGCACCAGATGTGGAAGAGCCCCAACGGCACCATCCGCGCCGTGCTGGACGGCACCGTGTTCCGCGCGCCGATCATGATCGACAGCATCAGACCGGTGGTCAAAAACTGGACAAAGCCCATCACCATTGCCCGCCATGCCTACGGCGACGTGTACAAGTGCACCGAGTTCCGCATCCCCGGCCCCGGCAGGGCGGAGCTGATCTACACCGGCGACGACGGCTCTCGGCAGGCCGCCACGGTCTACAATTTTGAGTGTGCCGGTGTCCTGCAGGGCCAGTACAACAAGGACACCTCCATCTACAGCTTTGCCCGCAGCTGCTTCAACTACGCGTTGGAAAGCAAACAGGATCTCTGGTTCGGTGCCAAGGACACCATTTCCAAGAAGTATGACCACACCTTCAAGGACATCTTCCAGGAGGTGTACGATGCCGAGTACCGGGAAAAGTTCGAGGCCGCAGGCATCACCTATTTCTACAGTCTGATCGATGACATCGTGGCCCGTGTCATCCGCAGCGAGGGCGGCTTTGTCTGGGCCTGCAAGAACTACGACGGCGATGTGATGAGCGATATGGTCTCCACTGCCTTTGGCTCGCTGGCCATGATGACCAGCGTGCTGGTCAGCCCGGACGGCAACTATGAGTACGAGGCCGCCCACGGCACCGTGACCCGCCACTACTACAAGTACCTCAAGGGCGAGGCCACCTCCACCAACCCCATGGCCACCATTTTTGCCTGGAGCGGTGCCCTGAAAAAAGCGCGGCGAGCTGGACAGCCTGCCCGCGCTGGTCCGGTTTGGCGAGGCGCTGGAGGCCGCCAGCCTGCAGACCCTCAATGACGGCATTATGACCAAAGACCTCTGCGGCCTGGCGGAGGGCATTACCCCCACCCAGGTGAACAGCGAGGAATTCATCCAGGCCATCCGCACCCGGCTGGAAGCAAAACTGGCATAAGCGCTGCATCACGGCCCCTGCCCCGGAACCCCGGCGGCGGGGGCTTTTGCGCCTATACAAGGCGGTTGGCCTGTGCTACAATGGGAGCAGAAAAGGCGGTGACAGTATGCAGCATCATCCTCTGCCCGAATACCCCCGCCCGGCCTGCGGCGGGACAGCTACGAGAACCTGAACGGCCTGTGGCAGTACGCCATCACCGGCTCTGCCGGGCTGCCCGCAAAGTGGGACGGCGACATTCTGGTGCCCTACTCCCCGGAGACGAAAGCCTCCGGCGTGGAGCGCACCCTGCAGCCCGGGGCGTGGCTCCACTACCACCGGAGCTTTGTGCCCCCGGCGGGCACCGGCGGGCGGGTGCTGCTCCACTTCGGGGCCGT
>ENA-OQES01000506-OQES01000506.1-human-gut-metagenome-genome-assembly--contig:-NODE-506-length-16327-cov-3.268889_pt1 | contig 16327 bp, 27 predicted proteins | sample MGYA00242798_ERZ504641 | MGnify/ENA primary metagenome ERZ504641 (study PRJEB26092, sample SAMD00036327) | human gut metagenome | host: Homo sapiens | study: EMG produced TPA metagenomics assembly of... | reverse complement strand
ATCCATAGATGCAAGTTCCTGGATCGAAGCATTTCCAACAGGAGTTTTGCCTTCTTCCTGAAAACTTAACCCCCAGTTTCCTTCTGAAGAAAGTGTGAGATCAGGAAGGGCACAGGAAATCGTCCGGGGAATAGAAGTCACGGAGTTCTGGTTGACTGGAGAGGGGCGAGTCGAAGTTGACTCATTAGAAAAAAGGCAAAAAATCTGTTCTTTAAGAAATCCAGCTCCAATACCTGAAAAATTAAGAGAAAACAAGAAATAAAATGCAATATTTCTTTGATTTAAAAGGGTGTATGGGAAAATGGATACATTTCCGGGAAAGAGAGAGTTTCATTCGTTCACCTCGGAAAATCGTTAATAGAATATATGAAATTGTATTTCTTTTTATACTTGTTGAGCAGGCAAAGGAATGATATACTAATCCGGTAATTGTATTGTATCCCGCAAGTTGGGAATGATAACAAGGAGGAATTGAATAATGAAAACAAAGAAACATGACACTCGTTGGATGGTTAGTGTTGCACTTATGGCAGCGATCGTGATCGTACTGGCCAATACACCGCTTGGTATGATCCAGCTCCCTATCATTAAGGCAACAACAGTTCATATTCCGGTGATCCTCGGAGCAATTCTGTTAGGACCTGGTGCAGGAGCAATTCTTGGAGCAGCTTTTTGGTATATGCTCTCTGGTCAGTAATACAATGGCTCCGACACTCTTATCCTTTGCATTTTCACCATTTTTAAGTACAACCGGAATTCCTGGGGCGTTGAAGGCAATCTGGATATCTGTTGGATGCAGAATTCTGATCGGTGTGGTAGCAGGATGGCTGTGGGTACTTTTTACAAAGATTAAACTGAATCAGTTTATCGCACTTCCGATTGTGGGATTTGTTGGTTCAATGGTGAATACTGTCACTGTAATGGGAAGTATCTATTTCCTGTTTGCACAGCAGTATGCCGAGGCGAAAGAAGTTGCACTTTACAGCAGTATTCGGTCTGGTGATGGGAACTGTGACAGCATCTGGTATTCCGGAAGCAATCGCGGCGGCAATTCTTGTTCTGGCACTTGGAAAAGTACTTGTTGTAGTTTTCCGCAAAATGAACCTTGGGGCTGTGAATGTGGAGTCTGCAAAATAACAGACAGATTTTAAAATAGAAGAAAGTAATGAATCATGAAGAAGTTAAATGAATGTGGAATTAAGACTGTTATCAGCTTATAAAGTTACAAAATAGTAACAAAACCACAAGAAAGCAACTTCTTCATGTTGTTTTTTGATGAATTTTAATTGTTGTTGTAGTTGATTAAGTGCCAGGTGTGTATTATAATAAAGCTATATGATATGCAAAAACTGTTGGAAGATCAGAACAGCAGAAAGAAGAGGAGAAAGATATGGCAGAGGATTACAGAAACCAGGCAATCGGCGTATTTGAACTGGAAAGTGAGTGTATCTGTTTTGTAGCACTTGATGCGGCAGCAAAAGCAGCAGCAGTAAAGATTCAGGGTGTGGAGAGAAATCGTCTTGCGGCAGGAGCCTGCGTGAAGATGAGAGGAAGTGTCTCTGACGTGAAGGCTGCAATGGAAGCAGCACTGGATGTAGCCAGACCGTTGACGAAGATTGTTTCCCATACGGTGATTGCATCACCTTCTGAGGATACGGAAAAAGCAATTGCAATGACAATTAATAAATAGGTATTTGTTCAATTGTCTGTTGTACATATGAGAATAGTATTGATTTTGTGAGGAAATCAGAGAAGGAAAAGAAAGGGAAATAAGATGAAGAAATATGGAGCATATGGCCTGGTAGAGGTAAAAGGAGAATCCAATGCGGTGATCGTAGTTGACCGTATGTTAAAAGACTGCAGAAGTAGAGTATGTGACACAGGACACAAAGTGCGGCGGACATGCACTTGATTTTTGTAGGTGGCAGTGTATCAGCAGTAACAGCAGCGGTTGATGAAGTGAAAAATAATGCACCGTGTAAAGTTATACAAACTGCTGTGATCTCCAATCCGTCTCAGGAGATGGTTGACATAGTAGAAATGTTTAAGAAAAGATAAGAGTTAGGATTAAGTAAAATGGAAAGAGCAATCTTGTTTTTTGATATTGAGGAACAGTGTTGAGTGAAGTGACAAAAGAGGTACCGCAAAGTGCGATTGAGGCAATGGAAAAAGCACGAGCGGAAGGACATCTGCTGTTTATTAATACAGGCAGAACAATCTGTAGTATTCCGACAGAGGTGAGAAAATTCCAATTTGATGGGTATTTGTGTGGCTGTGGGACATATCTTACAGAACATGATGAAGTTTTGCTTAAAAAGCTCGATTGAGAAGCAGAGAGGTATAGAACTGCTGCGAAAAGCAAAAGAATGTAATCTTGGTGTTATTGCGGAAGGACAAGAGGATTGTTATTTTCCAGGGCACATATCACGATTTGACAGGTTAGAATCTACAAGAAGATATTTTGCATCTAGAGGAATAGGAATCGAACAGTCTTTAGAGAGCGAAAGATTTGAATATGATAAGTTATTTGTTTACGTAGATGATAAGAGCGATTTTGATTCTTTTCGTGAGTATCTTGGAGATGACATGGAAGCACTTGACCGTGGCGGAAAGGCCTATGAGGTAATTCAGAAGGGATTTTCTAAAGCGACAGCATGTCAGTTTATTATGGAAAAATATGACATGGATGCAAGTCATGCGTATGTCTTCGGAGACAGCAGTAATGATCTGGCGATGTTTGAATATGCGGAGCATGCGATTGCGATGGGCAGACATGATTCGGTATTGGATCCATATGCCGAGATTTGTTACAAAGACAGTGGAAAATGATGGAATTGCATATGCCATGAAGCATTATGGATTAATTTAACAGAAAATAGAAAACAGGATCTGTCAGTAAAGATAAAACTGGCGGATCCTGTTTTTTATATATTAGGAAAGTCCTTTCCTAATATATAAAAAACGCTCCGCTCAGGATGCGCACTGCGGCGTACAAGGTAGGTGTCGCAAGCGACCGCCGCAGGCGCAAGAATGTGCCAAGGCACATTCTTTGTTCATAAAGTATTTCTGTTATACAATACCGGCACCGTCAAAGAAGCTGACATCTGTTGGATATACATAGCTGTCTCCAATGTCATGAAGAAGTACAACATTCAAGTGATTATTCAGGTTCTTTTTATCCAAAGAAATTGCATCAGTCAGTACATCAATCGGTAAATTAGAGTTGTCCGGAAGTTTATAAATCTCCAATGCCTTTTTGATCTGTTCTGCGCATCCGGATGTGGTTAATCCTTTCTCTTCTGCAATCTTTGTGATCTGATACATACCGATTCCAACAGCCTCTCCATGGCTTTCGCGCTCATAATTGAAGTGCTGTTCAATCGTGTGCGCAAGTGTGTGTCCAAAGTTCAGAAGGATACGTTCTCCAAGGTCAAACTGATCGGCTTCGACAACGATTCTTTTGATATCAACGCAGCGTGCAATAATCTGTGTCAGCTTCGGCTTTAAATCATCGAAGGAAGTATGTCTACATAAAAGCTCAAAAAGCTCTTTGTCTTTGATGCATCCATATTTGATCACTTCGCCCATTCCATCACTGATGAAATGATCTGGCAATGTATTTAGCACATCAGGGTCAATGATGACTGCCTTTGGGTGATAAAATGCACCAACAAGACTTTTTTCCCTGTGGAAGATCTACCGCAACTTTTCCACCAACAGAGGAATCAACCTGTGCGAGGAGTGAAGTTGGAATCTGTACAAATTTGATTCCACGCAGATAACTGCTGGCAGCAAATCCGGCAAGATCACCGATCACACCGCCACCAAGTGCGATGAGCAGGTCACTTCGTGTTAGTTTTGCATTTATTAATGCTTCATAGATCTTAGGCAGAGACTGGAAACTCTTAGTAGGTTCGCCGTGAGGCAGAACAAAAGAGTGGCATTCAAATCCTGAGTCAGACAATGCTTTTGTGATAATTTTTCCATAGAGAGGAAAAACCATTATCATCTGAAACGATCATGATTTTTTTTACCGGAGAACACTTCGCTTACAAGTTCTCCGGTTTTTGCAAGGATTCCATTTTCAATATGGATCGGATAAGAATTCGGTCCAAGATCAACTGTTAATTTCATGACGATCTCCTTAGAATTTTTTACCGACTACTTCGGCAATTTGACGAACTTGCTGAAGCAGAACATCATATTTCTCAGGTTTCAAAGACTGGGCTCCGTCACAAAGGGCAGCTTCCGGATTGTTGTGAACTTCGATCATAAGTCCGTCAGCACCTGCAGCAACAGCAGCCTTTGCCATAGGCTCAACAAGCCACCATTTTCCGCCGGCATGACTTGGGTCAATAACAATTGGAAGATGTGTCTTGCTGCGAAGAACAGGGATACACTGAAGATCCAGAGTGTTTCTTGTAAAAGTCTCAAAAGTACGGATACCACGTTCACAGAGAATGACATTTTCATTACCGGATGCCATGATATACTCAGCGGACATGATCCATTCTTCGTATGTGGCATTCAGTCCTCTCTTTAACAGGATTGGGCGGTCAACCTGTCCTAATTCTTTGAGAAGGTCAAAGTTCTGCATGTTGCGGGCACCAATCTGGATCAGGTCAACTTTCTCATTGAATACATCCAGATACTTGGAAGACATGAGTTCTGTGACAATAGGAAGTCCGACTTCTTCTCTGACTGCACAGAGAATATCAAGTCCCTCAAGTCCGAGTCCCTGGAAAGCGTAAGGACTTGTTCTTGGCTTGAATGCGCCGCCGCGGAGAAGATTTGCTCCGGATGCTTTTGCTTTTTGAGCAATCTCAAGAACCTGCTCATAGGATTCTACAGAACAAGGTCCTGCAATCAGTCCTAAATGTTCACCGCCGATCTTAACACCGGAAACATCTATAATAGAGTCTTCCGGATGAAATGCGCGATTTGCAAGCTTATAAGGCTCCTGTACATGCATAACTTTGTCAACACATGTGTCAATTTCAAATTGTCTTGGATCGATCAGTGTTGTATCTCCGATACATCCGATGATCGTCATTCCGGTTCCCTGAACCAGATGAGTGTCAAGTCCGTGCTTTTTTACAAGATTTTCGACACGATGTATATTTTCCTCAGAAGTATGAGGTTTCAAAACAATAATCATTTTTATCATCCTCCTTAATATTCGTACTGTAAAATTTTAGTTGTTTAAAGTGCGAAAACATATGTATCATAAAACATATACAATTAGATGTCAATGTCTTTTGGATTATTTGAAGAAATATATCAAAAAACATGCAAAATAGTGTGATTATTTCATGAATAATCACATTGACGGATAGAATGCGCAGTGCTAATCTAAAAAGCGTGTCATGTGAAGAGAGAGTTCTCCTGGCATGAGATTGACAGAAACTGACGAAAGAATCGTTTCTGGAACTTGACATGTAGGCTTACATATTAAAAGAGGTAAAACAAATGAAGATTTTAAAACAGTTTGGTGTGATATTCGGTGTTTGCTGGATCAGTCTTGTAATCGAACATTATCTGCCGTTTTCTTTTCCGGCGAGTGTAATCGGTATGATTTTATTGTTGCTCTGTTTGCTGACCGGGTTCTTAAAGATTGAGCATGTGCAGGAAAAAGCAGATTTCTTATTAGGAAATATGGCATTCATTTTTTGTACCGGCAGGAGTAAGTATCATTAATTATTTTGACATTTTTAAAAAGTACAGTACTTCAGCTTCTTGTAATCTGTGTTGTATCCACGATTGTAACATTTGCTGTGACAGCGTATGTAGTTACGCTGACAGTGAAATTGATGGAGAAGAAAAAGGGAGGAAAGAAAGCATGAAAGAATTAATGGCATCTCCTTATTTTGGAGTAGGGTTGAGTGTGGTAGCATTCTGGATAGGAGAAAAGCTGCATAGTAAATTAAAGACACCGATCTGTAATCCGCTGATCGTTGCGATTGTATTGATTGTAGGAGTCCTTTTGATTTTTGATATTCCATATGATAGCTATGATGTGGGCGGGGCTTTGATCAATATGTTTCTTGCTCCGGCAACAGCATGTCTTGCGGTTGCAATTTATACAAAAATTGATGTTTTGAAGAAATATTGGCTTCCAATTGTAGTTGGATGTACTGCAGGGTCAGCAGCATCTATGGCAAGCGTGTTTGGAATGTGCAAATTATTTGGACTGGATCAGAGCATGACAGTTTCACTGATCCCTAAGTCAGTGACAACACCTATCGCAGTGAGTATTTCTGAGCCGGCAGGTGGTGTAGTGCCGATTACGGTGGTTGCTGTTATTTTCACGGGAATCCTTGGAAGTATTCTGGCTCCGACGCTGATCAAAATATTCCATGTGAAGGATTCTGTGGCAGCAGGACTTGCGATCGGTGCATGTAGTCATGCGGTCGGAACATCAAAGGCAATTGAAATTGGTGAGATCGAGGGCGCAATGAGCGGTCTTGCAATCGGAATCTGTGGAATTATTACAGTGCTGTTTTCAATGCTTATTATGTAGGCGAATTTAATAATCATGAAAAGAATCGATTTCATCAGGATTTTTCGTAAAGAAACATTGCCTGAAAGAAATCGGTTCTTTTTTTGAAAAAAAATAAGGATTTCACGCTTCGGTCATGACAAATGTGGAAACTTATGTTATACTCTAAGTTAGGTTAGTGCCATTATACTTTGAATTATGGTTTGTGTGAAAAAGACAGAACAGGCACTGAAAGATAGAATTTAAAGGAGCTATACGGTATGAAAAGAGTATTGTTAAAGCTGAGCGGAGAAGCTCTTGCAGGCGAGAAGAAGACTGGATTTGATGAGGCAACCTGTATCGGAGTTGCGAAGCAGGTAAAACAGCTTGTAGATGAAGGTGTGCAGGTAGCAATCGTAACAGGAGGAGGAAACTTCTGGAGAGGAAGAACAAGTGAGACAATTGACCGTACAAAAGCAGATCAGATCGGTATGCTTGCAACAGTTATGAACTGTATCTATGTGTCAGATATTTTCCGTCATGTAGGAATGAAGACAGAAGTATTCACACCTTTTGTATGCGGAGCATTTACATCTCTGTTCTCAAAGGATGCAGCAGTTGCAGCACTGGAAGAAGGCAAGGTGATCTTTTTCGCAGGTGGAACAGGACATCCATATTTCTCAACAGATACAGGTGCAGTTCTCCGTGCAATCGAGATTGAGGCAGATGCAATGCTTCTTGCAAAGGCAATTGACGGTATCTATGACAGTGATCCGAAGGTGAATCCGGCAGCAGTGAAGTATGATGAAATTTCTATTCAAGAAGTGATCGATCAGAAACTCGCAGCAGTTGATCTGACAGCATCCATTCTCTGTCTTGAGAATAAGATGCCGATGCTTGTATTCGGACTTAATGAAGAGAATAGTATTGTAAATACAATGCAGGGAAAATTCACAGGAACAAAAGTTACTGTATAAACTATTTTAAATAGCGGAGGAATTACAGCATGAATGAAAAAAAGCAAAATCTATGATGATAAGATGACAAAGACAATTAACAATCTGGATGGAGAACTTGCTACAATCCGTGCAGGGCGTGCAAACCCACATGTACTGGATAAGCTGGCAGTTGATTACTACGGAACACCAACACCGATCCAGCAGGTAGCGAATGTATCTGTACCGGAAGCACGTATGATCCAGATCCAGCCATGGGAGAAGAGCATGCTCAAGGCAATTGAGAAAGCAATTCTTACATCTGATATCGGAATCAACCCGACAAACGATGGAACATCTATCCGCCTGGTATTCCCGGAACTGACAGAGGACCGCAGAAAAGAACTTGCGAAAGAGGTTAGAAAAAGGTGAGGAGCGAAAGTTGCTGTACGTAATGTTCGTCGTGATGGAAATGTTGCTTTCAAGAAACTGAAAGGAACGGAAATTTCTGAAGATGAGATCAAAGATCTTGAAGATGAACTTCAGAAGATCACAGACAAGTATGTTGCTAAGATTGACAAGATGGTAGAGGCGAAGTCCAAGGAAATCATGACAGTCTAAATCGAAAAACAGCGAGCTGAATTGTCAGATTGTAATGTTGGGAAAAAACTGTTTACAGATTATTTGTACGCAGATAAGTTTTAAGAACATGGAGGCTTATTTAAGGCCTCCATTTCTTCTTTAAAGAAAGTTGCGACAGAGAGGATAAGAAAATGAACGTACCACAGCATATTGCGATTATTTTAGATGGAAACGGACGCTGGGCAAAATCAAAAGGAATGCCGAGAAATTACGGACACGCACAGGGAGCCAAGAACGTTGAGAAGATCTGTGAAGAAGCATGGCGTATGGGAATCAAGTACCTGACAGTCTATGCATTTTCTACAGAAAACTGGAGCAGACCACAGAATGAAGTGGATGCACTGATGAAACTTTTAAGAAACTACATGAAAACATGTCTGAAGACAGCGGCAAAGAATGATATGAAGATCCGTGTGATCGGCGATATTGAACCGCTGGATGAGGATATCAAGAGCCGGATCAGAGAACTGGAAGAGGCAACAGCCAACAATGGAGGGCTTAATTTTACAATTGCCCTGAATTATGGAAGCCGTGATGAGATCACAAGAGCAGCCAGAAAGCTTGCGAAGGATTGTGCGGCCGGCAAGGTAAATCCGGACACGATCGATGAATCATTATTTAATTCTTATCTGGATACAAATGACATTCCGGATCCGGATTTGATGATCCGTACAAGCGGAGAACAAAGATTATCGAATTATCTGCTTTGGCAGCTGGCCTATTCAGAGTTTTATTTTACAGATATTCCGTGGCCGGCATTTACGAAAGAAGAGCTTATAAAAGCGGTGGAAGAATATAACCGCAGGCATAGAAGATTCGGCGGAGTAGAGGAGGCGGAATAAAGATGTTTAAAACAAGGTTACTAAGTGGAATACTATTAGTGATCATCGCGCTTGTCACAGTGATCACGGGCGGAAACCTGCTCTTTGCAGTTTTGTTATTAATCAGCCTGATCGGAATGACAGAGTTGTATAAAGTATTTCACATAGAGAAGAAGGCACCAGGAATTGTCGGATATACTTTTTGCAATCCTGTATTATGGGTTATTATATTTTAAACCGCTTCTTCCGGGAGAATCCTTAAACTGGTTTGTTATGCGTTTATGGCCTTTTTTGATCTGCCAGATGGCGGTTCTTGTATTTGCCTATCCGAAATATAATACACAGCAGAATTTTTGCCGGGTTTTTTTGGAATGTTCTATGTGGCAGTGATGCTCTCTTACATTTATCAGACAAGAAATCTTCCGGGAGGAATCTTCTCGGTATGGCTTGTATTTGTATGCTCCTGGGGATGTGATACTTGTGCATACTGTGTCGGTATGTTGATCGGAAAGCACAAGCTGGCACCGATTTTAAGTCCGAAGAAATCAATAGAAGGTGGAATCGGAGGAATCCTTGGTGCAGCATTGATCGGAGTATTGTATGGACTTGCAATTAACTACTGGGGAAATGCGGCAGCAGATTTTATTGCAATATGCGATCATTGGTGCGGTCGGTGGAGCAATTTCACAGATTGGGGATCTGGCAGCTTCTGCAATCAAGAGATACCACAACATTAAAGATTATGGAAAACTGATTCCGGGACATGGAGGAATTCTTGACCGTTTTGACAGTGTTATCTTTACAGCACCTATTATTTTCTATCTTTCCTTGTTTCTGTAAAAGGAGATATATGTGTGATAGATGAGTTGCTGATCCACAGTTTTGTGGATTGTAACATAAGAGCAGAATAGAGGTAAAAAGTTACGATGAAGAAAATTGCAATTTTGGGATCCACAGGATCCATAGGAACACAGACATTGGAGATTGTCAGGACAAATGGCGATCTGGAGGTTACAGCACTTGCAGCAGGGAATAATATTGATCTCCTGGAGAAACAGATCAGAGAATTTAAGCCGAAACTGGCAGCAGTTTGGAAAGAAGAAAGAGCAAATGAATTAAAAGACAAAATAAATGATCTGGATGTTAAAGTAGTAAGCGGTATGGATGGACTGCTTGAAGTAGCGAGACAGCCGGAGTCAGAGATTCTTGTGACAGCAATTGTCGGAATGATTGGAATTCTTCCTACAATTGAAGCAATTAATGCAGGAAAAGATATTGCTTTGGCAAATAAAGAGACACTGGTCACAGCAGGACATATCATTATGCCGCTGGCAAAGGAAAAAGGGGTTTCTATTCTTCCGGTGGATAGCGAGCACAGCGCAATCTTCCAGTCTCTTCAGGGAGGACAGCAGAAGGCTCTGCATAAGATTCTCCTGACGGCATCCGGTGGACCATTTAGAGGAAAGAAACTGGAAGATCTGGAGAACATCCAGGTAGAGGATGCATTGAAACATCCAAACTGGGCAATGGGACGCAAGATTACAATTGACTCATCTACAATGGTGAACAAAGGTCTTGAAGTGATTGAGGCGAAATGGCTCTTTGGAGTGGATGTAGATCAGATTCAGGTTGTTGTGCAGCCACAGAGTATCATTCATTCAATGGTGGAATATGAAGATGGTGCAGTGATCGCACAGCTTGGAACACCGGATATGAAACTTCCAATCCAGTATGCACTCTATTATCCGGAACGTCGTTATCTTCCGGGTGACAGACTGGACTTTTCGACACTTCAGCAGATCACATTTGAACAGCCGGATCTGGAAACATTTTATGGATTGAAGCTTGCTTTTGAAGCGGGAAGAACGGGAGGTTCCCTTCCGACTGTATTAAATGCGGCAAATGAGAAAGCAGTTGCGCTGTTCCTTGACAGAAAGATTAAGTATCTCCAGATTCCTGAGATTATTCAGGCGTGTATGGAAGCGCATAAAAATATTGCGGCTCCAACCGTTGAGGAGATACTAAAGACAGAACAGGAAACATATGAATTTATTAAAAACAGGTGGTAATGTATGGGCATAATCTTGGCAATTCTGCTATTCAGTGCGATTGTAATCTTTCACGAATTAGGACACTTTCTGCTTGCAAAGAAGAATAAGATCCGTGTGGATGAATTCTCTCTGGGTCTTGGACCGACTATTTTTGGAAAACAGTTTGGAGAAACAAAATTCAGCTTAAAGCTTCTTCCGTTTGGCGGAGCCTGCATGATGGGAGAAGATGATGTGGATGATATGTCTGAAGGGAGCTTTAACAGCAAATCGGTCTGGGCAAGAATGTCAGTAATTGTTGCAGGTCCAGTGTTCAATCTTATTCTTGCATGGATTCTCTGCATGATTATTATTGGCTGGACGGGATATCGAGCACCGATTGTCAGTAATGTGACAGATGGATATTCAGCGCAGGAAGAAGGTATCGAACCGGGAGATGTGATCAAGAAGATCGGAGGAAAATCAGTTCATATCTGGAACGATATCAGTCTGTATAATATGGTGCATGCGGGAACAAAAAGTGTAGAAGTTGAGTATGAGCGTGACGGTAAGGATTATACAGTTGTGCTGGAACCAAAACAGAATGAGGGAGATGCTTTTCCTCTGCTTGGAATTGCAGGTGGTGAGATGGTTCGTCCGGGTCTGTTTGGAACAGTTCGATACGGAGCATATACGGTGAAGTATTGGATCACATATACAGTTGACAGTCTGAAAATGTTAGTTGGTGGAAAGGTAGGAGTAAAAGATCTTTCCGGTCCGGTTGGAATTGTCAGTGCGGTAGATAACGTTTATCAGGAAGCAGCTCCGGCAGGCATGGTAGTAGTGATTTTAAATCTTCTCAATATAGGAGTACTTCTGACCGCCAACCTGGGTGTGATGAATCTGTTACCGCTTCCGGCGTTGGATGGTGGACGTCTTGTATTCCTTATCATTGAGGCGGTTCGTGGAAAAAGAGTACCGCCTGAGAAAGAAGGCATGGTACATTTTGCAGGATTTGTGCTTCTGATGGCATTGATGGTTGTTATTATGTTTAATGACATTCTGAAACTTGTGTAGAAAACAGGAAAGAATAGGAGTTTCCCGCATATACTGGAAAAAGGAAACGAATCAGATGTGGGAGACAAACTATGAAACTTTTTCAACCGATACAAGGTTCAATTGAAAGCAAAGAAACGCAGGAGAATCTGATCGATCGTGGTCAGCTGCAGGTAAATGTTACATCTTCTGTGAATGCATTTCCAGTAAAAGAAGCACGGATTTCCATCTCTTATACAGGAATTCCGGAAAGTATATTAGAGCAGGTAGTCACGGATTCTTCCGGTCAGACAGAACTGGTTGAACTGAATGCACCACCGGAAGAATGGAGTCTGGATGAGAACGAAGAACGTCAACCATATTCAGAATATACATTGAATATTGAAGCAGAAGGATTTGAGTCGATCAGTGTTTCGGGAACAGAGATCCTGGCAAACACAAAGGCAATCCAGAATATACGCATGAAACAAAAGGGATCAGAGCAGGGAAGAAGAGCAGGTATTCGTCATCCCTGCTCATACTTTATATGGAAATTATCCTCCGAAGATTGCAGAGGAAGAGATTAAGCCGGTAAATGAAACAGGAGAAATTGTCTTGAGCCGTGTGGTTGTACCGGAATATATTATCGTACATGATGGATCTCCGCGGGATTCTACAGCACAGAATTATTATGTGAAGTACAAAGATTATATGAAAAAATGTCGCATCAAGTGAAATCTATGCAACCTGGCCGGCAGACACCATAAGGGCAAATGTGCTGGCAATTATGTCATTCACTTTAAACAGGGTTTATACGGAATGGTATCGAAATAAAGGGTTTGATTTTACAATTACATCATCAACGGCATTTGACCATAAATGGATCCCGGAGCGCAATATATTTGAGCCTATTTCAGTGATTGTGGATGAACTGTTTGCAGACTATCTGTCACGGCCGAATGTGCGCCAGCCAATCCTGACACAGTATTGTGATGGTCGCAGAGTGAGTTGTCCAAACTGGTTGACACAGTCGGGGGTCAAAAAGTCTGGGAGAACAGGGATTTTCTCCGATTGAAATTCTAAGGTATTATTATGGTGACGATATGTATATCAATACGGCAGAAGCAATTTCAGGTATTCCGTCCTCCTGGCCGGGATATACACTGGAACAAGGTTCACAAGGCCCAAAAGTGCGCCAGATACAGGAACAGCTGAATGTAATTGCGGGTGCATATCCGGAGATCCCTAAATTGGAGGAAGATGGAATCTATGGACCTGAAACAGAAGCGGCTGTCCGGAAATTTCAATCTATATTCGGTCTTCCGGTAACCGGAGAGATAGATTATAAAACATGGTATAAGATATCAGAAATTTATGTTGGCGTGTCAAGAATAGCAGAGCTTTCATAAAGTACAGGAACAGTTCGGACAGGAGACAGTGAAATTAATGGAAAGAGACAGAAGACGAAGGAAAAAACGACGAAGAAATAGAAAAACAACAAGAAAAGGATTCGTGTTTCTTGTGCTTCTTCTTGTGATCATCGGAGTGGCAGGTGTATTAAAGATGACAAAAGTAGTACCAGGATTATTCCGTGAGTCTGGAAATGTCCTTTTGTCTGATTCTGGTCAGAAAATAGAATTTCCGGAGTTAAATGTATCAGAAGAAGATGTTGCAGATGGTTTTTATTATCAGCAGCTGTCGGAGCAGGAAAAACAGGTTTATCGTGAGATCCTGCAGGGGGTTCGTTCCATGGAAGAGACCATTCTTGCTTCATGCAGGCGAGAATGACGAGGCAGGAAAGATATACGAATATCTGATGTATGACCGGCCGGAATTGTTCTGGTGTGACGGCAGCTCAAAAATGACGGTATACAAAGACTACACAGAGTTTCATCCGTCTTATATCTGCACACCAGATCAGAGAGAATCCAGACGGGAGCAGATTGAAAATGCGGCACAAGAGGCACTTGCAGGTGCACAGGGGATGTGAGACAGCGTATGAGAAGATCAAGTACATTTTCAAATATCTTGTAGATACTGTGGATTATGATCAAAACGCATTGGATAATCAGAATATTTATAGTTCTTTGTTGGAAAAAAGATCCGTCTGCGCAGGATATTCCAGAGCAGCTCAATATCTGTTGAAACAGATGGGAATAGAATGTATTTACGTTGTGGGACAGTAAAAGAGCAGGGGGCACATGCATGGAATATAGTGAAATGTGATGATAAGTATTATCAGATGGATGTGACTTTCGGAGATCCGATCTTTCAGGAGAATGAGACGGGAGAAACGCTACCTCATGATCTTGTGAATTATGAGTATCTATGTTGTACAGATGAAGAAATTTTTACAGATCATCAGCAGGATGATTTTGTGCCGTATCCGGTGTGCGATTCCAATGATCTGGAATATTATCGAATCAACGGTCTGTACTATGAAACATTTGATGAGAATGAAATCTATGAAAAAACTGAAAGCAGGGATAGAACAGGGACAGGAAATGTTTGCTATCCGTTTTTCGGAAAATGCTGTTTATGAAGTTGCAAAAGAAAAAATTATAGATAATTTGATTCCACAGGCGGCGCAGTTTCTTGTTGACTTCAGACAATTGGAAGAAGTGAAATATACGTATGCTGTGGATGACAGAAAGCGGATCATAATGATCTTCTGGTATTCATAAAATGCATAAATACCATTTATAAGTAAAAAATACCAATATATATTAATAAAAGTACTAAGTTATTCATCAAAAATTGATGTTGAAATGTCTCTCATGCTGTAGTATAATCTTTACAATTTGAGAAAGAGGGCGCTCTGGAATAAAGACTCCATGAGCGCCTTCCTTTTGAGAAAAAATATTTTTACGAAGGGAAAGGGTGAACAGATGAAAGCGTTTCTTATTTTGGAAGACGGTACTGTGTTTACAGGAACAAGCATTGGTTCGACGAGAGATATGATCAGTGAGATCGTGTTTAATACTTCAATGACAGGATATCTTGAGGTACTGACGGACCCTTCTTATGCGGGACAGGCAGTGGTTATGACATATCCGCTGATTGGTAATTATGGAATTACACCGGATATGGAGTCATTAAAGGGCTCGCAATGGCTGAAAAGAACAACATCCGTGTCCGCATGATCGGCGAGAGAGGCCGTTTTGCGTCGGATATCGTAGATGCGATCAATGTCCTGGAAGAAAAGACGAAAAAAAATACAGGAATGACCTTTGTGATCGCCGTAAACTACGGAAGCCGCGATGAGATCACGAGAGCAGTGAGAAAGATCATGACGGATGTGGAGGAAGGGAAGATCGCGCCGGAGGATATGACGGAGGAAGTTTTCGCGTCCTACCTGGACACGGCAGGAATCCCGGATCCGGATCTCATGATCCGCACCAGCTGGGGAGTTTCGCCTCTCTAACTACCTGTTATGGCAGCTCGCGTACTCAGAACTCTACGTGACAGAATGCCTGTGGCCGGATTTCAATAAGGAAGAATTATTGAACGCGATCCGCCAGTATAATAAGAGAGAACGCCGGTTCGGAGGAGTTACGGCGGTGAAAAACGGAGTAAGAGGTGATCTTATGTTTACGACAAGACTGATCAGCGGAATCGTCCTTGTGATCATTGCGGCGTTTCTGCTTGTTGAAGGCAGTACAGTCCTTTATTTCGGCTCCATGGCGATCTCCTTGATCGGACTTTATGAGCTTTACCGGGTCATGAAGATCGAGAGATCGACACCGGGGATTTGTGGGATATGCGGCTGTCGTTGCTTATTACTGGATCATGGGCAAATCAGGGAGCAGTACGTGACGTTCCTCGCTATCATTTCCCTCATGATCTTAATGACGATCTACGTGGTGACGTTCCCGAAGTACGGGACGGAGCAGATCACGGTGGCGTTCTTTGGAATCTTCTATGTGGGGATCATGTTCTCCTACCTCTATCAGGTGCGGGAGATGCCGGACGGAAAATACCTCGTGTGGCTGATCCTTTTAAGCTCCTGGGGCTGTGATACCTTCGCCTACTGCGCGGGAAAGCTTTTCGGAAAGCACAAGATGACCCCGAAGCTGAGTCCGAAAAAGACCGTGGAGGGTGCCATCGGAGGTGTCGTGGGCGCGGCAGTCTTAGGATTCCTCTACGGAACCTTCTTTAAGAACAATATGATCCAGGTGATAAATCCGGGCGTGATCTCGGGAGCTGCCTGCGCCATCGCGGCGGTAATCTCCATGGTGGGAGATCTGGCGGCCTCCGCCATCAAGAGAAACCATGACATCAAGGATTACGGAAATCTGATCCCTGGCCATGGCGGAATCTTAGACCGGTTTGACAGCATGATCTTTACCGCCCCGGCGATTTATTTCGCCATCACGTTTATGGGCATCC